>Ga0302266_10000403_pt1 | contig 44163 bp, 40 predicted proteins | sample III_Bog_E1_2_FD_194559 | JGI IMG/M metagenome (GOLD analysis project Ga0302266, IMG submission 194559) | Peat permafrost microbial communities from Stordalen Mire near Abisko, Sweden - III_Bog_E1_2 | ecosystem: Environmental > Terrestrial > Soil > Wetlands > Peat | place: Sweden: Abisko...
CCCGCGCGAGTGCTCATGGGCCGCGAACGCTGCATGGCGTGGTAGGCGCGGAAGATGAACGACATGGTGTCGAGCAGGAAGACGGGCGGCTTGGAGGAGTCGGGCACGAGATGAGTTTAGCAGGGAACTGGGATCAGCGAGTCAGCAGGTCAGCAAGTCAGCACGGGTAAGCAAGTGCGTCAAGCGATGAACATGCAGTCGCCGTAGCTGAAGAAGCGGTATTTTTGCTGGACGGCGTGGCTGTAGGCGGCGAGGACCGGCTCGCGTCCGGCGAAGGCCGAGACCAGCATGAGTAGGCTGGACTGGGGCAGGTGGAAGTTGGTGAGCAGAGCGGAGACGAGGCGGAATTGGAAGCCGGGGGAGATGAAGATCTCCGTTTCGCCGGAATGCTCTTGCAGAGGGCAGCCCAATGCCTGCTGTGCACAATGTTCTAAAGTGCGGACGACGGTGGTGCCGACGGCGACGATGCGACGCCCTTCTACGGCGGCGCGGTTGATGGTGCTGGCGCATTCAGCGGAGAGCGTGTAGCGCTCGCGATGCAGGCGGACCTGATCGAGGCGATCTACGCGAAGAGGCGCGAAGGTTCCGAGGCCCACGTGGAGAGTGATGCGGGCGACTTCGACTCCGCGCGCGGTGAGCGCATCGAGGATTTGCGGCGTGAAGTGCAGGCCGGCGGTGGGCGCGGCGACGGAGCCGCGTTCGCGGGAGTAGACGGTCTGATAGCGCTCGCGGTCAGCGTCTGCGTCGTCGCGGCGGATGTAGGGCGGCAGGGGAATGTGGCCGATGCGGTCGAGGACTGCGAAGAAGTCAACGACAGGATTGAAACGGAGCAGACGATCGCCGAATTGACCGCGCTCGATCACTTCGGCTTCGAGTTCGATGGAGCCGGAGGGTGATGGAAAAACCAGCCGTTCCCCGACGCGTACTTTTCTGCCCGGATGGACGAGGGCGCGCCAGAGGTTTTCTCCAGCCGGCTCGGTGAGCATGACTTCGACGCTGCCGGTGGGCTTCTCTCGCTCACGCACCACAGTCCGATGCGCATACAGGCGGGCGGGGATAACGCGGGTGTCGTTCAAGACCAGCAGGTCACCGGGATTCAGCAACGAGGGAAATTCGGCGAAGCTCGCGTCGCGCAAGGCTCCGGTTGTGCGGTTCATCACCAACATGCGGCTATGGCCGCGCTCGGCGGGCGGTTGCTGGGCAATCAACTCCGGCGGCAGGTCATAATCGAAGTCGGCGACGCGCAGGGCGGTCATGGCTTCGTCCCCTTCAGACGGGCCATTCATTTGTGCGCCTTCTTGAAGTATTCGTAGGAGCGCAGGCGCGCGAACTCGATGGCGGCGTTGAGTTCCTGGCGCGTGGATTCGAACTCTTCCGGCGGCAGGTCGGCAGGGACGCGCGTCCACGGCCCCCAACTGACGCAGATGCGGGTGAAGGGCTTGGGTACGAGGAAGCGATCCCAGGCGGAGGAGAAGACCCAGGCGTGTTCGGGTTGCAGGTGAAAAGCGCCGATGGGCGCGCCGGTCATTGCGGCGAGCTTGATGGGGCCCATCTTGGTTTGGTAGATGGGTCCGCGCGGGCCGTCGGCGGTGAAGATGGCGGTGCGGCCGGTTTTGATGACGTTCGCCAGGCCGAGCAACCCCTCGCGCGCGCCGCGTGAGCTAGAGCCGCGCACGGCGTCGAAGCCAAACATTTTGAGAATGCGGGTAATCATCTCGCCATCGAAGCTCTTGCTGATGAGAATAACGGCGCGGGAATAGCGGAAGTAGACCGTGCAGGGCAGCACGCACTGGTGCCAGAAGCAGTAGATATTGGGCGGAGACTTCTCGCCGAAAACGGTGGGCGTAACGCCTTCCGGGGCGAGGACCTCAAATCGCCAGGTAAATCCGCAGAGCCAAACCAGCGCAGAGACCACGCGCGGGACGACGGCCAGGATCAGTCGCTGGGTGATGGTGAATCGGGGGCTGGCGTTGGCGGTCACTGTTTTGATTTTAGCTATAGCGGAGCCAACGCACGAGCTCAGGTAGTGTGGCGCGCTTGCCATACATGAGAATGCCTACGCGATAAAGGCGTGAGGAGAACCAGAGCACGGCCCAGATGGTCAGAATCAACAGGAGAATGGATGTGCCGAGCTGCCAGTACGGCACCACTGTCATACCCATGCGAGGCAGCACGATGTAAGGCGCGGTAAACGGACAGAGCGTTGCGGCAACCGACCAAACGGAGTTGGGGTCCTTCAGCAGCACGAAGAGAAGGCCAAAGCTGAGATAGAGGGGGACGATAGCCAGGGGCATGAACTTCTGCAAGTCCTGCGAGGTCTCGCAAGTGGCGGCCAGGCCGGAAAACATGGCGCTGAAGAGAGCGAAACCCAGCACGAAATAGACGGGAAAGAGCACGCCCTCCAACCAGGAAAAATGAAGGGAAAAATCGCCGGTAAACGCGGACGTTGCCAGCGCGGAACCCAGCAACAAGGCGGCCGCAAGCGTCCAAATAAGGATCTGGGTAAGAGCCACCGCTCCCACGCCGGCCATTTTCCCGGCCAGCAGATCATCGGCGCGAGCCACGGAGAGCATGACCTCGAAGATGCGCGAGGTCTTCTCCTCGATGATGGCGCGGGCCATATCCAGGCCGTAAAGCATGATGGGCATGGAGAGCAACATAATCATCAACAAAGACTTGTAGAGAGGCGATGCTCCTTTGCTTTCCCCTATCTTGCCTTCCTTGTTCAATTGGAAGGTGTCGATAGAGATAGACTTCAGCGCGGCATCGATATCGGCCTGCTTCACTCCACTGGCAATCAGGCGTTGGTTTGCCACGGCGCGGTTCAAGGCGTTCCTCATCGCGCCTAGATTGACAAAACCTCCGGAAGCCAACGAGGTATAGGAAGCAGAGATGCGTTCAGAAGAGGAGGTATCGATGGCAAATATTCCGTCGATGGTTTTGGATTGGACCTTGTTCTTAAGAGCCGCGCGGTCCTGTTGGCTTGCCGGCGCAATTACATCGATGGTGTATTTTGCGCTCTTGTCGTCCAGCAACTGGCGGCGAATGGCGTTGGCCAAAGGGGCGCTGTCGGAGGCGATGGCGATATGCCTGCCTGCGCTGGCGTTGCGGTTGGTTATGGAACTCCAGCCCAGCAGCACAACGATCAGCAACGGCACCAGCACTGTGGAGACAATGAAGGCTCGCCCGCGAATCTGCTCCAGATATTCACGTTTTGCAATCAAAAAAATATTACGCATGATTTTTGCCTCCCACGGTCTGGATAAAAATTTCTTCCAGCGACGGCTCAATCAGCTCGAAGCGGTAAATGGTCGATTTGGCCGCGGCTTCATGCAGGAGCTTCTGCGCGTTGCCGCGCGGCTTGAGCTTGATCTCGGCGTGACCGGAGAAGTTCTTTGCCTCCGCAATCTCATCACTCTTGAGGAAAGCGGAGTCTCCCTCGAACTCGACGATCACGTGGTTGCGCTCGTAGCCCTTCTTGATCTCGCGCAAATTGCCGGCCAGCACGGCCTCTCCGTTGTTGATGAGGCAGATGGAGTCGCAGAGCTTCTCCACCTGATCCATGCGATGGGTGGAAAACAGAATGGCTTTGCCTTGGGCCTTGAGTTCGAGCAGCGTCTGCTCCACCAGCACGGCGTTCACCGGGTCGAGGCCGGCGAAGGGCTCGTCCATGACAATGAGCTGGGGCGAGTGCAGCAGCGTGGCAATGAACTGAATCTTCTGCTGCATGCCCTTGGAGAGCTCTTCGGTCTTCTTGGGGAGCGCATCGGCGGTCTCCATGCGCTCGGCCCAGGCGCAGGCGCGTTTTTCAGCTTCCCCGGCGCTGAGCCCATGCAACTGGCCGAAGAAGACAAGCTGGTCGAGAACCTTCATTTTTTTATAAAGGCCGCGCTCTTCGGGCAGGTAGCCAACCCGCTCCAGGCTCTGGCGCTCAAAGGGCTTGTCAAAGAGGCTGATGCGGCCCGAATCGGGCAGGGTGATGCCCATCATCATGCGAATGGAACTGGTTTTGCCGGCTCCATTCGGTCCCAGCAGACCGAACATCTGGCCCGCCTGAATGGATAGGCTCAAGTTACTGACGGCAACCTTGTTCTCGTAGGCTTTTGTAACTCCCGCGAGTTCGACAACTGGCATGGGTACTCCTGTTGTTCAATGTACAGTTTGGATGCCGGTTAGAGAAGTCTGGATTCTGGTAAACCGGAGTGGCCGGCCTGCATGAAGTGTAACAAAACGGTACAAGAAAACCGGCAAAAAGGGGAACCCGAAGAGTACCTTCATTGACGCAAAAGGAGCGTGATAAGGCAAAGGAAAAGATGGTACTCTAATTTGACAATGTCCGATTACGATTATTTCCTTTCTGAGCCTGTTGACGGGCCAGCGCAGAAGCCGCAGTCTGTTGCGGAACTTGACGTGCGCGAGGCAGTCCTTGCGGATCTGGCATTAAAGATTCTTTACCTGTCCAGTTCGCTTTCCATCTCCGAGCTTGCTGAAAAGACCCGGCTCAGCTTTGAAGTAGCCATGGAACTTGCGAACCAGTTGCGCGCGGAATTGTTCAGCCAGGTTACGGGGATGAACGCCAACATTCCCCAGATTTCCATCACATCGCAAGGCAGAACGCGCGCCATGGAACTGCTCTCACAGAACCATTACACGGGTCCCGCGCCGGTGTCATTGGAGAGCTACGTTGAGCAGACGCGCAATCAGAGCATTCGCAAGGTGGAGGTTCATGCGGAGGATGTGCAGCGCGCCTTCGCGCATCTGGTGATCAGCAACGATAAGTTGCGGCAGTTTGGCACGGCGCTCAATTCCGGCAGTTCCATTTTTCTTTATGGCCCTCCGGGAACCGGAAAAACCACCATCGCGGAGACATTGTCGAAGGTGGTTGCCGAGGATGATGTCTGGATCCCGTACGCGCTGGAAGTGGATGGCCAGATTATCACCGTCTACGATCCGGCGATACACAAGCAAACGAAGGAGCCGAAGCAGACGAACCGGGATGGTCGCTGGGTGCTGTGCCAGCGACCGGCGGTGCTGGTGGGCGGCGAGCTGACGGCGGAGATGCTGGACCTGCAATTGAATCCGGTGACGAAGTTCTATGTGGCTCCCGCGCAAATGAAGGCCAATAACGGGGTTCTGATCATCGACGATTTCGGGCGGCAGCGGATTCGCCCCGAAGATCTGCTCAACCGCTGGGTTGTGCCCCTGGATCGCCGGATTGATTTTCTGGCGCTGGCGGGAGGAAAGAAGATCGAGGTTCCATTTGAGATGCTGGTTGTCTTTGCATCCAACATGGATCCGGCGGAGCTGGTGGACGCCTGTTTTTTGCGCAGGATTCAAACCAAGATTCTTATTGGCACGGTATCAGACGAAATGTTCATCGAGATTTTCCGCCGCGTGGCCGAAGCGAATGAGGTTAGGTATGACGCCGAAGTGCCCAGTGATCTTATCGCTTTCATCCGCGGCACGCTGAAGCAGGAGTTGCGCCAGTGCTACCCGCGGGATGTCGTCAATCAGGTTCTTTGGGCCGCCCGCTACGAAGGCAAGAAGCCGTATATGGATCACACGGCCATCGCCCAGGCGGTGGAGGCTTATTTTTTGGCGAAGGCGTGAGGAATCCCGATGGACGGTCCGCTTTGTACCAGTGAATAATTTGTGCTTCTTCCGCCCTCGAGGTTTCTGGCCAGAATGCCCCTCTCCACGAGCGCAAGAATGTCCCGCGTAGCGGTGTCCTGCGAGCATTTTGCAAGTTTTGCCCACTTTGACGTTGTAAGTTTTCCTTCAAAATTGTCGAGGAGACGACCCAGCACGAGTCTCTGCCGCTCATTCAGATTCACGGTTGCAATGGAATCCCAGAAGCGCGATCGGGCCAGCACGCCAGATAGCGCGGCTTGCGCCCCTTCAATCGCTTTTTCAAGACAATCGAGGAACCAATCCAGCCTTTCCGTAACGTCCATAGTTCCTTTCTGCATCTGCTCAAGGCCGCTATAGTAGGCAGGACGTTCCCGCCGAATCTGCGCCGACATACTGTAGAAACGCTGTGCGCTGTTTTCCGAGCGGGCCAGAGCCATGTCCGCGATGGCGCGGGCGATGCGGCCGTTTCCATCCTCGAATGGGTGGATCGTGACAAACCATAGATGGCCCAGCGCGGCTTTCACCACCCAATCCTCATTGTCACGTGCGTTGAACCAGTTGAGAAACACCTGCATCTCCCCGCTCACGCGCGAGGCGGCCGGAGCTTCAAAGTGAACGCGCTCGTGGCCCATCGGACCGGAAACGACCTGCATAGGACCATCGCTCGCCGTCCGCCACGCACCCGTCCTGATCGTCTTCATCCCGCTGCGGCCAGAGGGAAAGAGCGAGCTATGCCATGCGAAAAGGCGCTCCGTGGTCAGAGGCTCTTTATAATTGCGGGTCGCGTCGAGCATCATCTTCACCACCCCTTCCACCTCGCGGTCCACCGCTTGCAGGCCGCCGATCTCCATGCCCATTCGGCGGGCGATGGAGGAGCGGACCATCTCCAGGTCCAGGTTCTCGCCCTCGATCTCGCTGCTCTTCAGCACATCCGTCGTCAGCGTATCGAGCACGGCCCGCTGGCGCGAGGGAAAGCCCAGGCTCTCCATGCACCCCAGCAGGCGGCCCTGTTCATGACGAACCGAGGCCAGCTTTTCCGCTAGACGTTGATGGTCCCAGCGGAAGCGGGGCCAATCCGGCAGATCGTAGATATATTGCGCCATTCTCCGCACCTTCTGCGGAGATTATAACAAATAATCTCCGCATCGCGCACGATTTATCCGCAGATATTGCGGAGATTAGAGTGATTATTCTCCGCAAGATTTGCGGAAGATGGTTCCAGTAACCTATGGTTTAGCATCCAGAGTGTGGCAGAGCTCGACACTCCGGTGATGTACGTGAAGGGCGTTGGTCCCAAGGTGGCAGAGATGCTGGCCGCCAAGGGGATTCAGACCGCCGAGGATCTGCTCTACCACCTTCCCTTTCGCTACGAGGACCGGCAGAATCCGCGCTCTCTGGATGAGTTGCAGCCGGGCGAGACGGCCAGCGTGATTGCCGAGGTGCGCGGCTCGATGCTGCTGCGGACGCGCAAGATGCCCATCTTCGAGCTGACCGTGGGGCAGGGACGGCTGGCGCTGAAGTGCATCTGGTTCAACGGCAGTTATCTGGAGGGCAAGTTTCACGCCGGGCAGACGGTGGCGTTGTATGGCAAGGTCGAGCCGTCGCGGACTACTCAAAATTTGAAGATGATTCAGCCGCAGTTTGAGCTGCTGCCCGACGAGACGGACGACGCCGAGACGCGGCTGCTGGAAGTGGGACGCATTACGCCGGTGTACGAGTCGCTGGGCGGGTCGCGGCTGACCTCGCGCTGGCAACGGAAGACAATCTTTCATCTGCTGGAAAGGATGCGGGGCGCGGTGCCGGAGTGCCTTCCGGCGGCGATGCTGGCGCGGCTGGAGCTGCCGGAGCGGGAGACTGCACTGCGCGAGGTGCATTTTCCGTCCGAAGGCACGCCCATGGCCCAGTTGCAAGCCTCGGCGACACCGGCTCACCGGCGACTGATCTTCGAGGAACTGTTCTTTCTGGAGTTGGGGCTGGAGCTGAAGCGGCGGCGGGTGCGGGAGCGCGCGGGAATCGGCTTTCAGACGAACGACAAGGTGCGCGAGGCGATCCGCGAGGTACTGCCGTTTCATCCCACGGCGGCGCAGAAGCGGACGCTGGGAGAGATTGTGGCCGACATGCGCCAGCCGAGCCCGATGCGGCGGCTGCTGCAGGGGGATGTGGGCTCGGGCAAGACCATCGTGGCGTTGCAGGCGATGCTGGTGGCCATGGAAAACGGCTATCAGGCAGCGTTGATGGCGCCCACCGAGATTCTGGCCACGCAGCACTATCTGGCCATGCGCAAGCTGCTGGAGCGGTCGAGCCGCCGCTACCGGATTGCCCTGCTGACCGGCTCGCTCAGCGAAGATCGCAAGCGCGCAACGCGCGGCGAGATTAACCGGGGCGAGGCGCAACTGGTGATCGGGACTCATGCGTTGATCGAAGAGAGCGTTAAGTTTGGCCACCTCGGGCTCTTTGTGGTGGATGAGCAGCATCGCTTCGGCGTGATGCAACGCTACAAACTGATAAAGAAGCCGAATGATGCTGAACCAGATTTGCTGGTGATGACCGCAACCCCGATTCCGCGCTCCCTGGCCCTTACGCTCTACGGCGACCTGGACGTGAGCGTGCTGGATGAGATGCCGCCGGGGCGCACGCCCATCGTCACGCGGCGCGTTCCCGGCGAAATGGCCGAGGAGGTGTGGGATTTTGTGCGCAAACAGGTGGCGCAGGGGCGGCAGGCGTACATCGTTTACCCGGTGATCGAAGGCACTAGAGAGGATCAGCCAGAACTGGATTTCTCGCACGATGAGATAGAAGCGGGGATTGAGACGCAGACTGCATCCCCGGTGCGAAAAGCTGGACCAGGAGCACCCGGTCTTAAATCTGTCCGAAAAGGAAAAACAGCGGAGTTGTTTCCCAAAGCGGCACAAGAGGCTAATCCCGGCGCGAAGTCGGGTCTGAAGTCTGCAGTGGAGATGCACGAAAAGTTGAGTAAGGGGCCGCTGGCCGGGTTGCGCGTGGGCCTGTTGCACGGGCGGCTGGACGCCGACGAGAAGGAGATCATCATGCGGCACTTCCAGCGTGGCGAGATCGATGTGCTGGTGGCCACCACGGTGATTGAGGTGGGCGTCGATGTTCCCAACGCGACGGTGATGGTAGTGGAGCACGCGGAGCGATTTGGGCTGGCGCAGTTGCACCAGTTGCGCGGGCGCGTGGGACGCGGGGCGGCGAAGAGTTATTGCATTCTGATTACCGGGGAGCGTGTTTCTCCGCTGGGCGAGGAACGGCTGAATGCCATGGTGCGCACGCAGGATGGATTTGAGCTGGCGGAACTGGACCTGACACAACGCGGGCCGGGAGAATTTTTCGGGACGCGGCAAGCCGGGCTGCCGGATTTTCGCGTGGCCAACCTGGTGCGCGACCGGAAGTGGCTGGAGGTGGCCAAGATGGAGGCCGCCCGCTTTGCCAACACTCCCGGCAGCCAGATGGGGACTGAAAACGAAGCGACGGAAGCCGAGCGAGCGCGTGTGTGGGCGCGGCTCAAAGAGGCCTGGCAGCGCCGTTATGGGCTGGTGGAGGCCGGTTGACCCGGTAAACAGCCGCTTGATAGCATCAGTACTACGATTCTGTATCCAATGCAGGTGATTCCAAAGGATTATTCCATCGCATTGTCCTCCAGAAAAAATATTCGCACGACAGGATCGGCAAGAGCCTGAAAGGATTAAATCGCTGCAATGAGATGTAAATCGCTGATTATTTTTACTGCCGTCCTTTCTCTTTTTTCTGTTACCGGCTGCAAACCCAGTCCGGAAACGCTCATGGCGGCAATCAAGGCTGATAACACCGCGGAAGCCATCAAGCTCATCGGGAAGGGCGCCGACGCAAATAGCCTTAGCTCGCCGAATGGCTGGAGCGCACTGCATTACGCGGCTATGAATGGCAACGGGGAGATTGTCAAGGCTCTCCTTAAATACGGTGCTGACCCAAACTACGCTGCAACCAAGGATGGGAAGGCGAACGCGGTCTTGGCCGTGAAGCCTTACTCGCTCGCACTGGGAATGCTGGATGTAGTCTGCGAATATAACCAGCCCTCCGAGCGGGAGGCAAAACTACGCGAGGCTGGACTGAACGATCCGGTGTTGTTGAAGAGCGCGAAAGATCCAAAGGCTGTAGAACACTACCAGGACGTCGTTGAGCTATTAGTGAACATTACCAGAGATAAGTAGCCGCGGAGAGCGTCGGCGATTGATGCGCATTTCCGCGTGGATCAGTCGAAAGGCAGGCAAAGCCCATGCTGCGCGCCACTCTCTTTTTTGCCGCATCCGCCGCGATTCTTCTGCTGTCATGGCGGTCACTGAAAGATGCGCGCACCCACGGATTTTATCGCTTCTTCGCATTCGAACTGCTTCTGGGGCTGATCCTGTGGAACGCTCCGTTGTGGTGGCGCGATCCGTTCTCGGGCCGGCAACTTGCTGCCTGGTTTCTGGGAGCAGTCTCCATAGGCCTGGCGATTGAAGGCTTCCGTCTGCTGCGGGTGATTGGCCGGCCGGCGTCAACCAACGCCGAGAGCGCCAATCTGGCCTTCGAAAACACGACGAAGCTGGTCACGGTGGGCGCATATCGCTGGATTCGGCATCCCCTGTATGCGTCGTTGCTGGCGCTGGCGTGGAGCGCCTGGCTGAAGAACCCGGCCGGGCTTGCATCGATTGCGATGACGCTGGGCGCGAGCGGTTTTCTGCTGGCCACGGCGCTAGCCGAGGAGCATGAGAACCTCAATCGCTTTGGCGCGGCCTACGCCGTTTACAAAAAGCGCACCCGGCGATTCATTCCTTTTGTTTTTTGAAAGCGTGCTTGTCGAGGTCGGGGGTGCCTGAGAAGCGATCAGGATATTCCCAAGGAGCTCTTGCTCTGCAGCATCTCGACGGGGAAGGTCTGGACCTCCAGGTCGATGCTGGCAATCTCGGAGCCGCAATCCTGCTGGTGGCTGCGGGTGCACTGGCAGAGTTCAGTAAACCGGATGTGTCCGCTCTGGCTCAGTTCCAGGCCGGCGGCAATCATCACACTGTAAATATCAACGCAGGCCTGCCGCTCGAACTCGAACAGCATATTCACGGTGCCGGTATCGTTTGCTCCGCGGCTGAGAACCCAGCCGCCACAGCCGAGGATTGCGCCGGTGAGGGTCTGGACCAGGCGCGAAGGCTCTTCAATGGAGATAGCCTTCATCTGCATGGCCCAGGGAATGCTCGTCATCTGTCCAGCATCGGGGGTGTGCAGCATTTGTCTCACATTAGCCTTATCGGAGCCGGAAAGCGCAGCATAATTGTTGTTGCGGAGTCGCACGGAAGCTGACCGGCTTTGAGACACCTCTGCCTGCATCGAGGCTCGAATGCCCTGCGCTGGTAATTGGAAGCTCTTTGTTCCCGAAGAACAAGAACGCGGCGAAGCCCGACCGCCAGCAGTGCAAACACAGCAAAAGGGAAATGATGTAGCTTCATAGACAGCATGATTGTTGGCTCCGGCATCGACCTGGTGGAGATAGGGCGCGTCCAGCGGTCCATCGATCGCTATGGGCAGCGGTTTTTGGACCGCGTATACACCGCGGCGGAGCAGGCCTATTGCCTGCGCAAGCGCAAGTCCGCGGAGAGCTTTGCTGCCCGGTTTGCCGCCAAGGAGGCCGGAGCCAAGGCGTTGGGGACGGGCATCAGCCATGGCGTGAACTGGCTGGAGATTGAGGTTGCACGCGAGCCCGGCGGAAGGCCCACCCTGCAGTTTCACGGGCGCGCGGCCGAGTTTGCCGCTCGCCTGGGGGCTTGCCGCGCCGCGCTTTCCGTAACTCACACTGCCGAGTTGGCCATGGCCAGCGTGGTGCTGGAGGACGGGCGCTGATGGAGTTTTTTCTGCTATTCTCAAGGCATTAACCGCTCCATTTTCAAATGAGGGGAGTGCCGTGCCAAGCCGCAAAGAAATTCAGTGGTCGCAACTGAGAGTGGGGGCGCTGGTCCTGATGGCCTCGGCCGTGCTGATCGTGCTGATTCTTCTGATGTCCAGCTCGAGCGGCGGGCTGTTTGCGCGCAAGATGATGCTCCGCTCCTACTTTGAGAATGCGGCCGGCCTGAAGGATGGCGCGCCGGTGACGCTGGAAGGCGTAACCATCGGCAACGTGGCTCATGTGCGCGTGGTTCCGGACCGCAACCCCACGCCGGTCGAAGTGACCATGCGGGTTGGCCATGAATACCTGAACCGCCTGCATACCGATTCGACGGCCGCGATCAACCAGGCGGGGGTACTGGGCGATAGCTACGTCGATATCAGCTCAGCCCACGCCAGCGGACCCCCACCGGCCAACAATGCTGAATTGATGGCCTCAGGCTCGCCCAGCATCCAGGATGTGGTTCGTAACAGCAATGAATCCATCATCGAGATCAACAAGCTGTTACACAAGTTCGAATCCACGGTAGATTCGGTCAACTCCAGGCGCGGCGTCGTGGGCGAATTGATCAACGACCCTGAGCTGGCAAAGAAAATTACCACCATCGCCACCGATCTGGAGACCATTACAAGCACAATCTCCGGAGGCAAGGGCTCGCTGGGCAAGCTGATCACTGACGATACGCTTTACACCCGCGCCAATTCAGCCGTCGACCGGCTGGACCGTATCACCACCGCGCTGGATGAGGGCAAGGGCAGCGCCGGCAAGCTGCTCAAAGACGACTCGCTCTACAACAATCTGAACGCCGCGGTCGCCAATGTCAACCAAATGGTGACTGAGATCAACGCCGGCAAGGGCGCGCTGGGCATGCTGGCCAAGGACCCGGCTTTCGCGGGGAAACTGGATGACACGATCAGCCGGCTGGATACGATTTTGCAGGGCATGAATGAGGGCAAGGGAACGCTGGGACAACTGGCGCAGAATCGCTCGCTCTACGATCACGCCGACCAGACCCTGGATCAGGCGCAGCAATTGTTGAAGGGCGTTCGTGAGGACCCGAAGAAGTATTTGGTGATTCGGATGAGAGTCTTTTGAGAGCAGGCCTTTGGAGCAGCATTGTGTGCCCCTGAAATGGTTTGGCACGCCGACTCGTTATCTTATCTGCTCAAGGTCTCGCTGACCGCGGAACATCTTCCAAAACTCCACAAAACCCTTCAACCGCACTACCTGAAAGTAATCGCTGGCGACAAAGAAGAAGATGGTTGCAGCGGCCCACACAACATGCAACGCATCCGAGCCTAATTGGTCGCTGAAGGGCAGCGGCGCGGCGGATAGCACCATGGCCAGCACGAGGAGCGCCAGCTTGACGATGCCCATCACCAGGTTGATCTCGACCAGTTTGGCTGTCATGGGCTTGCCGAGGCGGAAAGATTGACCGAGGGCGGAGAGCGGGGAGCGGTCTTCGAGCAGCATCAGCAGAGGGGCGATGGAGAGCGGCCAACTGAGCAGTGCCCATGCGGTGAAGAATCCCAGCGAGAGAAAGATGACCCCCATGGAGTAGCCAATCAGATCGGGCTCGGCGGCGGGGGTAATGGTTGCGGCGGCGACCCAGGTGATGGAGCGGAGCCAACAGAAGCACGTAAAAAGGAAGAGAGCCAGCCACGCGGCCTGGAGGACGATCATGGCCAACGGGCGAAAGCGTATCGTAGGCTGCATCTGCTTGAGGAGTAGATTGCGGCCGAGGGCGGAGACGACTACCCAGGCGAGCGCAGCCACAGGTAGAAACCAGCGCAGAACTTCGTGGATGTGAGGCTGATAGAGCGTCCATGCGTTGCTGAGCTGCACCGCGGCGACCCAGGGGTTCTGCGGGTCCAGAGAGCTGAGGCCTGAGGACGCGGGCGGCAGGGCGATGAGAATTTTCATCGCCTCGAACAAAGCTACGGTCAGGAACGGCAGACCGAAGGTCCAGCGCCACAGCATTTCCAGCGCGGTGAGCAAAGGCCGCTCGAAGACCCATCCCATCTGGCCGACGAGCGACTGGGTTCCGCGCAACGGCGCGCTCATGTTACTTCACCACCGGGGTCCCCGGCGACGGGTCTTTGTCGCTGGGGTGGAGCACCAGATTCACCAGCTTGCCGGGAATGACGATCCGCTTGACTACAGTCTTTCCAGCAATGCGTGACTTGACCTTTTCGTCGGCGAGAGCGGCGGCTTCGATGGTTTTGGCGTCAGCATCTGCGGCCACACGCACAACGTTGACCAGCTTGCCGTTGATCTGGACGGGGATTTCGAGCTCGTCTTCTTTGGCTAGGTCGGGATCGCTGACCGGCCAGGAAGCGCGCAAAACGGAGCCTTTCTCGCCAAGTTCCTCCCACAGTTCGGCAGCAAGGTAGGGAGCGAACGGCGCCAGGAGCAAAACCAGAGAGCGCAGCAACTCGCGCACCACAGGGGCAGGAACCTCGCCCGCGGCCAATTGCGCGTCAGCAGCCTGAAGTTCGTTGACCAGCTCCATGATGGCTGCCACGCAGGTGTTGAAGTGCCAGCGGCCCTCGAAGTCCAGCGTGATTTTGGCGATGGTCTGATGCAGCTTACGCAGCAGTGCGACTCCGCCGTTTTGCGTTTTGTGCTGGGTATCGCGGGCGGAACGGGCCACCGGCGCGTACTTTGTCGTCAACCGCCAGACGCGGGCCAGGAAGCGGCTCACGCCGGCAACGCCGTCTTCCTGCCAGTCCAGATCGCGGTCCGGCGGCGCGGCAAACAGGGCGTACATGCGCGTGGCGTCGGCGCCGTATTTCAAGATCATCTCGTCGGGCGAGACCACGTTGCCCTTGGACTTGGACATTTTGGCGCCGTCTTTGATGACCATGCCCTGCGTAAAGAGGCGGCGGGCCGGCTCGTCGTTGACGATCAGGCCCAGGTCGCGCATCACCTTGGTCCAGAAGCGCGAGTAGATCAGGTGCAGAATGGCGTGCTCCACGCCGCCGATGTACTGGTCGATAGGGAACCAGTATTGCGCCTTCGCCGAATCAAACGGAGCCTTCGAATTCTTCGCGTCGGTGTAGCGATAGAAGTACCAACTGGAATCGACGAAGGTGTCCATGGTGTCGGTTTCGCGCCTGGCCGCGCCGCCGCATTTGGGGCAAGGGACGTTGACGAACTCCGGCACACGGCTCAGCGGCGAGCCGCCCTGCTGGGTGATTTCAATCTGCGCGGGCAGCACCACGGGCAACTGTTCGTCAGGAACCTGAACCAGGCCGCACTTTTCGCAATGAATGATGGGAATCGGCGTGCCCCAGAAGCGCTGCCGGCTCACACCCCAATCCTTCAGGCGGAAGGTTACTTTAGGCTCTCCAAACTTTCCTGCGACGGCAATCTCCTGAAGGCGCTTCTGCGCTTCTTCGCAGCTCAGGCCGTTGTATTCGCCGGAGTTCACGAGGACGCCCTCTTCGGACAAAAAGGGCCATGCATTGTCAGCGTTCGCGTCGGCCGGCTTAATCACTTCGACGATGGGCAAGTTGTATTTGGTGGCGAACTCGAAGTCGCGCTCATCGTGGCCGGGAACGCTCATGATGGCGCCGGTGCCGTAGTCGGCCAGGATATAGTTGGCTACCCAGATGGGAACGCGCTGGTTGTTGTAGGGATTGATGGCAAAACGGCCGGTGGGAACGCCGTGCTTTTCGATTGCTCCCAGATCGCCCGCCTCGCGTGCCTTCTTCTGCTCGGCGATCATGGCGTCGACTTGCTCTTTGAGCTTGGGGTCGGCGGCGGCAAATTGCCTGGTGAGTTCGTGCTCAGGAGCAAGTTGCACGCTGGTCGCGCCGAAGATGGTGTCCACGCGCGTGGTGAAAACACGAATACGCGTGCCGCCTGTTCCCTGTTCCCTGTTCCCTGTTCCCTCGTCGACTTTTTCCGCAAGGAAAAAATCGACGTCTGTTCCTTCGCTGCGGCCGATCCAGTTGCGCTGCATAGTGCGGACTTTTTCCGGCCAGCCGTCGAGCTTGTCAAGGCCGTCGAGCAATTCCTGCGCGTACGCCGTGATGCGAAAGAACCACTGCACCAGGTCACGCTGGTCCACTTGCGTGGTTTCGTGCCGCCAGCAGCAGCCATCGACCACCTGCTCATTGGCCAGCACGGTGGCGCACTCCGGACACCAATTCACCTTGCTTTTCTTGCGGTAAACCAGGCCCTTTTCGTACATGCGGAGAAAGAACCACTGATTCCAGCGGTAATATTCCGGCAGGCAGGTGGCGATTTCGGTGGCCCAGTCGTAGCCCAGGCCGAGCCGCTCCATTTGGACTTTCATCGCGGCGATGTTCGCAAGCGTCCACTGGCGAGGAGGGGTGTTGTTCTTGAGCGCGGCATTCTCGGCCGGCAGGCCGAATGCATCCCAGCCCATGGGATGCAGCACGTTGTAGCCGCGCATCCACATGTGGCGGGCCAGCGCGTCGCCGATGGAGTAGTTGCGCACGTGGCCCATGTGCAACTGGCCGCTGGGATAGGGCAGCATCTCCAGCACGTAATACTTGGGCTTGCCGCAGGATGCAGGCTCGGCTGCATAGAGCGCGGGGTCCGCGGCCCACCGCTGCTGCCATTTGGGTTCAATCGTCGAAGGGTCGTAACGCAGTTCGTTCTCTTCCGCCATAACTTCTTAGTGTAAACGGCAGACGCGTCCAATTCATGGCTACTTCACCAGGCTCAGCAGCACCTTCACATTGCGTTCCTCGTCGCCGGGCTCATTGACTGGGGTTTCGGCGATGAAGGCGGAGTGGGCGAAGCGCTTGTCGTTGAGCAGGCGGCGGAAGGGTTCCAGACCCATGGTGCCCTGGCCGATGTTTTCATGGCGGTCGAGCTTGGAGCCACGCTCGGCCTTGGCGTCGTTCATGTGCCAGACGCGAACGGCTTCGAGGCTGACGGTTGCGGCGGCCTGCTGGATAGTTTGCTCGTAGCCCTCGGCGGTGACCAGATCGTAACCGGCGACGTGGGTGTGGCAGGTGTCCAGGCAGACGGCGACCGGCGCCGTCGGCTTGAGCCGCACGACCAGCTCGGCTACCTGCTCAAAGCTGCCGCCGAGGGAAAACTCGGCTCCGGCGGTGTTTTCGATGAGGATGTGAAAGGGCGTTCCTTGCCATGCCAGGCCGTCGATGGCTTTGGTGATGGAGTCAGCGGCCAGTTTGAGTCCTTCGTCGCGCGTGAGGCCCTTCCACGAGCCAGGATGGAGGACGAGGTACTCAGCGCCAAAGGCCAGCGCGCGCTCGATTTCGCCGCGAAAGGCAGCGATGCTTTTCTGGCGAATCTCATCGGACTGGCTGCAGACGTTGACCAGGTAGCTGGTATGAATCACCAGCGGGCCTACGTCGAGCTTGGCGCGCAGCTCCTTCATGCGGGCGCATTGCTGGGGGTCGACTTTGGGCGCGCGCCACATGCGCGGGCTGGCGGAGAAGATTTGAAAAGTGTTTGCGCCAATCTCGCGGGCGCGCTCAACGGCGTTGGATGCGCCGCCGGTTGTGCCGAGATGAATGCCGATGCGCTTGGTCATGGCCATATTTTATTGGATGAGCGAGAGCTTGGTTCGGCTTCGTGGATTCCCACCCTTTCCGCACAAAACGCGGAAAGGATGGGGCACGGAGCTTTTACGGCAGAAAAACATTCCTTTAATCGTCGTCGTCCTTTGTTGTCTTCTTGTGGTGGACTTTGAGCATGGCGGGGACGGGTTTGTCGCCCATGGCGTCTTTCCACAGAATTACGTTCAGCTTTTCGGCGGGGGCGCGGTCGGCGTGGCTGAAGTCCATCTTCATGCTTTCGCGCGCGCCAGCGGCGTTTTGCGCGTTGGCGGTGTAGATGAGGCCGTTGTCGCGGTTCCCGTAGTCGGCGGTATAGGCAGGCTGGTCGCCGGTGCCGGTGAAGAGGGTGGAGATCAGCGAGCTGAGGGCGTCGTTATTGTTCATGGGCGGCAGGCCGAGCAGCGACTCCATGGTGCGCATCATGCTGACGGTGGAGTAGAAGCGGCTGTCGATGTAGGGCGCGCCGTTGGGGCCGCGCGGGGAGTATTTGCTGACGACCAGAGCGATGCTGCGGTGAGCGTCCACGTGGTCGCCGCCGTTCTGGGCGTCGTCTTCAAGGACGCAGATGACGGTATCGTCCCAGAAGGGCGAGTGGGAGACGGCTTCGGCGATGCGACCGACGGCCAGATCGTTGTCAGCCACGGAGGATTTGGGCGAGGGTCCGCCGGGACGCGTGCCGAGAGTGTGATCGTCTGGCAGGCGTATGAGGATGAAGTTGGGCATAGTGTCTTTGCCCTGCGATTTTTCGGCGATCCAATTTTTCAGGTGACGCAGAAAAACTTCCGCACGCACCTGATCCGGAATCATTAGGTTGAAGTCCGGATACTCTGTGGCGAAGTGGCCGACCAACTCCTGCTTGGTTGCAGTGTTGGAGGCGAGCAGCGGAATTGCCCAGGGCCATTTGTTCACTCCGCCGCCCCACTCGGCGGGAAATGTCTCGCCGGGTGCAACGGCGTTGCGCTGGCAATTGCTGCCGGCCAGCATCGCGCCCGCTTGCGGGTCCGCAACCTTGGCCGCGCCGCAGAAGGTGGAAGAGATGTACTCGGCGAAGTGGTAGTAGGTTTTGCCGTGGGTGGCGAGATTGTTCCAGATGTAGCCGCTGGCGGGATCGCTGACGTCGGGAATCTTCTGGAGCAGAGGATTGCCGTTGGACACCATGCCCTCGGAGTCGTAGGTTCGCTGGCTGCCGCGATAGCCCTGCTGCCAGGTTCGTTCCAGGTAGTCGGTGCCGATGGCGGCGCTGGACCAGACGTGTCCGTCGCTGGAGATTTCGGCCGAGTCGTAGAAATTGTCGAGCACGCCGAACTGCAAGGCCAGCTTGTGCTGGTTGGGCGTGATGGCCTCGCCGTACATGGCCAGGCTGGGATCGCCGTTGCCGACCGGCTTGCCGTCGTTCTTCATGTCGCCGAGAAGCTGATCGTAGGTGCGGTTCTCCTTGAGGATGTAGATGACGTGGCGGATGGGATTCGGCGCGCCACCGGCGAAGGCAATCTTCTCATCGGCTGCGTTCATGCGGTTGGATTCAATCACCGACGCGGTCCATTGAGGGAGATTCTTGTCGATTGCGGCCCCATCCAGAGTGGCCAGAGAGCCGTAGAGGAGCGTGGCAATGTAAGTGAAAGGCCTCAGCAGACGGCTCTTCTTCGCCGCCTCGGTGGGAGGCTGGGGCATGTTGCTGGGGCCGGTGCCTTTGCCCTTGTCCGTGGCCAAATAGAGCTTGCCGCCGGAGAAGGTCATGGAGATGGGCATCCATTCGGTGGGGATGAAGCCGAGGGGCTCGACCATCGCGCTTTGTGCCGTTCTTGTTGTCAGCGTCTTCGTATCGAAGACCGCAACGGCGTCGCTGCCCATGTTGGCGACGTAGAGGCGGCTGCCGTTGGCGTTGACGGCCAGCGCCACCGGCTCTGCGCCAAAGTAGCTCTGGCGCGGCAGGCGGGTGGTGAAGTAGCCCTTGACGGAGAAGTGGCCGGCGCTGACGTTGACGGCGGCAACGGCGTCGCGATTGGCCAGCGCGACGTAGAGGGTGTTGCCATCGGGCGAGAGCTCGAAGGCGCAAGGGTGCGTGCCGGGAGCCATGGGGTTGGAAGGCTTGAGGAGGGCGAGCTTGCGGCCTACTGTCTTGCTGGTCAGATCGAGTTCCACGATCTCCGATGCGTTCCACAAGGCGACATAAGCGCGCGTGTTGTCTTTGGAGAGCGCCAGGTCAACGGGATAGGTGGAGGGCACCGCATCGCTTTCGGCCAGATCAAAACGCGTTTCAATTTTGCCGCTGGCGGCATCGAGCAACAGAACGTCGTCGGATAGGTTGTCAGCGACCAAGAGCTTTTCCGCGCCCGCGGAACCGAAGACCGCAATCGCCGCAGGGTAGGGAATTCCCTTATCGCTGTCCGTTCCGCCGGGGAGTTTGGTAATTTTGCCGGGAGCAAGCTGCTGGAGCGGCAGGGGAATGATGCGCTCGGGGGTAATTTTTCCAGCGGTGAAGCTGTACACGAGGATGCCGTTGCCGGTTGTATCCTTGCCGTTGGCGAGCGGGTCGGTGAGCGAGGCCATGCTGGCGTAGAGGTGCTTGCCGTCGTGGCTGAAGGCCAGGCCGGAGTAAAGCGTCTGCTTGGCGCGGACCAGGGTGCGGTCGTCGGGAAAATCCACGACGGCGCCGGTTTGGGTGTCGAGCACCGCCAGCGACTGCATATACTGCGATTCGTAGACGCCAAAGCCGGCATTCACCGTGACTACATAGCGTCCATCCGGAGAAACGGCCATCGAAATGGGCAGGCTGTTCAATCGCTGTGGATGACCGGGAATCTCTCCGATTAACTGCTTGCTGGAGGGCAAATCGATGGTTTGTGCCGCAAGAATGCCGGTCCAAAAAATGAGGGCCGAAAAGGAAAATGCCAACCGCGCTGTGGTATGCATAAACAAATTTTACAAAATCGGAGCGGATCGCGCTTTCAGGTGGAGCTGACTCGCCCGGGAATCGTTGCATTCGCAAGTCCGCGGCGCCTGCAATAATCACAATATGCGTACTGTGCTGACAGCTGAGCGGCTTTGGGATGGGAACGGGCTGCTCGACCTGCCGATGGTGGTGATTGAAGACGGCCGGATTGCATCGGTTTCTTCGCGAGGGGCGAACGAGATTCCCGGCGGGGCTGAGGTTCTGGATTTTCCCGGCGCAACGCTGGCCCCCGCTTTTTTTGACGTGCATATTCACGGAGCCAAAGGCCACGATGCGATGGAGGCGACGCGCGAGGCGCTCGACGCCATGGGCAGCTTTCTCGCCCAGCACGGCACGGGGAACTTTCTGGCCACCACGGTAACCGCGCCGCTGGATGCGACCCTGAAGTCGCTCTCTGGGCTGGCAAAGTTGCTGGCGCGTCCGCCCGTTGCGGGGCAGGCGCGGCCCATCGGCATTCATCTGGAAGGCCCATTTCTTTCGCACACGAGGCGTGGCGTGCAGCCGCCGGAGCATCTGCTGGCACCGAATATCGCCACCTTCGACCGGCTGTTTGAGGCTGCCGAGGGCCGCATCCGGCTGATGACGCTGGCGCCCGAGCTGCCGGGGGCCGTTGAGCTGATCGCGCACGCTACAGCGCGAAGAGTTAAGGTTTCGCTGGGCCACTCGGACGCTACCGCCGCCGAGACCCGCGCGGCGATCAAAGCCGGCGCCATCAGCGCGACCCACACCTTCAACGCCATGCGGCCGCTGGACCATCGTGAGCCGGGGATTCTGGGGACGGCGCTCACGTGCGATGCAATTTATGCGGAGATGATCTGCGACGGCATTCACACCGCGCCGGAGATGGTGAAGCTGTGGTGGAGGGCCAAGGGGCAGGAGCGCGCGATTCTGGTGACGGACGCGATGAGCGCCACGGGAATGCCCGACGGCGAATACCAGTTGGGCGGCTTTGCCGTACAGGTGGCCAACGGGAGAGCCATGGCTCGCGGCGTGCTGGCCGGCAGCGTGCTGACGCTGGACCGCGCTCTGACGAATTTCATGGCGTTTACCGGTGCGCCGCTGGAGCAGGCTCTGCGGTTGCTCACCGTAAACCCGGCAACGATGACCGGGCTGGGCGATCAGGCGGGATCGGTTGCCGTCGGAATGCCGGCTAATCTCGTGGCCGTGGATGGGATGGGGAAGCTAGTTGGGTCGGTGGTGAACGGAAAAGCAGTATTTAATTCACGATGAACACAAGCAGTTGGAACATATGGTTACTAAGGTCACATAAATAAGACCTGGGCATCTGCAAAAGGGAAAGGTTCAATTTTTCCAGATCAAAATATTTCTATTGCGCCGAGTCTCGATTGTGCTATAGTGGGAACCACTGGAGCTAAACCTGCTTCCGGTGGAGGTAACTATGGCATGGGAAGTTTACCAACGACAAGTCATACGAACAGGAGAGCCGACCGTAACCATAGGTAAGATGGGGCGGATTGCCTTCAATATGCTGGCGGCATCTATCCTGAAAGACAACAATGCAACGCACGTTGTTCTGATGTGGGACAAAGATTCCAATAAGTGCGCGGCAAAGATTGCTTCGAGCAAGGATGCTGGAGCTTACAAGGTCATATTTGCTGCGAAATCTAATGGTGCAGGTTTTTCTGCGGTTACATTTTTGAACCACATACGATACGACTGGACAGAAACCAGATCATTCAATGCCGCATGGGATGATTCCACTAAAATGCTTGTTTTTTCGATTCCTCAGCAACATTTTGGAACCTCCGGTAATCTCAGACAGGTACTGGGAAAGGTAAAAAGGCCGGATAGATTGAAATCCGAGGAAGTGGAAACACCAATAGTGGAGCAGATTGCCAATGATAGGCTCAAATTTTAAGCGGTCCTCTGCAACGTGAGTATTCTTAATGAAGTTGAGTGGATGAAAGTGAGTCCGATGGGAAAAGAGAGACCATTCGATGTTGCGCGGCCAAGACTCCCCAAAGATGAGGCGAGGGTCCGCAAAAGGATCATGATGGAGAAAATGACCGATCTGCTGAGGGAGCGGAACGAAGAATCTTTCAAGAAGAATTTAGAAATCGCCTTCGGCATTAAACCGGATTCCCCACAGTATGATGCTGTGATGAAAGCGTGGCGTGAAGCGTCTCTTTCCCAGTGAGATCACCATCCACTAAGGAGGCAAAGAGCGCGACCTTGGCATTCTTCTCTTCTTCGTTGAGCCCCATATCCGTCATTTGATCTTCTAGAATCGCAACGATTGTCTTCAAAGCGCTTTCTCGTGAAGGTCTACCGGCCGGTTTACGAGAGCGAATCATCCGAATATGTGGCCGGGTTGCGCTTGCCATAAAAAATCTCTCCAAGTGGTTGTGTTCACAGTGCTAGGGATTCAATCCCACTCTCTCTGCACACATTTTAAATCACTTACAACACGGTCATGGATATAATTACTCCATTCCGTATTCCTATGTTGTCACATCTGTGATAAATGTCAACTCCCGGAGCAACAAATTCTTTCTACAAGTACTCGCTAACGATACAGACATCCCTTCCATCTTTCTGTTGAGCCTTCACTGTATTGTGCACCTATCTTCTAACTGAAAAGAGCTGCTATAAGCGTTTCGCGATAAAGAACTCCTATCTACAATCTCGTTGATTATGAGAATTCGAAATTTGTTACTGAAGTCGTGCCCTGACACAAATCAAACTTATCCAGAGTTGATTATCCGGCGGCCTCGGCCATCCGCTGGGCCCGCCAGAGAGCGCCATCGAGCGAAACCACCTCTTCCCGACTCACTGGCATCTCCGGCGCGGCGGCTTTCAATCCTGCAAAAAATGCCTCGCGCACCAGCGTCATGTGCGCCAAGACGCCGCCGGTCCAGGCCACCGGAACCTCTCCGGCGATATTGTGTTTGCGGCGCAGCTTGGCGCGGACTAGCAGAACAAATTCAACCAGATCGGCAGCGGCTTGGGCGAGAGTTTCCTGAGCGACGGGATCACCGGCATCGGCGAGTTCGCTGATCGCCGGGGCGAGCGCGGCAAAGTCCGGTCCGGGCGTGCTGTCGCCCAGGTTGATCAACTCGCGCAGGGTGGGTGTGCCCCAGATTTCGCCAACTTTTTTAAGGACTTGCGTGGGCTGCTCGCGGTCATGGGCATGGAGCGCGCGGCGCAGGCTGTTGACGCCGATCCAGTAGCCGGAGCCCTCATCGCCCAGCCGCGAACTCCAGCCGCCGGCGCCTTCGCGAGTGCCGTCGGGCGCGCGGCCCACGGTGTTAGAGCCGGTGCCGGCAATCTGCAGAATTCCGGGACCGCCGCGAAAGGCCGCATCAAGGGCGATGGTTTCGTCGCCGACAACCTCTGTGCGCTCCGCACCGAAATCAAGCAGAACCGCTGTGATCCACTCCTTGACGCCGGGCATGGAGGCCGAGGCCACGCCAACCGAGGCGGCGCGCACGCCGGTCATGCCGGCCTTTGCGAAGGCCTCTTTGAGCAGCGCGCGCAGATTGGCTTCCGCCACTTCCGCGCCCACGCGCAGCCGCTTGATGGAGCCGCTCTCGGCGTGAGCCAGAACCCGTTCCCCTTGCAGAATGGAGGCGCGGGTGCGTGTTCCTCCGCCGTCGATTCCCAGAATCACGTTCATTGTTTGCTTGCTCCTTGCAGATAGGCAAACACCAGCTTATCGCAAGGGGGTGCGGAAGCGACTGAACCGTGGTCATTAGCGCCTGCGGAGGCGGCGACGAGAGCTTGTTTGAGCCGCGGGTGAACTCCCTTCTAACCGCCGACAACTATATGCTGCTGGCCGGTGAAGATTCAGTTGTAGGCGCTGATAAAGCAGCGGCGATTGTGGTATCGTTCCGGCATGGAACGCCGCAGCATTTTTCTCGCCGCTCTTGTTTTCATCTTTGCCGCAACCCTCACTCTCGCTCAAAGCCCTGCGCCCACGCCGCCCATGGGGTGGAACAGTTGGGACGCCTACGGGCTGACCATCAACGAAGCTGACTTCAAGGCCAATGCAAAGGTGCTGGCCGGCTTCAAGGACCTGGGCTGGCAGTATGTGGTGATCGACGAGGGGTGGTACATGGAGAATCCCTTCGGCTCAAACCTTGCTGAGAGAAAGTACCTGCTGGATGGGAACGGGATTCTGATTCCGGTGACAAGCCGCTTTCCCTCGTCGGCTGATGACGCGGGCTTCAAGCCGCTGGCTGCCTGGGTGCATAAGCAGGGGATGAAATTCGGAATTCATATTGTGCGCGGGATTCCCAAGCAGGCGGTGAAGGATAATCTGCCCATCGCGGGGTCGAGCTTTCGCGCGACAGACGCGGCAGACACCACGGAGACCTGCCCGTGGGATGACGGCAATTACGGCGTGGCGGACAATGCCGCTGGTCAGGCCTGGTACGACTCGATGCTGAAGCTTTATGCAGGCTGGGGCATCGATTACATCAAAGTCGATTGCATCAGCGACCATCCCTACCGGCCCACAGAGATTCAGCAGATTGCGGCGGCAATCCGCAAAACGGGCAGGCCGATTGTGCTGAGCCTTTCGCCGGGACCGACACAACTGGAACATGCGGCCGAGGTGGCTGAGTTGGCGCAGATGTGGCGCATCAGCGACGACCACTGGGACGGCTGGAGCTTTCCACACAAGCCGGGCGACGGCGGGTTTCCCTTTGGCGTGCGGGATGAGTTTGATCTGCTGGCCAAGTGGTTTACCTATGCGCACGAGGGCAACTGGCCGGATGCGGATATGCTGCCGTGGGGCTCTATGGCACCGCATCCTGGATGGGGCGAGCCTAGGCAGTCGCGGCTGACGCACGACGAGCAGCAGACGGAGTTCACGCTGTGGGCGATTGCGCGCTCGCCGCTGATTCTGGGCGCGAACCTGACCAGGCTGGACGAGTTCAGCAAGTCGCTGATCTCCAATCAGTCGATTCTGTTCATGAATCAGAATGTGACGTACAGCCATCCGGTGGATCTGAAGAGCCTGGGGGCCGGGTTTGAAAACGCGCGGGTGTGGCGGGCAACGATCAACGAACCGGGCGCGCGGAATTACGCGGAGTTCTTTGGATTTTTCAACCTCGACGAAAAGCCGTTGACGCTGCGCGTGAACTGGGCGCAGCTTGGCCTTGATGGCAAGAAGCACCTGGCCCAGAATATGTGGAGTGAAGGCGGCTTCAAGGAATCGAAGGAAGTCACAGTGACCTTGCCGGCTCATGGCAGCACGGTCTACGAGATTCGATAAGCGAGAGTTTTGCCGTGCAGCGACGAAGTGTTCTTTGCGGATTGGCGGCTGTTTGGATTTCATCGGGTCGGCTTGTGTTCGCGGCCACGATCAAAGGGCAACGTTTAGCCGAGGCGGCTCGGGCGCAGTTGGGCGTAACGACGGGCTACGATCCGGCCTATACAAAGCTGAGTTATCCGGGCGGCGACGTTCCGCGCTCGACCGGTGTCTGCGCCGACGTGGTGATTCGCGCTGCCCGCGACGGGCTGGGGCTGGACCTGCAAAAGCTGGTGCATGAGGACATGGCGACCCACTTCAGCGCCTATCCGGCACGCAGGGTGTGGGGATCGAAGGAGCCGGATGCGAACATTGACCACAGGAGAGTTTTGAACCTGGAGGCTTATTGGACAAGGGCCGGGGCGCGGCTGTGGGCAACCACCAAGCCAACACCGGGCGATGGCTTCCCTAAGCCCATTGAGGTAGGCGATATTCTTACCTGGCTGCTCGACGCACGGCTGCCGCATGTGGGCATCGTAGTGAGCGTTGGCTGGCAGACGCGGGTGGTTCATAATATCGGCCGCGGCGTGGAAGAGAGCCGCCTCGGAGCTTTTTCCGCGCATCGGGCAGCCGGACATTATCGCTGGCCGGCGGAGACCTAGACGGAGTAGTGTTTTTGAGGTTCGCATAGCGAAACGCCGGCAGGAAAGGCGGATTTGCCCGTCACCGCCCCAACCCACTTTTGTGTGAGAAACTAGTTGGGCCGGAAAATGGCCGGGAAGACTATGGCCTGTTCCAGGAGGATTACTGTATGCCTGTACTTCGCTCGTTTTTTATTGCACTTTCTCACAATCGGGCACTGCGTCGCTTCAGCGAACATTCCGTGGTGGGTAAACGACTCAGCTCGCGGTTTATTGCGGGCATGGAGATCGACGACGCCCTGCGGGTGTCCGAAGAGGTCAACAAACAGGGCATGAGCGTTACGCTGGACTCGCTGGGCGAGAGCGTGACCTCGGAAGCCGAGGCCAATGCCGCCGCGGATGTCTATCACAAGCTGCTGGATGCGATTGCCGCCCGCAAGCTGAACGCCAACATCAGCATGAAGCTGACGCAGATGGGGCTGAACCTTTCACGCCCCCTGGCCGAGAGCATTGCCGAGAGCGTGGTCCAGCACGCCAGCAAAACAGGCAGCTTTGTGCGCATCGACATGGAGGATTCGTCGCTGACGCAGGTCACGATGGAGATCGTCGAGCGGCTCCATGCCAAGCGTGCGCTGCGCGAGGCGGTTGGCATCGTGATTCAGGCATATCTTTTCCGCTCCCAAAAAGACATTGAAGATCTGATTGCCAACGGCATCCGTGTGCGGCTGTGCAAGGGCGCCTACCAGGAGCCGGCGGAGCTCGCGTATCCGCGCAAGGCCGATGTGGACGCTAACTATATCAAGCTTGCCAATATGCTGCTGTCGAGTTCTGAGTACCACGGGTTGGCGACGCACGACGATGCCATGGTCGCCGCGGCCAAAAACTACGCCAAAGAGCACGGCATCGAGCGCAGCCATTTTGAATTCCAGATGCTGTATGGGATTCGCCGCGACCTGCAGCGCAAGCTCGTCGAGGAGGGTTACAACGTGCGCATCTATGTTCCTTTCGGAAACGATTGGTACCCGTACTTCATGCGCCGTCTGGCTGAGCGTCCGGCGAACGTGCTGTTTCTGGTTAAAAACTTTTTCCGCTTCTAGAGCGCGCGGAAATCAGTTGATGGGGCGCGGATTCTGTCGGGGTTAAAACCTGCCAGCCGCGCCCTTTTAAAATCGGTGTAGAAAGCAGAGCGTTACTGCCTCTCCGCGTGCAGGGTAGTTTTACTGCGCCGTCCAGGTCATTCCGTCCGCGCTCGCCCAGGTAGAGCCGGTCTCATTTTTCAATTCAAATTTCATCTCTGGCGCAGTGTTGCCGCTCAAGCTTGTTTTCGCTCGCACTTCAATGGCGCGCCCCGTCCATTGTTGAGGGACAGGTTGCCAGTGCTCGCCGGAGTCTCCGCTTAAAAACAGCGCGCCCGCACGATCGATTTCCAGAGTAAGATGCTGGGCAGTTGCCCTGGAAACAACCGCTTGGCCGCTGGGCAGTTTAGGCGAATTCACTCTTCCCGAGGGAGCCAATCCGGTGAGTTGCTGCTGTGTGCCGAGGTCGAAGCTACCGCCAGTCGCGGACTGGGACTGCTGCGCCAGGCGCGGACCCGCCGAGGCAGCCGTGGCGGGACGGCTGGCGTGAGCGGAGTATGCTTCCGCTCTCATGCTCTTCTGCGAAACCTGCGAGGTATTGGCGCTGGCCGAGTACGCGCTGGTCGCTTGCTTCTGTTCCTGCTGCCAGGCAGTTACAGCCGGCTCCGGCTGGAGTTGCGCCGCAGTCTCCGGCTGCGGTTCTGACTTAATCGAAGATGGCAGAAACGCATTACCCACCCCAGACGAAGCTGCAGTTGCGCCCGGCTCACCCGTAAGCGCGGCTGAGGGAGCAGGCTCTTGCTCAAGCGTTACCGAAGGCTTGCGGGGCGCACCAAACAAGCTGTTTCCGGCAACAGGGTTTGCCGTGTGCGCTGGCGCATTTTTGTGCACCGCTCCAGCGCTTGTCTGCTCCTGCGGGATGGGCGTGGGTGCGGCCACTTCACTTTGCGGCGTGACCTTCGCCATCTCCGGTGCAGGCGCCGTATGCCACGGATGAAAGGCGACCACCAGTGCCAGCGCTGCCGCCATCGCCGCGGCCGGAACCCAGGCAAAGCGCCAGTTCCAAAACCACGCTCCGGTTTGCGTTACGGGCCGGGCTACCGGAGCTTCTGCGTCGGCGGCTGCCTGCTGCGCCAGAAAAATCACCTGTCGGCAGCGGCTGCACCCGGCGAGATGGGCGAGAACCTGCTCGCGTTCCGGGGCGGCAAGCGCCTGCTCGGCGAAGGCGTTCAGGCTCTCGCCGTCGGGATGAAGATCGAGTTGGGAAGTTGAATTCACGGTGTTGCCTTCTCTTGGAACGCATTCAGGGACGTAATTTGCAGTATTTTCTTCAGATTCAGATTCAAATCGCGCGGATCTGCGCCCAGTGCCTCCTGGGCGGCGGGCTTGCTCAACCCCTGCGCTTGCAGATTGCGGACGATTTGCTTCCTGAGGTCGCCGGTCACTCGGTGCAGTTTGCGGCTCACCGTTGCTTCATGGACGTGAAGCAGAGGGGCAATCTCCAGCAGGGTTCGCTCATCCAGATAGTAGGAGGCCAGAAGAAACCGCTCCTCGGCGGCCAGTTGGCGGAGAGCCGCTTCAATTGCCCTGCTGAGAAGCAGCAGGGCGGAAGAAGGAGTTTCCGGTGCGGGGACTGCTGTCTGAGGTTCATAGCCGTCAGCCGGATCGTCGAGCGGAAGCTCGCGGCGAGTGCGGCGGTGATGGTCCACGTGGCGCTGGGCAAGCGTGGTGCGCAGCCAGCCCATCAGCGAGCCTCGCCCCTTGTAGGAGTCCAGCGGGCTGCGCCGTACGCCGTCGCGAGTCATCAGCCCGTAAAGCTCCGCGTAGAGTTGATCAGCCAGTTCGCGGCCCAGCGTTTCGCTGCCGGTAATGGCAATGGCGGCGCGCGTCAGCGGCTGGCGGTAGATGGCCAGGAAATGTTCCCATGAGCCCGGGTGGCCGTTTGCGCAGGCTCGCGCCAGCACCAGGTCGGCGAGCCGGACGCTGCGAAAATAACTCGCCTGCTGCTGCCGTGAAGCTTTCGTTCCCGGCGCCAGGCCGAAATTCTGCGCTCTCCCAACGCTCTCCAGGATTTCGCTGAACCGCTCACGCTCCAGCCCATAGCAAGCCGCGCCCGATTCGCGCCAGAGTTCATCCAGCATATGAATCGACTCCGGCGGCGCGGAGATGCCGGACGCGGCGCTCGCTTCGACGGGTTGGGAAGGCGAAATCCCCACGACCTCACGATACGCTAAACGACCCGCTAAAAAAACTCTGCAAGAAACCTGCCGGGCGTCGTTCCTGATTTATAAGCCGGTGAGTTTTCTCGGCGGAGGAGAGAGTCATGAAGAATCTGAGCAGGTTGGGGCTGGCGGGCGCGTTGGTGTTGGCGCTCGCGGCGTTTGTCGAACAGAGTGGAGTGCAAGCGGCAGGCGGGCCGCAGGAAACTTCGAATGGTTATTACAAAGTGCTGGCCCCCATCGAGAGTGGCAATCTGCTTCTTTTCCCGGTGGTTCGGGCCAGCGGAAAGTCTGGCGGCGTTACGCCGTTTATTACGCTGGATGAGGGCATCAAGAGCGCCCAGGTGGAAGTGACCGAGGCTGGCCGCGCGCAGGGAATGATGCGGCAAAGGGGAGTGCTCGGCGTGCCGCCTTATCGCGGCGACGAGGTGAACACGCTGGTGCTGGTGAACAACTCCGACAAGCCTCTGCTGCTACTGGCCGGCGAGATCGTCACCGGGGGCAAGCAGGACCGGGTCATCGCCAAGGACCGCATTGTGCCGGCGGGCAGCGAGCCCATCGACCTTGGAGTTTTCTGCATCGAGCCGGGACGCTGGACCGCCAGCTCGTCCACCTTCGGCGCATCGGCCAAGGCGCCCGCGCACAGCTTTATGGTGCAGCCCAGTGTGCGGGAGCGGGCCATGGTTGCCAAAGACCAACAGCAAGTGTGGAACTCCGTGCGGGGAAGCATCAGCCAGATGGCGAGGTCGTCTGCGCCTTCCGCCGGTACGGCGATGGACAGCGGGCCGGGCGCGGGGTCTGGATACTATCGTTCGATGGGAACCACCAGCTACGCCAGAGCCATGGAAGACAGCTCGGTGAGCGCCAAGGTGGATGAGGCCGCGGCTCCGGTGATGAAGGCGCGGGAGCAGGTGATCGCGCAGCTTCGCAAGGAAGGCGCCATCGGTGTGGTGGTGGCCGTGCGCGGTGAAATCGTGTGGGCCGACCTATTTGTTGACACCGATCTGCTCAGCCGCTATTGGACCAAGCTGGTGCGCTCTTATGCGGCCGAGAGCCTGACGGAGGGTGAGTCTTACGCGAAGCCTACCGTGGCCGATGCGCAGCGCTTTCTTGACGCTCCCTCGGGAGGCACGGAGACCAGCGAGGGCAATGTAGGAGTCTACCGCTATCGCGAACTCCGCGCCGAAGGCACGGAGACCTTTGTGCTGGAATCGCTGCTGCCCGGAACCGGCTACGACGCGCACATTAGCAAGCTGAAGCTGAGGAATGCGGAGGCACACATCAAGCCGCCACGGCTCTATCACCCGCAGATTTATCGCTGATTGAAGACATTCATTCTGAAAACCGCAGGTTTCGATTCCGGGGCCTGGGGTTCTTGGCGAGTGGCTTCTTACGGTTTTCGCCCCATGCGCGCCATCTGCGGAACCGCGATCAGGGTAAGGGCGAAAAGAAAGATGGCCGCGGCGATGAACTCCAGGTGGCCAAGGCGCATGTCTTCCAGAAGCAGCTTGGCGGCAACCAGCCCCAGCGCGGCATAGGCCATGCGCGTCAGTTCCACGCGGCGCCAGCGAGAGCCGGCAAAGGCCAGCGCAATGGACAGGGCAGAGAGAACCAGCGTGCGAATGAATGCGACGTAAGGAGCGCTGGGGGTCATGTGCAGCGAGGAGAGGCTCAACAGGCCCTCGACCAGCAGCGCCGCCAGCGCGAAGACCGCCAGAGCCGCGGTCGCCAAGTGCAGAAGCTGAGGCTCCCAATTCTCCTGAGGAGAACGCTTGCCGGCTGCGTAGCAAAGAAACGCGCAGAGTGAGACGATGCAGACGCTTGCGTCCAACGTCACCGGCATGGCTCCGGCCAACGCATGGAAGGCATACGCCAGCAGCCCCGAAGCGACCGCTGCCACGAGCAGAAAGATCAGGCCATGAAACCGTAGCGTCGGGCGGGTTGCGAGAACGGTGGCGGCAATCGCGGCCAGGCCCAGGCACGTTGCCAGCCAGAAGGGCGGCAGGCAGAGCAGGCATCCGGCCAGAAAGAGGCCCGCGGCCCACGCGGCAAAGACGTGGAAGTTGCGGCCTTCGGCTGCTTTGCTCAACACGAAAAAGACTGCCGCGTAACACGCAGCCGAGAAGAGCAGGCAAACTGTACCCAGGATGATTGCTCCGTTGTCCGGCGCAAAGTAGAGCACGCTCGACGCGGCCAGTAAAAAGGCGATCATCGCCTGTGTGGTTTCAAAGGCGGTGATCTTCTGCCGGAGCAGCAGAGTGCGGAGGGCGACGCTCGTCGAATAGATCAGGAAGAGGAGGCAGCCGGGCAATAGCAAGGCGATCGTGCCCAGCGCCGGGTAATCCACTCGCGTGCTTGCGGGGCAGGAGTAGATAAAAATCAACGCCCAGATGGCTGCATCGGTGGCCAGGGCCGGCAAGAATCGCACGCTCTGCTGGTGGTTGCGCACGGCCGCGTACTCACTGAGGAATGCCATCAAAAGCAGCGTTGCGACAAAGGGCAGGAGTTGGTGCGTGGCGACCGACAGGGCGAGCGCCGCCGCTGCCGCTGAAAAATTGGCCACCCAAAGGACCGGCGTCACATTGATCTTCCATGTCAGCGCGGTGGCCGCAATGACGAATAGGCCCAGGATGCAGGCAGTGGCCGGCGCAGGCAATACCTTGAAGCTCAGGGTCAGTTCCCAGAGCATGGGAGCGAGAATCAGGGCTGAAGTGCCGGCATAGATGGTGCTGGCAAACCACTCTTCAGCCGGAACGCGCGCCGCAGCCACCAGCCACAGAAGCGCGTAAACAATGGCAACGGCAGCAATGGCCAGCTTGGGAAGCGAACTGGACTCGGCCACGGCGCGCAGAAGGTAAGCGCCGGCAATGCCCAGCATGGCTCTGCCCAGTACGGAGAATGCGCCACCGGCCTGCGCAAGAAAAAGCCCTTCGCCGGGCTCGGCTACATGCTGTGCAACCGACTCCGGCGCACTGAGTGCAGCGGAGGGGCGTTCGAGCGCATCGACGCGCCGCTCCAGTGCGGCCAGACGCGCGGTGACTTGTTCGAGTGCGTCGGGAAGATCGCCCATGGTTCCACCCAAGGAAAAAAGTCCTGGCGTACCTTAGTCTCCGGCGGCCGGCGCGTGCGCACTTTCTTCAGGCCACGGCGGCAGCAGCTTCACCAGTATCCACAAAAAGAGCAGTGGCAGCAGGGTCAAGGCAATCGCCACAAACAGTCCTTCCTTGGTCGCCAAGGCCAACTTGTAGGTGGTGTACCCAAGAAAACTCTTGGAGAACAACTGCCCGCCTATCACCACGTTCCAGCGCATGGCGAAGATGCCGACCAAAGCCAGGCATCCGGAGAGAACGTAGATGCGCTTGCGGGCAATCTCCGGCAGCTTGACCACCTGGGTAAGGAACAGCAGCGCTAGCGGCAAAATCGTGCCCAGGCCGATCTGGAGGACGATCTGCGAAAAGTAGAGTTGCGTGTGGACCATGAAATCCAGGCTGCGGAAGGATTCGTCAGCCTCGTAGATGCGGTGAACCAGGTCCAGCATCTCCAGGGTGAAGTCGATGATGAAGATATAGAACATGTACATGGCGATGGTGTCCACGCAGCGCATGTCGATGGTTTGCTTGCGCAGCTTGGAAATTGCCATGTAGAGCAGCATGACCCCGGCAACCCCCGACACCATCGCCGAAAAGATGAAGACCACCGGCATCAGCGGCGAAGACCACCAGGGATTGGCCTTGATGGAGCCAAAGATGAAGCCGACGTAGCCGTGCAGCAAAAAGGCGGAGGGAATGCCGATCAGCGTCACGATCCAGCCGACCCGCTCGTCAATGGCCAGCGAGCGCGGGCTGATGTTCGTCGAGCCCAGCGTCATTACTTTGTAGATCATGCGCAGCAGGCCTTTGCTGGATTGCGAAAGGAGCACAATCTCGCGGCGGTAGTCGAGCCAAATCTCGAAGACCAGCACAGCCATGAGATACCACATGTACACATAGCCGAACATGGCCATGGCCGAGGTGCTGTGCGGAGTGAAGTACATCTCCGGCGAGCGGAAGGGGTGGCCCAGGTGCAAAACCAGCGGCAGCGGCGCAACCAATAAAAAAGCCAGGGCCGTCAGCAGCGCCAAACGGTAGGTGGGCTTCACCGCTTCCACACGGAAGACGCGCTCCAGCGACGCCAGAATGAATGCGCCCGCCACCAGCCCCGTGATGTAGGGGTACAAAACGATCAGCACACTCCAATAGAGTGTGATTTCGTTGGGATACATGTAGCCTTCAACGCCGCTCATAATTCCTCACCCGTTTGTTTTCTAACTGTCCACTGTCCACTGTTCACTGTTCACTGCCTTACCGCACCGAGCCGTCCAGGTCGTTGTAGAAGAGCTTGGCGCCGGTGGCCATCTGCGGCTTCAGCACCTGCACGCTGTGCGTCTTCAGGAACGCGTGAATCGGGTCTTTTGGATCCTTCAGATCAACCAGTTGGCGCGCCCCGGTGGGGCAGGCCTCGCAGCAGGCGGTTGTCAGCCCCTTGGTAATCCGGTGATAGCAGAGCGTGCACTTGTCGGCAACTTCTTTCGTCGGATGAATGTAGCGGCAGCCATAGGGGCAGGCCTGCACGCAATAGGCGCAGCCCAGGCAGTACTTCTGGTCCACCAGCACCACGCCGTCCGGGCTGATGAAGGTTGCCCCCACCGGGCACACCTGCGTGCATGGGGAATCCGCGCAGTGGTTGCACATCTTGGGAACGAAGAAGTACTTCCCGCTCTCATCGGTGGCCGCCGGGAATCCTTCCTTGCCGCCATCCGGCGAAATGACCTCGGGCGCGATCAAGGGGTTGGTCGTAACGTCGCCGGATTCGCTCATAGGCCAGTCCGACCTGTGATAGCGCTCCACCCAGGTGCGGAAGAATCCATCCGGCACGTCGTTCTCGGTTTGGCAGGCGCGCACGCAGTTGCCGCAGCCGATGCACTTGTCGATGTCCACCAGCATTCCCCACCAGTGCTCGCTCATCTTGTAGTTAGGCGACTCTTCCGGGGTTCCGGCCAGCACCGACTCCCATGCGACCGCCGCCGCCGGCAACAGAATCATCAATTGACGCCGGGAAATCTTCATTTCACACCTCCCGCATCCGTCTTCGGCGCATCCGTCTTCGGCGCATCCATCCCCGGACTGTGCGGCTGATGGCAGGTCTCGCAAGGAAGGCCCTGAGAATGGTCAGCCGGCACTACCTGCGGAAAGCCTTTGGGCTTGGCGGCGCTGGCCGTATGGCAGCGAGCACAGAGCGTAGCCGTGTCCGGAAGAACCGGCGTGACCGTCCCAGGATCGTCGGCGTGGGTGGCCAGCGCTCCGTGGCAGGCTTCGCAGTTCACGTGCGCGTGCTTGCCGGCGCTCTTCTTTGTCGCCACGTCCGAGTGGCAGCCCTCGCAGGTCTCATGGCCGGCAAACTTCACCGGCCGCTGCGCAATTTCGCCGATGGAGGCCCCGCGATAGTGCCCATACTGCCCAAAGCTTTTGGGCACAACGTAATGGCGCACCACCAGAAAGATCAGGAAGGCGAGGACGAATAGCCCCGCAAACCGGAAAAGATGCCCTGCATCCTTGAAAACACTCATCAAACCCTCTCCACAAAGCCGCTGCCAGGAGCTTCCACAACTTTGGTCGAGAACATTCCTCGTGCCTCTGACGGTACAGGCGCCCAGGACACTGCTGTATGTGAGGAAGATCACACTTCGGCGGGAAACGGGGCATACGCCAAGGCCGTACATTGCATCTTTGCAGTGGGTAAAACGCACAAGCCCCGAACTGAGGCGCAAAGCGATACGATAAGCTTTGGAGCGCAGAATGCCAAAAATTCTCGACGGGGTGGCGATTGCCGCGGCTATTCAGCAGGAGGTGGCCGGGGAGGTTCGTGCGCTGGCTGCACAGGGGATACAGCCTGGGCTGGCGGCGGTGATGGTGGGCAACATGGCGGCGTCGCTCATCTATGTCCGCAACAAGGTGCGAACCTGCGCTGAGCTGGGCATTTTCAGCGATTTAATCACGCGGCCCGCTTCCGTTACCACCGAAGAACTGCTCGAACTGGTGGCCAGCCTGAACACGCGCTATGAGATCGACGGCATTCTCGTTCAGTTGCCGTTGCCGGCGCACGTGGACACCAAAGCCGTGTTAGATGCCGTCTCCCCCGCGAAGGATGTGGACGGTTTACACCCGATGAATGCGGCCCTTTTGCTGGCGGGGCGGCCGGCTCTCATCCCCTGCACCCCGGCGGGAATTCTTGAAATCCTGAAGCGAAGCGGAATTCCCATCAGCGGCCAACGCGCGGTCGTCCTTGGGCGCAGCGACATTGTGGGCAAGCCGGTGGCTCTGCTGCTGATGAACCAGAACGCCACGGTCACCATTTGCCACTCCAGAACACAAAACCTCGGGGAGATCACCCGCGAGGCCGACATCCTGGTAGTTGCTATCGGCCGGCCGGGCTATATCACCGCAAAGATGATCAAGCCAGGCGCAACCGTCATCGATGTAGGCGTGAACCGCATCACTGACCCAACAGTATTTGCCAGTTTCTTTGCCGGAGACGCCAAACGCGAGGCTACCTTCGCCAAGCGTGGCTCGATCCTGATAGGCGACGTGCACCCCACAGCTTTCGAGCAGGCGGGAGCCTACACGCCCGTTCCCGGCGGCGTGGGTCCATTGACCATTGCCATGCTGATGGCCAACACGGTCCGCGCCACGAAGATGCGCAGGGGGCTAAATGTACAAACCGAAATCAGCACACATACCCGGCGCTATCAGCGGTAACATTCATGCGAATCAGAGCTAAAAAGGAGATTTCACATGAAGAACATAACTTCGATTGCGATCCTGATAACCGTGTCGATTACATCCAGTTGTTGTTACGCGCAAGCAAAGGACGGTCCTGGTTTCGATTGCACTAAAGCATCCAACTTAGTCGAGAAAACAATATGCGCCAGCAGCGCTCTATAACGTAGAAGTCCGGACGCTCAATCAGGCGGTCAAGCGGAACGAGGAGCGTTCCCCGCTTGTTTCGCTCAACGCAGAATCAGCAAAGCTCGTTGCGCATCGCCCTCGAACTCCGCGAAGCGAATCGCATTGCTTCGAACGATGGACAGAACTTCGTCAGCCGAGCAATTGCCCGTTTGCAGCAAGATCACCTTGGGAGGCGCTCCTCGTGCCAAGCTGAGGCTGGCGAAGTCCTTGTCCTTGGTCAGAAAGGCGAATTCATGCGCTTGTGCATATTCTCAGATAAGCCCATCGGGCGTGTGGCCAAATCCAACTGAATTGACGTGTACTGAGTCAGGAAAGAGATCGGCCAGATCATGGACGAGCCGGAGAGGAAGGTTCTCATCAACGAGAAGCTTCAAGGACCGCGATCCTTTCAGGGATACTGGCAAAGAAATCGTAAACGGCCTGGAAATCTTCCTTTTCGAGATAGGGGAACTCGCGGAGGATTTGCTCCTCGGTCATCCCGGAGGCTAGGTAGGAAGCCAGATCATAGACGCTGAAGCGCAAGCCGCGGATGCAGGGCTTTCCCCCCATCTTGCCGGCTTCGACAGTAATTCGCGGGTTCAGGGTGTACATAGACCGACGCACCTCCTGCCATGAACTCATTCTACGGCAGATTTGGCCTGATCGCCTATCCAGATCGCCTATACTGCGTGCAGCGATGGACGCAGTCGAAAGCAGGCCGGACCGGGTTTGCGCGCGACTAACGCCGGGTTGATTCATCATGCTTCGAGTTGGTCTTACTGGCGGGTTGGGGAGCGGCAAGAGCACCGTCGCTGCCGCCCTGCGCGCGCTGGGCGCAGAGGTTATCGAAGCCGACGAACTGGGCCGGGCGCTGATGGAGCCGGGCCAGCCGGTTTTTTCCTCGATTGTGGCGCACTTTGGTCCGGAAGTCGTCAGCCCCGACGGCCGTTTGAATCGCACGCGGCTGGCCGAGATGGCCTTCAAGCGCGGGCGGCTGAACGAACTGAACGCGATCGTCCATCCGGCGGTGATTGCCGCCCAGCAGCGCTGGATGAAACAGGTTTTTGACCGCAACCCGGCCGCCGTGGCCGTCGTCGAGTCGGCGCTCATTTTTGAAGTCGAGCGCGATGCACGCCTGCGTGGCGAAAGCGAAACTGTGCTGGCCAATTGGCGGCAGCGCTTTGATCGCATCATCGTAGTCACCGCGCCCGACGAGCTGAAGATTGCCCGCTATGTCGCCCGCGTTTGCCCGGCAGGGGCTGTTCGCGCAGCCTCCGAAGCCGATGCCCGGCTCAGGCTGGCACATCAGATTCCCGATGCAGTGAAAGCCGCTCGCGCCGACTATATCCTTGATAATTCAGGGGATAAGGAAGCCCTTCTCGCCCAGGTGAAGGAATTATGGCAACGACTTCGGGCGGAGAGCAACAAACCATTGCGGAATGAGTCTTTAGAATAGTGATCAGAGAGTAAAAAGCTGTAGATATGTGAAGCTATCCCACCTTAGCCACAAAAACAATAACGTGGCGAAGGTAGGGCACCCAATTCATTGGGGAAGCCAGGCTTTTAGCTGCTCTCTGTTTTCTGATCACTGTTCTCTGTTGAGGTTCACAAGCATATGAAAAAACTGCGCCCGGTTCTTCTGGTTGTTTTGCTGGTGGGTGGATTCTGGTTCCTCACCACGCATCTTCCCGCCAATCTTGGCCGTTACTCTCCGGCCAATTTCTCTTTGTTTCACGCGGGCGACTCCGGTTCCGCGCTCCAGCTCACCGAGGCCCAGGCCGCGCCCGTCTACGATGCCGAGGAGCAGAACAACATTGCCATTTACAAGAAGGTGCTGCCCTCGGTGGTCAACATCACCTCGACGACGCTGGTTTTCGACTTCTTTTATGGAACGGTGCCGCAGCAGGGCCAGGGCTCGGGCTTCATCCTCGACAAGGCCGGCCACGTGCTCACCAACTTCCACGTCATCGCGGGCGCCAACCGCGGCATTAAAGTGCAGTTGAGCAACAAGCGCAGCTATGATGCCAAGGTGGTGGGCACCGACCGCACGCACGACCTGGCCCTGTTGCAAATCAACGCGCCCGATCTGCAAGCGGTCACGCTGGCCGATTCCGGCGGCCTTTCGGTGGGTCAAAAGGTCTACGCCATCGGCAATCCCTTCGGACTGGCCGGCACCATGACGCGGGGTATCATCAGCTCCATCCGCTCAATTCGCAATGGCGGTGGCGCGCCCATTGAGGACGCCATCCAGACAGACGCGGCCATCAACCCCGGCAACTCCGGCGGCCCGCTGCTCAACTCCCGCGGCGAAGTCATCGGCATCAACACCATGATCGCCAGTAACGGCGCCGAGCAAAGCTCCGGCATCGGCTTTGCCATCCCCATCAACACCGCCAAGGCGGTGCTGGCCGATCTGACTCGTTACGGGCGCGTAAAGCGTCCCTCGCTGGGCATCGTGTCCTACGAGATTGGTCCCGATCTGGCCGAGCAAATGGGCCTGGCCGTTGACTCTGGAATTCTGATCGAGCAGGTTATCCCCGGCGGCGCGGCCGAAAAGGCCGGATTACATGGAGGCACGGAGCAGGCCTACGTGGGCAACACTCCCATCCTGCTGGGCGGCGACCTCGTCGTGGCCATCGACGGGCAGCGGGTCACCAATCCCCAGGAGATCAACGCTGTCATGGAAAAACATCAGGCCGGCGACACCGTCAGCGTCACCTTCTATCGCGGCCGCAAGCAGATCACCCTTAAATTGATCGCCGGAGAAGCGCGGGAGACGAACAACTAAGCGCTGTGACCGCTTGAATTTGTAAGGTCAGGAATCGATCGCCGGCTTCCTGGCCGGATGTAGCGCCGGCCTCCCGGCCGGCTGTAGCGCGGACGTCCTCGTCCGCGCTTATCCAGGCACAAGGACTCAATCACACGGTCTTAGCGCTATCGTATGAGATCAAATTGATTTGCAAGCAGAACGGGCCGCGCCAGTCTTGGCGCGGCCCATTCTGTTATCTGTTAAGCGGATCGAATGCAGAAAGTAATGGTCGGGACGGGCAGATTTGAACTGCCGACCCCTCGCACCCCAAGCGAGTGCTCTACCAGGCTGAGCCACGTCCCGACACAATCGAGCCGGCTCACTCTGGAGCCGGCTTTTGGGGTCGTTCTTAGTTTACACGAGGGCGACCCTGCGCGCTTGTGCCCGGCGGAGAATCTTCATCGGACTAGCCCGAGAATGCATCGTCCTGCGGCATCGACTGACCCCTGACCCCTGATCTCTGATCCCTGTCTTTACTTTGCCGGCGGAACGAACTGCTCGGGCATACCAAGTCCCTCGCCAAAGAAAAACTGCTCCATCTGCTCCACCAGGAACTGCTGCGCCTGCGGGGTCCAGGGCTGCAAGCGATACTCGTTGAGCAGCATCTTCTGCCGATCGACCCACTCGCCCCAGGCCGCCTTGGAAACATTCTTGTAAATCTTCTGGCCGAACTCCGAGTCGAACGGAGGCTCTTCCAGGCCCTCCATCTCCTTCTTGTTACGAACGCAAAACACCATGTGTGCCATCCGTCATGCTCCTATTTCCATTGTATGTCCCATTGTATTGGATCGGCGCCCGCGCCCTCGATTGGCCTTTGCGCCCGCATCGGATTATCCTGTGCGGGTATGTGCTGCCGATTCATGCGCCAATCCTCAATCGAGGCACTTGCCGGCTGGTTCGACGTAGAGCTGGCAGGGATCCCCTTCTTTGCGTCCAGCTACAACATTGCTCCGCAGAGCGTTCAACCCGTGGTGCGGCTCAATCCTGGCGCCGGACGCCGGGAGTTTGCCTTGCAGCGCTGGGGGCTGGTGCCCTTCTGGGCGAAAGACGCCAAGCTTGGCTACTCCACCTTCAACGCTCGCGCCGAGGAAGCCGCCCGCAAGCCCGCCTTCCGCGAAGCCTTGAAGAAGCGCCGCTGCATGGTTCCCGCCGACGCCTTTTACGAGTGGCAACAGATTGATTCCAAAACAAAGCAGCCCTACGCCATCGCCCTCAAGTCCGGCAATCCTTTCGCCTTTGCCGGGCTTTGGGAGAGCTGGCAGCCGGCTGAAGGCCCATCGCTGGAAACCTTTACCATTCTCACCACCAGCCCCAATGAACTTATGAAGCCCATCCACAACCGAATGCCGGTGATTCTGGAACCGGGCGACTATGCGCGCTGGCTTGCGCCCGGCGATCCGGCAAAGCCGCCCGTGGACTTGCTTCGTCCCTTCCCGGCAGAAAAAATGCATGCCTGGCCGGTCAGCAGCCGCGTGGGAAATGTCCGCAACAACGATTCACAATTACTTGAGCAATTATGACCGGCCCGATTCTCTCGAAAAGGGTGACAATTCCATTGGCGCTCTAACGGGTTCACCAATTGCCTATCCGAATCGAGCAGCCACGCCCCAAGGAGCCACCATGTCCGATTCGAATCCGTCCGGCCTCTCCGACAACGCCGCCGCCGGCATTGCCTACATCACCATCATTCCGGCAATCGTCTTCCTGATCGTCGCGCCCTTCAAGAACAGCTCGTATGTTCGCTTCCATGCCTGGCAGTCGATCTTCTTCTTTATTGCTTGGGCGGTGGTTCACATTCTGGTCGGTGTCGTGCAGAATCTGCTCCCAACAGTCCTCTTCCTCACCTTGACGCTCTGGCAATTTGTCGATCTCGCCTTCTTCGTCATCCTGATCATCGTCTTTGTCAGCGCCTTCAATGGCAAGCGCTTCATGCTGCCGATAATAGGCGGTCTGGCCGAGAAGCAAGCCAACAAATAGTCGGCTTCCCCTCCCCGCCGAACGCACGAACGGCTTCCGCATGGAGGCCGTTCCTGCGTTTGCTTCTTCCGCTTGGACATTTCTTCGCTACAGGTAACAATCCAGAACAAATCAGTGGGCCTGCGCCATGTCGCTGAACCGGTTTTGAGGGTTTAGCGGAGATTTCGCTTGACAACCGCCCGTGTGGGCATTTTTCCTTGTTAGCAAATAAAAATCTCATGAAGCAAACACTGATGTAGAGCAATGCGACCCCGCGTCGCCTCGTTCACAGTTGGCTTCAATCGAGCTGCCGAGAACAGAAAGGAGCAGTATGAGATTCAAGCAATGCATTTGCATGCTTCTGGCCATTGCCGGCTTCTACGTAATCCAACTGACGGAATAAGCAAGTGAGGCGGTTGGTAATATCTCGCGCTTACGGTGGCACTGCGGCCTGTTTCTACAGTCCGCTTGACGAATGTTTGCAACTGAAAACAAAGAAAGGTGAGAACTCTCAGCATGAACGCTTTCGTAATCAAAAACTGGTATGCCGGCTATGAGCCGGACGGAGAAGGAAACTTCATCAACATTAGCGGACGAGCCGGAGGGTTTGTCTCGTGGTTGTTGAACCTGCTGGGCATCAGCCCGACGGTTCGCATGATCGTGAGCATCGACAAGATCACCTTCCAAAAGGGATCACTGGAAGGAACCTTGCACTTACTGACGCCGCTGGAAAACACCTGCACTATGTCCTACGCCTTCAAGAGGCCGCTCAAAGAGGCCGTCGTGATGGGCGTCGTACTCGGTGCAGCGACCTTCTTCACCTTCGGACTACTGGGCATCGCAATTGCTGTGCTCTATTACGTGCTCAACAAGACGCTCACCATCGGCTTTACCGATGTTGGCGGACGTGTCAGCGAAATTCCATTCAAGCGTTCAGTCATTGAAGGCAAAACCCTTGATGAAGCCGAAGCCGCGCGCGTCTGCGACATCATACAAAAATTGGTCGATGCCCGTCGCAAGCAACGGTAAGCTTACGCGGGATAGGATGCGCCTTTGAGTGTTCCATCCTATGCAACATCGGATGGATACTGATCCCGTTAGTCGGCCTGGGGTTCCTGGTGGTTTGGATCATCGTCCGGCTCAAGGTTTTGAAGGGCCAACGATTCAAGCTGCCGTTTATCGGCAACTTGGCGGAGAAGCAGGCCGGCGCCTAAAGCATCCTGGAACTGTACAACCTGCGCCGTTGGGGTTTGCCTCAACGGCGCTTGCCCTTCCTGCCCAACTTTTTTGGCGGTTTGAATTTGGGGCGTGGAGCGTCCTTGCGCTTGCTCTTCTTCGACTTTGAAGGTGACTTCGCGGCCCTTTTTCCGGTGAGCGGCAAACCCTCTTCCACAATCGAGAATTGCAGCTTGCGTTCCTGCGCCAGAATGCGGTCCAGAATCACCTGCACCCTGTCGCCGGCCCGGAAGCGGCGTCCGGTGCGCTCGCCGATGATCTCGTGCGTGTTCTCGCGCCAGGTGTAGCGGTCATCGCGAAGTGAATCAATAGGAACCAGCCCCTCGACAAACAGGTCGGTCAGCTCGACAAACAACCCGTACTTTGCAGGGTTCAGCACCAGCGCGGCAAACTCCTCGCCCACCCGGTCCTGCATGAAGCGAACCTTCTTCCACTCCACCAACTCGCGCTCGGCCTCGGCAGCGCGTCGCTCAGTCAGGCTGCACTCCTCGGCAATCTGCGCCAGCTCGGCTTCGGGAATGGGCGGGGTGATTGATAAATGCTTGTCATCCTGAGCGGAGCTTGCCACGTTCTTTGTGGCAAGCGGAGTCGAAGGACCTGCTTTTCCGGCGCCAGTAGCCGCAGAAATCTCCGTGCCCCATCCTTTCGCCTTTTTTCTGGCGAAAGGGTGGGAAACTACACCGCTCGTCTGTATTCCCTCACTGGGATGCGTCCACGGCGAACTGTGCCGACCCTCCGCCACCGTTCCCTCGCCGCGCACACCCTCCCGCAGCAACGCTTTGGCAATGCGATGCACAATCAGATCGGGATAGCGGCGAATGGGCGAGGTAAAGTGCGTGTAGGTGGGTGCGGCCAGCGCGAAGTGGCCTTCGTTGATCTCCGAGTAGCGCGCCTGCTTGAGCGAGCGCAGCATCAGGTAGCTCAGAATCCGTTCCTCTGGCTTGCCCTCGATCTTTGCCGCCAGTTTTTGATACATGCGCGGCGTCACCGCAATGTCCTCAGGCACTTCGTGGGTGCGAACATTGCGCCCGGTGTGACGCGCGTCGCGGCGATCACTCTTCATTTGCATGCGCTTGACAGGCAGCGCGCCCAGGCCCAGCGTGTAGCCAAAGCTTGCCGCCAGTTCCTCGAACTGGACCACGCGTCGCGGCTCTGGTTTTTCATGAATCCGATAAATCGAAGGCACCTGCAGGTCTTCCAGCCAGGTGGCGACGCACTCGTTAGCCGCCAGCATGAATTCCTCAATCAGCCGGTTGGCCGAGGTGCGTTCCGACTTCGTCACGCCGCGCATCTGGCCTTGCTCGTCGAACTCGATCACCGGTTCGGGCAGGTCGAAGTCGATGCTGCCCCGCTGCTCGCGGCGCTTGTTCATCAGCCCGGCGAGTTTGCGCATCCGCTCAAAGTCAGGAACAAGGCTCGCGTATCGCTCGCGGGTCTCCGCATCGCCCTCCAGAATCGCGTGGACCTCCGTGTAAGTCATCCGCGCCGCCGAGCGAATCACTCCTTCGACAATCTCGTAGCTCTCAATGCGGCCCGTGGAATCGAGTTGCATAATGCAGCTCAACACCAGCCGCTCTTCGCCGGGGCGCAAGCTGCAAATGTTAGTGGAAAGCTCCTGCGGCAGCATGGGAATGGCGCGGTCCGGGAAGTAAACGCTGGTTCCCCGGAGCCGCGCTTCCAGGTCCAGGTCCGTGCCGGCGCGCACGTACTCCGCCACATCGGCAATGTGAACTTGCAACTCATAGCCGCCGTCAGCGCGGTCGGTCACCAGCACGGCGTCGTCAAAGTCACGCGCCGTTTCGCCGTCGATAGTGACGATCGGCAGGCCGCGAAAATCTCGACGGCTCGAAACCTCGGAGAGGTCCAGGTGAGCCACGGCGCGCGCCTCGGCCAGCACATTTTCCGGGAAGACCCGCGGCAACTGGTGCTTGCGGATCATCATTTCCACGTCCACGCCGAAGTCGTCCGGCGA
>Ga0302266_10000406_pt1 | contig 44053 bp, 37 predicted proteins | sample III_Bog_E1_2_FD_194559 | JGI IMG/M metagenome (GOLD analysis project Ga0302266, IMG submission 194559) | Peat permafrost microbial communities from Stordalen Mire near Abisko, Sweden - III_Bog_E1_2 | ecosystem: Environmental > Terrestrial > Soil > Wetlands > Peat | place: Sweden: Abisko...
GTGTCAGCCTGTGGAGAGGAAGGCTCTGGCGGTCGGCGCAAGCCGGCCACGAAACCAGCCTCAGTGAAGCAGAAATCCAGCGTCAAACCTACCTATGCGTAGGTTTGAGCAAGTCTGGAAGAACGGCTGGATTGGTTCGTCCCCATAACCCTTTGATCTTTGTGGCCAAAGCGGCAGCCGGATGACCTCCGATCCGTAACCGGGATGAGCGGTATAAATCCGCCCCGGCGGCAGGTTGGCGAGGCGAGGCCACAAGCTGGCCCAATGCCGGCTGGCGATCACCACCGCATCGTCCGGGCGCATCAGCGGGGCGGCCTGTGCCAAGGGACAAACCGGGCGGTCCAAGAGAGTGGTGGTCTGGAAGTCATCGATAAAGCCCGCCAAAACCGGCGGATTGGACCGGGGCAAAGCGCGGAACAGGGCTTCAGCCACCCGCCGCCCCCCTTCACCGGCCCCATAAATCCATACCGCGCCCAGAGCGGCGGTCTCGGCCAAAGGAAGGGCTTGGCTGGGAATCATCAGGCGCATTCCCAAGCCCACGATTTCGATCTCGAGCCCCGGCGTTGGGGCCATCGCCAGCGTCAGTCCAAAGGCCGCCGCCGATGGGACCGCCAAGAGCAGAGCCTCAAGCGAAAGGGTTTGCCGCCAAATGTCACCGATGGAGGCCGAAGGATCGGGGCGTAGCTCTAGGACCAACGGCGGATGAGGCGGGGCATCGTTACCGACATCGATGTTGAGCGTGATCTGGCCCAAGACCGATAAGGCCGAGTCCAGGACTTTTCGCGGGTTGGCAATATGGCCGTGCAGCTCCAAATGTCCTGCCAACGCCGCTGGCCAGGGGCCGATCCGGTGGGCGTATCCGTGTCCTTGGCCCAGTACCGGCGGTGTGTCATCGTTAGGGCTCGCCGGTCTCAAGTCCTGGAAAAACACCAAGGGCTCTGGGGCCTGGGCTGCCCGTCCGGCTTGAGCCGACCACCATCGATGGCAAAAAGCCAAACGATCTTCGGCTAAAGCCAAGGGCCTGGGATTGGCCATCACCCGATGGTGGAGCGCCAGAAGGTTGGGTAACAGCCGCTCCAAAGCGAAATTTTGGTTGAACCGCTCATGGGCGGCCCGCATCCGTTCCTGCGCCGCTTCGGGGTGAGCCGCAATCCAGGCCAAATGACGTTGGATTTGCCAGAGGATGACGTCGGTGGGAGCGCTGGAGTCAAAGGACCATACGGTATCGCCGAAGGCGTGGCGGACAAAGGGGGTCTCGCCAACAATGGCGGCGGCAGCGGCGGCGGTGATCTCGAAAACCCGAACGCTGGGGAGGGCTTCCTCAACGAAATCGGCCCGATCAATGCCCAAGCCAGCCCCAGCCGCCCGGTAGACCTCCAACGCGCTGTGACCATCAAAGGGGATCGGCCCGCCATAAGCGGTGGGCTCCATATGGCGCCACCGTTCGACTGGACCATAGCAGCGCAAGCTGTCCCGCCGGGCCAAGCTGCTGAACAGCTCCCAATGGCGCCACCCATCCCAATTGCCCCCAATATAGGCAAGTTTTGGCGCGCTTATATCTACGGGGACAAAGGGCGTAGCGGGCAGTGTGTTGATATAAGCGGCAATGCAGGCTGGTTTTCCGTCGAAAGCAGAGGTTAATGCTGAAATCCAATCTGCCGTTGTGTCAGAGATGGTCAGATAGCCGTCGTAGCTGAGAATCCGTTCCAGGGAGGCCGGGCTGGCCTGGTACCAGGCGGTCGGAACCAGCATCACGCCATAGGTGGGATATCGACTGGTTTTGCCTTCGTGATGGGACAGGCACAGCACCAAATCGGGGTCGAAAGCCGGAATTTCGACCGGATCGACCACAATGTTAACTGTTAATCCGAGCCGTCGGGCGGCAATGGCGATGCGCTCGGCGGATTCGCTCTCTCCTTGGCCGGGAAACGAGTGGTGCAGAACCAGCTTGGTCAATAACCGCTTCATACCATCGAGCCCATCAAGGCTGCCCTCAGCCCTCGCTTGCAATTCAACCCACCCACCCCCGTTAACCTGAACTTGTTACCGTGGGAGAGGCTCCGCCTCGGTTTTTAAAACGGCTCTCTCCACATCAGATCCTTGTGCAAAGAGAAAATCGCCATTACTGACCTGCATGGCCTCCAGCAGTCGCTGTGCTTTGGTGAGCTGTCTTTGCTCCGCTTCGGTTCGGTCTCCGGCTCCGGCGAAGACCCGACGGCTCCAGCGTTCGGGCAGGAACTCGTTAAGGATGATCAGGCACCAGCGAAGCGCATAGAGGGGGTATAGCATCTCGAACCGGATGATAAAAGCTGCATCGATGGCGAACACGGCTCGCGCCCCCTCGAAGAAGCGTTGCCGGTCATCCGCTCCCAGGGTCATGCCAGGATGCAGCAGGAAATCGGCGACCAGCTTGACCGGGTCGTCCCAACCGAAATACTCGAAATCAACAAAGCATAGCTCGCCGTTGGTGGTTCGCAGGCTATTGTGGAAACCAAAATCGGAGGCGCTGAGGGTGCGCCGGGCCGGTGCCAAGTCGACCGTCAGGTCGAGGGCTGCCCGAGCGCGGGCGACGGAGCGGGCCAGCGCCGGAACCACACCATCCTTCAGCAGAGCCGCAAGCTCCGGTCGCCCTATCGCTATCTCGGTCAGCCGAGCCAACCGCCGCTCTACTTGGCGCACCAGTTCGGCGCCGCTGAGGCAAGCCTCTGAGGCCAAAGGCAGCTCTCCCCCAACCTGGGCGAGCCCGGCCAGCCGGGCCACAAAGGCAAGCACAGCATCAATGTCGGCAGCGCCGACGGCTCCTATCGGATTTCCCTCGACCCAGGAATAAAGGGCGACCCCGGCCGCACGGTCGGCAGCCACCGTCCGGGGAACCTCGGTAACGCCGTGACGGCCCAGGAATTCCAGAGCCGTGAACTCGGTGCCCAAACGATCGCGCGTATCTCCGACCAAGTGCGGATAGCATTTGAGGGCGAAGCGTTCAGCCACGCCCTCGACCCGGTAGATGCGGTTGTTGCCGCCGACAGCTCCGGGAGCGATATCCCGGATTGGCATTCCCGAGAGGCGAGCGGCTAGCGCCGCCAGCATCCCCAAATCAGGCTGAACAAGGGCCAAGGATGGCATCGGCGATGATTTCCCAACACGGAAAAGCCGTAAAGGAGCCCTGAGGCCGTGGTGCCGAACCGGGCGCGAATAGGTAGCGGCGCGTCGCGGCAGGAAAGCCCGGCTCCAAGAAGACTTCCTCCAGGTCGTCGACAAAATGGCTGCACCCAAGGGCCACGATGCGGGCAACCTTCTCCGCCCGCGTGCTTTCGAAGAACACCTGCCCGGTCGAGAGCCCAAAGCCCTTCGGATCGAAGAAGCCGTGGGTCGTGAGCCAAGCCCGCGCAGCGTCCCGCAGATTGATCCGCTCTGGGTCAAAATGGCCGTACTCGGTCTTGTGGCTGACGATTACCACCGGAACGCGGGCATCCCGGCAACGCTCCAGGAAGGCGCCGACCCCAGGGATCAATTCGGCCTCAGCCATATGCGCGCCGTAGACCCGACCTTGCAGGCGCTGCCAGCGCCGTTCGCCCTCGGGACCGCAGGCCCGCAGACGGTCACGCACCTGGGTCTTGGTCCAGCCCTCGGCCTCGGACCCAACCAACCCGTCGCTCCGGGCCACTCGCACGAACAGCCGATCATAGCCGGCAATCGTGTTGTCGAAATCGAGGCCGATCAGCATAGACGAAATCAGGTCAAATTCTCCTCCTGCATCCGCTTGATGTTGAAGTAGCGGGGATCGCTGAGAGAGTCTGGAAGCTTGCCCGTGCGGAAGGCTTCAACCAAGCCGGTCACGGCATCGCTAATCGAGCGCCGAGCCGTAAAGCCCAGCTCCCGGCCAATCGCCTCCGAGGAGACGTGATAGGAGCGGTTATCGTCAGTCTGAACCACTTCCAGCGTCACCTGGGGGCCGACCACATCCCGAACCATCTCGGCAAGCTGCATCACTGTGTGGTTTTCGTAGCCGGCATTGAAGACCTTACCATCGATGCGTTCGTCAGGCAGTTGCAGGGTCATTCGGTAGAGATCGACCATGTCGTCGATATGGATGTTGGGCCGAAGCTGGGCACCGCCAAACACCTTGATTCGTCCAGTGTTAACCGCGTGGTTGGTCAGTATGTTGACAATCACATCCAGGCGCTGGCGCGGCGCATAGCCGCAGACCGTGGCCGGCCGGATGGTCAGAGTGACAAAGCCGGGTTCGCGCTCCTCGGCCAACACGTCTTCGCACATGGCCTTAAACTTGGAATAGTCGGTCAGGGGCTCGCGCGGCGTTTCTTCGGTAACCGAGCCATCCTTGATGCCGTAGACGCTAGAGGACGAGGCATAGATGAAGCGCTTGACCCCGGCCGCTTTAGCTGCCCGCACCAGCGGTCGGAAGCAATCGAAATTGATCGATTTGCCGAGCTCCGGGTTCAACTCAAACGATGGGTCGTTGGAGATGCAGGCCAGATGGATTACGGCATCACAGCCCGCCAGTGCCTTGGCCACCGCCTGGGCATCGCGCAGATCACCCGTGATCTCCCGGAGGCGGGGATGGCCGCCGCAGGATGCCAACACCGCCTTGCCATAGAGATAGAGGTCAAGCACCGTGACCGTGTGCCCATCCTCGAGCAGGCGAGGAATCAAAGCACTGCCGACATAACCAGCGCCGCCCGTGACCAGAACCGACCAGATACGCTTACTCACGGGATATCCTTTCCTTCCTGAGACACCGTCGTCTCGCCCCAGCCGAGCGAGAAATCTCCGATGGCATGGATCAGCGCCAAATGGGATATCTCGACAAAGCCATATGCCTGAGACGGAACGTAAAGGTTGACGTCACCCAACCGGCGCAACGGATTATCGGCATCGAAGCCGGACAGCGTCAAGACCGTCGCCCGATGCCGCCGGGCCGCAGCCACCGCCTTAAGAATGTTGGGCGAGCGCCCGGAACTGGAGATCGCCACCAGTAAGTCACCCGCCCGCCCGTACATCTCGATCTGTTTGGCGAACACATTCTCGTAACCAAGATCGTTGCCGAGGCAGGTCAGCGCCACACCGTCGTTGAAGGCCAGGGCGCGGATGCCTCCGTTGCGCATGAAGTCGACAGCCATGTGACTGGCAATGCCGGCACTGCCGCCATTGCCGACGAATATGACCGTGTTGCCGGTTGCGTGGGCGCGGCGGGCGGTATCTACAGCCCAGGCGATGACGTCGCCGGCAACCAGCGGCTCACCGTCCGGGCCGGTGGCCTCCACCCGGCCCAACACATCACCAAGGGTTCCAATGTAGCGTTCAAGTCGGGTCGCCATGAGGTGCTGCTCCCGCTATTTCAGCAAGGCTGTGATGTACTTGGTCAACGGTGCCATCTCGACGGCGCTGCGATGACCGACAATCCCGACCTTGATGGCGCCGACAGCGTTACCAACGAATCCCACGCAGTCCAACGGCATGCCGGCGGCGACCAATGGTGACGTTACCGAGAGGAACGCGTCGCCCGCGCCCACGGTGTCGACCACCGTCTTGGTGAAGGCCGGGATGTGGTGCATGTCGTTGAGATTCGTGTCGTAGGTAATACAGCCAGATTTGCCGGCAGTAACGATGAAGCGATCGCAACGGACGCGGCGGGCGAGCTGGTCGCGGATCACGGTCTCGATCGGGCTGTGGGCGTCGGAGACCGCGAGGCGTGCCTCGGGAGCATCGATGCACACGAAGTCGGCGCGCGGATAACGCGTCACCAGATTATAGCCGTGGTTGGCACTGTTGGACTGGGCATTAACTGCCAGGAAGTTGGCCGAGCGGGTCAGACTGTCGATGGTCGAGGGCGCGATCAGGCCGTGACCGAAATCAGTGACGATCACCAGATCGAAGTCGCCAGCGACGGCCTCGATCTTGCGGTCGATCTCGCTCTGGACTCCGCATTCAAGAGGGCCGTCTTCGAAGAAATATACCTCAAACAGCTTGCGAATGTAGGCGGGATCGATGAAGCGGCACTTGCGCGTGGTGGGTGCCCCAGCGCGGTAGAAAGCATGGAGTCCGACGTTGGGCTTTAGGCTGGTCCGGATCAAGTCTTCGTAGCTGTGCTGGTCGCCAAGGGCCGTGATCACCTCCACCTCTCGGCAGAACCCAGCGACATGATTGGCCGCAGCAATGACCCCGCCGGCAAAAACCTCGCGGTTAGTGAAGCGGCTAGCGATCATGTTTTCCTTGGGCGACTTGCCCATGGGCGTAACGTACTGATACTCGTCGATGATGGCATCGCCGACCAGCAAAACTCGGAAATCCCGAATACGCTCGATGCCCTGCATGATCCGGTCGAAGAGAGCTGAAGACCGGACGGTGTCAAGATAAGCCCGCAGCGATGGATCGTAGATGTCAAGGAACTGATTGATCAGAGAGGATGAGCTATGGACGATGTCGTCGGTGAAGACGATACGGCCGCCGCCGGCTTCTACGGCACGGCGCTCGTCAACAATCTTACCTGTTACATCTTTACTGGCGTCGGCATACTCTGCGCCCTTGACGTAGATCGTGGGCTTGATCTCACGCAGCATTGGCACCGACGACGGATGGTGGCTGATCACCACGTAGTCAACTATGTTGAGGGCTGCCAGCACTTCGGCGCGCACGCCGTCAGGAAACACCGGACGTCCCGGCCCCTTGTTAACAAAGGCATCAGCAGTCACCGAGACGATCAGGGCATCACCGTGATTGCGAGCGAGCTTGAGGTGGCGAAGGTGTCCGATATGCAAGAGGTCGAACACACCGTGTGCCAACGCGACTCCCTTGCCGGCGGCACGCAGGTCGGAGGTTAGCCGTGCGGCTTCGGCAATGGTGACGATCTTGCGCTTGGGGCTGTTGGTCATGATAGGCTTGGCCTGGAGTTTGGTTGATCGGTTGAAGAGTGATTCATGGCAATCATCTCCGACCGAGCAGGCGGAACCAACTGGCGGTGGCACCCTCGATGCTGTTGGCTGTCCACACCGGCGCCGCCCTCCAGTAGTCGATATTTTCCAGCATGATGGCGATGCCATCCTCGAGAGAAACCTGTGGCTGCCAGTCGAGTAGACGACGGATACGGGTGGTGTCGGCGAAGGTGCAGTCGGGTTCTCCTGGACGTTTGGGAATATGCACCACCGGCCCACCGAGCAGTTCTACCAAACGGTTGACTGGATAGGTGTGGCCTGAACCGACGTTCATGACCTCGCCGACCAGCGTTGATGCGGCGGCACGGAGCAGGGCGTCTACAACATCGGTAACGAAGGTAAAGTCTCGTGTTTGGGTGCCGTCGCCGACCACCGTGAACGGCAAGCCTGCCAGCTTTTGAGCCAGGAACACTCCGAACACGGCGCCGTAGGTGCCCGAGGTCCGCGAACGCGGACCGTAGACGTTGAAGAAACGCAATGATACGACCGGCAAGCCGTAGACCCGCTGCCAGTGCAGCGCAGTCTGTTCACCGACCCACTTGGTGAAGGCGTAGGGATACTGGGGCGAGGGCGGTGTGTTTTCCGGGGTTGGATAGCATTCAGGAATACCGTAGCAGGACGAGGATGCGGCATAGAGGAATCGCTTGACCCCGGCAGCACGGGCGGCTTCAAGAACGGCGACTGTGCCATCGACATTGACTCGGTGGTAGTCGAACGGCTGCTCGATTGATGGCACGATGTCAGCTAGTGCTGCCAGATGGAACACCCAGTCAATGCCCGCGAACATCGGGCGGATCGTTTCCAGTTCGGTCACGTTGACCTGATGAAAGGTCAACTGATGGCAATGAATCGCCCTCTCCAGATTTTCTGGACGCCCGGTGGAAAAATTGTCGAGGACGATAACTTCGTGGCCATCCGTGAGCAGACGCTCGACCAGATGACTTCCGATAAAGCCCGCACCGCCTGTGACCAGTACCCGCACCGTGTTCTCCTTAGGATGACCTTGCCCGCGTGCAGCGGCCCTATAGCAGCTCGATTATGCTGCCCGCGCTTTCCGCTGACAATGCCATATTTCCTTGAGCTTGCGATCAGGATCAATTCGTTGTGGCACTTCCTGGGCTTCGGGGTGTTCTCGGGCTTTTTGTCCGATGCCGGCTGTTGCCTGTGAGGGTCGCTTGTAGGGTCAATTTTCCATTCCGCAATAACCTCGCAAGTTTTCAAATCGTTTAGAGCTATTTTCAAATGCGCTCTAAAGTGCTTTAATATTTTGGCCTTACCTCCACTCAACTCTCGTAAAATTTCAACCTTGATGGCGAATTGCTTTCCTGTAAACTTTATGGTTATTTCATAGGGGAAGTTGAATTATTTTTGCTGTTTGTTTTAGCGTATCTGGATCACGTTCTGGTGGTTTCCATTTCCACCCCATTTTTTCGCTCATTATCATCGGCTTGCATTCAGTAACGCAAGGCGCTATCTTTGATTTCATTCTTTTGTGATAGTGCTGTTGTCTTTACCATTATGTGTCCACCTTGTGCGCTTATTCCTTGATGCGCCTCCAGGGTCACCGCATTGGGCCGAGGATGGAATGGCGAAGTCGTTGGACCCACCTGAGCGTTCGAGGTTCCGGGCCAATCCCGCAAAATGGCCGTGTTCGGAGTTCAGGATGCGATCATTCGGGACTTGATCGTCGGCCAAGCCGCCCGGAACGACACTTCCCGAACGCGATTCAGACCATCGGGCCTTGATGATGACTCATCAAGGCTGCCCTCATACCATCGGGCCTTGATGGTGACTCATCAAGGCTGCCCTCAGACGCCGGGCGGGCGCATCCGCGCCCCCTAGAGTCCACACACTGGGGCTTCGCGTCCACGAGGACGCGGGGCCGCCGTCGCGGCCCGAGGACCGGCGATGTGTCAGTATCAGGGCTCGCCGGTATCAGACCATGCGCCGAAGACTGATTGTCGCATTGGCCTGCAGAGTGCCCCAATGCTTCTACTGCTTAAGCCAGTCAACCCAAAATCATGGTTCAATTTATGACGAAGAGGATTACCGTCCCGTCCAGATTTCCTGGGCTGGCTTTTGGTGGCTAACAAGCTATGGCTTGTGCCATCGACATCGCAACACGCTGATTGTGTCTGATCGGCGGAACGGGTAAAACATGCATCAATGGATGCCGCTGGCATCGCAGTTCCCCCCCGCCGTCAAGGTCGGCTCGTCATGGCAGCGCTGTACAGTTCCCTGAAATTCCTGCGCTTTACCGACCATCTGGAGGCGCTGCGAAACGAACGGATGGTGGCGCCGGTTCATGTGCGCATCAAGCCCACCAATACCTGTAACCACCACTGTTGGTACTGCGCCTACCGGACCGACGATCTTCAGTTGGGCGCCGACATGGTCGAGAAGGACCGCATCCCCGAGGCTAAAATGGCCGAGATCACCGACGATCTGATCGCCATGGGGGTGAAAGCGGTGACGTTCTCGGGCGGCGGTGAGCCGTTGCTCTACCGAGCCCTGCCCGAAACCGTGGAGCGGCTCGCCCAGGGCGGGGTTAAGGTGGCCACTCTAACCAACGGCACCAATTTGCGCGGTCGCATGGCCGATGCCTTCGCGACGTTCGGCACCTGGGTGCGCATTTCCGTCGACGCCTGGGACGATGACAGCTACACCCGTTCCCGTGGGGCCCGTCCTGGCGAGTTTACCCGCCTGCTCGACAATATCCAGGCCTTCGTGGCGCGCGGTAGCCGCTGTGTGCTGGGCGTCAGCTTTATCGTCGGCCACGACAACCATACTCACATCGCCGAGGTGTGTACCCGCCTCAGGGATCTGGGCATCAACCACGTCAAGGTGTCCGGGGCGGTGGTCGGCAACGACGGTGCTTCCAACAACGCCTATCATGCCAGCATCAAAGACGAGGTGAGCCGTCAGCTTGAAGTCGCCAGACGGCTGCAAACCGCCGACTTCACCGTTCTTGACCACTATCATGAGTTGAGCGAGCTGTTCGCCAAATCCTACAGCTCCTGCCCCTTCCTGATGTTCTTGACGGTGATCGGGGCTGACCTTTCGGTCTATACCTGCCAGGACAAGGCTTACACCGCAGATGGCATACTGGGCTCGCTGCGCGGGCAATCGTTTCGTGATTTCTGGTTTTCTGAAGACAATCGGCGGCAGTTGTTTGCCTTCAACCCTTCGGTCTCATGCTCTCACCATTGCGTGTCTCACGCCAAGAACCTATCTATTCACGAGTATCTTAATATAGATGCCGATCATGGATTGTTCGTCTAATGACCGAAATTGATTTCGTCGGACGTTTGCACACCAAAACCAGCCGCGACTACCTGCAGCGGGTGGTTGAGCATGATAAGGCCGAATGTGCCGAGGTGGCCTGCCGCTTCGACCGCGACTACTGGGATGGTGATCGCCGCCACGGCTATGGTGGCATGCGCTACGACGGTCGCTGGCGGCCGGTGGCCGAAGACATGGCCCGCCACTATGGCCTGAAGGCTGGGGATCGGGTGCTTGATGTCGGTTGCGGCAAGGGCTTTTTGCTCTACGAGCTGACCCAGGTCGTGCCCGGTCTCGTGATCGCCGGCCTCGATGTTTCGGCCTACGCCATCGCCGAGGCCAAGGAAGAGGTCAGACCGTTTTTTTGCCAGGGCAACGCCAACCACTTGCCGTGGCCCGATGGCACCTTCGATTTGGTGATCTCAATCAACACCCTGCACAATCTCTACCTCGACGACCTGTGGGTGGCGATCCGGGAGATACAGCGGGTTGGGCGCAAGAATCGGTATATCTGCGTCGAGTCTTATCGAAATGAACGCGAAAAAGTTAATCTAATGTATTGGCAGCTAACATGCCGTGCTTTCCACACCCCAGAAGAATGGTCGTGGCTATACCAGCAAACCGGGTATAGTGGTGACTCGTCCTTCATCTTCTTCGAGTAGCCGAAGGAGTCAGCGTGATCCTAGAAAACAGGTCGTGCAGCCCAATGATGGTGACTTTACCTTTACGTGATGACCCGGCACTGGGCGTCATTGGCTCGCCTGCTCTCGACGAGCGCTCCCGTTACCTACGTCGACTGGTGATCGGAGCCCTGGAAGGGGGGGGGCGTGGCCATATCGGCTCGTCGATGTCGCCCATTGAGATTCTGCGCGTCCTCTACGACGACATCCTGAATCACAATCCCAAGGAGCCGGCTTGGCCCGAACGTGACCGTCTGATCTTGAGCAAGGGCCATGGCTGTCTGGCGCTTTACGCCTTGCTGGCTGACCACGGTTATTTCCCGGTAGACGAACTGGCAGGCTTTTGCGCTCAACCTTCACGGCTTGGCGGTCATCCAGAATATGGCAAAATTCCTGGGGTCGAAGCGTCCACCGGGGCACTCGGCCATGGCCTCTCGATCGGTGTTGGTATGGCGCTGGCTGCGCGTTTACAGCGGCGTCCGAGCCGGGTGTTCGTGGTGATGGGCGATGGCGAAATTAACGAGGGCTCGGTCTGGGAAGCGGCGCTGGCCACCGCCAAGCATCGGCTCGACCGGTTGGTAGCGGTGGTCGACTATAACAAACTCCAGTCCTGCGGCAGGGTCGAGGAGATACTCCCCCTGGAGCCGCTGGTGGACAAATGGCGCGCCTTCGGTTTTGCGACCGTTGAGGTGGATGGCCACGACATCCCGGCCCTCCGCGCACTCTTCTCGCGCTTGCCGCTGGAAGAGGGGCGCCCAACCGCTGTCATCGCCCACACCGTCAAGGGCAAGGGGATCCCCTTCGCCGAGGGCGTGGCCGAATGGCACCATAAATCCAAACTCTCGCGAGCCGATATCGCGGCTCTTTACGCAGCTTTGGCGGCTTAATCCGATGCGACAGACCAGTCTCGACATGGTTTATGAGCTTGCCAAGCGTGATCCGCGCGTGGTGTTCATCGGTTCCGACCTGGGGCCGGGCACCCTCAAGAAATTCAAAGCCGAGATGCCCGAACGTTACTTCATGGAAGGCGTTTCGGAGGCCAACGTCATCGGCATGGCCGCAGGCCTTGCCCTTGACGGTTTCATTCCCTACATCAACACCATTGCCACCTTCCTGACCCGGCGCTGCTACGAGCAGGTGGCCGTGGATCTGTGCCTGCACAAGTTGCCGGTGCGGCTGATTGCCAGCGGTGGAGGGTTGGTGTATGCGCCCCTGGGGCCGACTCACTTAGCCACCGAGGATATCGCCATCATGCGGGCGCTGCCCAACATGACGGTGGTGGTTCCCGCTGACGCCCAAGAGATGACCCGGCTGATGCCCGCCACCCTTGATGTCCTAGGACCGATGTATATCCGCCTAGCCAAGGGCGGCGATCCCATCGTTACTGCTCCTGAGGACGGCTTTACGCTCGGACGGGCGATCCTCAAGCGGAAACCGGGCGAAGTGCTGCTGGTTTCTACCGGCATTATGCTCGGGCGCATGCTTAACGTGGCGGACACCCTGGCAGCCGAAGGTGTCCAATGCGGCGTTCTTCATGTGCCGACCATCAAGCCGCTGGATGCCGGTACCATCCTCGATCTCGCCGGGCGGGTGCGCCTGATCGTTACCGCCGAGGAACACACTCTGACCGGCGGCCTGGGGAGTGCTGTGATCGAGTTGCTGGTGGACCGATTACCGGGGCCGTTGCCTCGGATCAAGCGCCTCGGTCTGCCCGACGCTTTCACCACAGAGTACGGCAGCCAGGACTCGCTGTTGGAAACTTGCGGCCTTGGCCCATCCACCATTCTGACGGCAGTGCGCGAGGCGCTGGCCTGATGTGGAGCCCGCTGACGACAGAGGGCCAACCGGCTCTAATCCTTCACGTAATGAGGCTTTCGTGGTAGCAATCAACTCCTCCGAACCGACGATTTTCTCTGCTTCGAAATTGCTGAAGCACCTGGACAGGATCGTCGAGTTGCAGAGCACCGGTGATACCCGGCCGGTGATGGTTGGGGTTGATCTCACCAATGTCTGCAACCATCGTTGTCCGATGTGCAATGGGGCCCCTGGTGCCCTGACCAGCGACCGATCCAGCCTATCTCTAGCCACCCTCGAAGGCCTCGCCAAGGATTTCAACACCCTGGGCGTCAAGGCGGTGGCACTGGGCGGCGGTGGCGATCCCAGCGTTCATCCCCAGGTCGCCGAGATCTTGCGGTTGTTCAAGTCCTATGGGCTGGAAACGGCAATGTTCACCAATGGTCAACTCATGCGGGAGAGCTTCTTAGACGCGGTTGTTGACTGTTGTAGCTGGATACGCATCAGCCTTGATGCCGACGGCCCGGAGATGTTCAAGGCGACTCACGGCATGGACGGCGGCGATTGGGATAAAGTTCTGGTCAACACGCGCAACCTCGTTGAACGGCGTGCCCGTAGGGGGAGTCCGATCGTGATCGGTGCCAGCTTCCTCATTGGCTCCCACACCCGGAGCGGCATCTACGGTGCAGCGGCGGTGGCGCGGGAGCTGGGCGTCGACTACATCCGAATGCGCCCCTACTTCACCTGGAACGGCGACCTGCCGTTCGACCGAGCAGAGGCAGAGGAGGTTCTCGCCGAGTTGGAACGGGCGATGACGCTCTCGACCGACAAATTCATCGTATCATACCCGAAGGCTCGGACTGAGTGGGTGAGTGGCAGTACGGGCCGGCCAACCTATAAGAAATGCCGTATCCATCACTTTATTACAGAAGTCAATGCCGACGGTAAAGTTCACCTGTGCTGCCATACCAAGTACAACTCAAAATATATTTTGGGTGACTTGTATGAGAAGTCATTTATCGATATGTGGCACTCGGAACAACGTAAGCAGGTCTATCGTAATATTGATTTTAATGACTGTGCGATACCGTGCAAGATGTCGGCCCATAATGAAATCCTGGAAATGATCGATGGCCCTGTAATGCACCCCAACTTTCTCTGATTTGGTTCTGTGATGATCACACTCCCGGAGAACTATCTGCGTGAAAGTGATGAAGTCTTCTACACAACCGCTGCCGTGGTGACGGCTGGTCCGGTCGATTTAGACTTCCTTAAGGCCCGCGCGGCCGCCAATCCCCGACAGCGGGCACGACTGTGCACCCACCCGGCTCCCGGCGACCGCCAACACGAGATGCTGATCGTCCATCATCGCGACGTCTATGTTCGTCCGCATCGGCACTTGAATAAGAGTGAATCGCTTCTTTTGATTGAAGGATTCGCGACCGCACTATATTTCGACGACACTGGTTCCGTAGAAAAAACATTATCGCTGGGAGCAGCAGGTTCGGGACGGTGTTTTTACTATCGTATGCCCGCAGGGGTCTTCCATTCTCTGGTGATCGAAAGCGAGTGGCTGGTTTTTCACGAGACCACCGCCGGACCGTTTGACCGAACCACCAGCGCCTTTGCCCCCTGGGCTCCCGATGGCAACGACCCCGCCGAGGGCCGCCGCTTTCTCGAAACCACCATTCGAGCCGCGACGGCATGGCTTGACGGCGCCGAGGCGATGCCGTCACTGTCGCCCCGCCCTTCACCCTGACAACGACGAGCGCCGTATCCGATGAGCATGTCCACGGTCTTCTATCGACGTTCCTGCTGTTGCGTCTGCACCTCGAGCGCCGTCGAGATGGTCTTTCCGCTGCGTCCGGTGCCGCTGTCGCCCAATGTCGGATCGAGCGACGAGGCCTTGCGCACAGAGGTCATGGTGCCGCTCGATGTTTGGCTCTGCCGTGACTGCGGACATATCCAGTTGATCAACATTGTGTCTGCGGATATGCAATACACCAACTACCGTTACACGACCCATATTTCGCGCGGCCTGCCAGAACATTTCAGGACGTTGTTCGAGGATATCAGTCTCCGCTTTACCCCCGCAGCTCGTGCCCTAATCGTCGAAATCGGCAGCAACGATGGCACTGTGCTCCGCTACTTCCAGGAGTCTGGGCAGACGGTGCTGGGCGTCGACCCGGCCCGGGAGATTGCCGAACGGGCGACGGCTTCGGGGATCGAGACCTGGCCGACCTATTTCACCACCGATCTGGCCGGTCGTATTCGGGCCGAACGCGGACCCGCGACGGTGGTCATTGCCAACAACGTGATGGCTAACACCGACGCCCTCGACGACATGATCGGCGGCGTGCGCGACCTGTTGGAGGAGGGCGGGGTCTTTGTATTTGAGACCCAGTACGGCGTCGACGTGTTTGAAAAGCGGCTGATCGACACGATCTACCACGAACACATCTCCTATTTTAACGTCAAGCCGCTTCAAGCCCTGTTTGCTCGCCACGGCATGGAGCTGATCGACGTTCAGCGCATCCCGGTCAAGGGCGGCTCGATTCGTGGGACCGCCCAGGTCGTGGGCGGCGGGCGGGCGGTTGCGGCCTCGGTCGCGGCGCTGATCGCCGAGGAAGCCGCGCTCGGCTACCACCAGCCCGAGCGCTTCGTTCAATTCACCCAGGAGATCGAGGCGTTGCGCGAGCACATCCGCAAGGTCGTCCTTGATCGCCTCGCAGATGGTCGGCGAGTCGCTGGTTATGGTGCCTCGGTGGGGTCGGTTACTCTGCTGCATTACCTGGATCTGACCGCAGCACTGGACTTCATTGCCGACGACGCGCCCTTAGGGCCGGCGCTGACCGGTCCGGGATACAGTATCCCGATTCTGCCCGGCGAGAACCTGCTGGTCCGCCGACCGGCCTTGACACTGGTGTTGGCCTGGCGATACGCCGAGAGCATTATGGCTCGGCATCAGGCCTACCGGGCCGATGGCGGGCAGTTTCTGATCCCGTTGCCGACGCTTGATATTCGATGACGGCCACGGTCTTACGGCCGTCTCGGGTGATTGTGCTCGGGCATTCCGGTTTCATCGGCCAACGCCTGATTGCCCACCTTCGGGCGACGACGCCGGAGTTGCCGGTCGTCGGCTGCTCGCGCCCGGACCTCGACCTCAGCATTACCGCCGAGGCCGAACGGCTCGCGAGCCTGTTCGATGCTGGCAGCGTGGTGGTTTTCCTGGCCGCCGTCAAACGGCAGAGCGGCGACACCGTCCATAGCTTCATGCATAATAGCGCCATTATCGAGACTGTGGTAACCGCCCTGGCGCGGCAACCGGCGGCGCGACTGATCTATTTCAGTTCCGCAGCGATCTACGGCGAAGACGTGGCTCACCCGATCATCAACGAAGCCACGCCGCTCCAGCCACGGTCCTATTACGGCCTCTCCAAATTCACCGGAGAATGGGTGCTACGCCGCCATTGTCCCGAAGGCGGCCCCACCAGCCTGCTGTGTGTGCGGCCGGCAACCATCTATGGTCCGACCGAACCTGGACTCCCTTACGGTCCGACGGGATTTCTGCGCCAAGCCCTGGCCAACCGACCGATCGTCCTGTGGGGTGACGGCAGCGAATTGCGCGAGTTTCTTTATGTCGAGGATGTTGTCGAGTTGCTGGGACGTCTGATCCAAGAACCTGTTGCGGGCGTGCTCAATCTGGCTTCGGGGACCAGTTGGCGCTTCACCGATGTCCTCGATGCGGTTGCCACGACCATTGGCCAACCGCCGATGGTCGACAGTCGGCAGCGGAGCAAAGACAAGGTCGACAACCGCTTCGATGCCAGTCGGCTGCGCGGCCTGTTCCCAGATTTCCGCTTCACGTCCTTGTCCGACGGGATCGCTCGGACCTGTCGGGATCTGCTGCCGCTCGCCGCGCCTCTTGCCTAAAGGTTGTTTTCATGGACCATTGTCAGTTGTGTGGCGGTCGCGCTGTCGAGCCCCTGTTAGATCTTGGCGCTCATCCTTCGACCAGCGCCCTCCTCGTCGAGCGCGATCAGGCCGAACCGGCTTACGGCATTGCCGTTGCCCAGTGCGCGACCTGTGGGTTGATGCAACTCACGCAGCCGTGGCCGCACGAGGCTTTGATTCCGCGCTTCGAGTGGATGACCTATCGCGAGCCTGAGGACCATCTCGATGGAGTGGTCGATACCCTGATGGCGTTGCTGCCCGTGGGCAGCGACGGCGTGGTTGCCGGCATTACGACCAAGGACGACACGATGCTGGAGCGATTCCGCCAACGGGAGGGAATCCGGCAGGTCTGGCGCCTGGATTATCGAAACGACCTGGAACTGAGCGTCCCCCATGCCGGCATTGAGAGTGTTCAGCACGCCGTGACGCCGCACCGTTTGGCTTCGGTGGTGGACAGGCGCGGGCCAGCGGACCTCGTCATTGTCCGCCACATCCTGGAGCATGCCGAAGACATCCAGGAATTCCTGGCCGGGGTAGCCACCCTGGTTCGGTCGGGCGGTCTCCTGATGCTGGAGGTGCCGGACTGCACAACTGGCATCGCCGGCCATGACTACACCATGATCTGGGAAGAGCATTCGGTTTATTTCACGCCTGAAACCTTCTTTTCAGTGCTGGCCCGTCACGGTTTTACTACGGTTCACAAACTGGTAGTCCCTTATCGTACCGAAAACTGTCTGATTTTGATTGCCCGCAAAACGGGCGACATCGTCGAACCGATATGGCCATTGCCAACGGCTTCGCTGGCCAACGGCCGTGCCTATGCCGCCGATTTCCAGTCGGTTACCGCCCGCCTACAGGCGTTGTTCGCCGACTATCGGCTGCGGGGCGGCATCGCCCTCTACGGTGCCGGGCACCTCACCGCCTCCTTCCTGAATTATCACGGCTTGGCCGAGCACGTTTCCTTTGTGGTCGACGACACTCCCCAAAAGCAGGGGCTGTTCGTGCCTGGGGCCCGGTTGCCAGTGGTTTCCAGTGCGGTGCTGGCGGAAAGCGGAGTGATGCTGTGCCTGCTAGGCTTGGCGCCGGAGCACGAAAACAAGGTCATTGCCCGCAATTCCGCCTTCATTGCCCAGGGTGGAGTCTTCCGCTCGATCTTCGCGGGCAGCCGCCGGGCGATCCACGAGCTTTTCCTGCCCTTCGACGGAGATCTATCTTGAGCGACGCCTTCACTACCACAGTGGTCGATGCCGGAGGCCGCTACGGACTGCATCCGACGTGGAAACCGTTCAGCGGCGCCCTGAAGTACCACATGTTCGAGGCCGACCTCCAGGAGGCTCGGCGTCTCCAGGACAAGTACGCCCACCGCCGGGACGAGGTCACCATCGTCGGCAGCGCCTTGGCTGCGACTCCAGGCCCCCTGACCGTCAATATCTTCGCCAATCGGGCCATGAGCAGTGCTGCGGTGCGGAACCCGATTTCCGCATTGTTCCTGGAGGAGCGCCGGCCGGAAGTCGATATCATCGAGACGTTGGAACTCGAGGCCATCACTATAGACCAGTATGCCCAGGAACATAGTCTGAGCGTCGACTTCCTGAAACTTGATACCGAAGGCACGGAATACGATATCCTGCAAGGCGGCCTCAACCAATTGCGCCGGCATGTCCTAGCAGTGCGCTCGGAGGTCAGTTTTGATAATATTTTCGAAGGCAAGCCGCAGTTCGGCACCATTCATGAACTTATGCTGGCTCATGGCTTCTTCCTGCTTAACCTCGATTATAACGGACGCGGTGACTACCAGAACAGCTTCGTTAATGCCAACGGCCGTTATGGCATTTTGACCGCCTGCGATGCCGTTTGGATCAGGGGCTTCCCAGCGGTCTTCGATGGGGCACCGACACCGGCCGCAGCAATAGCTCGGGTGCTGAAGGTTGCCGCCTTTTGCCTACTCAACGACGCCAGCGATGTCGCCATGGATATCCTGCTTAAGGCACGACGTGCCGCCAACTTAGATTTGGCCATGGCCGAGGGCTCCCGACTGCATCAATTCGTTGATGTCGGCGTGCAGAAGCTGATATACAGCTTAAAGTGGCAGCCTGGACAGTCTTTGCAGTACAATTACAATATATATCGAGAAATATTCAATAAAAATGCCAAAACAGTGAATGAATTCATGGAATCTCTGCTATTGAATCCGGACTGATGGGGCTTCCGAGGGGGTAGTCATGGAGGCTCGCAGTTGGCGAGTGTTGGTTACCGGCGCCGGTGGCTTCTTTGGACGCCGCATCGTCGGGCATTTATTGGAACGCGGTCATAGAGTTCACGCCCACTATCGAACGCTCGAATCGGATGCTGCGGTGCCGGTGGCGCGCCTGCATGTGCAGGCCGGGAACCTGTGTGCAGGCCTAGATCTTCCCGAGGGCCTGGACCTCGTCATCCACGCTGCGGCGGCTGGACAGCTTGGGCTCGGGACCGCTGACTGCCTCACCGACAACCTCGACACAACGCGGGCGGTGTTGGCTGCGGTCCTAAGCCGCAGGGTGCCCCGGCTCCTCTTCCTGTCATCGATGGCGGCCATCGGCTATGGCGACGGGCCCGTGGTTGACGAGACCAGCGGCGTGGTCAACCCCCATGCCTATGGCATGGCCAAGCGCCTGTGCGAATGTCTGTTCGAGGACTCTGCGGAACACCTTCAAACGCTGATACTGCGGCTTCCCAATGTCCTCGGGCGCGGCTGCCGGGAGCACTTCGTTTCCGAAGTCTTCAAACGGCTGCGCCGTCATCAACCCGTCACGGCCTTCAATCCCGATCGCCCGTTCAACAGCATTATTCACGTGGACGATCTTTGCCGGTTTGTCGGCAGCGTGATAGACCAGGGCTGGAGCAAAACCGAGCTTTTGTGCCTAGGTAGCGCCGAGCCGCTCACGATCGCGGCGGTCATCGATAGGTTGGCCCAGAGTTGCGCCTCCTGCTCACCAGTGACTTGGGCCTCAGCGCCCCGGCCGTCCTACTTGATCTCGACCCGCCGCGCCGAAGCAGGCTATGGCTACCGGCCCGAACCGGTGGCGGTCGCACTCGATCGCTATACGCAGGAAGAATTAACGATACCGATTTATACCGATGGCCTTGGACGTTGACACGCCTGCGGCGCCCTCAGACGCCGGGCGGGCGCATCCGCGCCCTTGGCTTCGCGCCATGGGGCGCGCGGCGGCGGTCGCCGCCGATACCAACGGCACCGGATCATTGTCTAGGGCCGTTGGTATTAGTAGTAGTACCCCATGACACGCAGATCGACGGCCACCCCAATCAAAACCGTGTACGCCGTGGCGAGGATTATTGTACCACGATAAAGAACTTGGAGCCGCCGCCGATCGGTTAGAGCGTGATCTACGATGATCGCTGAAATCAAGGCCGCCAGCATCCATAACCACATGAAATCAAGCTGGTAGCGGATGCTTGCGCCGGCCATCAGCATGAGTCCGAACAAGACGATGCTGGCCGCACACAATCCAGCCAGCCACCACGACAGCGGGCGTGGCAGCCGATGGCGGTGCTGCCAGACGATTGCCGGAGTGGCGAAGGCCAGGATCAGGATGGGCGCCCGCACCAGCATTCCGAGATTGGTTTCAGGATGCCATCCCAAATAGCCCTTCAACTCCCCGAATGGCCAGACCGTATGAGCCGCTATGAAAGGAAATTTGTCAACGACGATCGGTGGTACCGCCAGATAGAAATAGAGTGCCGATAATATCCGCCAGGGATCGAACATCGGATAGGTCTTCACGTTGACGGCAGCCAATTGATAATGCAGGCCGAATTCCAAGGGATTTCCAAACCTAGCATAATTATACGTCATCAGCGCGAGCACGCAGCCGCAAGCCGGGCCAAAGACCCAAAAACCACGCCGGAGCACAAAGACCAGATCACAACCCATCCGGTGGGCAAACGATGCGTACCAAATGACCGGCAAAAAGGCGAACAACAAAACAAAATGCGGACGGGCACCGACAGATAAACCTAGACAAAGACTGGCAACCGCCAACCATCGATTCTGCTGGCTGCTCGCTCCTTTGGATAGTCCGAGCAGGAAGAAGTAGAGTGTGGCGCTGATCATCATGAAGCCAGCGGTCACGGCGGCTTCATAGACCTGGGGCCAGGATGCGATGTACCCTAACGGCATCCCAACGCCGAGAGACAATCCGGCCACGATTGCTGTTGCCCGGCGATGCGTGACCGGCAGAAGCCGGCTAAGGTGTTGAAACGAGAGCAGGCAAAAGAACAAACCAACAGCCATGAAGACTAAAACCGCATAGCAGGTCGGCAAATCCTGAAATGTCATTAGCTTGAACGGCAAAAAAGCTAATAATACTGGCGTTATACCGTAATATATATAAAATAAACCATTAAATAAACTAGCATCATGTATCCGATAAGGGGCATTCGCCACTGGATCGAATGGGTCTGGCAAAGAGAGTAAGGCTGCCGAAGGCCTCACCAATAAATGATTGTGCCCCCAGAGCAAAGCATCTGTAAAGCTATTATAAAGTGACCATCGAGATGTCCAATCTGTTATAAACATTAAATATATAACTATTATTAGTAATAATATAAGATACTTTTGATCTAATAGTGTAGCAATATTACGAATTATATTACATTCAATTGATATTGGATAACGATTGATGTAAGACACTCTGATCAATGATATGATCAAAAGCATCGAATACCACATCAAATGGGGATCAATTTTGACAATCTGACGAATTATATACTGCCGTCCATTGCTACGTGGATTGCTATTATCAGATGCCGAAAAAACAATTGAGCGCGCCCGCCAACTATCGATACAACGATAAGAAAATGCGCCATTGCCGTTATTAATAATGGTCTGATTGTTGCTGTGGGGAGGCCCTAGAGATTTACCATCTTCGTAAAGAGTCAGGGTTGACAGGAGAAACCCTTGCTCATCATCAGAATTATTATCACAATCGCTAAAGATAATGTGCCAGCGAATCAGCGGATTCGCGAAGTCATAAGACACCCAAGCCTGGCCTGTCACCGGGCCGATCTGCGTTGGATCGAGTGAGCGTTTCAAGACTATCAAGCCCGCATAGGAGGCCACGCCGATACTCAGAAGAGTCGCGAGCAAGGCGAAGAGAGCAAGACGGAAGCGTATGATCATAAATAAGCCGAAAGTATCATGACTGAATGTAATGAGAAACTGGAGTTTTGCTCCTTCATTCAGAACGCTGTTTTTCTCCGCGCAAGCGGACACTAAGGAGGTGCATATAGACACGAAAAACATCTTTAATAACGTAGCGATTCAGTAGGGAGCGACCGAAAACATGTCGTTCCAAATTAAGGTCCATGGGAACAACCACGTAAGTGATATTGCGCCTAATCAACTTAACTAAAATCTCGAGATAAAAACCAAGATGCGTGGCCTGAGCGTCAATTTTACGAAGTTCACTAACCGGCAATAGGGCCAATGAATTAATATCGGTAAGCCGGATACCGAATAACAGATTGGCAAATGTGACATAGGCTCGGGCCAACAGGAAGCGGAGCAGCGACCGCGACTTCTTCTGATTGTTCCGATAACTCAGCACCATCTCCGCCTGGCCAACCGCCCCGATCAGATTTTCAAGGCCCCATCTCCCATACGCCTGATCTCCGGGTACGATCACCACATAGTGGCAGCTTGCCAGAGCCACCCCTTCATAGAAGCCAACGGCGACGCCACAGGGTTTTTCGTGGTGGATGATCTTGATTCGAGGATCAGCGGCCGCTAACCGATCGGCAATTGCCGGCGTGGCGTCGCTACTGCCGTCGTCGATGATGATGATTTCAAAACGTTGACAGTAACGCTCCGCAATCGGGATTAATTCGATAACGGTCGCCTCAAGGAACAGCTCTTCGTTTAGCGCCGGAATAATAAAACTAATCGTTCGCTCGATAATATCCATTGGACACCTCTAGAAAATTCACTGCCATCGAATCGTGATCACATCGACGGCGAACACAAACAACGCTAGGAAAGAAAGTGACCTTGCCCCCCCACAGCGATCCCACCACCGCCGATTATGCTGGCAGCGCATCCCACTGACAACACCATATTTCCTCGAATATGACGAGAGCCTGTGGAGAGAGGTGGCCCCTCAAGCCGTCAGGGAGCCTAATTCCGAATGGGACTTTTGAAAAGGATTATTGGCCCTTATGATCGTCGCCTGTTCTGTTCAGCCGCACGACCCCTTATCCATGCGCTGCCCGCCCACTGCCGCCCGGACCAACCTTGGATCAACTCAGCCAATATGTCATACCATCGAGCCTTGATGGTGACTCATCAAGGCTGCCCTCAGACGCCGGGCGGGCGCATCCGCGCCCTTGGCTTCGCGCGCATGGGCGCGCGGGGCCGCTGTTGCCCCCAGACGATGATTAGGTGGATTTTCTGATTGAGGACGGCGAGGATTGCCACGGATCAGGAGAATAGGATAACGAAACGGACGCGCAGGGCTGTGGCTGCGGCCTGATACCGGCGATGTGTCAATCAATAGGCTCGATGGTGTATAGACGGTCAGCAAGGGACACGCCTCTCTCAGAGGACTGATCTCGGCATACAGAGCCACCCACCGATTGCCGCAGTCTACGGGGTCTGCGGCTTGAGGCGTTATGCACGGTAGGATTTTTAAAAATGACAAAAATTGAGAAAATTATTTTTGGTGTACCCGCAAACAAGGCGTGGCGTATACTATTTGCCATTTTTAGGTTTGGCTTGGCAATGGGCATCCTGTGGGCGCTTGTTCACTTTGAAATCATTAATATCTGGGTTCTCTCTCGCTTGTGGACAAACCCGGTAGGGTTAGTTGGTGCCGTCCTTTGTTTGTTGGTGGCAACCTTGGTGGCAGCACAGCGCTGGCGTCTTCTGCTTGAAATCCAGGGCGTCAAGGTTCGCTACGGAGCGGTTTGCCGCCTGTTTGGTTTAGCCTGCCTAGCCGGCACGGTTCTCCCCGGTGCGACCAGCGGCGAAGCCCTGAAGATGTTATGGGTGATGCGGTGCATCCCGAATGCTCGACTGTCGGCAGCCCTGTCCATTGTCATGGATAAGATAATCGGTTTTTTTGCCGTCGTTGTCACGGGCGCTGCAGCATCCCTGTTGAATCTCGACGAGGTGTCCGCCAACCCAGCCTTGAGGGTGTTCGTTCTATCCCTGTGGTTGCTGATCGGTGGAGTCCTGGTGGGAGGATTAGGCCTGATCCTCCTTCGCCGTTGGCAGATCGGCACCAGAGTGCTCGGCGACAACCAAGGTTGGCTTTCTCGCCTCTTGAGGCAGGGGATCGACGTGGTCCGCGCCTACCTCGACGTGCCGGGCACTCTGGCTCGGGCGTTCCTTTTGTCCCTGCTTTGCTCGATGCTAATGGTTGCCAGCATCATCTTATTGGCCCGCTCTATGGATGCAGGGGCTTTAATGCCGTCTCAGTATGCCGTCGCAATGGTCGCAGGACTGCTTGCCAACCTGCTGCCCCTGACACCAGGCGGCATCGGTGTAGGAGAAAGCGGCTTCGGCTATATCTGCCACCTGCTCGACGCCGGTTCTGGAGTGGCCTACGGCTCGGCTTTTCTGGCTTTTCGCCTAGCCAGCATCCTAGCCTTGCTGCCGTTCCTGCTGGCCATGTCGCACGCTGAACTCGTGATTGTGGACAAGACCAACTGATCAGGGCCGTTGCCCCATCAAGGTGGCTTGGACGCGGCACGGGGCCTATCCGTGCTCTTGGCTCCCGCGCGCATGGGCGCGCGGGGCCGTCGTCGCGGCCCGAGGACCGGCGATGTGTCAGTATCAGGGCTCGCCGGTCTCATTACCGCGCCGCCGGCAGGTGGACCTGATATCCGGGGAAGACGATCTCACCGATATCGCCGGTGATGCGATCGGCGCCGTTGACCGAGTTCGCGCGGATAACGATGCGCAGGGAGTCGATAGGAGCCCCCGTTAACGGAACCTCGATGGTCATCCGATCCCCAAGGCCGTTCAGCCTAGCCACCAGCGTTTCCCGCCCTTGCACCCCGGTCAAAACATCCAACGCCCTGAGTCTAGTTTCAGCACGATTAAACAGCACCATGCGTCGCAAGGGCACCGGCTGTTTCAGGGTGATCCGAACGAAATGCGGCATGGCCGTCGGCGTAGAAGACCAAGCTCGGCCGATGGGATTGTTGACTTGGCCATCAAACAGATATTCCTTGTGATAAGCAGGAAGGTCTTCGGAATCGACGGTTATGCTGTCGAGGGGTAACGAGGGCAGAGTGTCGGCGAAGAAATCGTCGTCCAGAGCCACCAGCCGTCGTTGAGCATCCGGATCTACCGGGATCAGGCCGCGCACCGTGGCGTTAGGATTCTTGTCGATCCGGTACAGGAACAGGCCGGTATCGAGGGCGCCTGCCGGAAACACCGGCCCCATTTCAGCGCGAAAGGCGGCGTTGTCGCGCAAAATCAGCAGCCACTGGAAGAACCGCAACCGGCCGATCCATCCCGCACGGTCGAGCGGACACAGGCCGTCTTTGGGCTGGCTGGCGTCCGGCAGGGTCACGATGCATGAGTCAAGATGGTGCGGTAACGCCTCCAGAAAGGGAACGAAATAGGGAAAGCCGATCGGTCGGCTATGCCAGATGGTGGCGATCCGGTCGGTATGGTCGGCCCGCTCGAGCAGAAAACCAATGCGGCGGGCGATCCGATCCCGTTCGGATTGTTGCGCTTCACTTTGGAGATGATGTGTAACCGTGGTTGTCCATGGCGGTAGCACCAGCATCCAAGCACCGCTTATAACGAGCATGATGCCCATACGGCTTCTCATTTGTCCTGGGCTGGCGACAGGTTGTACCAGCAGAGCAATGGGTGTGATCCACAGGGGCAACAATACGATGCTCATGTAACGCTCGAACGAGGACATCAGTCGGGCGTCGTCGAAGCCCAGGTTAAAAGAATACACCCGCAGTAATCCGATCAGGAAAAACAGAAAGGCCAGGATCGAAACCACGGTCAGGATAACGGCGTCCCGTTGTTGGCGGCCACGGCTGGTGATCACCACCGCGATCAGGGCGACCAGCGCCCCCAGAGCGTAAACCAGCATCGGCAACGGTTCATCCCGGCCACTAGGAATGGTTCCCAACAAGGCCGGGCCGATATTGGCTGCGGCGACTTTTTGTTGGGGCGTCGCCTGTCGGTCATCAATCAGCCCGCCGATAGTCTCGGTCATCGATCCCTTGGTGGCGATTTCGGGGACCATCTGATGGCCGGCAAGCCACAGACTCCAGCTTTGCGCTGCGACGATCGGTGTCGCGAACAGGACAGCCACAAGCAGCAATCGCTTCAAAACCACCGTCCAGGCCGGTCGCCGCGCCATCAGAGCCGCCAATTCGAGGGCGCCAAAGACTGTCGCGACCACCAGAGCTAGAAATAGGCCGGCGTCCTTAATCAGGGGCAAGGCCAAGACGCACAGCAGCGTCACCCAAGCAAAACGCCGACGAGATGGGAGCGAGAGTTGCAAGGCGATGGCCGCCCCGGCCAGACCACCGATCAGGTGATCGACGTAGGCCGTCAGCAAACCAGCTCCATGGGGCGAAAAGGTCGCGATCAGGGCCGCCATTAGCCCGACGGTCAGGCCAAGGGCCAGGGGTTGGCGCCATGTCAGCAGCGCCATGACCGCAGAAACGAAGGATAGAAAAAAGACACCCTGGGCGAACAAAACGTCGTCTTCCCGAAAGGGCAGACTCCCGCTGGAAAAAGGGCTTCCCGCCTGGAAAAAAACGTCGAACAGGGCGGCGCCGGGTGGATAGAGCCAGTAGTGTAACTCGGTGCTCGCGTTCGGAAGCCCGTTGGTCAGGATCAGGGCCTTAACCGCCGCCCCCCAGTGAGAAAACTCGTCGGACAGGTAGAATTGTGCTCCTCGGCTGGCTAGCCAGAGGCTGCCGGCGAAGACCAGAAACAGGATTAGAGCCGGCGGCGCTGACCGGAGGTCGGCGCCGACCTGCCGCACCAAAGTCCGGAATGCCATCGGCATCGACGAGGCCAAGCGGCGGCCATAGGCCAACAGCCATCCGAGTAGGATCAGGAGTCCGACCGTTTGAAGCAACAGAATCGCCTGGTGGACATGGCCGATCGCCGCCGCCGGATACAGCAGTCCGACCAGCCCCACCGCCACCGTCATCGGGGAACAGGCAATGGGCAGTCGCGTCACCCAGGAGAGCCCGGCGGCCAGTCCGACGAAGGAAAGGAAAGCAATCATGTCTTGAGGCTTTCTGATCTGTAGCTGTAGCGATGCGGAATCAAGGTCGGTTTCGACGCAAATTAGCTGTATAGCTTACGTCACATAAAATGATTTATGAGGCGGCTTCCAGCATGGGGCCGCGAACGAATGCGGTTTGCCACGTCTGGGGTGAGTGCGCGCGGGACGATGACGGCAACGGCCACGGCGAGGTATTCCTCAGGAGGCTTCCCACCATCGACCTCGTCTTCTTCCCGTTCGTCCGCAATGCTCGCAAAAGATAATACTTCATACTCTGCACTCTCGTAAAAATTTTGGTCGCGTGATCTTAAGAGTGGCGCCCCGAAACTGAGGATGAGCTATCGGCGTTTCTTTACGCTCGCCGAGCTCGCTGATAGAAAAGGCTCCGGCGCGTCCCAGGACTTTTGACCGGATATCGAAACATGATCGCCTTCCTTTCTTTTCTGGGACTGGCAGCCGGGCTGACCCGGCTGACCCGGCTGCCGTTCGTTTGGTCTCCTTTGGCGACCGCCACCGCTCTGATCACGGTGCTCACTCTTGCCGCCGCGCTGGGCTGGGTCAAAGAAGCGATCACGATCCTCCATGGGGTCGGAGTGATTACGCTGGCCGGGCTGCCGGTTCTTTACGGGTGGCGTCGGGGATGGTCGTTTCTCCCTGGGATCGGTCCGGTTCCACCGGCGACGGTCCTGTTCGTGATCTTCGGCTGCGGCGCTTGGCTGATCACCGGAGACGCGCGTTTTACCCTCGCGGACGAGTTTTCCCACTGGGGAACGGCGGTCAAGCAACTTTTACTCACCGACAGCCTGCCGCATGCCGACTCTCCCCTGCTGCTCCGCGCCTATCCTCCCGGCGCGACCGTGTTCGACGCCTTCTTTCTGATCGGAACCCGCTTTCGGGAAAGCGATATCCTGTTTGCGCAGAGCATCCTGTTTCTGTCCTGCGCGTCCGCGATGCTGGCGCCGCTAACTTGGCGCCGGCCGTTGGTCCTGGTCTCGGTCCTCGCGCTGATCTATGCCCTGATCGCGACCTTTTCCCCTCAGGGCGCTGGCCTGATGACGGCCTACGTCGATCATATCATCGGCGCGCTGGCGGGAGCCGCGATCATCCTGCATTTTTCGCTCCGGCCGCGTTGGCGTTTCGGCTGGGTGACGGTGCTGTGCGTGTTCACCCTGCCTTTGATCAAGGATGCCGGGCTGTTTCTGGCGTTGATGGTCGCGGCGGCGTGCGGTGTGGCGGGAGCGTTGGATTTGCTCAAGGCCGGAGGCCTTTGGAAGCCGGGACTCGCGAAGCGGCTGTTATTGATCGGACTGCTGTTTGGGACGCCGCTTACGGCGTCCCAAGGCTGGAACCTGTGGCTGGGACAGCATGATCTGGTTCGGACGGTCGACCTTAAGGGATCGGTCGCCGAGACCATCGGCGGCCTGATCGATGCCAGCCAGGCGACTCCCCAACAGAAGCTCGTGGCTGGGAACCTCGGCCCAGCCCTACTGGGAACCTTGCCCGGTCACGACCTGCCGCTGCCGGTTCTGGTCTGTGCACTGTGGGGGCTCGCTGCCCTGATCGTCGCCGCCATCACAGGTCTTCGCCGGTCTCGACGAGACGCTGTGGTTTTGACCGTGGTTCTTGGGTCGGCGTTTGTGGTCTTCGTCATCGGCCTGCTGCGCCTCTATTCCTTCACGCTCTCCTTTGAAGAAGCCCGAATGATGACTTCATTCGAGCGCTACATGGGGATCGTGTTGCTACCGCTGTCGATGATTGCCGTGGCCTTTCTGACTCAACCAGTCGGCGGCGGTCGATGGCGAACCGTCGTCCGCACCAGCCTGCTGGCGATTTCAGGGGCCCTCTGGCTGTTGAGTCTGCCGGCTTCGACCGCAGTTTTCACCCAGAACATCCCGGCGCAGGTGCGCGCCGAGCGGGATCGTCTCACCACCCGCGCCGCCTTCCTGGTCGAGCGGGCCGGCCATCCTGGGCGGGTTACCGCCATCTGGTACGGACGGCGGAGCGGCGTCGCCTATTACGCCCCGTTCATGGACCTGTTGCCCCTGCATGTCGACCTGTGCGCCAGCTCGGCGACCCCTCAGCCCGGCTGGACCCCGTGTCGGCTCAGTCGGCAGGAGTGGATCGACCGTTTGAATGCCACCGACTGGCTGCTGATCCTGCGCGACAATGCCGCCTTCCGCGCCGAACTGGGGCCGCTGTTTCCGCCCGGCGCCCTCGAGGCTGGTCTCTTTGCCTATCGGGTGGTCAAGACCGGCGAAACCGTGCGTCTCGAGCCCGTCGATCCGGCTGCCCAGCGGCCGCTGCTGGCGGTGGACGAGGATGTCTACGCCGACACGCTGCCGGTCCTGCCCCTGGAAACCCTGGAGACCGATTCCGAGGACCGACCGTCCTACCGCCAGGAAAACCTGTTCGATGGGCAGCCCGACGATCCGGTTGGCCGGTCCTGGTCGTCTCTGCCCACCGCTATGCCGCATTTCGTGCGTCTCGGCCTGAAACAGCCGACGGCCTTGCGCCGGATTCTCGTCCTCAATCCCAAAGAGGGACGGCTGAGAGCCCTGGATGTGATGACGGGGTTGAACGGCCAGGAAACGCTCGCCGCCCGGCTGACCGGCCTCGGCGATCAGGACGTCCTCGACATTCCGTTGACTGGGGCGGCCATCGATTCCCTACGCTTGGTTGTGCGCAAGAGTATCTTCAAGGGCATGGACACGTCCGAAGCCAGAATCGGCGAGATCATTCTTCCCGGCTATCGGATTGGCCTGCCCGACTGGCCTGCCTTGCCGGTTTTGCCTCTGGAGAGTCTAGAAACCGATTCCGAGGATCTGCCATCTTATCGCAAAGACTTCCTGTTTGACGGAAATGCTGAGGATCCGATCGGTCGGGTTTGGTCATCGCTGCCCACCGCCATGCCCCATTTCGTGTTCTTGAAACTCCATCATCCCACGGCTTTGCGTCGGATGGTGATCATTAACCGCAATGAAACCCGACTGAGTGCGCTCGATGTGGTCACCGGGCTGAACGGACAGGAAAAAGTCGTGGCTAAACTGACCGAACTCGGGGATACCAAGGCCATTGAGGTGCCCTTGAACGGCGAGCCCATCGATTCCTTGCGTATCGTCGTGCGCGGGAACTCGATCTCCGGGACCAATCGCATGACCGCCGATATCGCTGAGATCGAATTCCCCGGCTATCGGGTCAGTCTGCCAGAGCCACATTAAGCCCAACCCAACACCTAGGCATGGATCGACACCACGATGACGGCGCGTTCAGATCAGTCTCCGAGTCATCGCCCTTCATCCCGGCTTATACCATCGGGCCTTGATGGTGACTCATCAAGGCTGCCCTCAGACGCCGGGCGGGCGCATCCGCGCCCCCCTAAAGTCACACGGGGGCTTCGCGCCATGGGCGCGCGGGGCCGTCGTCGCGGCCCGAGGACCGGCGATGTGTCAGTATCAGGACTCGCCGGTATTACAGGCCAGCGGAGTCTCCCTTGGAATTCGTGCCGATGCTGCCCGATCACGGGCTTTTCCAGGGGATCGAGGGCGATGACGGCAGTGGTCTTGCCTGCGCCGGGATTTTTGCCACCATCACCACCCTGACCAGGATCACCGTGCTGCGCCATGCCATCAATCTCGGCAAGGACGCCGCCACTAAAAGCGGAACAACATATGACCGAATCTCCAGGAATACCCGCACAATGTCCATGTTGTGGTAAAACCGTTTTTGATTTCGCCTTTGCCGGTAATATTGGCCGTAAGGTGGAAGCGCGATTCTCGCAATACGCCTTCTATGACGACTTGTATCGCTGCCGAGGCTGCGGTCTGCTGGCCCAGAAGCAGATTGACCGCGCGACTATCGTCGAACTGCTCAAGGCAGAACGCTATCTCGACGAAACCATCGGCAAACTGAATCTCGCCGAAAAGCATTGTCAATTCGATATTCTGATCGACCTGATCGGTCGCCACGCGTCGTTGGCCGAGGCGCGACTGTTGGATGTCGGTGCCAATACCGGGGTATTTCTTAAGAGCGTGGGGGCCTATACCTCTAGGGCACGGGGGCTCGAACCCTCGCGCGAGGCCGCACAAAGCGGACGCGAGACCTTGGGCGTCGATATCGAGAACGCGGTCATCGGTGAAGCCAACCTACCGCCCGCTTCTTTTGACATCATCACGATGTTCGATGTCGTTGAGCACCTGTGCGCCCCCGAAAGTGACTTGGCCGTGCTGCGCGATGCCCTGGCCCCAGGCGGCCGGCTGTTTATCACTACCCACGATATCGACACGACTTATGCGCGGCTATTAGGGCGTCACTATCCGATGCTGATGTATCAGCACTTCTTCCACTTCTCCCCGAAGACGCTAGGCATGCTGCTGGAACGAATCGGCATGAGGGTCGTCGCCACCCATTACTTTCCCAAGTCGTGGAGTGTGGCCTATCTTGCCGAATTGCCGGAAAAGAAGTGGCCAGGGAGCCTGACTTCGAAGCTTCTTTCCGCTATGCTGGCGCCTTTGACCGCTAGCGAACGCTTGAAACGCCTCCGCATCACTTGGCCTCTCCGGGAGTTCTTCCTGTGTGTTGCCGAGCGTGTTGAATAATACCGGCGAGCCTATTGATGGTATGATCGATACGGTCGTTGGTGAGGAAGGGGCGCCTCGAGATATGCCCCTTCCTACACCCCCATCCGTAAGCCCGCCAATAAGCCGGACAGAGGATCGTTTTTCTTCACAAGAGATTCAGTTGTCCATGCCCACCCTATCGGGAGACAAAACCCGGTGCGCGCATTGCTCATCTCTTTCAATAGCCGATCAATTCGACCGGAACGACAGTCATTAAGATACAGGAATCATTGATTATGAATTATACGGATTGCCTGTTTGTCACGCTATTCGCTTTACTAGTCTGTATTTCCTGGAGTTTGGACTGGTTAGGCCGTCCTGGAATCTGGCTTAAAGAGTTTGTGCTAATCGCGATTAGCTGGATCATTATTTATTCATGGGGTGGTTTTGGATTTATCGTCTTTGTGGCGATTGTCTCTACCAACTACCTTATTTCCTTGGGGGTCGGAAGAGACTGCCTGCGCCGGTCCCGTGCCTTGATTGCCCTCGCGGTCACCCTCGATATCGGGCTGCTGGCCCTTTTCAAATACAGCGGTTTCCTGACCGATACCATCACCGCACTGACCGGCATTCCTCTGCCGCCGATGGCCTTCGGTATTCCCATCGCGATCTCGTTCTATACCCTGCATATCATCAGTTACCTGATCGATTTGCATAAGGGCAGCATCACCAGGCTTAACATCAAGAATTATATATTCTATCTGAGCTTCTTCCCCCACTTGATCGCGGGCCCGATCGTGCGCGCTTGGCAGTTATCACCGCAGATCGGAAAATCCCCAGGACGGCGGCGCAAGATTATCGGCGGTATGAATTATTTCATCATCGGCTATAGCCTGAAGACGCTGGCCGGAGATAACATCGGCATGGCTATCGATCCCTACTGGCAGGGCGGGGCGACATTACAATCGGCTGCTGATCATTGGGCGATTGCTCTGCTCTACTACGGTCAAATTTATTCTGACTTCGCCGGCTACAGCCTGATGGCTATCGGCATGGCGATGCTTTTAGGCTATAAATTCCCGGCCAATTTCCGCTCTCCGATGATCGCCTTCAGCTTGCAGAACTTCTGGCGGCGCTGGCATATTACGCTGTCGCGCTGGCTCAGGGATTATCTCTACATTACCCTGGGCGGAAATCGTCAGGGAGTCTGGCAGACCAGACGCAATCTTCTGGTCACCATGCTGCTCGGCGGCTTGTGGCATGGCGCTAACTGGACCTTCGTGATCTGGGGCGGCATGCATGGCCTCGGCCTGGTGATCGAACGATGCTTGCCGAAGCCGCCGCCTTGGTGTCGGCCCTGGGTGATCCTGTCGGGCTGGATCGTGGTTCAAGCTTGGGTGATGATGGCCTGGGTGTTTTTTCGCTCTCCGACCCTAGAAACCGCCACGGGGTTCATTCACGGCATGGTTCGTTTCGGCGGTGCCGGCGCCTTTGATCTCGCGGCCCCGGTGGCGCTGATTCTGCCGTTTGCCATCCTGCCCATACTCCACAACACGGCGCCGCTGGTGATCCGGGTGGTTCCGAGACGGTATCTCGGAACGCTTCATGGCGCTCTGGCCGGCAGTCTTTTCGTCGTCGATATCATGATGCACACGGCAACCCAGCCGTTTATCTATTTTAAGTTTTGACGCCGATTGAGGGAAGGAAAACGGCCATGCAGCGTCTGCGGCTTTGGATCGGTCTGACCAGTACGGCCCAGACGCCGTCCCGCCGCCGTGCCGTAACGGTCCTATCGAGCTTCATCGTTGCGGCCGGACTCACCGCTGGCCTGTTCCATGTTTTAAGGCCCGTCTCACCCTCGGTCTGGCCGGAGGGGTCTGCTCCCAGCGACCTTTATCTGTCGGCCTACCGTCATGATCATACCGACCATCCCCTGTTTCTCTTCGGCCTGTTCGGCCTGAAGGAAAAGATCAGGGAGGCCGATATTCTCCTGACCGGAACCTCGCACCTGGAATTCGGGGTCGATGCCGGGCAGTTGTCGGCGCTGTTGCAGGCGGCCCTGGGCCGCCCGATCAAGGTTCTCAATCTCGGGCGTGGCTATGGCGACGGTGCGGTGCTGACCCGGATGATCCTCGAATCCAACGATATTCATGACAAGATCATCGTTTCCGACCTCTATGACCTCGGGATTCTCTCCGACTATTCCAAACTGGTCGCAACCTGGAACCGAGTTCTGGCGAGCTGGAAAGTCCTGAATATCCGCTCAATTTATCAGAAAGACCGGCTGCTCTTCGGGATTTTGCCGGCCATTTCCTACACCGATGGCCGGCTTCGGCTCGACGATCCGTCTCAAAGCTTTGTCCTGAGGGACGAGCAGGGCCTTGATGTTTATAATTTCTGGTCATTCGAGTCTGGAGAACTGTTCCGCGCTGCCCATCCCCAAGCCGATCCGCTGCCGACCGACCAGCTCAAGCACTATGGGCCGGAGAGCACGCTCCTGATGGGGCCGCACTGGTGTCGTGAGCACCGATTGCGCTGCCTCTTTACCCTGATCCCGTTTCCTGCCGCCGACCTCGCCGCCACTGCGGCCTGGGCCGGAACCCGAGGCCTGCCCTATCTCGACCTATCGGCCGAGGCCTTGACCTATTTCGACACACCGCCGTCCCATCTGGATCTGGCCGGCCGGGAACTGCTGACACGGCGGCTGGCCGCTCAACTGATCCCGCAGCTCAGTGCCGACGCCGTGACCGGGGAAGGCCAGCACTCGCCGGCATCCTTTACGGTTTCGGCCTTCGGTCCCCACGAAACGGCGACCGGTCAGGGCTTCAGCGTCCAGCCCGGCGGTGCCTCGACCCTCTGGATCGCGCTGGCGCGGGGTGAACCCGCGACGGCGCCGCTGCCGGTCGGCATCGTCGTCACCTGGGACGGCCGCGACCTGCCCACCGCCTTCGATGAAAAGACTCTGGTGCTAACCACGACGATCTCGCCCGACTTGTACGCGACCCCCGGCCATCATGATCTGGCCGTGGTCGACGCGGAATCCCGGACCGATCTCGCCCATCTTGATTTCCTCGTCCGGTAAGGAGCTTGCTGTAATGGTTGCCAAAATTGTGCAGGCCGTAGTCGGAGTTCCTGTCCTGACACTGGCCTTCTGCGTCCTCAGCATCCCCGCGACGGTTTCGCTGGCTGTGGCGGTTCTGGCGGTTATCGTGTTTGTCCGGGCGGGGCCATGGACGACCATGATGGTGTCGGTATCGACGACCATAACCTTGATCATGCTTGAGCTGGTTTTACAGGTCGCCGGTTCGTCCATGATATATTACCGCGTCGATGAAATGATCGGTCGGGGTGACCATTTTGTCCCGAACGTTGCGTTGCGCGGGTTTCACCAGCCTTATGGTGATCTTTATGCCATTTCGAACCGTCCGCTATCATCGATCATCGAGCCTCGTAGCGTCGACTTCATTACAGACAGCCTGGGTAATCGGAACGAACACGATTACAATGGCGAGACTTTGGCCCTGATCGGGAATTCCCTTGCCGTCGGTTCCGGCACGACCCAGTCCGAAACTTTGGCGGTGGCGCTGTCTCGAGAGCTGGGGCGCCCCGTCTACAATGCCTCCTATCCCGGAGGACCGATCGATTACCTGACATGGCGAGTCCGGTTCGAAAAAAACGCCGGAAAAAATGCCAAAGAAGCCAAAACCATCTTCCTCTTCTTTGAAGGAAAGGATCTACCATGCCCCGATGATGACTGGAGCGTGGTTAACGGAACTTTACCTTGGTATCTTGATGTGCCTAATTTTGTCAAACCGTTGGCAACGTACAAGATATTTCATGCATTGACCGGACGTGTATTGGTTACTTTCGCGCGGGGATCCTTGCCGCCGAGTGTCATGGTGGCGCGTGTTGGCGACAAAGACGTCGGTTTTATGAGTTTGTACTACAAGGCCATCCGGCAGAAAGTCGCGTGCCCTTGGGATGATGTCATCACCCGCTATCGCGCTTTTGCGCGCAGTACGGCCCTGATCGCCATGATCCCCGACAAATCTCGTGTCTATCATGATTTCATTGATCCCGGTGAAGACTTGCCGGACCTTCGCTGGCAGTTCATCCAGCGGTTGGGCCGGGAAACCGGCATTCCGACCGTCAATCTGACGCCGTCTCTGGTCGAGGCGGCCAGGCGCGAACTGCCCGAAGGACGTTATGTCTATTGGCGGGACGATACTCATTGGAATGGTCTCGGCATGGCGGTGGCGGCCAAGGCGATCGCGGCGGCTCTCAAGGAGGCGCAGCCGGCGGCGGTTGTCACGGCGCCTTCCCGACCGATACTGGAACGTGCTCGCATCGCAGGCGCACTAGCCGGAGCGGCAACTCCCGACGGCTGGTACACCAGCAGTCCGAACGCGACAGTGCAGGCCGGCGGGGTGGTCGGGGCTTCCGATAGCCAGATCTATCGGATTCTGCCGATACCGGCCGCCGGCCGGGAGATGGCCGCAGCCATCCAGTTGGCCGGGACGGTCGATATGGCCACCATTTTGGTGGATGTGATCTGGCAGAAGGGCGGTAGCGAGGTGTCCAGAGAGACCGCGACCTTCAATGTCAGGGAGAGCGAAGCCACCACCGCCGAGGTCACACGTGAGGTGCCGCCGGGGGCGGATCATATCCTGTTGATCGTGCGGCCGTGGCGGCCCGAAGATGGTAAGATTACGGTCGGCGGGGCCGATATTTCCTGGCGATGACCGAAAATTACGATCTTGCTTCGGAATTACAGAGGTTGAATTCGGTTTCGTCGTCGCCTTGGTGTTCTTGGTATTTGGGTCGGATTTTCAGGATCGGCCGCTCGAACCAGACCCGGATGCCGTAGGAGCAAGCCGCCAGGGCAAACAGATAGACCAGGAACTTCTGGTAGGAGTTACCGGGCATGGCTGAATCGAGGACGAGAATGACCGGGATATGGAAGAGATAAAAGTCGTAGGACAACTCTCCGAGCCAGGATGTCGGTGCGGCCAGGGTCCGATGTTTGAAGAGCGGCTCCAGAAAATAGAAAGAGACCAGAAGAGATACCGAGAAAATCATCGCCACATAGAAATAAATCAGGCGCGCAAACACGCTCTCATTGTCATAAATCGATTCCATCAGCAATACCAGCAGGGTTGCCGAAATCAACAGGCTGGCCGCAGTTCCGGCTATCACTTGGGGCCGTCGCAGTTGCGGCAGGTTGGTCAGGACGATGTAACAGACGAAGCCGAAGCATATGGAATCCAGACGATAGATGACGACTTCCCTCGAGGTTCGCCAGAAGTCCGGGTCAAACGCTGCACCGATGAACCGGGACAACAGCAGCAGCACAAGAAATCCGACGATCGCCCAGCCGGTATTGACCCCTAGGGCTAGAGTAGCAGCGATGAAGGCCGGGAAGATGATATAATACCACTCTTCGACCGAAAGGCTCCAGGCAATCGGAAAGTAATTATTCGATTCGTCGAGGAATAATAAGTTATAGGTGAAGGTTATGTATTTGAAATACTGGATACCGAAGACGTTCGATGTCAGAATTGCCATGGCCGTGATTGCCAGCACGAAAGGCGGCAGCGTGCGCAGCCAGCGGCGGATCAGGAAGATGCGAAAGCGGCTCCAAAATTTGTCATCGAGGCAAAAGAGGATTTGCGGCGCCAGCACAAAACCGCTGAGCACAAAGAATACTTCCACGGAAACGATCGCCAAGCTCTCGCTGAGATGTCCGCCCACCCGCTCGATCATGAAATAATGGGGAACCGCGACCGCCAGAGCAGCCAGTCCTCGTAAGGTGTCGAGGGAGTTTAGCCTCACCTTGTCCCTACAATCAGAATTTCTGGTAAAGAGTCGGGGCGATGGCATTCCCATTGCTAAAGATCAGCAATGCACCCAAGAGCACGATCACCACGACTGCCGGCAGCAACAGACTCTTCCAGTGGCTGGATAGGAACTGTCCCGGTTTCTTGCCAATGTTCATCGCCGTAGGTTCCTTGTCGGGCCTGTCCTGAAGCACCCCCTCATTTTTCTTAGCTCCTTCTTCCCGATTTCCGGAGCCCGTATAAGAGGCTAAGTATCGTATAATATCACCCTTCGGTGAGCCAACAAGCTCGTCGGGCAAGGTTTCGATTTGCACCAAGGCATAAACCTGCTATTACAACAGATAGCACGTCTAAAACAACGAACTTTACAGCAAAACATACCCGTCAACGATATGCCTGCTGCTTTATGTTCAACGCTAGGATAATGAGAGAGTCCTGAAGGGACTGCCGGACCGCTGCGCGACTTTAGCAAGGCGCCCGCAGCGAGTCCAGCTCTTATTCATAGGCATATACAGCCTAGCCGGACCCGCATGCACGATTGCTAGCGGACGACGAAGTCACGGTGGCCAATCTCCGCCCCTGTTTCAGCATTGACGATTGCCAAGTCATGATGGCCGGGCGTGGCATACAACGCGCCCATCAAGTCTGCCTCGCCCACGTGCTGCGCGATGTCCAATATGCCATCGACTATGGCGATAGCATCTTCGCCCCGAAAAGCGGTATCGAAGGCTGTATTTGAAGATTACGCAGAATAGTCTCGACTATTTCATACAAGATTATGACGGCTCCTGATGTCCAATAGTTCTCGAATGCATGCCCGCCAGTCCGAAAATGACCAGCTTGAAGATGTCGCATTCATTCTAAGTCTTCGACTGAGCTGATGAGACGGTGGATCGTCGCGACTGGGGCTGCTGGGGTCGGTTCCTGCCGTTGAGCGGCCTTGACCTTGGCGCGGTCCACCCAGGCGAGGCCACCATAAACCAGCGCCAAGCTGACCTCGTTTAGGAGGTCCAGAATCTCGTGGCCATTATCGACGATGATCGGCTGGATACCTGCCGCCATCAAACGACGGATCGACGAGATCCCAACCGAGGCAGCATAGACGGCATGACATCCTTCGAGAAAGTCGAGCTTGACCAGGATCTTGTCATGAGCTGTGCCGGTCAGACCGACGCGACCGCTTTCGCCGACTTGTTCGGCTTTGACGAAGGTGCCGACCCCGATCAGATCCGCCTGTCCTGGGGCCACGTCGAACACCAACAAGCTTTCGGCGCCGCCAAAATGCAGATTAACGGTAGTGCCGTCGTTGGAGGCAAAAGCGATTCTCAGCATGGGTTTGGCCTCCGGATTTTGCCGTCGTGCGGGGTTTCCTGCCGATAGCGCGAACGGTAGGGGCGGATTTCCTGGTAATGTCCGGCCAACAGATTGGCGAGGTCGAACAGCAATTGGCGGCTGCCGCCGTAGCCGACCCAGGTTCGCGCGTGCGCGCCATAGGCATCGTAGACCGGGAATCCGGCGCGCAGCAGCGCCGTTCCTAGGCGCCTGGCGATTTCGGCCCCGTGGGAATTGGTGATCAGCAGTTCGGCGGCGTGCTCGCGGGCCAGCCATTCCAGGTCTTCGAGGTCGCCGATGACCACGCTGTCGGTGGGCAGATGGGCTAGGTGCCCGGCCTGGGCGGACGCGACAGCGGCGACCACCTCGGCGCCCATGGCAACCAAAAAACGGGTGAAGGTGGCCAGAAGGTCGGCATCGGCGGCCACCGCAACGCGGGCACCACCCAGTTGAAACTGGCAATCGACCATGGCGTCCTGCAACTGCGCTCGCTTGCGCTCCAAAGCTGATGGCACCGGACAGTCGGAAATGCCTGCCAGGGCCTGGGTGAAGGCATCGCAATCATCGAGGCCGAGCAGGCCGGGGAAGCGATGGTCGGTAATGCCGGTTCGGGCCTGGAGCAAGTCAGCAGCGTAGTCGAGCGACGGGCCTATCACCAGGGTGGCTACGGACTCGGTCATGGCGGCCACAGCGGAGCGCGGAGTCCCACCATAAGTTAGGGTTGAGAACCCGGCCTCGATCAGATGGCCGTCCAGGGAATCTGCGAGGTCGGGTAGGACGATCGGCGTTAGGCCGAAGGCCCCGATCCAGCTCTTGATCGCCTCGATGTCGCCAGGGGTGAGCATGGCCGAAGCCAGGACATTGACCTGACCGGGCCGCCGTACTGCGGACGGCGCAGAGGGAATCAACGCGATGATCATTGCTTCGACTGCTGCGGCGAAGCCGGTTTCGAGGCAGCCTAGCGTGTCGGCGGCACTGACGGGGATTACGGCCACACCGTCGTGGTGCGGACAGGAGGCCCGGAAGGCGGCAACGGTGCGAGGAATATCGGCACCCTGGATTTCCGACAGGCCAGTGGAGATCAGCCCGATCACTGCTGGTTGGTTCTTATCGCAGATAGTCGCCAGCGCCTCGATCACACGGCTGTCGGCCCCGAGCACCGTAGTCATCTGATCCATGGCGGTGGTCTGCAAGGCGATCGGATCACGGAAATGACGCATGAAGAACAGCTTGTTGAACGAGGTGCAGCCGCGCGCGCCGTGTTCCAGCGGCATGGCTTGGGCCAGGCCCAGAAAGGCCAGCGAGGCCCCGATCGGTTGGCTGGCCTTGAGCGGATTGACCGCCAGGGCCTTAGTCGGCAGGACGATTTCGGCCATCTGTCCGCTCCTCAGGCCGCAGCTCGCAACCAGTCGAGACGGCGGCGAACCTGTTCCCAGACCGGCGAATGAACGGCACGATCAAGATTGCGCGCCAGCTCGATCATGCCGTCGTACCCGGCGTAACCGATGCACCGGACATGGTCGATGTCGAGGAAGGGCAGCCGCGACTTCAGAGTCGGGTAGATGTAGCGGTCGCCGGCCACCAGGATGTCGGCCTTGAGGTTGTGGAAGGCCTCGATCAAGGCGGTCTGGTCGTTGTCCGAGATCATCAGGGCGTCCGGCCCCATCAGGGCGGTGATACGCGCCTTGTCCTCTTCGGTGGATTTCTCGGTGCCGGTGGCTACCACGACCATGCCCAAATCCTGGGCCGCCGAGACCACCGACCACGACTTGTAGCCGCCGGTGAAGATCAGCACCCGCTTGCCGGCCAGACGGCGGCGGAGCGGCGCCAGGGCCGTCTCGACCTGGGCTTCTTCGCGGGCAATCATCGCCTCGGTGCGTCGGCTGAGGTCGGCATCGTTGAGTCGGTGGGCAAAATCCCGGAACGCCTGGGAGGTGTCCTTGATGCCGTAGAAGCTGCCCTCGAAGAATGGGGTGCCGTAATCCTCATTCAGCTTGCGCGCGACGTGGAGCATGGCCTTGGAGCACACCACCATGTTGGCCTCGGCCCGGTGCATGGTCTGGACCTCGCGGAACCGGGAATCGCCGGAGAAGGTGCAGAGGATGCGCAGGCCCAACTCATCGAACAGCGGCGCGACGTTCCAGAACTCGCCGCCGACGTTCCATTCGCCGATCAGGTTGACATCGTGGCCGGTGATCCCCGGCGGCATCGCCGCCGCCGACACCGGCTCGGGTTCGCGGCTGCCGATCACGTGCCGATAGACGATGTCGCCGGCCAGCCGGTTGCCGAGATTCTTGTTGCCGTAAAAGCCGGCGCAATCCACCGGCACCACCGGCACGCCGTAGCGAACCGCAGCGTCCTTAGCCACCGCCTCGATGTCGTCGCCTTGCAGGGCGGGAACGCAGGTATTGTAGACGAACACCGCCGCCGGCCGGTAGCTGTCGACCGCTTGGCCGATGGCCCGGAGCAGCCGCCGCTCGCCGCGTCCCATGATGACGTCCATCTCGCTGAGGTCGGTGGTCATGCCGATCCGATAGGTGTCGGGACCGCTGGAACGAGTGCCACGGTTGTCCCAGGACGAGCCGGCACAGCCGATCGGACCATGGACCACATGGGCGGCGTCGGCGATCGGCAACAGGGCGTTGCGGGCGCCATCGAAACAGCAACCCCCTTGGGTGGCACCGGGTTGCGGCCGGGCGCAACCGGACTTGGTCTTGGCGTTGTGGGCGCAGGCCGATTCGGTCATCAGGGCAAGGATGTCCTCGGGCTTCATTCCGGTGTTCCTGGCTGCGATCGTTGGCCGGGAGAGCTGCAATCTCCGGACCACATTAATGACGCCTAAGGCTATAGCGCCTGGGCGCCGGATCGGAGCGCTCCAAGCTCCGGTACGGGAGCCAGAGACTTCGTACATTCCTGGAGAGACGTTGGAATTTCGTACATTTTGGTACAGCGGCTCCTGTGGCCAGGAAACGCCCAGTGGCATCTTTTATTAGCAAAATGGCAATAGCGGTATTCAAAAATATCAATGGACTACCACAGACGCGTTATGGCCTGGAAATTGCTTTATCTAACGAACTGGCGGATTCGGGGGTCAGGCGGGATGAACATGGATTACACGGTCGCCATCGAGCTTGACGATTTCGTCGCTGACTTCACCCACTGTTTCACCGGCGAATGCCGAGTCAACGTGCTGCCAATCCTGTTCAAGATCAGCCAGATCATCACCGAGAACGAGGATCTGGCCACCTCTTTGGCCATCATCCTCCAGGTGATGCAGGAACGGCTCAAGATACAACGGGGCATGGTCACACTCTACGATCGCCAGTCTGAGACCATCTTCATCCACGAAAGCTTCGGTCTGACCGCCGAGCAGAAGGCACGCGGCATCTATTCGCTGGGCGAGGGCGCCACCGGCAAGGTCGTGGAGACCGGCAAGGCGATCATCGTCCCGCAACTGCGCGACACCCCACAGGCCCGTGGTCACAGCGGCCATGCCAACGTCTCGTTCTTCTGCGTGCCGATCCTCCATGCCAGGAAGGTGCTGGGCACCATCAGCGCCGAGCGGATCTATCACAACCGCCGCCTGCTCAAGCAGGACGTAGAGCTTCTCGCCACCATCGCCTCGATGATTGCGCCCGCAGTCGAGCTGTATCTCCTGGAAAATGTCGACAAGGTCCGCCTGGAAGCCGAGAACAGCCGCCTGCAAAATGCCCTCAAGGACCGCTTCAAGCCGTCCAACATCATCGGCAATTCCAAGCCGATGCAGGAGATCTACCACCTGATCCGCAAGGTCGCCGGCACCAAGGCGACGGTGCTGATCCTGGGCGAGAGTGGCGTCGGCAAGGAGCTGGTGGCTAACGCCATCCACTATAACAGCCTGACCGCCAGCGGGCCGTTCGTGACATTCAACTGCGCTGCCCTGCCTGAAACCCTGGTCGAGAGCGAACTGTTCGGCCACGAGAAAGGCTCATTCACCGGCGCCACCATGATGCGCAAGGGGCGATTTGAACTGGCTGACGGCGGCACCGTGTTCCTGGACGAGATCGGTGAGCTCAGTCTGCCGATGCAGGCCAAACTGCTCCGCGTACTCCAAGAGCGGACCTTTGAACGGGTCGGCGGGGCGCGGCCCGTCAAGGTGGACCTGCGTATTATAGCTGCCACGAACCGCAACCTGATGGAGATGGTCGAGAAAGGCACGTTCCGTGAGGATTTGTATTATCGCCTGAATGTCTTCCCCATGACCATTCCGCCGTTGCGCGATCGAGGCAGCGACGTGATCCTGCTGGCCGACCACTTTTCCGCCCGCTATGCCGTCGACGCGGGCAAGGAAGTCAAGCGCATCTCGACACCGGCCCTGAACATGCTGATGGCCTATCACTGGCCAGGGAATGTCCGGGAACTGGAAAACGTGATCGAGCGTTCGGTGATCCTGTCTGAAGACGCCGTGATCCACGGCTACAACCTACCACCCTCGCTTCAGACCTCGACTGAGACTGGAACCACCTTTGGCTGTAGTCTCGAAGCGAAAATCCAGGCGGTGGAATATGAGATGATCGTCGAGGCCATGAAGACCCACAACGGCAACATGACCGAGGCCGCCAAGGATCTGGGCCTGACCCGGCGCATCCTGGGCCTGAGGATGGAAAAGCACGGCATTTCCTACAAGATCTTCCGTCGATTAGACGCCGCCTCCTGACCAAGGAAGACCATGAGCACCCTGACCGACAACCAGCGCTATCACCTGATCCTGGCCGACATCGCCATGGCTGCGGCGATCCGGACCCTTGATGGCGCGCATGTCATCGCCATCAGCGCCGAGGCGTATGTCCCGGCATGTCTTCGTGACGCTTGGCTGGCCCAAACCACGGACCCTGGTCTGCGCAAACGCGTTTCCGCCATGGCGTCAGCCGGTGTCGCCTCGTTGCAAGGCGTGACGGCTGAACGACTGGCCGCTGCGGCTGAGACCTATGGCGTGCCGCTGGCTCTGGAGCTGGCGGAACACATTGTCGAGCATTTTAACGCCAAGCGGGATGCGATCCTGACTTACGATCGGTAGGTCACCACCGATTCGCGGAAGCAACGGTTCAATTCCTCGACCAGAATCCACGCCCGACGATAGGACATATCGAGCTTGCGCCCCGCCGCCGAGATCGAACCCGCCTCGTCGATCAATTTCAGCAAGCGAATCTTACCTGGGCCGATGGGGCCGTAGGGATCCAAGTCGATGCGCAGGACGACTGTCACCACGAAGATATCCGGGTTCCGAGAGCGGGTTTTTAACAGAGTGCATTGACATTGCGCAAACATGCTCATACATTACCGAAATGAGCAGATTAGTGACGATAGGTGAGGCGGCGGACGCCCTTGGAGTCTCGGTGCAGACGTTGCGCCGCTGGG
>Ga0302266_10000412_pt1 | contig 43589 bp, 36 predicted proteins | sample III_Bog_E1_2_FD_194559 | JGI IMG/M metagenome (GOLD analysis project Ga0302266, IMG submission 194559) | Peat permafrost microbial communities from Stordalen Mire near Abisko, Sweden - III_Bog_E1_2 | ecosystem: Environmental > Terrestrial > Soil > Wetlands > Peat | place: Sweden: Abisko...
ATACGCCGGCCCCCCCGCCATGGCGCTGGTCCAGCGGACAAACCAGGATGTTGGTGGTGGCCGCACTGCCGCCGATGGCCACAATCACCTGGCTTTGTTGAACCGGCAGACCGCCGTTCCAATAAATCCAGTCGTCCACCTGGTGGCCCGCGCCCGCCGAAGCGCTGCCGAAAAAGACATCCTGATTGTCACCGACATAAATAATGGTTCCCAGCCCGATTTGCTTCATGTTATTCAGACAGGCGGCCTGGCCGGCCCGGGCCTTGGCCTTGGCCAGCGCCGGCAGCAGCATGGCGGCGAGAATGGCGATGATGGCGATCACCACCAGGAGTTCAATCAAGGTGAACGCGGCGACTTTATCTGAGCGTGGTTTGAACATGCCAATTCATGCAACGTTATGCTCGAAAACTCGGCGGGGCGCCGGAACCCAAACCGGCACCCCGCCACCGTTTATCGTCCAACCCCTGGTCCGATAAAAACTTAAACCGGCGATTATTGACCCTTAATAATATAGAACTGCTGCGGGAAACCGGAATTTAACGCCCCGCTGACGGTGTAAGTGAAGTTGCCGTTGCCGTCATAGTTCCCGGAGGTCACCGTCGTCCACTGCGCCAGCGGCAGGGTGAGGTTGGTGGTGCTCAACACACTGACCGGATCGTTGGGGTTGCCGCCCGTGGCGCTCAGCACGAGACCGGTGCCGGAAACGGTCACCCCGGTGAAGGTGACCGGCGGTGTGTAAGCCACGATGCTCTTCACAATCAAGGCCAGCGTCGTGTAACCCGGAATGATGCTCGGGTCGTTGGTCAGGGTTCCCGTGACGCCCCCCGGCAGCGTGAGGCTGAAACCCTGGCCGCTGTTGGTGACAATCCCGCCCCCGATTTGGATCAGCGGATATTCGTTGGGGGCCGTCAAATTGGCCGCGTCGGTGATCACCAGTTTAGTGGTTCCATTTAAATCCACATAATTGGCATGGAACGCCGCGCTGGTCGTGCTGGAGAGGTTGCTGAAAACCAGGGATGCCCCGCTGCTCTGGCCCAGCGTGAGCGAACCGATTTCCGGCGTGGCGGCGTTATAATAGGCGCCAAAGGATTTGCCGTCATTCACGGTGAAATTTTCGGCGGAGTTATTCAAAGCTCCCGAGATGAGGAGGGTGCCGTTGCTCACCGTGGTGAGTCCCGAATAGGTGTTGGCTCCGCTCAAAATCAGCGTGCCCGTGCCCTGCTTGACCAACCCGGCGTCGCCGCCGCCCGCCAGCGTGGCGGCGATGGTGATGGTGTTGGTGGAACTGTTGATAAACGCCGGCACCAAGGCATTCGTGACATTCACCGTCACGCCGGTGAGGACGGGCAGGAAGGCGGAACCGCCCGGGTCGCTGGCGGTGGCCGCCAGCACCCCACCGTTAAAATTAATGTAGGAAAGGTGCGTCGCACTGCCCTCGGAGGCCAGCAAATTACCCACCGCCAGGGTGCCCCCGTTCAAATTGAGGGTGTCATTATTGGCGGTGGTGCTCAACGCATCATTAATGTCGAAGCTGCCGGAAAGTGACAGTAAAGCATGGTCCTGCACTGTCACAAAGCTGCCCGTCGGCACGCGCCCGACGTCACTGCCAAAATTAAGCGCCGCCGCGCTCAAACTGGCGTTGTTTTTCACGACCAACGTGGCGACGGACGGGCTGCTGGCCCCATTGGCCAGCAAAATGGACCCGCCAAAGACCGCCACGGCGTTGTCCGCCACAATCGCATTGCAGACCCCGGGGTTTCCAGAAATCTCCAAATTGCCGGGGGCGTTCATGATGCCGACGCCGCCCAGCGTCAGGGTGCCGTTATCCACCTCGGTGGTGCCGGTGTATTCCGCCCCGCCACTGGTGCCGGAGCCAATCGTGATGTTGCCGCCGCCCACCACGTCCAGGGAACCGATGCCGCTCAGCAGGCCGGAATAAGTGGCGGTCGTCGTGTCATTGCCCAGGTTCAGCGCCACCGCAGCGGCCGCATCATTGGCCAGGTTCACGTTGCCGGGACCGGACAAGCCGCCCAGCGTGGCGGTGGTCAAAGTGCCGAAGTCCAGCGTGCCCGCCGTCACATTCACCGTGCTGTTCTGCAACGCCAGGGCATTGGCCAGTTGCAATTCGCCGCCGGCTACGGTGGTCGTGCCGTTCAGGGGATTGGCGGCGGTGAGGACCACCGTGCCGGGTGAAGCCGCCACGCCGTTGACCGTCAGGTTGTCCGCGCCGGAGTTGCCCGCCGTGCCAATGAGGCCGTTAACCGTGAGAGTTTGGCTCGTGGCGGCATCCAGATAACCCGTTGCCCCCGTCGCGCCACTCACCGGTCCGATGCCGATGTTACGGTTGCCACTCAGGGTCAGGGTGGTGTTGCCCAGCAAATCGCCTCCATTCAGGATGACATTGATCGTGGCCGTGACCGGATCGGCACCCAGACCGCTGTCCGCCGCAATGCTGACTGCGGCCCCCGCGCCGATGGTGGTTGAACCGGTGTAACTGTTCGCGCCGGACAAGGTGAGCGTACCGCTGCCGGTGCCGCTGTTGGCGGCGCTTAAATTGCCGACCCCGCTGAGGGTGCCGGCCAGGGTGGCGCTGTGCCCGCCATTATTGTCCACGGTGGTGGTGCCCACGCCCAGCGTCACGTTGTTGGCCAGACTCAAGCCCGTTACGCCCACTTGCAGTTGGCTGCCGCTCACACTCACATCCCCCGCGCCCAGCGCGTGATTCCCGCCCACTTGCAGCGTGGCGCCGCCGGTCACCGTCGTGCCCACGGTTCCCGCTGCGGGTCCGTAGGTGTTGACGCCGCTCAGGGCCGTGGTGCCCGTCCCCTCAACGGCGAGGGTGGACACGGCGGTTCCGTTCACGACGTTGCCGGCAAGCGCCAGCGAGGCCCCGCTGCCCACCACTGAGGACACACTCTGGTTCAAGCTCAACGCACTTTGAATCACGTTGGTGGTCCCGGCGGTGACCGAGAAACCGGCGCCGCCCAGACCCTTGTTGTCCACGGTCAGGGTGTTGGCGCTGTAGCCAATCTGATAGGAATTGGGATTGTTAAACGTAATGGAACCCACCGTCTCGGAGGCGTCCAACGTGACCGCGCCACCCGAGCCGGTGCCAAACGTGGCTCCGTCCCCGGCCAGACTCGGCACCCGGATGGCCGTCGGCCAGTTGGCCAGGACGGACCAATTGGCACCGCTGGCGCCGGCCCAGGTGTCGGAGACCCCGGTTAACGTCACGGTCAGCGTGACCACGCCACCGCTGGTGGAAATGGAACCGGCGGTTCCGGCCACCAGGCCGGCGCCGGAAATGAGGGCGGGAATGGAATTGAAGCTGCCCGAGCTGCCGGCGGCGGTATAGGTCGCCAGCGTGTATTGGCCGACCCCCAAGGCGGTGTTGCCGGGGATGGTCACCGTCACGGCGTTGTTATTCAAAGCCACCGTTCCGCCAATCGTCAGGGGCGAACCTTCCGTCAATAGGATGGTGGCGCCCGTTTGCAACGTCAGATTGCCGGAGATGGTTCCCGCACCCCCAAAGCCGGCGATGCCGGCCACGGTCACGTTGCCCGAGCCGGTGGCCGAACCCGTGGTGTTATTCACCAGCAGCGTCCCCACACTCACCGTCGTATTGCCCGTGTAGGTATTGGCGCCAGTCAACGTCAGGATCCCGCCCGCCGTCGTGCTCGCCACCGTCAAGCCCCCGCTGCCACCGTTGCCGATGGAATTGGCCAGAGTGACACTGTGACCATTGACGTCCAGCGTGCCGCCGCCCGCCCCCAAGGTGACCGGCAGCGTCGAAATATCCGGGGTGGTGGCAATCCACTGGAAGGTGCCGCCATTGAAGGTCAGGCCGCCGGCGGGCAGCGCGGCCAGGCCGCTGACATTCAAGATGCCGCTGTCCAGCACCGTCCCGCCGGTGGCGGTGTTGGCTCCGGTCAGCGCGACCGTTCCGGTGGCCAGAACATTCGTGGGATTGGCCGTGTTAAGCCCGGTGCCCGGCAGCAGACCCGCCACATTCCCATTGGCACTGGAGGGCGGAATCCCGATGATCAGGGGGCCGCCGCCACTGACCACGCCGTCCACCGTCAGCTTATTGCCCGTCGTCGCCGCGACGCCGCCGCCTTTAACCCCCAGCACAATGGGATGCTCGCCGGCCGAAGTGCTCGTGCCGTCGTCCAGATTGCCCGTGAAGTTGGCCAGCAGGGTGCCCCCGTTCAGCGTCACCGGCGAGTTGACGGTGCCGACCGTCGTGCCCGAGAAGATGCCGCCAATCGAGGCGTCCTCGGCGATCTCCAATACGCCGCCGTTCAGGAACGTTCCCACCGTATAGCCGCCCAAGCCCAGAAAGGAAACGGTGCCCGGACCATTTTGCTCGTAACCCGAGCCCTGGATGATGGTATCCGTGGTGGCGCGCTGGCTTTGATCCCAAATCAATTCGCCCAACGTGTTGTTTTGCCAGACCAGGGTCAGGGGCGTGCCAGTGCTGTCATTCCAACCATCCGTTCCCTGACAATCAATGGTGATATTGTTGGTGCCAACCGCGGGGGTCACCAAAACACCGCCGCAGTTGAAAGGATTCCCGTTATGGCCGGCCTGGCCGTATTGAATGGTAAAGTCCACCGGCTGCGGCACATTGAAGCGCACACTGGCCAGATAGTAGCGGGAGCCGCCCTGACCAAAGAGGTTGCTCTCCTGCACATTGGTGGTGGTGACGTCAAAGTTGGAATTGATGGGGATGGAGGGTTGGACCGCCGTGCTTTGGAAGTAGAAGCCCGGAACCTGGCTGCCGCCGACAATCGTGTAGGGCGACGATCCCGTCGTGGCCGCCCAATCGTATAAGCCAACGGTGGCGTAGTTCACCGTGTTGACGTTATTGGCCGTGCCATTGGCCCCTTGAATCAAGCCGCCCGGGGCGGATTCCGTGGTCGTGGTGGTGATGTCCGCCGTGGCGGAAACGATCTCCGTACCATTGGTCGTCTCCGGCCCATCCAGGACAATGCTGGACCCCGCAACGAACGTCAACGCGCCCAGATCCACTTCAGGAACGTCCGGCCCGGAAGCGTTAATGACGGCCGGTCCTGAACTTAAAGTGGTGCCATTGAAAGGCTGGTCGTTGGCCACGGTGGAACTGCCGACCACATTCAAGGTGGCGGACCCCAGCGACAAGGCGGAGGAGCCGGAAATGATGCTGGCGGTGGCTCCGTGGCTGAAATCCAATGTCAGGGTTCCACCGTTGGTGACAATCGTGGGGCCGGTGAAGGCATTGGTCGTGCTGATTGTCAGGGTGCCGGAACCCTTCTCGATCAGACCCTCAGGCCCCGAAATCCCGCCCGTGCCGGAGAGAATATAATTCTTCGCCGTGTTGGAGAAGGTGATGCCACTCGGAGTCACGAGCGAATTGAGGGTCACCGTAATCGGACCAGGACCCGTGAGGCCGTCGCCAAACGTGACGGAATCCCCGTTCGCATAAACCGCACCCCCCAGCCAGTTGGCACTGGTGGTGTCCCAGGTGCCGGCGGAGGCGGAACCCGTATCCCAAGTTAACGGGGCGGTGCCGCTGGAGACCACGAGGTTGATCGTGTTGCCACTCTGCACAATGGTGGCGGTCACCCCCACCAGATTGATGGTCGCGCCGCCGTTTGCCGTGGTCGGCGCGGTCCCGGCAATGGACGTCGCGGTGATCAGCGGGTAAGTGCCCGCGCCCAGCAGCGAGTTGCCATAAACAACCAGGTCCGCAGAGGAACCGAACGTGAGGGTGCCGTTGATCGCCACCGGGGCAACGGTGGTGCTGAGGGTGTTGTTGTTGAAATTCAGCGCCAGCACCGACGTGTTGTCCGTGAAGGTCAGGTTGTTCGTCAAGCCCCACTGGCCGCCGGACGTCGTAACACTGTTGGAGAAGATCGTCGAACTCGCCATCGAGATGGCGCTCCTGCCGCCCCCGCCCGAAAGCACCGTGAGATTGGCCCCGTTGGCAACGGTGGTGGCGCCGCTATAGGCGTTGGCCCCCGAGAGCGTCAGGGTTCCCGAGTTGACGTTCAAGACGCCCGTTCCGCGGATGGCGCCGGAAAAGGTCTGCGGGCCATTGCCGTTATAGTTGAGGACACCGTTGTTGGTGATCAAACCCGCATAGGTTCCGGCGGTGCCCCCCAGCCGGGCGGCGGTGTTAATGGTCAGCGTTCCGGCGCTGATGGTGGTCGGGCCGGCATAAGTTTCCACCCCATCGAGTTGCATCGTGCCGTTCCCCTGCTTGATGATGCCCGTGTCCGCCGTGCTGGTGCCATCAATCAACGTGCCGGACACATCCAAATCCGGGGTGCCGCCCGTGACCGCCACGTTGAAGATCGTGCCGCCCGATTGATCAGGAATCACGTCCAGCGCACTGATGGTGGCGGTGGCGGTGCCGATCACCACCACGCCGTCATCCAAGTCCCAACTGCCGAAGGCGCCTTCCGAACCGCCGCCATTCAGATCGCCCAGGGTCCCGCCGTTCAGGGTCAATACGCCCCGGATGTGCGCGGAATCATTCCCGTTGCCGCCGTCGAAGGTGAGCGTGCCGCTATTGGTCACCGGCAGGCTGCCGATGGCGATGGTCGAACCGGCCAAACCGTTGCCGGACAACACCGATACCGTCGCGCCATTGCTGATGGTCAGGCTGCTGCTCTGGCCGATGCCGCTCGTGCCGCCGTTGACAAACGGTCCCAGATTAAGCTGGCCGCTGCCGACCACCGTGGGTCCGGTGTAAGTTTCCCCGGTGGCGGCGTTGTTGGTCAGGGTCAGAACCCCGGTCTCGCCGTTGGCGTTGAGGATCAGCCCGCCCGCCCCTGAAACCAAGGCGCTCACCGTCAAGTTGCCCCCGGCCAGCGAAATCGTTTGATTCGCCGCCGCCAGCGCGATGGGTTCATTAATGGTCTGAGCACTGCCACTGTTTTGGTTGATCACGGTCCCGGCCGTCCCGGTGCCGAGGGTGAATCCTGCCCCGGGCCCCTGACCACCCGCGATTGCCGGCGTGAACGTGAAGGCGGGCGCGTTGCCGGTGAAGGTGATATTGGTAAACGTCCAAACGGCGGGCCCCCCAATCGTGAGGTTGTCATTCAAAGTATCCGCCACCGGGGTGGTCGCCCCGCCGGCGCTGCTGTCCGAACCAAAGATCAAACCATCGCCCGTGATGGGCGGAGTATTGCCCCCGGTCCAGTTGGCGCTCGACCCCGTGCCGGTCCAGTTGGCCGTGAGGCCCGAGGGGCTCCAAGTGTCCACCGCGTTATTAAGCGTACCCTGGGAAACCACGAGGTTGATCGTGTTCCCACTCTGCACCACCGTGGCGGTCACCCCCACCGGCAGGTTGAGCGTCACATTCCCGTTCGCCGTCGTCGGCGCGGTCCCCGTAATTCCCCGCGTGGCGGTGATGAGGGGATACGTGGCCCCGGAAATCAAATTGGTGCTGCCATTGACGGTCAAGCTCACGCCGCTGCCAAAACTAATGGGGCCGTTGACCTGCAGCGGGGGCACGCTCGGGCTGAGGGCATTGGTGAAATTAAGCGCCAATGCCGTGCTGCCCACAAAGGTCAAATTCGTCGTGATCCACTGGCCGCCGGTCGTCAGCACCTTCTCCGTGAAGCTGGTGCCCGCCGTGTTCGTGACGCTCCCCAACAGGGTGCCGCTGGAATTAACGATGAGGGCCGCCCCGCTGTTCACGGTCAGTTTGCCCGAGAACGTGTTGGACGCCGTGAGGGTCACACTGCCCGCATTAACGTTGATGACGCCCGTTCCGCTGATCACGCCGGTGAACGTCTGCGCCCCCGTGCTGTTGAGGTTATTGGTCGCACCCGAGACCGAAATCGCGCCCGCATAAGTTCCCGGTACGCCGGTGGAACTCAACAAGCCGCCGCTGCCGATGGTCAACACCCCCGCGCTGACCGTCGTCGCGCCCGCGTAAGTTTCCACGTTATTCAGCGTCAAGACGCCCGGCCCCGTCTTGGTGAGGCCGCCCGGCCCCGAAACCACGCCGCCCAGCGTCAGGTTGCCGCCCACGTTGTTGGAACCGGCCAGCGAAAAGGTTTGCACGGCGTTGCCCAGCGTGATGTTATCGTTGATCGTCACTGTCGCGTTGTTGGATTGCACCAGCACGGTTCCCGCCGCCGCCGTGCCCAGGGTGAAGCCCGCCCCCGGCCCCTGGCCAAAGGCCGTCCCCGGATTAATCGTGTAGCCGGGCGAAGGCATCAAAAACGAGATGTTGGTGAAAATCCATGACGCCGCGCCGCCCACGGTGAGGTTATCCGTCAAGACATCCCCCAAACCCGTGCCGGTGCTGTTATCCAAACCAAAAATCAACGTGTCCTTCGAGAGGGGCGGCGTATTGGTGCCCGTCCAGTTGCCGCCGCCGCTCCAGTTGACGTTCGTGCCGCCGGCGGAATTCCAGGCGTCCAAGCCGTTGACTTGCGCTTGGGCAAACGATCCGCACGCCCAGAGGGCGCCGACCGTGAGGGCGGTCAACTTAAATCGTTTTAGAATGAATTGCAGGGGGTTGGTTCGGGGTTGCGGTTTCATAATTCAGGGTTCGTTTGGCGGGGTTTGCTACCTCTAATGAGTGGGGTTTACGGTTGGGTTTGGGAACGGGATGCGCCCGGATTTTGGGTTTCCGGGCGGAAAAATAAAGGTCGCTCCAGCGGGGCCGACTCGGCCACCCCAGGCACAGAACATGCCATATTGGTGCCATTGGATGGTGCAACACTTCATTATGATTGGAATACGTTGCCAATATCCCAGACTTCCCCAAAAAAACAACCTGCTCAAATGAGTAGGCTTGCTTGCCCAAAACATTAGCGTTTAACATCAAATTTCAGCACGGTAAGTTATTTAAGCATAACTTATCAAAAATCACCCTTAACCTCCCGGGGAAAAACCACTGAAACCGTCGTCAGCATCTGCGGCGGTCGAATCCTTCCCCTTCTCCTCGGCTTGTCGCGCCCAGTAGCGCCAGCGAAGGCGGAGGAGAAGGCCGGGATGAGGGCGGACTTGTCGCGCCGTCTTGTCCGCCGCAGCCTTGGCGAAGGTGGAATTTTCCTTGGATTTTGAAATTTGAACTTTCCCCCCCTGCCCTTGGCCGGGGGTTGGGCGACTTGGCACGGGATGGTTTTGAGATTTGCCACCCGCGCCGGATTCAGAGATAGTATCCGTCCGTGATTGCGGGCAATTTATGAAACCACAAGTGGAAATCTATGACACGACCCTGCGGGATGGCTCCCAGGGTGAGGGCATCAACTTTTCGGTGCTGGACAAACTCCGCATCGCCGAGAAGCTCGATGCCTTCGGCGTCCATTACATCGAGGGCGGCTGGCCGGGCAGCAATCCCAAGGACATCGAGTTTTTTGCCGAGGCCCGGCGGAAAAAATTCAAACACGCCCGGCTCGCCGCCTTTGGGTCCACCCGCAAGAAGGCCACCGCCGTGGAAGCCGACGACCAGGTGCGCCTGCTGCTGGAGGCGGAGACCCCGGTCGTGACGATTTTCGGCAAGACCTCCCTGCTCCATGTGAAGGAGGTCCTGCGCTGCACCCCCGAGGAAAACCTGGCCATGATCGCCGACACCGTGCGGTATCTCAAAGACCACGGCAAATTCGTGGTCTATGACGCCGAACACGCGTTCGACGGCCACAAGCTCGATCCCGACTACGCCCTGGCCACCTGGCTGGCGGCGGAGAAGGCCGGGGCCGATTTTGTAGTGTTATGCGATACCAACGGCGGCTGCCTGCCCGCCGAAATCGCCGCCATCACCCGCGCCGCCTTCGGCCGGTTGAACTGCCGCCTGGGCATCCACACCCACGACGACAGCGGCGTGGGCGTGGCCAACGCCCTGGCCGCGCTGGACGCCGGCGCCGTGCATGTGCAGGGCACCATCAACGGTTACGGCGAACGCACCGGCAACTGCAACCTCACCAGCATCATCCCGCTCGTGCATTTCAAGCTCCAAAAAACCTGCGTACCCGCAAGCTCCCTCGCCAAGCTCCGCGAGTTGTCGGGGTTCGTGGATGAAGTCGCCAATTTCCGGCACAACCCCCGGCTGCCGTGGGTCGGCGCGGCCGCCTTCGCCCACAAGGGCGGGATGCACGTCAACGCCGTGCAAAAACTCGCCTCCAGTTACGAACACATCAACCCCGAACTGGTGGGCAACCGGCGCAACGTCCTCATCAGCGACCTCGCCGGCCGCAGCAACATCGTGATGAAGGCGCAGGACCTCGGGTTCAAGCTGACCAACGACACGCCCGAGTTGCGCGCGATCCTCGACGCCATCAAACAACGCGAACACGCCGGCTATGAATATGAGGCCGCCGAGGCCTCCCTCGCGCTGCTCATCCGCAACACCCTGACCCCCCAGGCCACGCCGAAGTTCATCGTTGAAGCCTACCACGTTTCGATGCGCCGCGACCGGCGCGAATCCATCTGCGAAGCCACCTTGAAAGCGCGCGTGGGCGCGACCGTGTATCACGAAGTGGCCGAGGGCGACGGCCCCGTGAACGCCCTCGACGGCGCCCTGCGCGCCGCGCTGGCCAAATCCTTTTCCAAGCTCAAGCGCATCACGCTCACGGACTACAAAGTGCGCATCCTCGACGGCATCGCCGGCACGGCGGCCCGCACCCGCGTCCTAATCACCTCCTCGGACGGCAAACGCGAATGGGGCACCGTGGGCGTGAGCGAAAACATCATCGAAGCCAGCCTGCAGGCGCTGGTGGACTCCATGGAATACGCCTTGTTGAGCAAGTAGGTTAAACCTGCATCAAGCCGATTTTTTGAAGTAAATTGCGAAAATCTTCGTCCAGGGTTGCCATGCGCAACAGATCGTATTACCCAATGTGCGGCACGGCGCCCAACTCACCTGACAGATATTTTTTCATCAGGCTGGGTTCACGACGCAACCCTTTTATATCGCGGGCGCCATAAATTTTTGTGGGTAGGCCGCTGGGTTTTTCGGTGAAAAAAACCTGCTCTTTTTCAAGCTCATTGAGAATCGCGGGATTATGAGCCGTAAAAAACAATTGCGCGCCTTGCGGGTTGCGCTGTTGATCATAAAACCAGCGAAACAACTCGGGCACCAACAGTGGATGGATGTCGGTGTCCAGTTCATCGATCACCGCAAGTCCCCCATCATCCAATACATATTGCAACAACGGGAAGATTTCGATAAATCGCCGCGTGCCGATTGACTCTTGTGCCAGGACGATGTCGCAATCAAGCCCAACATGCTTAAAGGTGGCGACGGGTCCGGCGTTGCCGGGAAAAATCTTCATTTCCTCGAGTCCCAAATCGAGCCGGCTCAATTCTCGATTCAGGCGGGTATGATAATTCGGGTGCTGCAAATAATAGGTCAGCGCATTATTTAACCCTCCTTGCGTTTTGTCGGCGCCAATGATGTTTGTCTGCAAGCCTTGGAGGGCTTTGATCAGATTGTTTGAGGGTTGATGGTTCAATTGCGCCAGCGTGCTGAGCACACTGGCATTGGGCCGGACACTTTGTACGCGTGGATCGCTGTTCGTTATTCCAAATTCCCGCCCGAATTCAATTTTTTGATCGTTCCGTTCGAAGAGGCGACGAAACTTTCTATTAGGCGCATATGAAAGGGCCTCATAACTCACACTGCTGCCGAACTTGGTGGGTTCGTGGTTGACGTGGATTTCGTAACGAAAAACCACGGATCGTGTATCTGGCGCTATTTGACTGTCATACTCTACGATAATTTTCGTTGGTTGGCCCCACCAGTTCTTATGGGCATAGGGATAAAAAAGAGCGAACAGTGCGGCATCTGGAGCAAGCGAAAAACTATGTTTTGCAAACCATGCGGTGTTGGTGAGCGCCCGCAGCACCGTTGATTTTCCTGATGCATTCGGGCCGTACAGGCCCACAATCAGGGGCAGCCGTTCGTCAGAATCGGAACGTGACGCTCTAAAACATGGCAAATCAGGGACATTAGCGGGAACTCGGAGAGTTATTTCCTGCCTGTCCGCAACGGAAAAGAAATTTTCGATGACGATTCTATGCACCATAAAGCGGCAATATGCACTATTTTATGCATAACGTCAATAATAAACGCTAAAACGCCACATTTTAAGCGCAAGTTTGCATATAAAATGTAGAATTGCCGATAATCGGATTTCAACCATTCGGCGGCCTTGATCTGATTTAAACAAATGATCCCGGCTTGGGAAACACTTCCGGCCCTTGCGCGGGAATTCAATCATTATCACCCCGTTTACCCTCACCCCTTGGGCATCGGCGGCGGAGTAATGGCAACCGGTTCATTTTGACTCGCAAGGATGGCCCCGAGGATTTCCCGGTTCGGGGGGATCAGCGTGATGCGGGCCTCGCCGGAAATGATGTTCTGCACTTCCAAAACATCAAACAGCGCTTTGGTCACCCGGGCGTCCTGCGAGATTTCCTTGAGCGCCTCGCCGACAATGTGCGGGCGCATGGCGGCGGCCTTGGCGAATTCAATCGCCGCCTGCCGCTCGGCCGTGCTGCTGATGATGCTCACCTGGTTGGCCCCGGCCTGCTTGATGGCCGAGGTGACCTGCCGCAGCCGGTTCACCACCTTGGCCTGAATCTGGCTGATCATGCCCGTGTCGCGAAAGTGGACTTTGCGGATATACACCGAGCCGAGCTGGTAACCCCAGGCGTTGGACTGGGGCGAAACTTCATCGCGCACGGCCTGGCTCATGGCGTGGCGGTCCTGCAACATTTTATCCAGCGGCAAATTGCTGAGACTGCGGACGGTGGAATTGCTCACGTTGGCCGCCAGGGAACCGCGCGGATCCGCGTTCTTGAACAGGTAGGCGATGGGATCGCTGATGAACATCTCATACCAGATGCCGATGCCCATCGGCGCGCCCTCCTCGGAATTGACCGGCTGGCTGCGGAGATATTCCTGATCCAAGCGCAGGTCCAGATCGTGGCACTGGCCGAGCCAGTTCACAATAAACGCCTTCGGCCCCAGTTTGGCCGGCAGGAAATGCAGGCCGGGTTCGTTGATGACCGCCACCACTTTGCCGAACAACATATAGACTTTGCACCGCGCCTCATTGACCACGGTGTAAATGCCCAAAACCCGCGCCAACCCGAGCACCACGGGCACCAGAATGGTGCAGACAATAAAGGTGGCCACAAAGGCGATGAAAAACCGGCCCACCGGACCGAGGCTGAAATTGTTAAAATCAGGATTCATTGTTTGGCCTCCATGACGACGGCGCGGGCCTGGCTGTAAAGGGACAGCCGGACGTTGCGCACATAAGTGTCCAGGGCACCCGGACCGTGCGCATTCAAATCCGCCAACTGGGCGGTCAGTTGGCGCAACGGTTCCACCTCCGCCTGCGCCTTGAGCGTTTCTATTTCCACGGCCCGCTTGGACTGCTCGATCTTTTGGTCCGCGCTCGCCTGGGCCAGGCTGATGTCCGAGGACACCTGATTGTGGGCCGTATTGATGGCGGCCAGCGCGGATTCGACCTCCGGCGGCGGGTCAATGCCCGTGATCAGCGAGGCGTCAAACTCGATGCCGTAGCGCGCGGCGGACGAAAGACATTCGCGGTCCATCCGCTCATTGAGTTCGCGCAGATTTTTACGGAGGTCGTTGATGGAAATCCCGGTCACGGCGCTCGCGGCCACCGCATCGCCCTCGGCCACCGCCACCTTGGGCGCCTCAAAATTGGCGATGCGTTCGCGCAGGACGGAAACAAAATAGCCCATGACGTGGGATACCGGATGTTTCACCCCGAACAAGTAGGCGTAAAGATTGCGTTCCGCCACGCGATAGCGCAACTGGCCGGTCATGCCCGTGTTGAGCTGATCCTTGGTGACCGCTTCCAGATACTGGCCTTCATTGTTGGCACTCGGGCTTTCGGGATCGTAAGCCATGCTCAGAGTCTGGGTGGCCACACTGACTTTATACACTTTTTCCCAGGGCCATTTGAAATAGGGGCCGCCGGGCGGAATGACCCGCACCTGGGGGTAGGCATAGCGTTCGCGCTCATCGTCGCTGAGGTGCTCGGCAATGGGGTCGTTCAGCGTCGTCTGATCCGGGATGCGGTCCGCGCGGCCGAAGCTGGTTTTGACCGCCCGTTCGTTTTGATCCACCGTATAAAGCCCGCCGATCAGGTAACGGGTGAGGAACCAGGCGATCACGCCCAGGACGCAGCCAAAGAAAATGGACATAATTAATGGGGGTTGACGGCAGGGTTGATATGCGACATCCCGGCCATTGAACAACATTTCCCGCCGCCCGCAAGGAAAAATTGTCAGCCGGAAAACGATCAGGGCTTGACCCGGAGTTTTTCGGCGGTGGCGAGTTTGCGCTGGCTGGCGTCAAACGTGAGAAAGTCGCGCGCCCCGAGGTGCAAGGCGGTCGCCACGTGGAGGATATCCAGGCTGCGATGCCCGTTGGTGATGGTATGGCGTTTGGACAGGGTTTCGGCCAGTCGGTGGATGTCCGGCCAGTCGGCCGTCACCACCTCCACCACACCGCTTTCCAAGTCCGATTGCAGATCGGCCAGGGCGCGGTCACAATCGGCCGGTGATTGGCCTTTGCTTTTGTCCCGCCCATGCAGCCAAACTTGAAAACGGAGGCTCTGGCGAAATTCGTAAAGCAACAATCCGGAGACGTGCAAGGCTTCCGGCAAGGCTTGGAAACAAGCCGCCGCCGGCGGGGAATTGTCCTGCCGCCGGTAAATCGCGCACAAAAAGGAAGTGTCCGGAAAGGCAATCACCCTTCTTGACCCTCCCATTCCGCCACACGCATTTCAGCCACTTCCCGGGCGGAATAAATGCGGTTACCCCAGGTCTTTTTCAAGCGCGCCATGATGTCAGGTTTGATGAGTTTGAGTGTCTTGACGGGGGTCGGCGGCACCAGCCGGGCGAACAATTTCCCGGCCTTGGTGATTTCCACCGATTCGCCTTCGGCAATCCACGCGGCCACCCGGGGGAACTGGTTGCGCAAATCTCTGACGGTCGCTGTTTTCATCGTGAGACAAATATGTATCACCTTTGGCCACCTGTCAACGGACCGATTTCGCAAACGGCAGCTCCACGATTTTGGCCGTGCTGTCCCCGGCCGCCGTGCGCAGCGTGAGTTCACTGCCGATCTGGTAGGCGACCCGGCGGACATACCCGAGCGCCAGATTGGCGTGGAGCGACCGCGATTTAATGGCGCTGGTCACATAACCGACCTCCTGGCCCGCCTTGTATAATTTGTCGCCGGGCACGGGCAGCGCGGTCAAATCATCGGCCAGCCACAAACCGTGCAGTCCGCGGTTGACATGCCCGACGCTGTGGATGCGGTTGATGACCTCCTGCCCGATATAACAGCCCTTGCTATAACTCACGGCACTGCTTTCGATGCCGCATTCGTGCGGGAGGCTGGTTTCATCCATGTCCGCGCCAAAACGCGGCATCCCCGCCTCGATGCGCGCCATTTCAAACGCCGCCCAGCCGCAGGCGCGGCCCCCGACGGCTTGCACGGCGGCCAGGAGCCGACCGGCCACCACGGCCAGCGCGGCATTCGGCGCATAGACATCAAACCCGGCGGTCCCCAACCGGGGCCGGTTGGCCACATAAAGGTCGCCCAGCACGGGATCGGAAATCTTCACGGAATCAAACGGCCGGGCGGGCGTCGCCCCTTCCCCGCCCAACCCGGCGGACGTCCGCAGCGCTTCCGCCGCCCGGGGGCCCTGCACGCTCAACAACCCGTAAAGCGGGGCCGCATCCACGATCTGGACCTCGTCCGCCACGATGAATTTTTCGAGCCGTTGCGTGATTTTTTCCGTGAGGCCCGGTTCAAAATCCAGAAGCAATTCATCCGCCAGGCAGAAAATATTCAGATCGCACTCCATTTTGCCTTTGGCGGTGGTCAGGGCGGCATAAGTGCCGGAGCCGGGCGCGAGCTTTTTGATGTCATTGGTCACCTGGCCGTGCAGATACCGCACCCGGTCGGCGCCCACCACGCAAAGCCGGCTGCGGCAACTCAGGTCCAGCACCCCCGCCCCGTCACTCAGGGCGGCGTGTTCGGCGGCGAGGTCGCCATAGCTCGAGACGATCTCCTCGCCGTTCAGTTGGGTGAACCGTGCGCCCAACCCCAGGTGAAATTCATGCAGCAGTATGCTCATTCTTAAACTTGAGCATGACATCATTTATTGCCGCCGCCAATGGGATTTTTCCTTGCCCACGGAATTTGCGCCTCCCGGGTGGCTTGCGGCGTATTGTATCGCTAACTGCCGCCCGAGGCGGGGGGCGACGACGCCGAAGCGGACCAGGAATCCGACAAAGACGACGTCGAAGCCGAAGGCGAAGCCCCGGGGTCAAGCCCGGTCAAACCCGGTCAAGGTAGTTTTTCCAAAGGCCCGGCCAAACAGAGTCCCTCCGCCCCGGACGCCACCGATGAAGCCGCCTCGCCAGCCGTTGGCCGGCCGGGCGGTGCCTGACCCCCGATCCCTCCGCGGCTCTTTGACATATTATCCCGCCCTGCTGACGCGCGCGAGTGTGCCGGCGCCCGTGGAGTGCGCCGGCAAAGCGCCAGCGGCGACGGCCAGTTCCAACCGGGGGCGGCGCACCGGCAGGGGGGCCGGACGAGGTCGCGCCAGGAGCAGATCCACCACGCCGGCCGAAGCCACGACGGCACCGAGGAAGGCCAACCGTTGCGGCAGTTTGCCAAACCAGACGGCCTGGCACAAGACGGCGGCGAAGGTGACGGCCACCAGGGTCGCCACCAGCCGATGCCGCCGAATCAATTCCGCGCAGGACCGCGCTAAAAAAATCACCCGCCGCTCAGGCGGCGCCGGTTCGGCGGTGGGCAGATCATTCATGGGGAGGCAGGAGCAATTTGCCCGGAGTGGGTGATGAAGTCAACCACCCGGATGGAACTTTACCACCCTCATTTTTTGTCATCCACCGGACATTTTCCGGGCCGTCCAACCCGGTGAATGTTGTTTGCATTGGCGTCCGATTTGGCGCATGATGGCAGCATGAATTTAGACGAACTTTATTCTGAACTGACCTTAAAGACCGGGGCAAAGGTGGCATTGGTGGTGCTCGATGGCCTGGGCGACATCGCCACCAAAGAGCAGAATTATCTGACACCGCTGGAAGCCGCCCGCACCCCGAATCTGGACAAACTCGCCAAAGACTCGGCGCAGGGCCGCATGATTCCCGCCGCGCCGGGAATCACGCCGGGCAGCGGCCCGGGGCATCTGGGATTGTTTGGTTATGACCCGCTGGAATTCCAAGTGGGCCGCGGCGTGATTGAAGCCCTGGGCCTGGGCTTGGAATTGAAACCCGGGGATGTTTGCGCCCGCGCGAATTTCGCCACGCTGGACGCCAAGGGCATTGTCACCGACCGCCGGGCCGGGCGCATCCCCACCGAGACGTGCGAAAAGCTGGTGGACCTGCTCACGGCGAAGATCAAGAAAATCGGGGACACGGAAGTCATCATCAAGGCCGGCAAGGAACACCGCTTCGTGGTGGTGTTTCGCGGCAAGGGTCTGGAAGGCCCGCTCACCGACGCCGATCCCAACCGCGAGGGCTTTGCCATTCCCACCGTCAAGCCGCGCGACCCGGAAAACGCGAAGCAGAAGAAAATGGCGAAATTGATCGCCGACTTTTACAAGGCGGCCCTGCCGGTGATCGCCAAGGAAGTGCCGGCCAATGGTTTCCTCATGCGCGGCATCGCCCATCAGCCGGAAATTCCGCTGTTTGCGGACCGGTATAAACTCAAACCCGCCTGCCTGGCCGTGTATCCCATGTATAAGGGGCTGGCCCAATTGGTGGGCATGACCAAGATCGAAGGTCCGGCGACCATCCGCGAGCAGTTCGAGCGCTACCTCGCGGAATACGACAACTACGACTTCTTTTTCATCCATTATAAATATACGGACAAAGCCGGCGAGGACGGCAATTTTGCCGCCAAGAAAAAGGCGATTGAAGATTTTGACGCCGCGCTGCCCATTCTGCTGCAAAAGCGGCCGGACGTGCTCGCCATCACTGGCGACCATTCCACGCCGGTGGCGGTCAAGGGCCATTCCTGGCATCCCCAGCCGGTGCTGCTGAACTCGGCGCTGAGCGGTTCCGACAAACTGGACCGCTTCACGGAAACGGGCGCCAACAGCGGATCGCTGGGCATCTTCCCGGCCAAATTCCTCATCCGCCTGATGCAGGCCAACGCCCGGGCGTTCGACAAGTTCGGCGCGTAAGTCCGGTGGGGGTGCTTTACCGGCGGGCGTGGGGGCAACACCGCGCCCGCTTTTATTTTGATTTCCCGCATTTTGAAGCTTGCCAGCGGCGCTGATTCCACGGAAATTTTCAACCAGTGAATCTGCCCAACAAACTGACCGTGTCCCGTTTTGTGATGACGGTGCTGTTTCTGTGGTGTCTGTTCACCAAGTTCCCGTTTCACCAAACGCTGGCCCTGGTGCTGTTCGTCCTGGCGGGCGTGACGGATTATCTGGATGGACACATCGCCCGCGCCCGGCATCTGATCACCAATTTCGGCATCTTGATGGATCCCCTGGCGGACAAGATCATGACCTGCTCGGCGTTCATCGCCTTTGTGGAGAGCACCCACATCAATCCGGATGCCCCGGTGAAACTGGCCGCCTGGATGGTGGTCGTCATCGTCAGCCGCGAATTGGCCATCACCGGCCTGCGGCTGCTGGCGGCCTCCAAGAACGTCATCCTGGCCGCCGAAAAGTATGGCAAACACAAGACCGCCTGGCAGATCATCAGCATCATCGCGCTGCTGGTGGTGGATGCGCTGAATGAATGGCCGGGCTGGCTGCAACACCTCTTCCGGGGCTGGTCGCCGATGTTTGCCGTGCTGGCACTCTGGATCACCGTCGTCCTGACCGCTGTTTCAGGCCTGATTTATTTGTGGCGGAACCGGACGCTGTATTTGGAGGATGTTTGACGGACCCGGGAAACTTTCCGATACCTTCAGCGATGGGCCGGCAGGGGGAGCGTGTCGCCGGCAGCGCCGGATTGATAAACCGCCGGGGGCAGGTTGGCGAGGGGATCGCGGGTTTTGTGCGCCCGCGTCAACCAGACGGCCAGGCCGCCCGCCAAAACCAGCAGCAGCAGGCCCGCGGCGACCACGCCCAACTTCCAATTTAACTTGGCCAGCCACAGGGTCAGGTGGTCCAGCGCATTTTTGCGGGCCGGACCGGTCAGCGAGGGCGGTTCGGTGAGATGGGCCGTGTGGTTGAGTTCGCCGGCGAGTTCGAACAGGATCTGGGCCGTGTCCAGGCGGAGCATCGCGGCGTAATTTTTCACCGTGCCCCGGATGTATACCGGCGCGGGAAACACGCTGTAATTGCCTTCTTCAATGGCGCGGACATGATCCGTGCGGATTTTCGTTTTCTCCGCCACATCATGGACCGTGAGCTTTTGCGCTTCGCGCGCCGCCCGCAATTTTTCGGCAACCGTCGGCATGCCTTCATTTAGCGCGTTTACCGGCGAATTGGCAACTGCGGATTTTGCGCGAACCGGCCCTTCACGGTCCGGCGGCGCGGTAGAAGCGCAGCGGGACGTTCCGGGTGTTGGTCAGGAAGGTGTTCCAACCGCCATTGGGGTCGGCGTAATTCGTCAGGATCGGCTGCCAGACGATGGGGGGGACCAGGTTGGTGGCGGTTTCCAAAGTATAGGGATGGTAAGCGGTGCCGGTGAATTGCAGGCTCAGCCCGCCGCCGACCGGCTTCAAGGTCAGGGCTTGCGGCGGAAGGAACGTGGTGCCAATGACCGTCAGCGCGGCCACCGCACTCGTCACGCTCCCATAATTATTGGTCACCACCACATAATAATTTCCCGCGTTGAGGTTGGTGACCGCCGGCAATAATAAATTTGTGCCGGTCTGCCCCGCCAGACTCAGCGCGGAGGGCGCGGCAATCTGAATCGTGGGCGGAGTGGTGGCGTAGCCCGAGCCATTAGTGGTAATATTGATGGCAATCACCATTTGGTTGCTCACGACAGCAATGCCGGCCGCCCCGCTCCCGCTTCCGCCCACAAACTGGACGGCGGGGACCGCCAGATAACCCACGCCGCCACTGGTAATGGTGGCCGCCAGCACGAAACCCGGGCCACCAAGAACCACCGGCACCGCTGCGGCATTGCTCTGCTGGCCGGCCACCGCCCACCATTGATAGCTGAAAGGCGGTGTACCTCCGGCCGCCACGCTAAAATCTACATTTGATCCCAAATACTGCACCTGCGATTGGGGCGGCTGAAGAATACTCGGGGGATAATCGAGAGTCAGGGTGGCCACGCTGCTGGTGATACTGCCGACGCTATTCGAGATGACCACATAATAACCGCCCACATTGTTGGAACTGATCGCGGATATATTGAGGGTGGTGTTGGTCTGACCAATCAAATATCCGTTGGGGGGATCAATCAACACCGCGGGCGCACTGGTATAGCCCGGGTAGGCGTTGGTTACATTAATGGACAACACCATGCCATTGCTGAGGTTAACCGTGCCGACCGCACCCTGGCCCCCGCCGCCGACAAACTGCACGTTCGGGACGACCGTGTAGCCCGAGCCCCCATTCGTCACCACGGCACCGAAAACATAACCGTAATCAAATTGCGCCACCGCCCCGGCGGTGCTTTGCAGGTTCGTATTGGTGAAATACCATTGATAGGCCAGCGGCGGCGGACCGGCCGCCCCCACACTGAACGCCGCGGGCTGCCCCGCAATATTCGACTGATTCTGCGGTGGCTGCGTGATGGTGGGCGCGGCAATGATCATCACAAACACCGTCCCATCACTCAGCCCGGGTGAACCGGCCGTCGTCCCATAAAAATTCCCATCCCGGCCCAGCGTCAAGGCTGCCGCCGGATTCTGGCCATTGGCTCCATTGAACGAAACCAGAGTATTCAGAATGCCATTGGTGGTCAGATTGAAAATGGCCCCCTCCCCGCCGCTGCCGCCCTGCGGGGTGGTGCCGTAGAAACTGCCATCCGGGCCGAGCGTGAGCGCGACCGTGGGATTTCCGCCAGTTTCATTATAATTGAATGCAACCGAAAGGATCATCGTGCCGTTGGTGGTCATCTTAAAGATTGTGCCCACGCTGCTGCTCCCACCTTCGGAAGTCGAGCCGTAGAAATCACCATCCGGGCCGAACGTCAACGCCGCCACGGGATACCCGCCGTTGGCAAAATTATTGAATGAATAAAGGGTCGTGAGCGTGCCATTGGTCGTCACTTTGAAGACCGTCCCGAAATTGCCGGTGCCGGAATAATTCGTCCCGGCGTAAGTCGTGCCGTAAAAATTGCCATCCGGCCCCAGCGTCAGGGCGTTCGGAAATTCCCCGTTGGTGCCGTTGAAAGAAACCAGACTCGTGAGCGTGCCGTTGGTGGTCACTTGGAAGACCGTGCCATAGCCATTGGTCCCACCCTGCTGGGTGGCACCGTAAAAATTGCCGTCTGGCCCCAGTGTCAGAGAATTCGTAGAAGCTCCATTGGTGCCATTAAAGGAAACCAAGGTGGTAAGCGTGCCGTTGGTGGCCACCTTGAAAACCGTGCCCTTGGAGTATTGGCCGCCGCCGCTGGTGGTGCCGTAAAAATTGCCGTCCGGCCCGAGCACCAGCGCGGCTTGCGGCGACGATCCATCGGCACCGTAGAACGTCGTCAGCAACTTGGGGGTGCCATTCGTGGTCACTTTAAAGATCACGCCATCACTGTATTGGCCGCCCAGGATCGTCGGGCCGTAGAAACTGCCATCCGGCCCCTGCGTCAGCGCCGCCTGCGGCTGCGAACCAATGGAACCGTTGAAGGTATAAAGTGTCTGCGCCGTCTGCGCCGGCAGTTTCATCGCCACCAAGCCCGTCAACAGCAACACCCATATCAACGGAATTGCTTTCATGTGGTCAGTCTAACGGCGTTCAACCGACAGGCAAGTCCGCAATAACCCGTATCACCATGCAGAGATAAGGTGGCGTTCACAACCAGGCCGCCAATCGCTGGCGCAACGTCTGCCGGGCGCGATACAGTCGCGACTCCACCGCCTTGGGCGTGGTCTTGAGCATCGCGGCGGCCTCGGCCACGCTGCGCTCCTCCCATTCACACAACACCAGGGCGGTGCGCAAATCCGCCGGCAAATCCACCACGGCCTGCCGGACGGCTCCGGCGCGTTCCCGGGCCAGGGCGGTTTCATTCGGGGCCGGTGCGTCGGACGGCAGGGTGGCCCCGAGGGTTTGCCGGGTTTCCGCATTTTCCGCATCAAGCGAGACCTGGGGATGGCGTCCGCGCCAGCGAAAATGGTTGCGGGCGAGATTCGCCGCAATGGCGAACAGCCAGGTGGAAAATTTCTGGTCCAGATGGAAACCGCCGCTGGATTTAAAGACCCGGACAAAGGTTTCCTGGGCGAGATCATTCGCATCCTCCTCACTGCCGGTCAGGCGGCAGAGAAACTGAAAAATCGGCGTGGCGTGGCGGGCCATTAAATCGTTCAGGGCGGCCCCCTGGCCGGCCTGCAACCTGGCCATGTCCGCCCGGTCAAGGGCGTCCGTTTCAGCGCCCGGAATCATGGCTGGCATGGGCCGACATGGATTGTTCCATTTGTTCCTGGGTGGAGGCGGTGAGCCGTTGCATTTCCGCCAGGTAACGCCGGCCCTGCTCCGGGGGCATGGCCTGACTGACCGTGGTGAAATACCGGAGCATCTGGGTGCGGCATTGGGTGCGAAGCTGATCCAATTCCTGCAACCCCACCCGCGTCGCGGCCGTGAGATTGGTGCCGCCGCCCGGGGCGGATTCCAACTCCTGCTTTTTGGCGGCGATCTGCGCGCAAACCGCGGCGCACTGCGGCAGATAGCCTTCATGCAACTTTTGGATGCGCGCCATCTCCGCGTCGGTCAGGTGAAATTCCAGCCGCAGCCAGGCCAGGTCATCGTCGGGCTGCGCCCGGCATATCAGGCAGGTGCGCTGGCTCACGAAATAAGCGCCGGTAAAAATCGCCGCCCCCAGGACGAGCGCGCCCAGCAGGATGAAAAGCGGCCGCTTCATGGTCAGCGCAGCGAACCGGGCATGACGGCGGCGAGATAGCGGCCCTGGGCGTCCTGGCGCACTACCTGTGTCCCTTCGTGCGCCCCGAGCCACGCCCCGGCCAGCAACAACAGCGCGGCCCCGGCCAGGGCGAAGCGGGGTTTCATAACCAAAGCCACCAACGTCGCGAGCCAGCCGGCCGATCCCGCCCCGGCTCCACCCGCTTCGATTCGCCGCCAGACGTTTTCCTGGAAACGCGGCGGCAGCGACGGCGACGGGCGGGCGGCGCGCAGGAGAGCGCTCAGTGGGGCGTCATTGGGGTTCATATTTTCTTTCATGGTTGAAAGGCGGCGGAGTTTTGGCCGCCGCCCGTCATTTAGCACGTTTCTTATTCCGCGACAAGCCGGTTGATCATTCATTGGGCGGAGCTTGATTGCGCCGCCATGCAGGTAATACCCCGGTGGTGGGAAAAACCCGCAAACTTCTTCAAACCGATGGGGAAACCGGTAGTGACCGACGCATTCCGCAGTTTGACGACCCGACGAGGACGGGATCGTGCATCCCGATGTTGTTGGTGAGGTCGGATAAGTATGTGTTTTTGAACTCGACGACATGTCGTCTCGTCCAAAAGCGGCGACGTGTCGCCGCACTCCAAAGGTCTTCGCCTGAAAACCGTCAACAACTTCGGGATGCACCGCCGCCGGGAAGCACGCTCCACAAACCTGAAAATAATCTGCGGGGTTTTCCTTCGGGCGGGGTAATAGAGTAGTCCGGGTGAGACCCATTTGGTTCCGGCAACTGAACTCAACAACCATTAAAAGCATTAAACACATGAAAAAATCGAACTATTACGTCCTCCTGCTGGCCGGGGCGCTCGGCGTTGCGGCCGTCACGGCCCTGGCCACCAAACCGGCGGTCGGCCAATCCTGCTGCAGCGCGGCCTTGGAACCGGCGCCCGCCGACACGGCGGCCACCACCACCGTCGCAGCCCCCAAAATCCAGCCCGACCTGCTCACCACCTGCCCCGTGTCCGGCGAAAAGTTGGGCTTGATGGGCAAACCCTTCGTCCTCACGAACAATTTCCAGGAAGTCAAGCTGTGCTGCCCGGGTTGCAAAAAGGAATTTGAAAAGAATGCGGATAAATACCTCGCTAAAATCCGCGCGGCGGACAAAAAATAAGGGGTGCCAAGGCCGCTGATCGGTCAACTTGGTTTTGGTGCGTGGAGCGGTCGGGCGTTTTGGGAACGCGCCTGCGCGTGCCAAGCCCCACAGCACCGCCATAACGGCCCCTGCCATGAAATTCAACTCGACCCTCCTCCAGCGCTGCGGCCGGCTTTGGCTGCCCATCGCCGCCGCCGGTTGGCTCGCGGCGGGCTGTCACGGCGTGCCGGCCATCGGGGAAAAAACGGCGCGGCAGGAGGTGGCGGTGGTGGGCGAACAATTCCCCGCCCACCCGCCGGCGTTGCCCCCCAACGCCACCCTGCCCGACTGCGTGTTGTTTGCGGTACAGAATCATCCCCGGGTGACCGCCGCATATCAGGACTGGGCGGCCGCCGTCGAGCGCATCACGGTGGAACGCTCGCTGCCGGATCCCAAGCTGACGTTCGAGTTTTATGCGGCCGACGCCCTGACGTCCCTGATGCCCGGCTTCATGGCGGATCTGCCCGGGCCCGGCAAACTGGCCGCCCGCGCCGCCGTCGCCACGGCGGAAAGCCGCGCAAAGTATTTTCAATTTGAATCGGCCGTGCTGCAAACGGCGTTCGCCGTGGACAAAAGTTATTATCCGCTGCACTTTCTCGAGGCCCGGCTCCGCGTGAATCGCCAAACCCTCGACCTGCTGGCCGGCCTGGAAACGCTCGCCCGGGCGCAAAATGAAGTCGGACGCGGCACTTTGCAGGATGTGCTGCGGGCGCAGATTGAACAGGAAAAGCTCATGACGGACACGGCCAACCTCGAAGATTCGCGCCGCGAACTGCTGGCGGAATTCAAGGGCGCCCTCGGGCTGCACGCCGAACAGCCCGATCCGCCGGTGCCGCCCCTGCCGGAATTTACGGAGCCCGACCGCAATGACGGGGCCTGGCTGATCCTGGCGCTCGAACAGCATCCGCGCCTGAAGGAAATGGCGGCCGAAATCGAGGTGGCGGACGCCGCCCTCCGCGTGGCCGACCGGGACAAAGTGCCCGACTTTTCGGCGGGCGGCGAGGTGGACGTGAAGGCGTCCCCCCTGGTGTGGAATCCGCAGTTGAGCATGACGCTGCCGGTTTGGCGCGACAAGCTGGCCGCGGAACTCGCGGCGGCCCGAGCCGACCGGCGCGGCGCCGAGGCGCGGCTTTCGGCGGAGCAGATCAGTTTGGCCGTGGATTTTTCGGAGCAGACCTGGCTGATCCGCGAGGCGGACCGCAATTTGAGCCTGTTGCGCGAACGCCTGCTGCCGCGCGCCCGGCAGTCGCTGGCGGTGGCCCGCGCCGCCTATCGCTCCGGGCAATTGGATTTTCTGAACGTGATTGACGCGGAGCGGGCATTGTTGGATTTTCAACTGGATGAAATCGCCGCCCAGACCCAGCGTGAAATCGCGCGGCAGGAACTCACGCTGCTCGTTGCCGGGGTGCCGCCCCGGAATGCGCCGGGGATAAAAACAGCGGCCGAATCCGGCCGGCGGGACGCCGCCCCCACATTACAACCATGAAATTATTGCCCGCCATTATTATCCTCCTCGTCGCGTTGCTGGGGTCGGTCCCGGGCGCCGGCGGCGAAGAGGCCAAAACGCTTTACACCTGCGGCATGCATCCGCAGATCATCCAGGATCATCCGGGCGACTGCCCGATCTGCGGCATGAAGCTCACCCCCATCCGCCGGGGGGCGGGCGCCGACACGAATGCGGCGTCCACCACGACCATCGCCGTGGAGGCGGCGACGATGCAGAACATGAACCTGCGCACGGTGGAAATCCAGAGCGGTCCGTTGCGCAAGACCATCCGCACCGTGGGCGCGATTGATTACAACGAGACGGCGCTGGCCGACGTGACGACCAAGTTCAAGGGCTGGATTGAAAAGTTGAATGTGGATGCCACCGGCCAACTGGTGCATCGCGGCGAACCCATGTTCGAGATCTATTCGCCCGAGTTATACAGCGCGGAGGCGGAGTATTTGCTGGCGCTCGACGCCGGCGCCACCAACGATCCCGGCGCGGCCGCGCTGCGCGAGACGGCGGCGGGCAAGCTGCGTTTTTTTGACGTGCCGGAGGCGCAGATCACCGAACTGGAGCAGACCCGCACCCCGCGCCGGACGCTGCCGGTGGCCGCGCCGATGGCCGGCTTTGTCATCGAAAAGAACGTCGTGAGCGGCCAGATGGTGGATGCCGGCATGAGACTCTACCGCCTCGCCGACCTCGGCATCGTCTGGGTGATCGCCCAGGTCTATGAACAAGACCTGGCCTATGTGCAACTCGGCCAGGAGGCGGTGGTGAAAGTGCCCTCGCTGCCGGACCGGGAGTTTCGCGGCCGGGTGACGTTCGTATATCCGAGCGTGGATGAGAAGACGCGGACGGCCCGGGTGCGGCTGGAATTTGAAAATCCCGGCTATTATTTGAAGCCGGGCATGTTCGTCTCCGCCCAGATTCAGGCGGAACTGGCGGATTCGGCCGTGCTGGTGCCGGACGAAGCCGTGCTGCGCAGCGGCGCGAAAAATACGGTGTTCGTCGCGCTGCCGGGCGGCAAGTTCGAGGCGCGCGACGTGGTGCTGGGCGTGGAGGCGGAAAATGACATGAACCAAGTGCTCAGCGGCCTGACCGCCGGCGAACGGGTGGTGACCTCGGGCCAGTTCTTGCTGGATTCGGAAAGCCAGTTGCAGGAGGCGATTGAAAAAATGCGCGGCCCGACCGCCGCCATCAAACCGGGAGCCACGGGCACAAACCCGCCGCCGGTGGCCGTCCCCGCCACCGCCGCCCCCACTGAACCGGCCGCCGTGGTTTATGTCTGCCCCATGCCGGAGCATGTTTCGATTGTCTATGATCACCCGGGCGATTGTCCCATCTGCGGCATGGCGCTGGTGCCGGTGTCCCCCTCGGAACTGAAAAAAATCCAGCCGGGCGGCAAGGTGCTGTATTACACCTGCCCCATGCCGGAACATGCCAACGTTCACGAAGACAAGCCGGGCAAATGTCCGCTGTGCGGCATGACGCTCATCCCCGTGATGGCGGCCCCGGACGTAAAAGCCAGGCAACTTTACACCTGCCCCATGCACCCCGAAGTCATTTCCGACGAACCGGGCAAGTGTCCGAAGTGCGGCATGGACCTGGTGCCCGTCACCCCCAAATAATCCGCCATGCTCCCCCGCATCATTGATTTTTCGCTGCGGAACAAGTTCATCGTGCTGCTGGCGGCGGTCGTGCTGGTGTTCGCCGGCGGGTATGCGGCGCGGAACATACCGCTGGACGCGATTCCCGACCTTTCGGACACGCAGGTCATCATCTACACGCCCTGGGCGGGCCAGGCGCCCAACCTGGTGGAAGACCAGGTCACCTATCCCATCACCACCAAGATGCTCTCGGTGCCGCGGTCTAAAGTCGTGCGCGGTTATTCGTTTTACGGCTTCTCGTTCGTGTATGTGATTTTCGAGGACGGCACGGACCCCTATTGGGCGCGGAGCCGCGTGCTGGAATATTTGAGCAGCCTCGGCAGCCAGCTTCCCCGGGGCGTCACGCCCGCCCTGGGGCCGGACGCCACCGGCGTGGGCTGGGCCTTCATGTATTCGCTCAACTCGACGAACCGTGACCTCGCGGAACTGCGCTCCCTGCAAGACTGGTATTTGAAATACCAACTCAGCTCCGTACCGGGGGTGGCGGAGGTGGCGTCGGTGGGCGGTTTCGTGAAACAATACCAGGTGACGGTGGACCCCACGAAATTGCGGGCCTACAACCTCGCGTTGAAAGACGTCAGCACCGCCATCGAACGCAGCAACGGCGAGGTGGGCGGACGCTCGCTGGAACTGGCCGAGCGCGAATTCATCCTCCGCGTCAAGGGCTACGTCACGAGCCTCGATGACTTGAAGAAAATCGCCGTGGGCATCGGCGACAAGGGGGTGCCGATTTTGCTGCGCGACGTGGCCACCATTTCGTTCGGCCCCGACATGCGGCGCGGCATCGCCGAAGCCAACGGCCAGGGCGAAACCGTCGGCGGCATCGTGGTGGTGCGTTATGGAGCCAATGCGCGCCAGGTGATTCAGGATGTGAAAGCCCGGCTGGCGCAGGTGATGCCGGCCCTGCCGCCCGATGTGACGGTGACGGTGAATTATGACCGGACCGCGCTGATTGACCGCGCGGTGCGGACGCTCGAGGAAAAGCTGATCGAGGAAAGCCTGGTCGTGGCGCTGGTCTGCCTGGCGTTCCTGCTGCACCTGCGCAGCGCGCTGGTGGCCGTCATCGTGCTGCCCATCGCCGTGCTGATTTCGCTGCTCGTGATGTTCGGCCAGGGGCTCAGCTCCAACATCATGTCCCTCGGCGGCATCGCCATCGCCATTGGTGCGATGGTGGACGCGGTCATTATCATGATCGAGAACGCCCACAAACATCTGGAACATGACCAGGGGAAAAAACCGCACTGGGCGATCATCCGCGACGCGGCGGTCGAGGTGGGGCCGACGCTGTTTTATTCGCTGCTGGTCATCACCGTGTCCTTTCTGCCGGTCTTCACGCTGCAGGAGCAGGAGGGCCGGCTGTTCAAGCCGCTGGCATTCACGAAAACCTATTCCATGGCCGCCGCCGCGCTGCTGTCCATTACCCTCGCCCCGGTGCTGATGGGTTGGTTCATCCGGGGGAAAATCCCGGCCGAAGAACGCAACCCGGTCAACCGGCTGCTCATCTGGATTTACCATCCGGTGCTGGATTTTGTGGTGAAACGGCGTTGGGCGGTGATCTTCACCGCCGGCGTGTTGATTGTCTGGGTGTTCCTGCCGTGGAACTGGCTGGCGGCGCGGGTGCTGCCGGAAGGCAGGCTGCGCCAGGCGGCCTTCGCGGCGGGGAAATTTTTCCCCTGCCAAAACATCGGCTCGGAATTCATGCCGCCACTCTATGAGGGTGATTTGCTCTACATGCCCACCACCTTCCCGGGCCTTTCGCCCACCAAGGCGCGCGAACTGTTGCAGGTGACCGACGGGCTGATCAAATCCTTCCCCGAAGTCGCCGAGGTGTTTGGCAAGGCCGGGCGCGCCGAAACCGCCACCGACCCCGCGCCCATGGACATGATCGAAACCACCATCCGCCTCAAGCCGGAAGCGGAATGGCCCGCCGTGGACATCAAGGATGACGCCGGCAACGTCATCGCCCACCGCCGCCGCACGCCCGATGAACTCACCGACGCGATGAATGACCGCGTGCAGATTCCCGGCCTGAACAACGCCTGGACCATGCCCATTCGCACCCGCATTGACATGCTGTCCACCGGCATCAAAACCCCCGTGGGCATCAAGATCGCCGGACCGGACCTGGCCACGCTCGAACGCATCGGCACCGAGGTCGAGGCCGTGATTCGCAAGGTGCCCGGCACCACCAGCGCCTTTGCCGAACGCGTGATGGGCGGGCGTTATGTGGAGTTTGAAATTGACCGCGACGCCATCGCCCGCTACGGCCTGACCCTCGCCGACGTGCAGGAGGTCCTGTCCGTCGCCCTCGGCGGCGAGCCGCTCACGACGACCGTGGAAGGGTTGCAGCGCTATACCATAAACCTCCGCTACGACCGCGATTTCCGCTCCGATCTGCGGGCCTTGCGCGAAGACATCGTCGTGCCCACGCCCACCGGGGCGCAGATTCCCCTGGGGCAGCTCGCGGAGGTCAAAATCGTGGACGGCCCGATGGGCATCAAGAGCGAGGGGGCGGTGCCCAACGCCTGGGTGTATGTGGACATCCGGGGCGTGGACCTCGGCACCTACGTGCAGAACGCCATGCAGGCCGTGAACACCGCCGTGGCGAATGGCGGCATCCGGCTGCCCGGCGGCTACAATCTCTACTGGAGCGGCCAGTATGAATACATGCTGCGCGCCCGGGAACGACTGCTCATCGTCGTGCCGCTGACCCTGCTCCTCATCACGCTCATTATTTACCTGAACACAAAATCCGCCATCAAAACCGCCATCGTGATGCTGGCCGTGCCCTTCTCGCTGGTGGGCGCGTTCTGGGCGATTTACCTGTGCGGCTACAACCTCAGCGTGGCCGTGTGGGTGGGCATCATCGCCCTGGCCGGCCTCGACGCCGAAACGGGCGTCGTCATGCTCCTCTACCTCGAACTGGCCCTGGCCGACTGGCATCAGCGCGGCGCACTGAAAACCACCGCCGACTTGCGGGACGCCATCTATCACGGCGCGGTCCGGCGCGTCCGCCCCAAGGCCATGACGGCGTGCGTCATCATCGCCGGCCTGACCCCGATCCTGTGGAGCCACGGCGCGGGGGCGGACGTGATGAAGCGCATCGCCACCCCGATGGTGGGCGGCGTCATCACCTCCACCATCATGGAACTGGCCGTCTATCCGGCGATCTACTTCCTCTGGCGCTCCCGCAGCCTCCCCGCCGCACCATCAAACCGCGTAACCGCCGACGTGCTTGTCGCGCCGCAGCTTTAGTGCATTGACAGAAAAAAAGCGCTGCGAAGCGAGGATTTTTGGTTTTTGGCAAGGCTTTGGCGAAGGCGCATACCCACTATGGGTCTGCCACTGAGCCAAAACGCCGCCAAAAACCAAATTCACTGACACTTTTACTGGAAGTCGGAGCCTTCCCCAATATTTCCCTTTCCGCCCACCCGGAAAGAGCGCGGCAGCGTGGCGGTCAGCGCAGCGTGCGAACGTGTCCAGAGGCCGTGCCTTTGGCGGCGGGGGGAACCCAGTCAGCGGGAGTTGCAAGGCGTAGTCTGAAAGGGGAATTGAAAATCCCGCCGGCTTGGCGACCGGGGGGGCCTGAAATCGGGTCGTGCGACATGGCTTTTCACCAACATCAGTGCAACCAATTGGAATTCAATCAATTATATATCCGAGGCCGGTCCCAAGTTGACAAGGCAAGGATTGAAAGCCGCGAGTTCTTAAAAAAACGACAAAAAAATGCAGTTTTTTGGAAGAACGGGGTTTTTCGCACGTAATAGTATGTGTAAGCCATTAGTGTTTTCTTTGGGGCGGCGGTCCCGGATGGGCCGCAAATCGCCTTTCCAAGGGCGATCAACGATTAACCGATGATGCAGTGAATAAATGTTTAGCATGAAGCCCAAAATTGAGTTTTATTTCATGGATTACGCGGCGATCACCTTTTTCGTCGCCGCCGCGTTCAATCTGATGACGGCCGTCAGTCCGACCGCCGTCTTGGACCAGCCGGACCGCTTCTTTTCGATCTCCCATCGCTGGATGTTGCTTTTATACGGCGGAATTGAACTGTTCACCTCGGCGTGGCTATTGATCAGCCGAAATCCAAGGGCCAGGTTGGCACTGATTGCCTGGATGGCGGCCACATTCTGGCCAGCACAGACTTGATCAAGGAACGTTACGCGGCCGTGGTGAAATTCATCCTGGATAATTACTGAGGCGCGTCGATTTAATATGAAAACCGCCAACCGATTCCGCACCCGGGCGTTCACCCTGATTGAACTGTTGGTGGTGATCGCCATTATTGGCATCCTGGCGGGGCTGTTGCTGCCCGCGCTGTCCCGGAGCAAGGAAAAGGGGCGCCAAATCTCGTGCCGCAACAATTTGCACGAACTCAGCGTGGCGTTTCAGCTATATTACGTGGATTATGGCGATTTATTCCCGGCACCCGGCTCCAAGACGCAATACGGACCCCAACCGGAAGACTGGATCTGGTGGCAGCAGGACCGGGAGGTGAAACAAAGCGCCCTGGCGCGCCAGATCGCCGGCTTTACGCCCAAACTGTTCACCTGCCCGGCGGATCTGGACGCCCAAACCCTCCAAAACCAGGGGGTGTTGCCCGATGACCCTTATCGTTACAGCTATTCGCTGACCAGCTATGGCCTGACACCAGACAATGTCAACCCCGGGATGTCAACGATCATCACGAAGACGCGGGTGGTTTATCCCTTCAAATCCACGCAGATCAGGAATCCCAGCGCCAAATTGATGCTGGTGGAGGAGGACCGCAAAACCATCAACGATCCGCGCTGGGTTCCGGTGGAAGCCTCCACCCGGCGATTCAGCAAGGCGTCGTATAACCTGATCACGGCGCGGCACAGTGGCAAAGGCGATGTCACCTTCGCCGACACCCACGTCGAGGCGGTGACGCCGCAATTTGGTCAGAATCCCACCAATTCGATGCCCACCTACTGAAAACCGTGTTACCCTGCCCATGCACACCCAACTCAATCAAATCCAGAACTGGCCGGAGCTGGCGCGGCGGGCCAAATGGAAAGCCTCGACCCTGGCGAAGCAGTGCGGCGTCTCCGTGCGCACCTTGCACCGGCATTTTATCAAATACCTGGGTGAAAACACCAAGCGCTGGCTAAAGGAACAACGCCTGCTAAAAGCCCGGGAATTATTGTGCAAAGGCTCATCCGGCAAGGAAACCGCCAATTATCTGGGTTACAAGCAGCAAACAAACTTCACTCGGGAATACAAAATACAATGGGGCGTCTGTCCCTGTAAACAATCCCCGGAAAAAGTCATTAACTCAAAACTGACCGCAAATGATCAATAATTTTTATAAACTGACCGCAAATGATTAATGTTTACCGTATTCAAATCGCGCCGGCCGCGGTTTAATGATTCTGGAAATAAAATTCAAGCTCTTGACAAAATTTTAACCATTGAATATATGAACCATCAATTGAAAAGAATCGTTAAATGGGGCTTGGGCGGCGTAATGGGAATGGGGTTGGCCCTGGGCTTGTCCACGGCGCCGGCCCTGGCCGGTTGCAGCACCAATGCGGAGGGTTGTGTGGAATGCGGGCCGCATTGGGGGGTTGGTCGGGAAATTGTCCGTCCACTGTGACCAACGGTTCCGTGAGCCCGACCACCATAACTCAATGTGGCGTGGCGGCGCCCACCATGCCAACCAACATCGTCGCGCCCGTGTACAGCAAGACCAACCTCTGGCAACAGACCGGCACCTATGATTGCACCAATACGGTGAGCACCAACACGGCCAACGTCACTTATTCTGTGGGTGGGGTTCAATGGAACCCGTCCCTGCCGGGCACGGTGACAAACACGTTTAGTTCCACGGCGTATGTCATGGTGACCAGCAGTGACACCAACAAGTGTTCTTCACCCGGGCGGGTGAATCTCGGCACCGTCACTTGGAATCTCCCTTGCCCGACCATCACCAATTGTACGCTGGTGAATTTCGCCCCGGCGGGAAGTTATGGCGCAAATATTGGTTACAATTTTCAGTGTAATGACGGCTGGTATGTTTGGGAAATAGTCACCCTGCCCAATGGCTCTCCTTTTCCCGGCCAGACCCAGCCCACCCCGATTCAGATAAATTCAATCGCGGACCAAATATACGATCCCGGCAGCCCATCGACCAATTACACCGATGTCACCTATCAAACGATTTGCTTTTCGCCGGATGGATCCACCAATGCAACCTGCACTTTTGCAAACACGCAGACCATTCAAGTCATTCAAACAAATGCACCCGCCACCCCGCCGCATGGGGTGGTAATCACGACCGTCAGCATTGGCGGGGGCTTTTCCGCAACCAACAGTTATTAAAACGATATCAAAACATCAGACCACCCATCAATTAGACTTTATGATAAAAATTGCCCTGGTTTCAGTCTGGATGGCCATCGTTGGAGTCAGCCAATGCATGGCTCAATCAAATAATTCGCAAACCGCCGCCGACTGGGCGCAAAGCGTTCAATTGGTGATCACGATGACCAACAGTGTTTTCCAAATCGGATCGTCATCGGTCGTGGCTTCTGTCACCAGAAATTTATCCACGAATGCCATCACCATCGACATATCAGCCCCGACGATCGCCTTTGATGTTTTGTTGAAAAGTGAAACGGGGAAATCATACCATATAACAACTCCGCTTAAAATTAGGGAGATGTCCATGCCCGTGATAATAAATCCCGGGGAGGAGAAAAATGAATCGGTGCCTGTGACGTTTGGCACGACCCGTTTTGGCGATGCCGTCGAAGCCGGCGACTACACGCTCACGGCAACCCGCAAATTTACCTTCAATGACAAGGAATATGCAATTGAATCTAATTCAATAAAAGTGACCGTGGTAAATTGACCGGCTTTCTTGGAAAGAAAGTCCGCAGATTGTCCCCCGGCTCCGGCGGGGGCGCCTCCGTTCAAACAGCCCGGTCATGCCGGCCTGTGCCGCCGGAACGGGGCGGATGCGAAGAGAAGCTTCACGAACCATGCGGTCGATGCCCTCGCGGTGACGGGGGGCAAATCGGGGCGATCCGGTCGAATGCCGGTTTGAGTTGCCGCTTGCGGCAAGGCTGAAGACGGCTTATGTTTTCACAAGTATTCGAGTTGGCCAAACGAATATTTGCCAGCGGTGAACTTATGAAAAATATCATTCTCAAAGCGGTAATTTTTCTATGCGTGCCGGCCGGGATTTTAACCACGGCGATTCTCAAACGGGAGCCCATGTATCAGGGAAAACCGGCCGGCATCTGGGTGGATGAACTCCGGTTAAATCGCGATTCCGCCATGAACGCCCTGCACCATCTGGGCAAAGCCGCCGTGCCGGCGCTGCGGGCCGGGCTGAACTCACGGGCCCCCACGGACAAGTGCCGGGCCGCCTGGGCCCTGGGGAATTTGGGGCCGGTGGCCGGGGAGGCGGTGCCTGATTTGATTCAGACCTTGGACGACGGCAATCCGGGGGTGGAGAATGAAGCCATGGAGGCGTTATCCCGCATTGGCCTGACCGATGAGACGATTGTCCCGAAATTGCTGGCCAAATTGACCGGGGGGCTCACGGATCCATTTGCCGCCACGCTTTTGAATGCCATTGAGCAGGCGCGCCAACGGGAAAACCTGCCGCCGGTTTCCGGCGATGCCTTTGCTTATGACATGGCGTTTCTAAAATCAGGAACTCCGGTGGTTCGTTTAAACGGAGCCATCAAGCTGGCCGTTCTGGCGCGAAAGGATGACCGGGCGAAGGCGGCGCTCCAGACGCTATTGGAAGATGAGAATCAATCGGTACGCGTGGAGGCCGCACACTTGATGACCAATCCGGCGGCGCTGCCCAATTTCAGGATGGTTGTGTTTTAAAGCGTGCGACGGTTTTTCCATATTTTTGCCGTTTCGCTCCGGCCGGCTATTTGCCGGGGCGGCGGGCACATCAAGAATGGAATTTTTTGGCTTTTCCAGGGGGGGCCCGGGCAACGGAGTGCCAGATTTTGGGCTGACCAAACGCCCGGGATTTTAAATTCATCCGCCGGCCGGTGCGTTCTGACATCCGGCTGGCCGAAGCGCCAACGCACCGCCGTCGCATTTTGGCGGAACAACAACCCGGACTTGTGGCTCACCGCATTTACCGCAGCGAGTCTGGCCGGTTTTTTTACGGGTCATTCTGGCTGGTCGCCCGGGAATGAGACCTTCGTTTTAATCTGGGGAATTATTCTGGGCAAGGGCGCCGGCCTGTGGCTGGCCCGGTTGACCGCCGGCCAAAACCAACGCATTATCAGGCAATCCATTGTTATCTTTACCGTCTGGCTCCTCATGGGAATGCAGGGCGCAACCGGGGGGATATACCGATATTATGATCAGTTCCGGTGGACGGGGATGTGGGACAGTCCGAACACGTTTGGGCTTTTGATGGGGGTTGGGGTGGTGCTGGCCCTGGGGGTGCTGTTGCCAATTTACGTTCAAACGGCCGGCCCACAGGATGGTGATGATCACTTTTTTTTGCCGGAAGGCAAAGTGAATTATCGGCATATGCTGTTGCCGGCATTATTTGCCTTCGCCACCGGTTGCCTGGGGCTCGGTTTGTTTGAGAGTTACAGCCGGGGGGCGTGGTGCGCCACCTTCTTGGGATTCTGCCATTGGATGTGGCGGAATCATCAAATTTCAAAATCCAAAGTTCAATCTGATCCTGGCTCGCCCATTTCGCATTCGTTTTCGATTTCCCGCTCTCTCGCTATTAGCCTTTCCATCGTCGTTATTTTGGCTTCGGTCTGCTTGCTTTGCTTTTGGCAGTTTCGGCAGACGGAGTGGCATCCGGCCCGCCGTGCCTTTTCCGCCGCGCGGACGGAGGATTTCTCCTGGCGCAACCGGGTGGCCGCCTGGGAGGGGGATTGGCAAATGATGGCGGAACATCCGTGGTTCGGCACCGGGTGGAATCAGCCGGAACCACTCTACGAACACTATTATCTATCGCCTAAATTGACCGAGCGCGCGGCGATTGAGATGAATGATTATCTGCTGCTCGGGGCCACGCTGGGGGTGCCGGCGCTGTTTGGTTTTGCCGTGTATCTCTGGCTCACCTTGAAGCCAATCCGGGTGGCAGACGAGGTGACGAGGCTCAAATTAAAACCGGATCCGAGCCCCCTCGCGTCGCCGGCTGCGGATTTGAATGCTGCCCTTTTGTCGGCCAGGTGTCAGGCGGGGGCGGTGGTGTTATTGGTGGGATTTTGGTTTGATGGCGGGTTGTTCAAGCTGCCCACGGCGGCGACGTTTTGGATTTTGTTGGAACTGGGCGCCGTTTGACCGCAGATTTTCTTAACCGCAACGCAACGAGGTTTGAGTTGTTTTAAGTGAGCTTTTTTATGGTTGCGTGTTTTTGGGCGGGACGGCGGCAATGACGTCGCTCCCCACGCATCCGGAGTCGGCGATGGCCGGAAGTTTATCCCCGCCCACCGCTCCGGCGGGCCACCCGACGGTTCAACCTTGGGTGGCGACTTCCATCAGCGCCGCCAGGACGCGTTCGGCCGGAATGCCGGCGACACTGCTGGGGGCCTCCCCGGGATTCAGCGGGTTGGAACCGCCGCCGACCGGGGGAAATTCAGTGCTGCGGACCACCTGCTTTTCCGGATAAATCGGGGCGGCCCGCCGGAGGGAGTCCTCCGTCCCAAACAGCCCGACCACCGGCACCCCCAGCCCCGCCGCAAAATGCAGCGGCCCGGTGTCGCCGGCCACCACTGCGCGGGCGCGGCGGAGCACGGCCAGGAACAACTTCAAACTGGCCACGGGCGGCAGCGCGAAAATATCCGGCTCCCGCTGCTTCAGTTCCGCCAGCAGGGCCTGTTCGCGGGCGTTGTTGCCGGCCGAAAAAACCGGCGACCAGCCCGCCGCCGTGGCGAGCCGGTAAAATTCCCGCCAGCGGTCCAGCGGCCATTCTTTGCCGGGCTGCGAGGTGCCCAGGTGGCAGAGCACCCGGCCGGCGGGCAGGAGTTCCGCCGCTGCGTCGGCCAACGCCGGATCGGCGGCGATTTCCAGGTGCAACGATTTCGGCGGGGGAATCCGCCAGGCCGCCAGCAACCGCAGATGGCGTTCCACCCACGCGGGCGGCAGGGTGGCGGAGGGAACCGTCTGCGTATAGGCCAGTTTTTTCAAAAGGCCGGACTGGTCCACCACCCCGAGCCGGTTCCGCGCCCCGCTCAAAAAGCTCAAAATCGCCCCCCGGTCATTGCCGCCAAAATCCACCGCGCGGTCAAAACCCTCGCGCCGCAATCCCCGGATGACCGGCCACGAATCGCGGAAGCGCGCCCGGCCGCGGGTGCGGGGCAGCGACCAGACTTTGGTGATCCAGGGCACCTGTTCGAGCAGCGGCGCAATTTCCGCCGCCAGCAGCACATGCAGTTCGCCCGCCGGTTCGCTTTCCTTTAAGGCCCGCAGGGCCGGCGTGATAAACACGGCGTCCCCCAGGTATTTGAACTGAATGGCCAGGGTCTTGCGGGCGGCACGCATGATTTGAATTCCCATGAGTCAGGTGCCGGGGTTGGCCGGCCGGGCCGGCGGCCATTCGGCCAACGCCAGTTCCAGGGCGCGCTCCACCCGGCTCGTTTCAATGTCCGCCACGTTGTTCCCGGCGGCGGGCGTGACGGTCCAATCCGGATGCTGAAACGGATGGCTGCCACCGGGGGCGTTCGAGTGGAGCAGCATGACCACCCGCCGACCCAGGGCCACGGCCAGATGCAGCAAGCCCGTGTCCGCGCCCACCACCACCGAGGACAGCTTCATCAAGCCGGCGGACACCAACAGCGGAACGCCCGCCGCGACGATGAAACCGGCCGCCCGCACCGGTTCCAACCCGGCGCGATCCGCCGGCCCGCCGCCGAACACCACCTGCCGGCCCCGCGCCCGCCAGTGTTCCGCCAGCCACACATAATGGGCCAGCGGCCAGTTTTTCTGCGGCGAACTGGTCAGGGGCTGGATGAACAACGTGGGCCGGGTGGAATCCAATCGGTGCGCCGCAAAGAATTCCCGGGCCGCCGCCAGGGCGTCGGCGGGCAAAACATAATCGTTGTGGATGGGGCCGGGCCGCAAACCAAAACTGCGCAGCAAGTCGAGATTCCACTCCACCGGATGTGAGCCCGGCGCCCGCTGGGAAGTCCCCGTATAGACCCAGCCCGCGCCGGCGCGGTAAACAATCCCCCAGCGTTCCGGGGCGCCCGTCCACCAGGCCAGCCATTCGGTTTCGCCATAACCTTGAAAATCAAACACCCGCGCAAACCGCCCGGCCCGGAGCCGGCGCAACAGGTCGAGCCCGGCCGCCAGGACTTTTTGGGGCTGACCGGCCCGGAACAAGGCCCGGTCCACGGTCAGCACCTCATCCACCCCGGCAAATCCCCGGAGCAGCGGCGCATTTTCCCGCGAGGTCAGAAAAGTGATCTTGGCGGCGGGGAAGGCCGCCCGCACCGCCTGCGCGGCGGGCAGCGTGAATAAAACATCGCCGATGGATTTCAGACGGATGAGCAGGAGGTTCTCATTCATGGCGGGGCGGTGATTTCACAGGTGCTGGTCCACGCCGTGCTCGCAACGGCTTTGGGCCTGTTGAATGGCCTGCGCCAACCGGGAGTCATTGTCCGCCAGCCGGGCGCGGCTGGCCGGGGGGTGCCACAGATGATAGCACAGAGCGCGGCCCCGCAAATCCCGGCGCCGGAGACCGCTGTTCATCAACCGCACCGCCAATTCCGAATCCTCGCGCCCCCAGCCGGTGAAGTCCTCATTGTAACCGTTCACCCGCAGCAAATCTTCCCGCCAGACGGCCAGGTTGCAGCCGCGAATGCCCCGCCAATGCGTCGGGTAGCCGGACCATGGCAAGGGCCAGCGCCAGGCGTTTTTCAACCCCCGGAGCTGGCCCCGCCACAGCGCCCGGCGGCGGTCCGCGCTCAATTCACCCAGGCCAAACCACGCCGCCGCCGACTGCTCCACCAGGGCGCGATGCCCCTGCACAAACACCCCCGGCTGCGCCAGCGCACGATGATCGGCGACCATTTGCGGGTGGGGCAGCGTGTCGCCATCCAAAAACACCACGTATTCGCTGGTCGCCGCCGCAATCGCCAGGTTGAGAATCCGGGCGCGGCGGAAGCCCTCATTTTTTTGCCACAGATGTCGCGTGCGCAGACGTTGCCGGCCGGACCAGTCGGCAAAGACCCGCCGCGTTTCCTCACCCGAGCCGTCATCGGCCAGCAGCACTTCCCCGGGCGGTTCCGGCTGGCGGCTCACGGCCGTCAGCACCCGCGCCAGGTAATCCGGCTGGTCGAATGTGTTGATGATGAGCGCGAGCGACGGCCGGGGGTTCATGGTCGGGAGCGTTCCGGTAATTTCGCCTCACACACCTTCACATGCCGGGTCAGTGCGGAAAACGCATTCAACCACGCAATGTAATAACCCGGCCAGCCATCGAGAAATCCCCGCCGCAGAACGTAGGCCCGGAAAAACCGCCAGCCCGGCCGCACCGCCAGATCCAGCCACCCCGTCCGCCGCCCCGTGGCCAGCCGGTGGCGCACAAACTCGTCGCTGAACGGCACCAGCTTTTCAATCTGCCGGTTGATGGACTCGTTGCTGAAGTGGAGCAGATCCTTTTTCAGCCGCCCCGTCCGGCCGCTCACGATGACCCGGTCATGCGGGTTCACCCCGCCCCAGTGCCCCTGCCCGCGCCGCCACAAGCGAATTTTCCGGTCCGGATACCAGTCGCCGTGCCGGATCCAGCGGCCGCAATAATAAGTGCAGCGGGGGAAACTGAAGGCGGCGAAGGACGCCAGCTTTTCCGGCGCGGCGAATAATTGTTGAATTTCCGCGATCAGCTCCGGGGAAACCACCTCATCCGCATCCAGTCCCAGCACCCAGGGTTGCCCGGCTTTGGCCACGGCGGAGTTTTTTTGGGCGATATGCCCCTGCCATGGCTCGCGAAAAACCCGCGCCCCCAGACCGGCGGCCAGGGCGTCCGTGCCGTCGTTGACTTCCGCGTTCAGCACCACGATGATTTCCGCCGCCCAGCCCCGCACACTTTCCAGTGCGCGCCGGATGCGCGCGGCTTCATTGCCGGCAATCATGCAAATGGAAATGGGCAGTGGCGGAGCAGGCGTCACGGCGCCAGTTTAAGCCACGTTCCCGCCGGAAAGAAAACAACTTTTCCGCAAATAATTTGATTTGGGCCTTCCCCGCCAATTAGACTCCCGCCCATGCTCAGGAATTTAAACCAACCATCGTTCCCGGATCCGACGGGGGGAGGACCGCTGATTTCCATTGCCATCTGCACCCGCAACCGGGCGGCGTATTTGGAGGCGGCGCTGCGCAGCGTGCTCCCCCAGCTTCAGGATGACACGGAGCTGATGGTGGTGGACAACGGTTCCACCGATCACACGGCGGACTTGGTCCGGCAATTCGCCGCCGACCATCCGGCGGTTCGCTATCTGATCGAGACCAGCACCGGCCTGAGTATCGCGCGCAACACGGCCATGGTCCAAGCCCGGGGGCAATACGTCATTTTTCTGGATGATGATGCCACGGTGGAACCGGGCTGGCTGGCGGCCTACCGGCAGTTTTTCCAGACGCCGCCGGCACCCCAAATCGCCGTCGCGGGCGGCGCGGTGTTGCCCAAATACCAGTCGCCACCCCCGGCCTGGTTGAGCCCCCGGGAGAATAATTTTGACCGCGGTGCCCGGCCCTTTCGCTTCCAGCGGCAGGACGGCCCGTGGGAAACCAACAGCGCTTATGCCCGCCTCCCCGTCCTGAAACTGGGGGGATTTGACGTGCGCTTGGGACACATCGGAGCTTGTGTTGGCTCCCACGAGGGGCCGGATCTGATGTTGCGCCTGCAGGATGCGGGATATGAAGTCTGGTGGCTGCCGGGGGCGGCGGTCCGGCACACCATCCATGCCGACCGCATCAACCTGCGCTGGTATTGCCGTGCCGCGTTTGCTTCGGGCGCGGCTTCGGCGTTGAAACGGCTTAAATTGGCGGGCCGCCCCGGACGGCGCCTCACCCTGCGCGTCGGCCGCCTGGCGGTGGCCCCTTTCCAAGTGTTGATCAACCTGGCGGCTTTCCTCGTTTGTATTTTGCTGGGCCGACCCGCCGTCTCGGTCACCGCCCTGCGCCGCGCCCTCCGGGCGACCGGTTATGGCTGGCAATTAATGAAGCTGAAATCATGAACCCGATCCACTCCTTTTACGATGCCACCGAACTGGCCGGCCTGGGCCTGGCCAAATTCGGCGCCGATGTTTTCATCAGTCGTAAAGCGAGTCTTTATTTCCCGGAAAAAATTGAACTCGGCAGCCATGTTCGCATTGACGATTTCTGCATCCTATCCGGCGGGGGCGGGATCCGCATCGGTAATTATGTGCATATTGCACCCTTGTGCGGTCTGTATGCGGGCAGCGGCATTGAAATCGCCGATTTTGCCACCCTATCCTCAAGGGTCGCGCTTTATTCTGAGACGGATGATTTCTCGGGTGAGTCCATGACCAATCCCACCATCCCGATGGCCTGCAAACCCGGATACCAGCGTGGGAAAATATCCATTGGCCGGCATTGCATCATTGGAACCGGCGTCACGATTCTGCCCAATGTCACCATTGGCGAAGGCACGGCCCTGGGGGCGCATGCTTTCGTGCGGCAAAACTGTCCGCCCTGGAGCATTTACGCCGGCATTCCCGCCCGATGGGTGAAACCGCGCAGTCAAGCCCTCCTCAAATTCGAGCCGCTGGTTTCATCGCCAACTAGATTTCCCCCGCACCGCCCCTGATGGCACCACTCATCCCCAACCCCGGTTCGCTGGCTGTTTTCGGCGGCCCGCCCGCCTTTCCCCAACCGCTCCACGTGGGCCGCCCCAATCTGGGCGACCGCGCGGCGATGCTGCAGCGCGTGAACGACATTTTCGACCGCCGCTGGTTCACCAACGACGGCCCGGTGGTCCGGGAATTTGAAGCCCGCATCCAGGAATTTGCCGGGGTGCGGCACTGCGTCGCCATGTGCAACGCCACGGTCGCCCTCGAGATCGCCATCCGCGCCCTCGAATTGCATGGCGAAGTCATCGTGCCGGCCTACACCTTTATCGCCACCGCGCACGCCCTGCAATGGCAGGAAATCACCCCGGTGTTTGCCGACCTCGATCCCGCCACCCACAACCTCGCCCCGGAAACCCTCGAACGGCTCCTCACCCCGCGCACCACCGGCATTGTCGGCGTCCATGTCTGGGGCCGGCCCTGTGCCCCCGAAGCTCTCGCCGACCTGGCCGCCAAACACCGCCTCAAACTGCTCTTCGACGCCGCCCACGCCTTCGGCTGTTCCCATCGGGGCCGGATGATCGGCGGCTTCGGCGCCTGCGAAGTCTTCAGCTTCCACGCAACCAAATTCATCAATAGTTTTGAAGGCGGCGCCGTGGTCACCAATGATGATGGCCTGGCCGATAAATTGCGGCTCATGCGCAATTTCGGATTCAAGGGCTTTGACAACGTCATTTACCTCGGCACCAACGGCAAAATGACCGAAATCTGCGCGGCCATGGGGTTGACCTCCCTGGACGCCGCGCACGACCTCATCGCCATCAACCGCCGCCTCTATGAAGCCTACCGGTCGGGTTTGGCGAACCTGCCCGGCGTGTCCCTCATTCACTACGACCCCGGTGAACGCAATAACTATCAATATGTCGTGCTGGAAATTGACGACCGGCTCGCCCCGTTGAACCGCGATGAACTCGTGACCGTTTTGCACGCCGAAAACGTGCTCGCGCGCAAGTATTTCTGGCCGGGCTGCCATCGCCTCGAACCCTACCGCTCCCTGCAACCCGACGCCGCGCCACGGCTGCCCGAAACCGAACGACTCGCCGCGCGCATCCTGCTCCTGCCCACCGGCGAGACCCTCGGCCCGGAAACCGTGGCGTTGATTTGCGGACTGATCCGCCGCGCCTTTGAACAGGCGGCGGCCATCCGGCAGACCCTGGCCCGGCCGCCGGGACCCGGGAATTGAGATGAACCACCGCGTCGCCGAACAAGCCGCCGGTCTCCGCCCGCGCGTCAGCGTGGCGGTGATCACCTACAACCATGAACGCTTCATCGCCCAGGCCATCGAGGGCGTTTTGAACCAGGAGGTGGATTTTGCCGTGGAATTGGTGATCGGCGAGGATTGTTCCACCGACGGCACCCGGGCGATTGTCCAAGCCTATGCCCGCCAATACCCGAACGTCATCCGGCCGCTCTTGC
>Ga0302266_10000418_pt1 | contig 43307 bp, 37 predicted proteins | sample III_Bog_E1_2_FD_194559 | JGI IMG/M metagenome (GOLD analysis project Ga0302266, IMG submission 194559) | Peat permafrost microbial communities from Stordalen Mire near Abisko, Sweden - III_Bog_E1_2 | ecosystem: Environmental > Terrestrial > Soil > Wetlands > Peat | place: Sweden: Abisko...
GAAAATCCGCCGGAAACGCCAGCACGGGTTCCTCAACCGCAACTCCACCAAGAGCGGCAAGGCCACCCTCGCCAACCGCCGCCGCAACGGCCGCAAGCGCCTGACGCCGGTCTGATTTTGTGAATCCCGCGCCGCCGAAACGCCTGCGCCTCGGCCGTTCGTCGCGGCTCGCGCAAAACCGCGATTTCACGCGCGTGCGCCAGCGCGGGGAACGCCTCGTGGTCGGCTGCCTCATCGCGAACTGGAACAAACTGCCCGACGGCTCCGCGCCCAAGCTCGGCGTCGTCACCAGCAAAAAAATCGGCAATTCGCCCGCCCGCAGCCGCGCCCGGCGACTGCTCCGCGAAAGCTTCCGGCTGCACCAGCATGAATTCGCGGCGCCGGTGGAAATTGTCCTGGTCGCGCGCAACTCGATTGCGCAAAAGGATTTTGCCGGGGTGGAAAAGGATTTTCTCGCCGCGCTGCACCGGGCGAAGCTGCTGAAATGAAAAACATTCAACATTCAACATTCAACTCCCAACCACCAACGGGACCGGGCTTGCGCCATCCTTGGATGTTCAGCGTTGAATGTTGGTTGTTGAATGTTCCTAAATCGCTTTTAATTTTCGCGGTGCGCGTTTATCGCCTGACGGTTTCGCCGGCGCAGGCGTTTTTATTCGGCGGAAATTCCGGCTGCCGTTTCACGCCGACGTGTTCGCAGTTTGCGATTGAAGCCTTGCGCGAGCGCGGCGCGGTGACGGGAACCATTTTGTCGGCGAAGCGGATTTGCCGCTGCCATCCGTGGGGCGGCCACGGCCACGATCCGGTTCCGAAAAAGGAATTTGGGATTCACAATTCGGGATTTAATTTTCATGGATAAAACAGGAATCATTGTCATTTCAATCTGCGTGCTGCTGCTCGGCTGGTGGTTTGTGGATCAAAACAAGATTGCGCAGCAACGGGCGCAATACGAAGCGGCCCATCCGGTCGCCGTGGCGGCGGCCGTTTCCAATGCGACGGCCACGGCGAACGCCATTGTTTCCATGCCTGCGCCGGCAATTGTTTTTGACACGAACACGCCGGAGCAGACGCTGGTGCTGACGAACGGCCGGGCGCGCTACACGTTCACCTCGCGCGGCGGCGGCCTGAAGTTGATTGAGCTGCTCGATTATCCGCAGACGGTTTCGGCGCGCTGGAAGGATTCCGTCACCAACGCCTCGGCGGCGGTCACGGCGCTGAACGCGCGGACGACGGTGCCGGCGCTGGCAATTCTTGGCGATGAAAGTTTGATTGGCGACGGCAATTTTGCGCTGACCCAAACCGCCACCGGTGTTCGCGCGGAAAAATCATTTTCTGACGGCCTGCACCTTGTGAAGAATTTTCAGTTAAGTTCCAATTTCCTAGTGCTGGCCGACCTGCGCATTGAGAATACCTCGGACAAGCCGCTGAACTTGCCGGCGCAGGAATTCGTGGTCGGCACGGCGACGCCGATGGATGTGGATGACAATGGCCAGGTCGAGGGTGCGATGTGGTTCAATGGTGAAACGGCGGTGGATCAGCCGCTGGCGTGGTTCGCGGGCGGCGGCATGGGCTGCACGCGTGGCGCGCCCCGTGCGGAATTTAGTGCGGGCAATGGCAATGTCGTCTGGGCGGCGGCGCACAACCAGTTTTTTGCGATGGTGGCGATGCCGCCGACCAACGAACCGGCGCAACAAATCGTCGCGCGCCCGGTGACTTTGCCGCGTTTTCAAAATGTCGGCGTGGTGACCAATCTTGCTGCGCCGCGCGGCATCCAGACGGCGCTGGTTTACCCGGCGATGACGCTATCGGCCAACGCGGGGTTTGACCGGCAAATTGTTTTCTTCGCCGGCCCGAAGGAATTTCGGACGCTGGCGCGTGTGGGTGAGAATCTGAACAACCACGCGGACCAAGTGATGAATTTCGGCAGCGGGTTCGGCAGTTTCTGGGGCGTCGGCACGTTTTTTGCCAAGCTGCTGCTGTCCGCGATGAACGGGCTGCACGATTTGACGGGTCTCGGCTACGGCTGGACGATTGTGCTGATCACGATTTTGATCAAGGCGCTGTTCTGGCCGCTGACGGCGGCGAGCACGCGCTCGATGAAGCGGATGCAGGCGCTTGCGCCGGAGCTGGCGGAGCTGAAGGAAAAATACAAGGACGACGTGCAGAAGCTCACGTCCAAGCAGTGGGAACTTTACAAGAAAAACAAGGTGAACCCGATGAGCGGCTGTCTGCCGATGGTCATCCAGATGCCGGTGTTCATCGGTTTTTTCACGATGATCCGCAGCGCGATTGAACTGCGCGGTGCCAGTTTTCTCTGGGTCGCGGATTTGTCCAAACCGGACACGCTGTTCATGATCCACGGCGTGACGTTCATCCCGATCATCTGCACGCCGGAAGGGCTGCCGTTCAATTTGCTGCCGCTGCTGATGGGTGGCGCGATGCTGTGGCAGTCGCACCTGACGCCGCCGTCGCCGGGCATGGATCCGGCGCAGCAAAAAATGATGCGCTGGTTGCCGGCAATGTTCATTTTGTTCCTCTACAATTATTCCTCCGGCCTCGCGCTGTATTGGACGGTCAACAATTTGCTGACCGTGGCGCAGACGAAGCTGACGAAGTCGAACATTTCCGCCGCCGCCGCCGCGCCGGCCGGTCCGGCGACGAATCCGGCATTGACACCGGCGTCAAAAAAGAAAAAATAATTCCATGCCCGCATCGCCCAAAGCCATCACGGAAAAAATCCTCGGCACGCTCGGTTTTCCCGCGACCGTGACTGACCAAAAACTTGGCGACGACCTCATGTTTGACATCCAAACGGAGGAGTCCGGCCGCCTCATCGGCCGGCAGGGCCAGACGCTCGCCGACCTGCAATACCTAGTGAACCGCATCCTGTTTCAGGCGGATCAAACTGCACCGAAGGTGATGCTTGATGTGGGCGGCTACCGCGCACAGGCGCGCGAGGTGCTCGTAAAAAAGGCGCAGGAAGCCGCCGAGAAAGTCCGCCGCTGGGGCGATGCCGTGGAACTGGAACCGCTCAACGCCTTTGACCGCCGCATCGTCCACCACGCCCTGCGCGACGATCCTGATGTGGAATCGCACAGCGTGGATGTGGAAGGCACAGAGAAAAAAGTCCTGATCCTGCGCCCGAAGCGGCGCTGAAATACCCGGTTTCTGAAAACAAAAAAGCGCGGACATCGCTGTCCGCGCTTTTGCTTTGCCTAAATTTATTGGTCAAGAACCTTCAGGGTATAAGCCGGCGACCACGCGCTGTCCGGCTGCGCGCCGTTGCCGAAGGCGTTGTAGAGGTAGTCAAACTTGAAACGGTAGGTCACGCTGTTTGCGGTCGGCGGCACGGGGACGAGGCCTTCCCAGCGGTTTTCGACCACGGGCACCGGCCGCAGCGGCAGTGACTGGCCATTGACCACCACATAGGGCTTGAGGCTGTCCCAGCGGAGCGACTGCTGGCCGGAGTTGAAGGCGATTTCGACCGGATAAAGGTTGTCGGCATTGCGGGGCTGCACGCTGGGTGTCATCCGCGTGAACGTGGCGGTGGTGCTGCAACCCGCCAGCAGCAGAACCGGGAGCAACGGCAGAAACTTTTTCAAATTCATCTGGAGAAGCTGCCGAAAAAACACGGTTATGTAAAGTTGATTTCCAATCTTGAACGGCCCGCCGCTTTCGGCAATCCTCGCCAAAATGAATTCCCCTAATCCGTTCCGCCCGGCGGCGAGCAACTTCCGCTGGATCATCTGCGCGCTGCTGTTTTTTTCCACGACGGTGAATTACATGGACCGGCAGGTCATCAGCTATCTCAAGGAATATTTCTGCACCGCGACCGAGCAGGGCGGCTTCGGCTGGACCAACTCGGACTACGCGAATGTCACCACCGTCTTCACCGGTTTTTACGCCGGCATGACCATTCTTGCCGGCTGGGTCATTGACCGGATCGGCACCAAGCTCGGCCTCGCACTGTCGCTCATCATCTGGTCCGTTTTCGGCATCGCCAATGCGTTCGTCGGCAGCCTGGCGGCGGCGCACATGGTCGTGCGCAGCCTGTTCGGCATCGGCGAGGCGGGCAATTTCCCCGCGTCCATCAAGACCGTGGCCGAATGGTTTCCCAAACGCGAACGCGCCCTGGCCACCGGCATTTTCAATAGTGGCTCCAATGTCGGCGCGATGATCAGCGCGCTGTTTGTGCCGTGGTGCCTGATCCATTTTGGCGACCGGCTGGGCTGGAAAATGGCCTTCATCCTCACCGGCGCCATCGGCTTCATCTGGCTCATTTTTTGGTTCTGGCTCTACGCTCCGCCCGCGCAACAAAAAAGGCTGTCCAAAGCCGAATTCGATTACATCCACAGCGACCAGGACGAAACCAAGTCGCAGGAGCAGCAGGACGACAAGTCCGCCAAGAAAGTTTCCGGCTCGCTCTTTTCCTTTGCCGGCCGGATGTCGCAGGCGGGCTTTGTCGGCATCACCAGCATGATTATTTTTCTGTGCCTGTTTGTTTATTTTATCTCAACGCTGTTTCCGAGCCTGAGCCGCACCGGCGCGTTCATTTTGTATGGCACCGTCGGCGTCGTCGCCTTTTGGGCCAGTCTGGCTGCCCAGTCCCGGCGCTGGCACGACCTCGGCAAACCCGGCGGGTATGTTCTGCTCAACCTGCTGCCGGGCGTCGGCACGCTGGTGTCAATTCTTATGCTCGCGACGCGTCCTGGCGCTGCCGGCGCAAACCGGTTCGGCGAAAGCGCCCGGCCGGAGTTGCTCGGCTACCGGCAGACCTGGGCGTTTTTCTTCGGCAAATTTTTTACTGACGGCGTCTGGTGGTTTTACCTGTTCTGGCTGCCGGATTATTTGCACAAACAGTTTGGCATGACCAAGCACGAGATCATGCTGCCAACCTTTGTCGTCTATGGTGTGGCCATCGTCGGCAGCGTTTTTGGCGGCAGCATTCCCCTAATGCTCATGAAACGCGGCCTGCCCGCCTATCAGGCCCGCATGACCGCGATGTTCATCATCGCCTTGTTTCCATTGACCGTTCTGAGCACACAATATTTTGCGAACGTAAACCATTTCGGCCACTACGCCTCGACGCTGGCGGTCGCCATCATCTGCATCGGCGCGGCGGCGCACCAGGCCTGGTCGGCGAATTTGTTCACCACCGTCTCCGACATGTTCCCCAAAAAGGCCGTCGGCTCCGTCACCGGCATTGGCGCGATGGCCGGCGGCCTCGGCGGTGTCATTGTCCTCAAACTTTCCGGCACCCTTGCCGACGCCTTCAAAGATAATCCGCAGCACGCTTATCTCATCATGTTTGCCGTCTGCGCCCTGAGCTACCTCACTGCGTGGGGATTGATAAAAGCCTTTGTGCCGCGCCATCGGCCGATCACCGACCTGTAAAATATTTCGCAAACAAAAAGCCCGTTGAAGTTTCGGCTTCAACGGGCTGAATTTTTTCTGCGGTTAATTCAGATGCTCATCGCATCAAACCCGCCGTCCACGACAATCTCCGCGCCGGTGATGAAACTGCCCGCATCCGACGCCAGCAACAGCGTCGCGCCGACCAGTTCGTGCGCCTCGCCGAAGCGCTTCATCGGCGTCTTGCCCATGATCTGCGCCACGCGCTCGGGGTTCAGCACCTTGCGGTTTTGTTCCGCCGGAAAAAAGCCGGGCACCAAAATATTCACACGCACGCCGCTCGTCGCCCACTCGCGCGCGAGATTTTTCGAGAGGTTGTGCACCGCCGCCTTTGACGCCGAGTAAGTGAACACGCGCGACAGCGGCGTCAGCCCCGACGCCGAACCGAGATTGATGATGCTGCCGGATTTTTGCTCAACCAGATGTTTGCCGAAAACCTGGCACGCCAGCACCACACCTTTCAAATTCACCGTGATAATGCGGTCAAATTCATCTTCAGGAATGTCAAAGAACGGCGTCGGTGAATTCACGCCCGCGCCGTTCACCAAAATGTCCACGCGCCCAAACTTTTTCAGAACATCCGCGAGCAATTGCTGCAAAGCCGATTTTGAAGTGGCTTCGCACGAAAAGAATTCCGCCTTGCCACCGCCTTTGGAAATTTGATCGAGCCGCGCTTGAGCCTTGGCCGCGTCACGTCCGACGAGCGCCACCGCCGCGCCGGCTGTCGCCAAGCCTTCGGCCATCTCGCCGCACAGGACCCCCGTGCCGCCGATGACGACCGCCACTTTGCCTTTGAGTGAGAACAGTTCTGCTGGTGTTTTCATATTTTACTTCTTAACGCTGCACCCGCGCGCTGACGCCGCCGAAAGTTTTTTCCACTTCCTTGCGCGTGGCCATCGAGGTGTCGCCGGGCGTAGTCGAGGCCAGCGCGCCATGCGCCGCGCCGTAATCCACGGCCTTTTGCGGATCGTTTAATTCGAGAAAACCAAATTGCAAACCGCTGGCAAAACTGTCGCCGCCACCGACGCGATCCAAGATTTCCAGTTCCGGGTATTTGCGGCTCTCGAAAAACTTGCCGCCATGCCAGAGAATCGCGCTCCAGTCATTCTTGGTCGCCGTGATGACACGGCGCAAGGTTGTCGCCGCGACCTTGAAATTCGGATACGCCTTCACAGCGGTTTCGATCATCGCCTTAAACGCGTCCGTCTCAATCGTGCTCAAGTTGTGATCCGCGCCTTTTACTTCAAAACCGAGGCTTGCGGTGAAATCTTCCTCGTTGCCAATCATCACGTCCACATACTTCGCGATTTCCCGGTTCACTTCCTGCGCCTTTTTCAAACCGCCGATGGATTTCCAGAGCGAGGGACGGTAGTTCAAGTCGTAGCTGACGATGACGCCGTGTTTTTTCGCCGCCTTTACCGCTTCAATCGTCAACGCCGCCGTGGTTTCCGACAGCGCGGCAAAAATGCCGCCGGTGTGCAGCCAGCGCGTGCCAAGTTTTCCGAAAATGTGATTCCAATCAAAATCGCCCGGCTTGAGCTGCGAGGTGGCGGAATTGCCGCGATCCGACACACCCACCGCGCCGCGAATGCCAAAACCACGCTCGGTGAAATTCAGCCCGTTACGGATGCTGCGGCCGATGCCATCGTCCGCGCGCCACTGGATGAAGTCAGTGGCGACGCCGCCTTGCATGATAAAATCCTCGATGAGATGGCCAACCTCATTGTCCACGAACGCCGTGCAGACGGCGGTTTTGTAGCCGAAACATTTGCGCAGGCCGCGCGAGGTGTTGTATTCGCCGCCGCCTTCCCACGCGGTGAACCGCCGCGCCGTGCGGATGCGGCCTTCGCCGGGATCGAGGCGCAGCATGACTTCGCCCAGGGAAATCTGGTCAAATTGGCACTCGTTCTTCGGTCGGAGATTTAAGCTCATAGGCGGAAATTAATTTGAAAACCGGTTGCGGCTAGCCCAAAGGCCGAGCGCCGGATTGGAAATGTAAAAAATCTTCTCGCCGCCGGCGAGCGTGTTCCAGCCGTCCTTCAATTTTTTTGGATCGTAACGCTGCGTCATCATTTTCAGGTCGGCGTATTTGAAATTTACGCCTTCAATTTCCTTCTGGGTCAGATGACCAGGGCAGTAGGTGATGCTGAACCGGCCTTCGCTGGAGCCGTGAATCAGATGCGCCGCCGCGCTTAAATTATTTTGCAGCTCGGCATTGGCTTTGGCCGCCGCGAGCGTGGCGGGCGTGCCGCGATAACCGTATTTGCGGATGAGCCGGTCAATCTCGTGATCCTCGCCGAACTCCTTCAGGCCGGGCGCGAGGATGATGAGTTCGCCGCCATCAGCCATTGCCATGCGCGTGCGATAAACGGCCTTGTTGCCGAGCCAAGTGCTCTTGAATTCCGACGGGTCGAGATAGACAACCACTTTTTTCAATGGCTCGGCGAGCATCTCGAAATTTACTTCGAGAGAAAGTTTTGCCGCCAATTCAAAACCAGATGCGTCATCGCTCACGAACAGGCCGCGCACGACGAGCTTGCCGTCGTCGTCACGTCCAATGACGGTGTGAACATAAACAATCGGCAAATGCTTCGTGAAATGCTCCGAGGCGTAGTTCAGGATTTTGCGAACCGGCGTGTTCGCGCGCCCCATCATGCGTTCCATGCCATACGCCGCGCCGACGAAATGACTTTTGTTGATGCCTTCCTGACCGCCGGTGCCGACGAAAATGTTTTTGTTGTAGTTCGCCATGCCGATGACTTCGTGCGGCACGACCTGACCAATGGACAAAATCAAATCGTGCTTGCCGGTGGCGATGAGATTTGCCACCTGCGCTGGCCACGGAAAATCCACCGCGCCTTCGGAGACTTCCTTGACGAACGCCGCCGGCACTTCGCCGACCGTCGTGATGCCGGTGCGCCAGTTGTGGACGCGGAAAAGTTTTTCCGGCACGCCGGGAAACATTTCGTGGATTTGCTCGCCCGTCATCGCGGTGTGCGTGCCGAGCGCGGGCAAAACGTCCGTCAGTTTGTCACCGTAAAATTCATGCACGAGCGTCGTCAACAAACCGGCCTGCGAATGGAAGCGCGTGAAATCCGGCGGCACGGCAAGAACGTGTTTGCGCTCACCGAGCTTTTTCAGCGCGGTGAATAATCCGGCGCGCAAATCGTCTTTGGACAATTTGTCGGTGATGGAGCCGCGCGCAAAATACAGCATAAAATCAGCGTTGGATGCGGGCGGAGCCGCCTTTGGCGAACGCCTTGACCTGTTCAACCGTCGCCATGGTGGTGTCGCCAGGGAACGTGGTCAGCAGCGCACCGTGCGCCCAGCCGAGGTTGACGGCTTCCTGCTCGGACGCACCGGACAGCAGGCCGTAAAAGAAACCCGCCGCGTAGCCGTCGCCGCCGCCGACGCGATCCACGACATCCAGCTCGCACATCGGCGATTGATACGTTTTGCCGTTGACCCACGCGACGGCACCCCAAGTGTGGCGGTTGGTGGAATGCACTTCGCGCAACGTGGTGGCAACGGCTTTCACGTTCGGAAATTTTTTCGTGGCTTTCTCGATGACAGCGTAAAAAGCAGACGGGTCGAGCTTGGAGGCGGCTTCCACATCCTGGCCTTCGATGCCAAGGCCTTTCTGCAAATCTTCCTCGTTGCCGACGAGCACATCTACATTTTCAACAATACGGGCGAGCACCTTCACGGCCTTGTCCTGTCCGCCCCAGATGTCCCAGAGCTTTTGGCGATAATTCAAATCAAAGGACGTAATCGCGCCGCTGGCCTTGGCGGCCTTCATCGCTTCAATGATGAGTTCGCCGGTGGTTTCGGACAGCGCGGCAAAAATACCGCCGCTGTGGAACCAGCGGACGCCGTTGCCGAAAATTTCATTCCAATTGAAATCGCCGGGTTTGAGCTGGCCGGCGGCTTCGTTGCTGCGGTTGTAAAAAACCACCGGCGCGCGGACGCCCTGGCCGCGATCCGAATAAACGGTGGCCATGTTCAGCCCGCGCACGCCGTCATGTTTGAATTTTTTGTAAAATGGTTTTACGCCCATGGCGCGAACCCGCTCGGCAATCAAATCGCCGATGGGATAGTCCACCATCGCGGACGCAATGCCGGTGTTGAGACGGAAACAGTCGGACAGGTTCGCGGAGACGTTGAACTCGCCACCGCTGACGTGGATGTCGCAATGCGTCGCCTTGCGGAACGGGATGATGCCGGGATCGAGCCGATGGACGAGCGCGCCGAGCGAGAGGAAGTCCAACGCGCCGGTGGATTTGATGGTCAGGCCGTTTTTCATTTTTTACGAAGAGATGTTTTGGGTGTAAAATTGAACAGCTTGAGTTTAGGAAAATTTTCCGGCGCGGTCAAAAAAATAACCCCGAACCTTTGTCCGGGGTTTCATTTTGGTTGGAAAGTTGATTATCTGCCGGTGCCGAATTCTGAACGCGCCATGGTGCCGAGCTGTTTTTCCGCTTGCGGCGTCAGGCTGGTAAACAGCATAGACACGTGAAACCCGGAGTGTTTGCTGCCGGCGCAGCCGACGACGACGCCGTGGCAGGAAACCCGGCTGCCGTCAATCGGCGACTGGAGCGAGACGGTCATCTCGGACCATTCGTTAAACGGCGTGGGACTGCAAAACTCGATACCGCTTTTGTGGATGGAAACTTTTTCGGCACAAAGCGCCAACGATGATTCGCGGCCCATGACACTGACAGAATTTCCGACTGAACCCAGACTTCCGATTTTCTTTGCACTCATAAGTTAATCCAACGTAGCACGTCCATGATGGCCGTCAAATTTAAGTTTTTCACCATTCGATCACCGCCGCGCCCCAGGTCAGGCCAGCACCAAAGGCTACGATCAAAATCAGGTCGCCGCGCTGGATTTTTCCCGAATGCACCGCCTCGTCCAGCGCGATAGCCACGGACGCGGCGGAGGTGTTGCCGTATTTGTGCAGGTTGATGAAAAGCTGTTCCGGCGTGGCGCCGAGCCGTTCGCCGACGGCGTCAATGATACGGCGGTTCGCCTGGTGCGGGATGACGCACTTGATTTTGGTAATGTCAATTTCGCACCGGGTCAAAACTTCGTTGGCCGCGCTGCACATGGCCTGCACGGCATTTTTGAAAGTTTCCTTGCCGTCCATGCGGAGAAAATGCAGCCCGTCCGTGACGGTCTGCGCCGTGGCCGGGCAGCGGCTGCCGCCGCCGGGCATGGACAGCAGTTCCGCCTTGCTGCCGTCCGAGCCGAGCGCGGTGGTGAGCAGGCCGTGGGAATTGGCGCGGTTCTGCAAAATCGCCGCGCCCGCGCCATCGCCAAAGAGCACGCAGGTGTTGCGGTCTTTCCAGTTGGTGATGGATGAAAGTTTTTCCGCGCCGATGACCAGCACCGTTTCGTAGGTGCGCGACATGATGAACTGCTGGCCGATTTCCAGCGCGTAAATGAAGCCGGAGCACGCGGCCTCGATGTCAAATGAAGGAACGCGTCGCGCGCCGATTTTCTGTTGCACAAGGCAGGCGGTGTTCGGAAACGGCATGTCGGGCGTGATGCTGGCGACGATGATGAGGTCAATCTGCTCGGCGGTGATGCCGGCCATGGCCATCGCACGCTGGGCGGCTTTTGCGGCGAGGTCGGAGGTGAATTCATCGGCTGCCGCGATGCGGCGTTCCTTGATGCCGGTGCGCGTGGTGATCCATTCGTCCGAGGTCTCCACCAGTTTTTCGAGTTCGGCGTTCGTCAAAATCCGTTCTGGCACATACGAGCCGACGCCGGTGATGGAGCAGGAACGGCCGAGGAAATTATGTTTTGCGCGCGGATTTTTCATGAGTTCACCGGCTGGGTTTCAGCGTTGAGAATATTGTTCGCCGCCGCGATGTCGCGGGCGATGGTCTGGTTGATCTGGGTTTTCACCGCATTGGCCGTGACGCGGATGGCGCTGGTTACGGCGCGTTCGCGCGCGGAGGCGTGCGCCTTGAACACGAGCCCGTTGAAGCCGAGCATCGGCGCGCCGCCATAAACTTCCGGATCCATGCGCCGGCGGATGGTGTGAAATGCGCCCTTGGCCAGATACGCGCCGAGCTTGCGCTGCGCCGTGTGCATCAGCTCGCGCTTGAGCATCGAGAACATCGCCACGGCCAGACTCTCGATGCTCTTCAAAACGATGTTGCCCACGAAGCCGTCGCACACCACCACGTCCACGCGGTCTTTGAAAAGGTCGTGCCCTTCGACGTTGCCGATGAAATTCAAATCGAGTTTCTTGCAGAGCCTGAAAGCTTCGAGCGTCAATTCGTTGCCCTTGGAATCTTCCGAGCCGATACTCAAGATGCCGACGCGCGGGTTTTTGCGCTTCAGGACTTCGCGCGAATAAACGCTGCCCATCACGGCAAATTGTGCGAGGTGCAGCGGCTTGCATTCGACGTTGGCACCCGCGTCGAGCAGGACAAACTCGTTGTTCTGCCGGGGAATGACCGTGGCGATGCAGCCGCGATCCACGCCGGAAATGCGTCCGACCTTGAACGTCGCCGCCGCGAAAATGCCGCCGGTGTTGCCGAGGGAAACCAGCGCGTCCGCCTTGCCTTCGCTGACAAGCTCGGCCGCGCGGGCGATGGAAGAATCTTTTTTCTTGCGCAGCGCAATCGCCGGTTTGTCCTCCATCTCCACAACTTCGCTGGCGTGGACGATGCGGACGCGGTGGTCGCGGAAACCGCGCGGGGGCAGCGCGGCATGGATGTCGGCTTTGTTGCCGACAAGGTAGATGGCGGTGATGTCCTTATTTTCCTCCAGCGCGCCTTTCACGCCGGCGATGATGACACCGCAACCGTGGTCACCCCCCATGACATCCACTGCGATTCGCATGGTAGTTTTTAGTTTTTAATTTTTAGTTTTGAGTTGAACGGCCGGATGGCCGATGGCTTCAACTCAAAATTCAAAACTTAAAATTAAAAACTGTTACGCGCCCGCCGTGACGGTCAGCACCTGACGGCCTTTGTAGAAACCGCAGGCCGGGCACACGCGGTGCGGCATGGCCGGCGCGTCGCATTGCGGGCATTTGCCCAGCTGCGGCAGTTTGAGAACGCTGTTGTAAGCCCGGCGCATGCGCTGCCGGCTCGTTGACGGTTTTCTTTTTGGAACGCCCATAAATTTACTTAATTTTTAGTTTGTCGAGTTCGGCCCACGCCGCCGCCGCCGGTTTTTCACCGGCCGCAGCCTTGGGGGCGCTGTTCTTTGTTTTCAATCCCGCACAGTCCGGTTTGCACAACGGATGTTGCGGAAAGTCGAGCAGCATATCTTCCCGCACGAACGGCGTCAAGTCCACACAGTCGTTCTCCACGGGCACCTTGTCCTCGCCTTCCAGCGGCAGATGCGCCGCCCAGCCGCTGAGTTTCAGCTCGGTTTTGAACTTCTTCAGGCAGCGGCTGCACTCGCACTCCAGCGGCAGCACCAGCGAACCGGTCGCCAGCACCGCATCATGCAGCAGTTCCACCGACAAATCGTAGCGCAACGGCCTTTCCAAGTGGATCAGCTCGTCGTTCACGCCCAAATCCAGCTCCGCCACCGGCAGTTCACCTTTGAGATGAACGCCTTCTTCTTCCAAATGGCGCAGGTTGATTTTTAATGACATTTTGCTCGACGGCTATTTTGCCTGTTTCAATTTTTTCTTCAGCGCGATTTGCACGTTCGGCGGCACGAACGAGCGCACGTCGCCGCCGAGCCGCGCGATTTCCTTCACGATACGCGAACTCAAAAACGTGTAGGTGTCCTTCGGCATCATGAAAATCGTCTCGATGCTTTCGTCCAGCTTGCGGTTCATCAGCGCGAGCTGGAACTCAAATTCAAAGTCCGACACGGCCCTCAGCCCGCGCACGATGGCCTGTGCCTTCTGCGCCGCAACATATTCCACCAGCAGGGTGCTGAACGAATCCGTTTCCACATTCGGCAGTTTCGTGACGGCCTGTTTCACCAGCGCCACCCGCTCCGCCAGCGTGAACAGCGGCTGCTTGCTCTCGTTTTCCGCGACGGCGACGATGACGTGGTCAAACAGTTTCGCCGCGCGCTGGATCACGTCCAAGTGGCCGTTGGTCAGCGGGTCAAAACTGCCGGGATAAATCGCGGTGCGCTTCATTCAGTTTTTAGTTTTGAATTATAAGTTTTAAGGTGAACCGGCATTGGCCGCCGCGCGGACGGCTCCAACTTAAAATTAAAATCTAAAAATTCAAAACTATTTCCACTTCACCTCGTAGATGCGGACGGCGTTCTTGATGCCCTTGACCTGCACGGGAAACAGCTCGGTGCAGGTCGCGGCGAGCGCCGGCGCGTGGCGCAGCAGATGGTTGTAGGTCGTGTCGCTGATGATGATGCGGCCGCTGCCGGAAACACCTTCGAGCCGGCTGGCGAGATTGACTTCGCGGCCGAAAACCGTGTAGTTCAGGATGTGCTGGTTGGAGCCCATCAAGCCGACCGTGGCCGTCCCGGTGTTGATGCCGGTGCCGAGTTGCAGCGCGATGTGCAGCGGTTTGGGCGGCTGGCCGGCGGCGATGCGAACCCGGTTTTCCGCCTCGCGCGCGCTATTTTCCGCCAGCCGCCGCTGGTTCAGTTGGTGGATGGCGCGCTGCGATTCGATGGCCGCCTCGACCGCCGCCAGCGCGTGCTTTTCGTTCGCCACCGGCGCGTTCCAGAAGGCCATCACACAGTCGCCGATGTATTTGTCGAGCGTGCCGTTGTATTTTTTCACCGCGTCGGCGACGGCGGCGAGATAAAGATTTACGATCTCCAAAGTTTCGCGCGCGGACTCCTCGTAATATTTCTCCGCCGTTTCCAAGTCCACGTTGTGCGTGCGAACGTATTCGGCAACGTCCTCCTGCAATTGGTCGGTGAAGGTGGTGAAGCCGCGCACGTCCGCAAAGAATACCGTGATTTCGCGCCGCGCGCCGCCGAGCGAAAGTTTCTCCGCGCCGAGCAGCTCGTTCACCACGTCCGGCGAGACGATCTTGGAAAAAATGGATTTGACGTGCCGCTTTTCCCGCTCTTCAAAAACCACGCGGTAGGTCACGAGGCTGATGTGTTCAATCAAAATTGCGCCGACCACCGGGGCCACCAGCGGCAGCCACAGCCGGAATTTGATGAAGATGACAAAGGTGAACGCGGTGTAGCCGACGACGAGCAACGCGGTGGCGACGGAGGCGGTGAGCGCGCCCAGTTCCCACGTCAGCAGGGCGGTGAGCAAGCCGAGCAGAATGATGATGGCGGTGGTCTCGCCGGCATTGGTGCGGCGGATGAACTGGCCGGTGATGACGGAGTTGGCGATGTTCCAGTGCTTGCTGACGAGCAGCGTGTCGTGTTCGAGCGGCGTGGCACCGCGGTCCGTCAGGTCATTGCCCTGCACGGCAGAGCCGACGATGACGAGCTTGCCGCGCAAATCGTCGCGCAGGCCGTTGGTTTCGCCAAGCAGCCGCTGGCGATCCTGCCAGAGCAGGCTTTCCACCGGCAGCCGCATGAGGCGCGGGTCGTCGGGCGTGAGCCGCCAGTCCACCAGAAAATAACCGTCGGCATCCACGGGAATCACGCGCTCAAGCCCGTTCGCGCCATGCAAAATTATTTTTCCGCCCGGCAAGTCCACGGTGGATTTGGCGAGGTCGAGCTTGAGCTGCTGCGCGGCGAGCAGGATGCCCATGTGCCAGACGCGTTCGGTGGTGAAGGCCTTGGCCGTGGGCGCGACGCCGGGCGGGAGTTTTTCGACGCCGAAGTCGGCGAGGGTGAAATTATTTTCCGCGTCCACGGGAATTTCAATCGAATTGGTCAGGCCGGTCTGCGGCAAAATTATTTTTCCCGGCGCGAAGATGGCGTTGGTCAGGTTGACGGCGAGTTCGGGATCGTCCGCGATTTTCTGGAAGAGCGGATGCCAGTGGCGCACGTCACGAAAGGCTTTTACGCGGCGGAGAATGCCGTCGGTGTCGCGCTCGGTGGAGATGTCGCCAAGGGCGAGCGCGTTGGTGGCGAAGAGGCGCGGCGGGACAAGTTCCGGCGTGGTCGCGAGAATGACGTTGCCGGCGCGGCGCAACTGGTCGGCGAAGAAATCGTCGGATTCCTCGAGGCGGACGCCGTCGCCCAGCTGCACCGGGGGTTGGTCGGGCCGGAGTTCGGCGAACAGCACGTCGAAGCCGACGGCCTCGGCGCCTTGCGCGGCGAGTTCGTCCACGACGCGGCCATAGACCTGACGCGGCCAGAGCAGGCCGAAACGGTAGCCGAGTTTTCCGTCATGGACGGCCTTGATGCTGGATTCCTCGATGGCAACAAAGGCGAGATTTGTGGCCGCCAGCGCGGGAAAATGGCTGGCGGCGCGGACGCGCAGGTCGTAGGTCATGCGCTCGATCCGTTCAGGAAAATCCAAGCGCAGCGCGCGGACGCCGCAGACGAGCGCGAGGACGGACAGCGCGATAACGAGCGGCGTGAGCTTGGGGCGCTGAAACTTCACGCAGTGGGATTAAACAAAAAACCAGCGCAACTCAAGGCTGCGCTGGCTGAAAATGAATGAACGGCAATCACTCGCCGCCACCACCGCCACCACCACCGCCATGATGATGATGGTCGCCGCCGTGGTAGCCATGGACGGGAGAGACGTAAACGTAGGTATTGTCACCGCTGACGAAGCACACCGGGGAATAAATCGTCGTCACGGCGGAGAACAGTCTCTTCAGAAAATTCGCCAATTCGCTGGAATTGGTGGTCAACTGGCCGGTGGCCGGATCGTAGCTGAAACCGGCACCGACCAAGGTGACTTGGGTGCCGTTGGGCGTAATGATGGAGAGCACCACGCCGCCGCCCGTGCTGTGATACACGGAGACATGGCCGTCCACGTCAATGCTGAACTGGGTGCCGCGCACGCCAGCAATGCCGCTGGGCAGCCGGATCAGATACTGCGAGGGGCCGCTGAGCTTTTTGACGCTGCAAAATATTTTCCCCTTTTTCAAGTCCAGCTCGGTGTCGCTGACGGTGTCCGCGCCGGTGTCGGTGACGGTGAGCTTGCTGATGCCCAGCGTGGTGTCGGGGGTGAGGCGGACGACGTTTTGTTCCGCCGCCGGCTTGTAGCTGATCATGCCGCGGACGGGCGCGTCAGGCGCGAGCGCGGGATTTGACGGCCCGGGGGCGGACTGCCAGCCGTTATGCGGCAAATTGATGTCCTTGCCGAGCACGACATCCACCGCGCCATTGTGGCCGGTGCGGATGACGGCACCTTCCGGCAGGATTTTGCCGGCGACCAGCGGTGACCATTTGTCATTGCCCAGCGAATAGCTGGCGACACCTTCGACCCGGACCACCGTGGCGAATCCGGAGTCCGCCGTCGCTTGCGCGAAGGCCGGGCCGGCCAGGCTGAACAGCGCGCCGCATACGACGGGAAAAAGCAGGGCTTGGATTTTCTTCATAACAAATTTTTTACGCGGATTTTATCCTGTTAAAAATATAGCCGTGGCTGGTCGGAATTGTCAATGGACATTTACCTCAATAATCGGCCGGCAATTGCGGACGTCCCGCCGCCCGCGCCGCCAGTCTGGCCTCGCAAATCGCGAGGTAGTTGTCGGCGATGGGATTGTCCCTTGATAGTTTCAGCGACCGCTTGAACCATTCCTCGGCCGCCGCATAATCGCCGGTCTGGACGTAATGCCAGCCGATGTTCGCCACCAGGTAATAGCCGTTTGGCTCGCAGGCCTCGGCGGCGTGGCAGGCGGTTTCCGCCTCCGCGTGCCGGCCCAGCCAGTCCAGGCACATCCCGGTGCGCAGAAAACTGTAGCCGTCATGCGGGTTATCCCGGATGGCCCGCGCATACCAGTTCAGGGCCTGCTGACCGAGCGCGGCGTAATCCTGTCCGCCGTCCAGGCTCCGGGTGCGGAAACATTCGCCGATGGCATAGGCGGTCGCAAAATTTTTCGGCTCGGCGGCGAACGCCGATTCCAGCGCCGCCGCGCGTTCCGCTGAAAAATCCGGCAGCGTTTCCGCCCGGGCCAGCCAGCGCGCCTCGTCCCCCAGCCGCCACGCCTGCGCGGAAAAATAAACGGTCGCCACGCCCAGCGCCGCCGTGCCGGCCAGCTTCAACGGTAGCGGCGGCCGGAACCAGAACCGCTCCGTCGCATACCGCGCGTTGCTCGCCACGAGCGCCAGCAGTGTCACGCCCGTCAGCGCGATGGCCGGGATGTGCAGGTCGAAATCCATCGCCGCATGCACCGCCAGCGCCGCCAGCCCGCACCCCGCGCCGAGAAAAAAGGCGAAGCGGTTGCTCTGGCTGGTGCCGAAGGCGTTTTCCTCGCGGCGGACGTGCGGCCAGGTTTTTTTCAGCCAGAAAACAAAAATCCCCATGCCCGCCAGCACGAGGCCGCCGCCCACCGCGCCCCAGTCCGCCAGCAGATTGATATAATCATTGTGCGCCCGGTCGGGACGCATCTGGAGCGTTTCCGGCCGGTATTGCCGGAAGTAATAATCATAATGCGCCGGCCCCACGCCAAACCACGGATGATCCGCCCACATCCGCCCCGCCGCTTGCCACAGTTGCCAGCGCGTGCCGGAACTCGTTTCCACCATCCCCACGCTGAGGTCTTCGCCCGGCCCGGCGACCCGGCGCATGTAGCCCACTGTCTTGGACAGGTAATGCGAGGTCGCATAGCCGCCGCCCGCCAGCAGCACCGCCAGCAGCAGCACCGCCTTTAACCGGTGGTTGCCGTGGAACAACAAAATTCCCAGCAGCAGAACAATTCCCGCCGCCGCCGCAATCCAGCCCGCGCGCGAAAACGTCACAGCCAGCCCGGCGGCCATCGCGATGGCGGCGTAGATCAGCAGGATGCGCGTGACGATATGCACCTTGCCGACCAGCAGATACGCCAGCGCCAGCGGCAGCAGCAGCGCGAGATAACCCGCGAGATCATTGGGCGAAATGTAAGTGCCGGACGCGCGGCCGATATAGGGCGAAATTTCATTCCAGACCTGATTGGTATTATGCGTCAACTGCGCCACCGCGTAGCACGCCGTGAACGTGCCCGTGGCGATGAGCGTGGCGCTGACCGCCGAAATTTCCTCCTGCCCCCGCAGGTTGTTCAGCGCCGCGAAAAATATGAAACCGAACACCAGCACCTGGAGCGTCTCCCGCCGCGCGACATATTCAATCTCCGCCGTCCACCAGCGCGCCACCGCGTAGGCCATGAACGCCAGCACCACCCACGCCAGCGGCGGCCAATGCAACCGGCCTTTGGGATTGAGCCACAGCCGCGCGGCCCACAGCAGGAGCACCCCGGCGGCCAGCATCTGCACGACGAGCCAGGCCCAGGTGTCCACCGCGCCGAACGCCAGCGGCGCGAACACCAGCATCCCCAGCACCAGCGCCAAAATGCCGCGCTCGCACATCCAGTCCAGATTCTTCCGCGAATAAACCATCATGAAAAAATGGACTGTGCATGACGACGAGTAAAGCGGATTTGCCCGGCGAAGCCATTGCGGTTACACTTCCTGAAATTTATGACCGATCCGCGTTATACCAAACTGGCGAAACTGCTCGTGAACTATTCCTGCAAGCTCAAGCCGGGCGAGCGCATTCTGCTGGACATGATTGATGTGCCGGACGAGTTCACCGTGGAACTCATCCGCGCGGTGCGCGCGGCGGGGGCCACGCCGTTCGTGGAGACGCGCCACACGCGCGTCGGGCGCGAGCTGCTGCTGGGCACCAATGCAACCCACGCCGCCGATGTGCGCGACCTGGAACTCGCCCGCATGAAAAAAATGCAGGCCTACATCGCCGTGCGCGGCAGCGCCAACGCCACCGAAAACGCCGACGTGCCCGGCGGCCTCATGCAGATGTATTCCAAGGTCATCCGCCCCGTGCTGGATTATCGCGTGAATAAAACGCGCTGGGTCGTGTTGCGCTGGCCGTCGCCCAGCATGGCGCAATCCGCTGGCATGAGCACGGAGGCGTTTGAGAATTTATACTTCGACGTCTGCACTCTGGATTACGCCAAGATGGCGAAGGCCATGTTGCCGCTGGAAAAATTGATGAAGCGCACCGACAAGGTTCACATCAAGGGGCCGGGCACGGATCTGACGTTCAGCATCAAGGGCATCGGTGCGAAAAAATGCGAGGGCACGCGGAACATTCCCGACGGCGAGGTTTTTTCCTGCCCGACCAAAACGTCGGCCAACGGCGTCATCCAATTTAATACCCCGACGCTCTATTCCGGTTCGAAGTTTGAAAATGTGCGGCTGGAACTCAAGCACGGCAAGGTGGTCGGCGCCACGGCGAACAACCCCAAACGCCTGAACGAAATCCTGGATACGGATGCGGGAGCGCGGTTCATTGGGGAATTTGCCATCGGCTTCAATCCCCACATCCTGAATCCGCTGTGCGACATCCTGTTCGATGAGAAGATCGCCGGTTCGCTGCATTTCACGCCGGGCAATGCCTACGAAGACTGTGGCAACGGCAACAAAAGCGCCGTCCATTGGGACATGGTCCTGATCCAGCGCCCGGAATGGGGCGGTGGCGAAATCTGGTTCGACGGCAAGCTTATCCGCAAGGACGGCCTCTTTGAGCCGAAGGAGTTGAAAGCCTTAAATCCGGCGAATCTGAAATAAGCTTGCTTGACGGCGCAACGTGACGGGCGCAGGCTGGAGGCATGAAAACTTTTTGGCTGCACGGCTGGTGCGTTTCAGGCTTCGTTTTTCTTTCCGCAATTTTACCCACCGTTCGCGCCGCCGACACGAATCCGCCGCCGCGCCTGACGGTGGAACTGCACGACGGCTCCCGCGTGGTCGGCGAGAGCGTGGCGAAAAATTTCAGGTTTCACTCTGATTTGCTCGGCGAAATCAAACTGGACGTGAAGTCCATCTGTTCGGCGGAATGCGTTTCCAGCAATTTGGTGAAGCTGTCCACGACGAATGGCGACTCGCTGACGGTTTCATTTGTGGATTCGGAGTTCGCCGTTAATACGGGTTTTGGCAAGGTGGAACTGCCGGTGGACTCCGTGCGCCGATTTTCCGTGACGGCAGGCGGTGCCGGCGGGCATTTGCCGGGGTTGGTGGCAATGTGGTCGGGCGAGGGCAATGGCAATGATTCGGTGGGCGGGAACCCCATGACGCCGATGGACATTTCTTATGTGGAAGGCAAAGTGGGGCAGGCCTTTGGTTTTAACGGGGCCGGGCAATGGGTGAATTGTGGAAACACCAGCGCCGGCAATTTTGGCGCAAAGGATTTCACCGTCGCTTTCTGGGTGAAGTTTAACACAGTCAACACCGAGCAAGTCATGGTAGAAAAATATGTGGAGACGCTCGGCGGTTCGGGAGAACCCAGCGGCTGGAGCATGACCAAGCTGTCGAACAACCGCTTTCAATTTGCCGGTGCGACTTCGCATGTGGATTTTGGGTATGCCGTTGCCGGCACTTGGACTTACCTGGTCGTGACCCGCAACAATGGCAATGTTCGCTGCTATGTGAACGGAGTTTTGGTGGGCCAGTTGGCGGCCTTGGCCGATCTGGACAGCACGGCCTCACTTAAACTGGGCCATCGGGGAAATCCGACCGACACGCCCGGCTCGGCCGACCCGCGCCAGATGTATTTGAACGGGGCTTTGGACGAGATCGCCATCTATGACCGCGCGCTGTCCGCCGAAGAAATTGAAACCATTTGCAAGAATGATAACCATGGCGAACTGCCACCGGCCACGCCATCCGGGTTTAACCTGCCGCCTTTCAACGGCATTTATCGCAACGGTTACGGTAACGGCTTCAGCGAATAAAAAACGGGCGGCGTTTTTCGCGCCGCCCGTCAGCCGGATTTGAAATGAAACTCAAACCGTGTCTTTAAGAATCGTCAGGAACTGCTTCATCGCGGGCGACAGCACCTTGTTCTTCTTGTAGATGGCGGCGAGCGGGCGGAAAAAGTCGCCGTCCTCGATCGGCACGGCGGCGAGGGTGTTCTTGGCGATTTCCTGCGTGACGGTGCCCAACGGCACGATCGAGATGCCGGCGTCAATTTCCACCGCGCGCTTCACGGTCTCGACGTTGTCGAACTCCATGACGTGTTTGATATCCACGCCGTATTCGCGGAGGATTTTGTCGAGCGCCTTGCGCGTGGGGATGTCCGGCTCGAAGCCGATGACCTTCTGCTCGGCGAGCGACTTGAGCTTGACGGATTTCTGCTTCGCAAAGGGATGCTGTGGATGGCAGATGAAGACGAGCGGCTCCTTGCGCAGCGGGACGATTTCCAGCTTGGAATCCTTGACCGGATAGGCGACCAGCCCCAGGTCCACGACGTTGCTGAACACGTCCTCATAAACCTCGTTGGCGCGGCGATACTCGACGTGGACGTTCACGGTCGGGTAGTTCTTCATGAATTTTTTCACATACGGCGGCAGGTCATGCAGGCCGATGGAATAAATTGTCGCCACGCGGATCGTGCCGGAGATGATGTCCTTCAAGTCCTGCAGCTTGCTGTGCAGCGACTCGTAGGTCTGGATGATCTGCTTGCTGTAATCGTAGAGCACCTGGCCCTCGCGCGTGAGGCGGAATTTTTTCTTGCTGCGCTCGATGAGCAGCGACTTGAAGAGCCGTTCCAGCGAGCTGATCTGCTGGCTGACGGCCGACTGGGTAACACTGTTAATCTGCGCCGCCTTGGTGAAACTTTCCGTTTCCGCAAGGTCGCAGAAGACTTTGAGGCTTTCGATTTGCATAAGAACAATTAAACAGGATTAAAAGCGTTAGTCAACAGTCTTCCCCGCCGCCAGCGCCGCCTTGACCTTGAGCAGCAGTTCCGTGCTGGTAAACGGCTTTTGCAGGTAGCCCACGCCGCTCTTTTTATCCTCCGCCATCACATAGCCGCTGGTCGGCATCACCGGCGTGTCGGGATACAGCTGCCGGACGCGCTCCATCAGTTCGCGGCCGCCCATGCCCGGCATCACCAGGTCCGTGATGACCAGATCCACCTCGTTGCCGGGCTGGCTCAAAACGGCCAGTGCTTTCTGCCCGTTGCTGGCCGTCAAAACCTTGTAGCCAAAATCCGCCAAAATCGTTTCCGCCATCGTCAACACCAGGCTCTCGTCATCCACCACCAGCACCGTGGCCGAACCGTGCAACTCCTTGTCCACGCTGATGACCTCGCGCACCAGCGACTTGTCCGCCGGCAGATAAACCCGCGCCGACGTGCCCATGCCCGGCGAACTGGAAATCGCCACACCGCCGCCGTGGTTCGTGATGATGCCATACACCAGCGCCAGCCCCAGCCCGCGATGCGGCGGACGTTTCGTCGTGAAGAATGGCTCGAAAATGCGCGGCAGCGCCTCGGCGTCAATGCCCGAGCCGCTGTCGGAAATTTCCACGCAGGCATACGTCCCCGCCGCCAGCCGCACGTTGCGATCCTGCGTCGCCTCGGTCAGCTCCACGTTCCGCGTCTGCACGGTGATCTGGCCGGTGCCGCTCACGCCGAACGACTCCACTGCGTTCTCCAAAACTTTGGTGATGGCCTGCTGCACCTTTGCCTCGTCGAACCGGGCCGCGAACAATGACCGTTCCGGCGCCAGCTTCCAGTTGAACCGCGCGCCATGGGCGTTCTGAAAAAATTCCACGCACCGCGCCACCACCGCGTTCAGGTTGCCCGCCGGCGCGCGCCGCGTCTCTTTTTCCTGCCGGCTGAACTGCGCCAGCTCGCCCGCGATTTCCGCCGCGCGCTGCGCCGACTTTTCCACTTCCAGCAGCGAGCGCCGCCACGGGTGTTCCGGCTCCGCTTTCGTCAGCAATAAAGAAGTGTGCGCCAGCACGCCGGTCAGCGCGTTATTAAAATCCAGCGACACCGTCCGCGCCAGTTGCAGCACGCAGTCCAGTTTTTGCTTCAAAGCCGCGTCGCCCGGCGCCAGCGCCGGCATTTCCGCCGCCGGTTTTGCCGCCGGTGCCGGCGCATCGCCCGGCAGCAGTTGCAGGACGAGCCATTTTTTTCCGTCGTGGTTGAACTGGCAGATGGTCGTCAGAAACGGCGTCACCGCGCCGCCTGCCGTCTTAAATTTCAGGATGCCGCTCGCCGCCGGCGACTGTTCCCAGCGCGCGAGAAAATCCGCCGCCGAACCGCCGTTCTCCGGCACCCAGACCGCCGCCAGGTTCGCCGTGTCGCCGTTCAGGGCGGAACCGAAGACATTTTTCGCCGCCGCATTGGTCAGGGACACGGTGCCACCGGTGTTGACCAGCACCGCCGGCCACACCGCGTTCTCCAGACCGAATACGACTTCAGGTTTCATCAAAGCTACGAGCCCCAAAAACTACGTTGAATCCGCCAAATATCAAGTTGCATCAACGGGCGAGCGTGAATGCCGCCGGCAAAAGTTCCTGCACCGTGAAGGTGCGGATGGTCTTCAGATCATCGCTGTCCGCCACGAACACCTGGGCGGCCGGCGCATATTCCGCCAAGAGCTGCCGGCACGCGCCGCATGGCATCGTCCCACCGGCCCACCGCGCCACCACCGCGATGGCGGCAAATTTTTTCTGTCCGTCCGTCAGCGCCTTGAACAGCGCGACGCGCTCCGCGCAGCAGGTCAGGCCATAACTCGCGCTCTCGACATTCGCGCCGCCGATGATTTCGCCCGCCGCCGTGAGCAGCGCCGCACCGACCTTGAATTTTGAATACGGCGCCACCGAGCCCTGTCGCGCCCGCGCCGCCGCCCGCACCAGTTTATTTTTGCTGATCGCCATAAAGTTCCGAGAAGCTTTTCAGGAGCTTCGCTGCCAAGGTTTTCATTTTTTCGCCGGTTTCCAAAACCTCCGTGTGCGACAATAATTTGTGTCGGTCGCTGCCCGCCGCCAGATTTGTGACGCACGAGACTGCCGCCACGTTCAATCCGCACTGCCGCGCCGCGACCGCTTCCGGCACGGTGCTCATGCCGACGGCGTCCGCGCCCAGCGCGGCGAACGCGCGGATCTCCGCCGGTGTCTCATAGCTCGGGCCGCTCACAGCGAGATAAACACCGCGCTGCAATTTCAATTTGGAAATTTTTCCGGCGCGGAACAAAAGTTTGCGCAGATTTTTGTCGTAGGTCTCGGTCAGGTCAACAAAACGCGGCAGCTTCCCCTGGTGGCCGCCACGCAGTGGCCGCAGCGGGTTGGCGCCCATGAAATTGATGTGGTCGGTCAGCACCATGAAATCGCCCGCACAGAATTTTTTGTTGATGCCGCCCGCCGCGTTCGTCAAAAGCAAATCCGTGATGCCAAAAGCGGCCAATGTTCGCACGGCAAACGTGACGCGCTCCATTTCGTGCCCCTCGTAAAAATGCGCGCGTCCACTTAAAACCACAACCGGCGTCGGGCCGAGATGGCCGAAATATAATTCACCGGCATGGCCGCTGACCGTCGGCTTGGGAAAGCCGGGAATGTTCGTGTAGGAAATTTTTTTGTCCACGCGCAGTTCCGCCAGCGTGTGGTGAAACCCGCTGCCCAGCACGATGGCGAGTGTCGGTCGCAGCCGTGAAATTTTTTTGAGCCGCGCGACGGCGGCTTGCGTGCTGGCAGATGGCGAAACCTTCACGTCCATGATTTTGCCCGAAGATTTTGGGCAGGCCAAAGCAAATCCGCGGCGGCGCGGGCGCGGAAACTTATTTTTTCGCCGCGAGCGACTGGACGTGCCGCTCGATGCGGTTACCCGCCTCGATGAGCTGTTCGTAGCTGGTCGCAAAACATGCGCGACAGAAGCCGGAGCCGTTCGCGCCGAACGCCGTGCCGGGAACCATCGCCACTTTTTCGGTTTGCAGCAGGCTGACGGCAAAATCTTTTTCATTCAGCCCGGTCACGGAGACATCGGGGAACGCGTAGAACGAGCCGCGCGGCAGATGGCATTTCAGGCCGATTTCATTGAATCGCCGCACGATGAAGTCGCGACGGCGATGATATTGGTCGCGCATTTTTTTCATGCCGTCTTCGCCGCGCAGCAGCGCCTCGATGGCGGCTTCCTGGCTGATGATGGACGCGCAGAGCATGGAGTATTGATGCACCTTCATCATCGCCTCGATGAGCGCCGCCGGGCCGCAGGCGTAGCCGATGCGCCAGCCGGTCATGGCAAACGCCTTGGAAAATCCGTGCAGGAAAATCGTGCGCTCCTTCATGCCGGGAATGCTGGCGATGCTGGTGTGAACACCTTCAAAGGTCAGCTCGGAATAAATTTCGTCGCTCAAAACGATCAAATCTTTTTCAATCGCGAACTTCGCGATGGCTTCGATCTGCGCGCGGTCGCAGGTGCCGCCGGTGGGATTGCACGGCAGGTTCAGCATGAGCAACTTGCAGCCCGGCTGCCACGCGGCGCGCAGCGCCTCAACGGTCAGCGCAAAATTGTCCTTGGCAAACGTCGGCACCGGCACGGCGATGCCGTGCGCGAGTGTGACGCTCGGCGAATAGCTGACGTAGCACGGTTGGTGAAACATCACTTTGTCGCCGGGATTGATCAGCGCGCGGCAGGCGATATCCAGCGCCTCGCTGACGCCGACGGTGACGAGAATCTCGTCCTCCGGCCGGTAGCTGACGGAATAATTTTTCTCGGCGTATTTGCTGATGGCGCGGCGCAGCTCGATCAGGCCGAGGTTGGAGGTGTAATGCGTCTTGCCCTTTTCCAGCGCGTAAATGCCGGCCTCGCGGATGTGCCACGGCGTGTCGAAATCCGGCTCGCCGATGCCGAGCGAAATCACATCCTTCATCTTCGAAACGATCTCGAAAAAGTCGCGGATGCCCGACTTGGGCAGGTTGACGACGTGCTTGGCGATGTAACGGGAAGTATCCATGTCGGAAAATTTCAAACCTGAAATTTCAAATTTGAAATGGGATCACGGCGCGACCTTGAGCCGGTCGGCTTCCTCGGTTTTCACGTCGAGCATGAAGCCCTGCTCTTTGTAGGAACGCAGCATGAAGTGCGTGGCGGTGGAAAGCACGCCTTCGATGGACGCGAGCTTTTCCGAGACAAACGCCGCGACTTTTTGCAGGCTTGAGCCGTTGACGAACACCAGCAGATCGTAGCCGCCGGACATGAGGAAGCAGGATTCCACCTCGTCAAAGCGCGAGATGCGCTCGGCGAGCCGGTTGAAACCGCCGCCGCGTTCGGGCGTGATGCGCACCTCGATGACGGCGCGGACCACGCCGGAATCCTCGTGTGTGAGATTCAGCACCGGGCGGAAACCCAACAGCACGCGCTGGGCTTTCAACTCGTCGAGTTGGCGATTCACGTCGGCCTCGGACAGCTTGAGCACCTGCGCCATCTGCGCGGTATTGAGGCTGCCGCCTTCGAGCAACAATTTGACAATCGGCTTCATGGAACAGGAAGTGTTGCAAAAATCCGGCGCAAATCCACCTTAAACTGGCAGCGCCAATGCGCTGGCTGTCAAAAAAGATTTTTTGAAAACCAAATATCCCCGATGAATTTCCCAGATGTTCAAGATGGTGGTATCTTTTGAATAAGGCTCGAATCTTTTTTGATGAAAATCCTGACGTTTAGAGGTTCCTCACACCCTTCCCCACGGTGGGGATACCCTCGCAACCTGAAATGTCTAAATCTGACAACGGTTTTACTGTGGTTCACCCCTGTTCTGACTACCCCGAATTCGGTCGGTTTTTACCGTGCATACGGCTGTCGGGCTGCGCGTGGCCTAGCGGCCATGCTCGCCCAAAGGCATGGCGACATTCTGCAAGCCGTTCACGAAAGCAACGGTCAAATACTTCGATCACACAGATGCCGCTGGCGCAAGGAAGTGGTTGGACGAATCTGAGCGACAGGAAACAAAATAGGAGGACGACACAGGCTTAAACACCAACTGCTTTTGCCGGAGGGGATACTCATTCTCGAACCCGCCGCGCCGCTCGAAGCGGCTGACTTCGAGTGTTTGGTTTTCAAACATGTCCCGGTCAATCTGCGCCGACTCAATGCAGCGCGGGTCGTCAGGCTTCACGCTGTTGATCAAATTGCTGGATTCGTGATGATTTGTCGAGGCAACTGAAAGCTACTCCGTCACCAATATATTATCCCATTTTATTGGGGATTCTGTTGGTGGGGGGTATGGCAAAAATCAAGCAGGCATGGAACCTTTAGGCAGCAATGGCATTTGGAGAAGATTCTTCCGGCAGATTTGGGAATAAACTTTCGCCAGTGCTTTGGGCTTGCGTGGCAGTTTCGGATCCATGAAATCCACCGCCAGCAGCCCGAACTTTTTGGCGTAGCCGAACTGCCACTCGAAATTGTCCAGCAGCGACCAGTAGAAAAATCCGCGCACGTCCACGCCGCCGGCCATCGCGCCGTGCAGCGCGGCGAGGTTCTCGCGCAGGTCGCGCGCGCGGAAATTTTCGTCGCTCGACGCCGCGCCGTGCTCCGTGATGTAGATGGGCAGCCGAAATTTCCGGTGGAGATAGGAAAGGATTTTCACCAGGCCTTCGGGATAGCGCTCCACCATGTCGTCACAGACGAAGCCGAACTCCTTCAGCGTCTTCACCGGCGCGCCGCTCGCGGGTATCAGCGCGCGGAAATGACGGAAGCGCACGCGGCCGTAATAGTTCAGGCCGATGAAGGTCGAGGCCTTGCGCCGCCCGCCGCCGAGAAACGCGTCGAGCACGAACTTGTTGAACGTGTAGTGGCAGCCGAACGCCGTCAGGCGGTCCCACGGCGAAAATTTCTGGTGCGCGTGGAAAAAAGTCCAGTTCTTCGCGATGCCGACCTCCGGTTTGCGCCCCGCAAAAACGCCTTCGCGCCGGATGATGCGGCTGGCCTGCACATGGGCGCGCGCCATGTGCGAAATCACCCGGCGAAATTCGCCCAGCTTCCATTTGCGCTGCGGCGGGAAGCCGCCGAGCAGATACGCCACGCACGCGTAGGTGTCCGGCTCGTTGAACGTGTTCCACAGAAAAACTTTTTCCTTGAGCGCCGCGACAAGTTTTTTGACGTAGTCCACAAAGGCCGGAATGGTCGCCGCATTTGTCCAGCCGCCAATCGCATTGATCCACGGCGGGTTGGAAAAATGATGCAGCACCACCATCGGCGTGATGTTTTTCGCGATGAGCCGGTCAAGCAGATCAACGTAGCGTGTGAGTTCGTCCTGGTTCAGCGGCGCGAACGCCGCGGATTGCAACCGTCCCCATTCAATGCCGAAGCGATAGGCATTCGTGCCGAGCCGGGCCATCCATTCGATGTCTTCTGGGTAACGGTGATAATGGTCGCACGCGACGCGGCAGTGGCCGCCGTCCTGCGCGGTGAAATGCGTCCATTCGTTATCAATGTGGCCTTCCACCTGCGTCGGCGAGGTGGCGGTGCCCCAGAGAAAGCCGGGCGGAAATTTCAGGGTTTCGCCAGAATTCATCGCGCAGAATTTACGGCCAGTTCGATGGCGGCAAAAAGTTTTTCCGGCGCGCTCGCCACCCAGGCGCGGAATTTTTCGACAGGCAAACGGTCGGGCAGTTCGGCGAGGCGGTCGAGGTTGAAGCTGGTTTCCGCGAGGCCGAGGCCGGACTGCTGTGCGTCGAGCGCGTTGACCTGCTGCTCAATGTGGTTTTCCACCGGCACGAGAAAAAGCGGCTTGCCGAGCCACGCGGCCTCGCTGACGGATTCAAAACCGGCGGTGCAGACGACATGGCGGCACGCGGCCATCATGTGCAAAAACTTTTCGCCGTCGAGCCGGTGAAAGGTGAGCGACGGTGACTGTTCAAATTCCGCCGGCGCGCCGGGCTTGTCGTAAAAGCAATGCAGCTTCGTCTGCGGATTTTTTTTGCTCCACGCGATGATCTGGTCGGCGTAACCGTGGTTGAGCAGATAGACGAGGACAAAATCGCCGTCGGGTCTTGATTCAAGCTGGAAAAGCTGTTTCCGCAAAATCGGCGGGCCGACCACGATTCGCTTTTCCGGCAGATCCGGCGCGGCGTAAAGCGACAAGGCCAGTTTGGTCGCGCGCGCGCCGAGCAGACGCGTGTAAATTTTCATGCTCAACAACTGTTTCCACAACTGCGGCGCGCGGACATAGCCGGGATGCTGGAACATGAACTGATGCCCGATGGCGACGACCGGCGGGCGGTGGCGGCGCGTGATGGCGTAGAACGCGGCCATCGGCTCGAAGAAATTGATGATCACGTCCGGCTGCGTTTCGCGGACGATGTCGTCGAGCTGGCGCAGGATGCGAAAGTATTTTGGAAGGTTTCCCAATGCGCCCAGCAGCGTGGCGGTGTTGCTGACGGAGCGGCTGTTTTTATATTTGAACTCCAGCGTCGGCAGCTGCCGGACGGGGATCTTCATCGCCGATGCGAAGTATTCCGGCATCGGCCTTTGCGCGCCCGTGCCGAGCGTGACGGCGACTATCTGGTGTCCCGCCGCTTCGGCCATTTCCTTGACGGCCATCGCCTGGGTCATGTGGCCCCGGCCCTCGCCCAGCACGCAGAACATCATTTTCATGGAAGTGGATGAGTTTGATTTTGCCGTCGAAATCTTCAATCAGTGCGGTGCAGCTTTCCACCCAGTCGCCGCAGTTCAAATACTCCACGCCGTCAATCATCTTTACCTCGGCGCGGTGGATGTGGCCGCAAATGACGCCGTCGGTCTGATGGCTGCGGGCCATCGAGGCGAGCGTGTCCTCGTATTCGGTGACGTATTTTACGGCGGACTTGGCCTTGGCCTTAAGATACGCCGCGAGCGACCAGTAACCGAAGCCGAGCACGCGGCGGAGGCGGTTGAAATATAAGTTAAAATCGAGAATCCAGTTGTAAAGGTGCGAGCCGAGCTTTTCGAGCAAGTGATTGAAGTGCGTCAGGCCGTCCGCCTGATGGCCGTGGATGACGAGATATTTTTTGCCGTCGGCGGCGGTGTGGATCACCTGATGCGCCATGATCACGCTGCCAAAACGCATCCCGGCGAACTGGTCAATGAACTCGTCATGGTTGCCAGTGATGTAGATGACCTTGGTCTGCTTGCGGCTTTTGCGGAGGATTTTTTGGATGAGCACGTTGTAGTCGTCGCGCCAATACCAGCGGAACTTCAGCTCCCAGCCGTCAATGAAATCACCGACGATGTAGAGGTATTTGCAGTCCACCATGCGCAGGAATTCCAGCAACTCCGCGACGCGTGCGTGCTTGGTGCCGAGATGGATGTCCGAAATCCAGACGGAGCGGCAGGCCAGCGGTTCGTCCAGGTTCAAATCCAGATATGATTGTGCATCCATGGTGATAACTTAAACAACTCGACCTCGAACTTTGCCGCATTGTGAATAACTTTGGCAATAACTTATTGCATCCGTCACCGCATTATAACCGGGCTGTAACCGGGTTGTAACATATCTTGGGTCGGAGGCTTCAGATGGCTCATCTGAGCCCACTAATGCGGGACTTATCCGGTGATTGGTGTTGGCGGCGGTCGTCCCCGTTTCTTTGACCGGCCGTTCCCCGGAAAAACAGTCCGGTCTGACGAATCTGGCAGACAAACGGATTGGGTCACGAGTCACATTTCGGTGACAAGGTGCGTTAGTTGCCTCGGTTGGTGGTTGTAAAACTTCAAATGGCCCTGCCGAATCAGGGTCAAGACCGCTTCGTTCCGCGCAATCCTGCCCGTCTGAAAACTGTGTTCACCTGTCCTTTTACTGGAGGTTGTTCCGGTGGGGAGAACCTATCATGGTGGCGTTGAAAGTATCAAATCGAACAATTTAGGATTCTAAAAAACTATGAACAAAAAAAACAAAATGGGGCTGATTCTCGCGCTGGCGGGACTGGCCGGCAATGTCATGGCAGGCACTTTAACCAGTTTCACCCCTGGCGACCTGCTCATCTGCTTCCGCAACGCAAATGACCTGGTGGTGGATGCGGGGCCGGTCAGCGGCAGCACCTTTGTCGGTTCACCCATCGGCAGCACCAACAACATCACCACCTACACGGCCGCGAACTTAAACGGCATGACCCTTAATAGCGCCAGTTGGTCGGCGGTGGGCTGGGAAAACGACGGCACGCTCTACATTACCAAGGCCAGACAGGACAAATATAACAACGGCTTTGGCTATCCCGCCAACTATCCCAATGTTCAAAGCGCCCCGTGGAGCCCGACCAGCGCCAATCCCGTGGGTGCCTTCCTCAACAACCTCGAGTCCATGGTGAACGGGGCGGTGAATTGCAAAGCCGCGCCGTTTTCGTCCGGGAAAACGCAATCCACGACGGCCGTTTATACGCCGCCCTCGGCCACGGGCCAAATTAGGACTTTTGGTTCCGGTCTGAGCTATGGCGATGTCATCAATCCGCTCGGGGTGAATGGCAATCCCAACTTCGAGTTTTTTCAGGGTGATCCGGAATTTGACAATTTGTCCAGTTTCGTCATCGACAACCTCGTGGCGCGCTCGGATCTCTACAAGATTTCCGCCGATGGTTCGACGGTCACTTGGTTGGGCTATCTGGAGTTGAATCCGTCCACCAGCCTGATGACCTTTGTCCATGCCCCGGACACCACGCCGGTCATCACCAAAATCACCCGGGCGGGCGGCGTCACCACGATCCTCTACACGACGGGGGTGAATGGAACCTACACGCTGCTGGCCACCAACAGCGCCGGCCTGACCGCGCCCAAGTCAACCTGGCCCGTGGTCGCCACCCTTACCAGCGGCGACTTGCTGACCCATACCAATACGGACACCGACACCACTAGCACCAACAAGTTCTACATTATTTCCGGCCAATAAAATAAACCAACTGACCAAAAATCATCCGACAACTTTTAACAAACAATAACCAATAAAAACAAAAATATGAAAAAAACACTGTTACTGACTCTGCTGGCCGGCCTGGTCAGCGCTTCCTCGGTCAAGGCCACCGAGCTGTTCATCACCGGCTCCACCGCCTTCCGCGCGAACGTCCATGACGCCTGCCTGAAAATGTTCCAGCCCGGCGGCACCCCCACCTTCAATGAAATTGACGACACGAACAGCATTTGCGGTGATGGCAATAGCACCGGCAACGGCGCCCAATGTTGGGTGATGTCGGGTCAGCCTACCAATGCGTTGACCAAGGTTACGGACACGCTGGTCATCCATGCCGCTTTCACCGGCTCCCTGCAGGGCAGCTATGCAGTGGCCAACTCGGACACCACCATCAAATGGCTCACCACCAACAACACGGTGATCACCCACTCGCCGACCATCGCCTTCTCCGATGTGCAGACCAGCTCGTCGCTGTGGGCCACCCTGCCGGCAAATTATGCTGAGGACACCGTGGCCATCCAGCCGTTTTGCATCATGAAGTCGAAGTCCTCGGGCACGGGCTTGGCGGAAATGAACAACATCACCAACGTCACTTGGGAACAGATCAAGGGGCTCTTGAACAATGGTTTCCTGCCGCTCTCCTTCTGGACCGGTCTGGACACTGACACTAACAAGCCGATTTATATGGTCAACCGCACCTTGGATTCCGGCACCCGCCGCGCCATCGGTGCCAATATGGATTATAGCTGGGCCAATGGCATTCCGGTCTATATTTACAACAACGGCACCAATGCCGGCAAATTCACCTGGGTTTCATACACAACGTCCACCCCGGGTGATACCAACAACATTCTGACCAGCGGCGGCGTCACCAACGCGAACAATTTCGGCATTTGGGGACCCGGCTGTGTGGGCGGTGGCGACGTGCGGTCGCAGCTTGCCCTTTCCGACGTGGCCAACACGGCCATCGGCTACCTGTCGTTTGCGGATGCGCAAAAGAGCTGGGGTTTATCCTCCGGCCCCTACTGGCAGGGGTTGTGCTCCTTTGAAGGCACCTATCCGACGTTGTATCCGCCGACGGCATCCCAAACCAATGACTTCACCCCGGTTATCCAGGGCCAGTATCCTTACTGGGCGGAAGAAGTGGTGCTCTATCCCACCACGGATGCCCAGTTGGCCGTGCCTGGCGATCAGTTGATCAGCCAAGCTCAGTTGGGTAAGAAGTCTTCTACCGGTTCAACGGACGGCAGCATCCTCGCTCTTCTGGACCACCAGAGCGGCGGCACCAACATTATTCCTGGCAGCCTTGAATATGAAATCACCAATGCCACCGTAACCACGGCCATCCCGCTCTACAAGATGCGCGTGACCCATAACAACGTGAGCAGCCTGATCACGCCCGGCAGCTATCATTGATATTTGTTGTTTGGCTGTCCCGGGCCGGCGCGGATTCGTCCGCGCCGGCCTTTTGATTTTGGAAAACAAGTTTTATAAACTACTGCCGGCTAGACTTTGAAAGCGAACTCTGATTAACTTACCAGCGCTATGAACACTTCACTCGTCAAGTCCGCGCCGCCGGGTGATTTTGCGGAAATCAGCGTGTTGATGCACGGCTGGGAAACCCAAATGCACACGCTCGTCAGCCAGAACCGGCCGATCAAGTTTGACATGTATCCCCAGCCGGGCATTCCCTCGGAAATTCAGGGCCGGCTCCGGCAGCAGGGCTATTCCGACCTGATCCCTGAAAACGACCGCTGGCAGCATTTTCTGGTGCCCAAGCCAAGTTAGGTCCTAGATGACAGAAGTTGGCGTGGCTAAAATTCCTGCTCATGCTCCCCCGCCGTTAGACTCCAAGCGCGGCTAAAATCTCCCGTTCAAGACGCCGAAAGGCGCGTCACGCCATGAACGAAGGTGCCTATTGTTCAGTTGTGGTGCGGTTTTGCGATTATGGCCGTTTTCGGACATAACTTATTGTAAACAAAATAGTTTCAGACGTATCGGGACGGCGGGACAGAGCCCAAAAAAATGATTTCTCGGCGTGTTGGAACGATTTCTTGGCGTGTTGATATTATTTCTCCGTGAGTTGAAATAATTTCTCGGTGAGTTTAAGCGGTTTCTCGGTGAGTTGAAAATCTTTCATGGCGTGTTGAAGCGCTTTCGCGGAGCGGTGGGACAATCCTGCGGAACGGTGGAATCCCTTCGCGGTGTGGTGGACCGGTTGAGCGGTGTCGTGGAATGAGTTCACGGCGCGGTAAACCGGTCTCATAGTGTGGTGAAAGAAGTTCACCACGCGGTGAAAGCCGGTCGCGATGCGGTGAAACCATTTCATGGTGTGGAGAAAGGGCTGGACGGTGCCAGAAAATAAATTGGCGTGCAGGTCTGGGGAGGGGAGGAGAGTGTTGCCGGCTATCTTTTATGGTTATACGCGTAGCGGATCAATTCCGCCATGACCACTCCCAGGGTCAGGGAAAATGCCACGGTGTGCGCCAGGATTTTGGCGTCCTGCCGTTGCTGCCAGTCCTGCCGGCGCGGGAACAGCCGCCGCCCGAGCCACTCATAAATCCTTTGTATCCGTAAATTCATCGGGTAAGGTAGCGGTCATCCCGCCGTCAGCGTCGCCAGCAGCAGCGGGCCGGTGACGGGTTCCCCGGTCCGGGCGGCCGTGTAGTCATCCACAAACGCCACGTCCACCGCCTCGAACTGCTCCACCAGTTCGTCCAGCTCCGTGGTGAGGATCGTGTCGGCCACCGCCGTCTCCACGGCGATGCCCCGGGTCACAGACCGGAAGATGTCCGCCGCCGGCTGGAGCTGGATGAGTTTTTTTACGGATGTGCAAAAATCTGCGTAGGCCTCCGCGAACTTCTCCGACCGCCGCCACACCGCCGGCTTGGTGTCGCAGACTGCCCGCACCGCCAGATACATTGCCAACTTTTCGGAAATATTCTCCATGCGCCCAGCTTAAGCCCGTCGGCCAAATTGGCCAGCGACGTTCGGGTTAAAAGGCTGTGGCGATTGCGTGAAGCGGGTTTCGCCGGCTGGCCGGAAAACGCCGGCCATCAGTTTCCGGCCAGGTGGCGGCGGGGAAGTTGCCCAATCGTCACGAAGCCGAAACCGGAGAGACACACAATACCCGCATTCTCTGCGGACTGATGGCCATCGAACGACATCTCATCTTGCAGGAGATCACCCTCCGCCCCTCTGGCGAATGGTCGCCGGCGGTGCCCGGGTGGACGGTGGTGCGCGTGGCCGAGGGCATGGGCTACTGGCTGCAGGGCGGCGGCGCGCGGGAGCTGTCGGCCGGCGACGGCTTTGTCGCCACGGCCGCCTCCCATCTGGTGTTGCGCGCGAGCCAGCTCGGCCCGCTCAAGCTGGAATTTTTCTGTGTCCAGCCGGAATTCCTCAACGGCCTGATCACGGTCGCGGAAGGCCATCAGTTGGAGCTGGCCGGCAAAAATCTTTCCGCGCACGCCATTTTCTTCGCCGCCACCGAGGCGGTGGGGCAGAAATTTTCGCGCCTCGTCGTCCAGCCCGGCCGGGAAAACCTGACCATGCGCTCGGCGCTGCTGCAGCTCTGGTCGCAGGCGGTGGCCGGCGTGCTGGCGGTGTCGCCGGTGGAAGACCCGGGCCACAAACTGCACGAGCGGTTTCGCCAGCTCGTCGCGCAGATGCCGGACGCGGAATTGGCGACGCGCTCGTTGACGGAGTTGGCCGAGCGGCTGCATTGCAGCGAGCGGCATTTCAGCCGGCTGTTTCGCGCCGAGTTCGGCGTGCCGCTGCGCAAGCGCCAGACCGAGCTGCGCCTCCAGCGCGCGCGCCAGCTCCTCGCTGACGCCAACGCCAAGGTCATCAACGTCGCCTACGAAAGCGGCTACCGGCATCTGGGGCTGTTCAACGCGATGTTCAAAAAGCGTTTTGGCGTCACGCCGAGCGAGTGGCGGCAGCAGAATCTGACGGCGGAGCCGAAAAATTATTTCAAGCGCCCCGGCGCGGCGCTCGTGGCGTGGCTGCTGCTGGTGACGGTGCTGCTCGCGCCGCACCTGCGCGCGGAGCCGGCGGACACGGCGGCGCAGGCGCAGGCGCGCGCGGCCATGCAGCAGAAGCTGGCCGAGCTGGGCGACACACCTCCGAAACAGCCCCTGCCGCCGGCCGCGCCGCTCCCGGCCAATCCCGTCATGGCCGTTGCCGCCGTGGCCGCCGTCAAGAAAAAGGATGCTTCGACCAACGCCGGGCCGCGGTTCAAGGTGGAAAAATATCTCGTCACCGGCAACACGGTGCTGGCGCCGGCGAGCCTCGGCCACGTCTTCACGAACGTGCCGGACGCGTTCGGCACCAATGTCGCGTTCGCCGACATCCGCGCCGCGCTGGGCGAGTTGCAAATGGCGTATCGCGAGCGCGGGTATGTGACGGTGTCCGTGGCGTTGCCGCCGCAGAAGCTCACCAACGCCGTGGTGACCATCAAGGTGACCGAGGGCCGGCTCGCGGCGATCAACGTGAAGGGGAACAACTGGTTCAGCACGCCCAATGTCCTGCGCGCGCTGCCGAGTTTGCACACGAATATGCTGCTGAACTCGCACGTCTTCCAGCGCGAGCTCGACACGGCCAACGCCAGCCGCGACCGGCAGATTTATCCGGTCATCGGCCCCGGCCTGGAGCCCGGCACGAGCGAGCTGACGCTCAAGGTCAAGGACACGGTGCCGCTGCACGCGCGGCTGGAGGTCGCCAACGACCAGTGTTCGCCGGGCACGCCGAATTCGCGCGTCAACTTCAGTTCGCAATACGACAACCTCTGGCAGCTGGAGCATCAGGTCGGGGTGAACTACTCCTTTTCGCCGGATAATTACAAGACCCACAGCAACTATTATTTCTGGCCGCTGGACTATCCGCTGGTGGCGAACTACGGCGGCTATTACCGGATGCCGCTCGGCCCGCCGGCGGCCGTGGAGGCGCAGGTGGACAACAGCGGCGGCTCATTCGGCTACAACGAGATCACGCACAAGTTCAACCTGCCGCCACCGACCGGCCGGCCGGAGCTGAATATATACGCCAGCCGTTCCACCTCCGACACCGGTGTGAAATACAGCGCGATCAGCAACTACGTCAACACGCCGCTGCTGAGCATCAGCCAGCAGACCGCCGGCGAAAACATCACGCTCAATCAGGGCATCGGCGAAAAGCTTTCCCTGCCGCTGCCGCCGCTGGGCAATCTGGCCTCCACTTTTTCCGCCGGCCTGGATTTCAAGCAATACTACAACACCAGCTACAACACGAACATCATCTACGCCGTCGAAACCATCACGAACAACGGCAGCGTCATCAAGATTCCTTCCACCCTGGCCACGGGCCAGAAGCCGGTTGATACACAAGTGGAGTATTTTCCCATCAACTTTGGCCTGAACGGCTCGCTGCCGGATTCGTATGGCAGCAGCACCTTCAATGTGCAGGCGAACTATAACCTCGCCTGTGTCGGCTCGCTGTCCGAGCTTGCCTACTGCGCGAACCACTACCGCATCAACACCAATGGGATCGGTGGTTCCAAGACCAATTCCTTGAACACGGCGAAGAACAATTACTGGACGGTCATCGGTGGCGCGTCGCGCGAACAGCGGCTTTACAAGGACTGGACGGCGCTCATCCGCGCCGACGGCCAGTGGGCGTCCTGCCCGCTTTTCAGCAATGAGCAATACGCCATGGGCGGCACCAGCGGCGTGCGCGGCTACCAGTCCGGCGAGGTCTATGGCGACACCGGCTGGCGCGTGTCCTTGGAGCCGCGCACGCCGCTGGTCAACATCGGCATGGTGGACGGCGACGTCCCGTTCTGGGTGCGCGCGTCGGTGTTCATGGATTACGGCCAGACGTATCTGTTGCAGCAGGTCACCCCGACTACCAGCACGCATGAGTCGTTCTGGGGCTACGGTGCCAGCGTTGTGGGCAACATCGGCAGCCATCTGGACTGCCGGGTCACTGTGGCCCTGCCAATCATCAGTTCGGCGCTGACGCGGGCGGAATCGGTGCAGGTCTATTTCGGCCTCGGTGCGCAGTTTTAATTTTTTATGAAGACAAAATATTTCAACCTTGTCCTCTGGAAAACCTTCCGGTGCGATTCGCTGGTGCGCCGCGCGGTGGCGCTGCTGGCGATGTTCAGCTTCACCTTGAACGTGCTGGCGAATCCTGCGGGCATGAGCGTCCAGCGCGGCCACGCCACGCTGTCCGCCAGCGGCTCGCAGCTCACCATCACCGCCGGCAACGGCGCGGTCCTGAACTGGCAGAGCTTCAACATCGCCGCCGGCGAGACCACGACCTTCGTCCAGCCGTCCACCGGCGGCATCGTCTGGAACCGCATCGGCGGCCAGAGCGCATCGCAGATTTACGGCACCCTCAACGCCAACGGTGTGGTGATCCTGCTCAACTCGTCGGGCTTTTATTTTGGGCCGGACTCGTTCGTGAGCGCCGCCGGGCTGGTGGTTTCCACGGCCAACTGCGTGCCGCCGCAAAACTCCGGTGGCAGTTGGGAGTTCAACGGCCCGCCGCCGCTGGCGAGCATCGTGAACTACGGCACCATCAAGATCGGCAATGGCGGCGACTGTTTTCTCATCGCCGACAAAATTGAGAACCACGGCACCATCACGGCGGACGGCGGCAACATCGGTCTGGCCGCCGGCCAGACGGTGACATTGAGCGAGCGGCCCGACGGCCGCGGCATGAGCATGAACGTCACGCTGCCCCAGGGCTCGGTGGACAATTATGGCAACCTCATCGCCGACGGCGGCACGATTGCGCTGAACGCAAAAGTGGTAAATCAAAACGGCCTCATCCAGGCCAACTCGGTGCAAAACCAGAACGGCGTCATCGAGCTGGTGGCGGACGATTCGGTCAACCTTGGCGCGAACTCGCAGATTTTGGCGCAAGGCGACAGCTCGGCCGGCGGCAGCGCGGGCGGAAACGTGACCATCCAGGCGGGAAATACTTTCAGCGACACGGCCGGCAGTTCGATTGTCACCGCCGGCGGCGCGAACGGCGGCAACGGCGGCAACGTGGAGATCAGCGCGCCGACCATCCAGTCACTGGATTCGACGATGAACGCGACCGCTGCGGCCGGTTTCACCGGCGGCGAATTTTTGCTCGACCCGGTGAATATCATCTTGGGCACGTCCACGGCGGGCGGAGCGATTAACGTGAACAAGGCGTTCGCGGGCTTTTCGACCATCTTATTGCAGGCCACCGGCAACATCACCGTCAATGGAAACACGACCTGGAACTTGAGCACGAGCACCGGCAACCCGACCGGCACGCTGACGATGGAAGCCGGTGGCAACATCACTTTTGGCAACCGGTCACTGCTCACGGACGCGAACAACTGGTCGGTGACTCTGGAGGCCGGATACAGCGGCGGCGCGGTCCAGTCCGGCACGGGCAGCATCACTTTCAGCGGCAATAGTTCGCTGCTGACCGGGGCGGGCGACATCAGCTTGGTCGCCGGCCAGAACATCACGGTGGGTTCGGGCCGGGTCAACACGATGGGTGGCGGCAGCATCAGCGCCCACGCGCTGTTGGGAAACATTGACACCGGCTCGGATCCGCAGGGCTATATTTTCACCTCGGCCGGTTCGGCGGGCCAGGGTTATTTCATTGCATCCAGCGTCGGCGTCGGCGGCATCAGCACCTGTGCGGGCGGCGACTTGAACCTGACGGCGGGCGGCAATGTGACGAGCGCGTTGCCGGCGATTCAAAACAACGCCCTAGGCTATGTATATGACGGCAATTTTATTAGCACCAGTGCCATGAACGGAACGGCCGGTTCCGGCGCCTACGGTAGCCAGGCCGGGAACGTGACCATCGTGGCTGGCGGCAATGTGGTCGGCCATTATCTCGTGGCCAACGGCATCGGCAGTATTTTTGCCGGGGTGCTGATGGACGCGAATGGCAACCCGCTGAAGGATGCCTCCGGCAATTATTTGCTCGGCGCCACCGGCAGCGCCGGCACGTCGGCGGCAAACCCGAATTTTGCCCTGAGCCTGATCAGCGGCGGCTGGAACGTGACGGCGGCGCAGGACATTTTTTTGCAGGAGGTGCGCAATCCCAACGGGATTTTCAACGACTATCAGGGCTCGGCGTCCTATCACGGTTTCGATTATGCGCCGAACGACTATGTCAACCTGACGGCCGGCGGTCAGGTGCAGTTGGGTGTGCCCTCGACCGCCTCGCTGTCGCTGCCGCGCAACGGCGTGCAGGTGCCCGTCATATATCCTTCGATTTTGAACGTCACGGCGGGCGCGGGCGGGGTGGTGCTGACCGGCAATGGCGATCCCATATTCAACCAGTTGATTCTTTATCCTTCGCCGGTGGGCAGCCTGACCATCAACACCACCGGAGGCGGTTCGCTGATCGGGAGTCAGACGACCGATGGCAGCGTTTTTTACCTGATTGTCTCGGACGGGAGCGCTGGCCAGATTTATGACGGCAGCCAGACGTTTTCCGCCATGTATGGCCTGGCCGCCCACGCGGATTCGCCCGTTCATCAGGGCAATTCCACGCCCATCGCGCTGAACATTTCGGGCGACATGGACCTGATGTTTCTTGATGTGCCTGAGGCGGCGCAAATCAACGTGGTCGGAAACATGAATAATTGTGGGTTCCAAGGTATGAATCTGAACGCTGCCGACGTCACCAGCATTACGGTCGGCCAGGCGGCGAAAAACAACATGGAGAACTTGGGCATCTTGAATCCGGCCACCGACGGCGGACTGACGGTAGGCGGTGCCATTTACAACCGGGGATCTTTCACCACGGTGGACTTGAGTTCGGTATTGAGCCAACCCGGCGAGCAGGCACCCGATTTGTCATTGCTGGCCGATGCGGTCAACAACAAGATCAACGGGAATTTCATCTCCGCCAGCGCGCTGCTCGCGAGCCTTTACTACAATCCGAAGACCAAGCAACTGACCTATCAGGACCTCCCGGGCATCAGCGTGGCCAGCGTGCTGCAGCTCCTGCAAAACCTGACCGTGCAGGTTTACAAAAACGGCGTGCCGCAATGGGCCGACTCGCCGACTGACACCGTGCCGCTGACCACCACCGTATCCGTGCTGGACGCCGCCTCCGCCCAGGCGCTGCTGACATTGTATAATTCACTTGGCACGGCGCCGACCGGCACGCTGGGCTACTCGATTGGCGGCGGTGGAATCTTTGCGTTCAATGCCGGCAGCCTGGATCTGGGCACCACGCCGGGCGTGACCTCGTATGGGGTCGGTCTTTACCAAGCGGGCGACACCTATCCGCTGGCAAAACTGTTCAACACCGGTTCCGATATTTCCATCAACCTCACGGGCGATCTGACCATGTTTTCCAGCGCCATCGCCTCCCTGAATGGCGGCAACATTTCCATTTTCGCCGGCGGCAGCATCAATGCCGGCTCGGCGGATTTCACCGTTAATTCCACCACTGCGCGCGGCATCTATACCGCCGATCAGGGCAGCTTGAGCGTCATTGCGGACGGCGACATCAACGTCAACGGTTCGCGCATCGCCGCCTACGATGGCGGCAACGTCACCGTGGAATCGCTCATTGGCAATGTTAATTGCGGCAGCGGCGGCAACGGCTATGTCATCGTCAATGATTATAACGTCGATCCCTCGACCCATCAGGTCACGACGGAAACGCCCACCATTCCCGGCAGCGGCATCCTGGCCACCACATTCCCGAGCGACACCGGCCTGACCGTGGGCAACATTCTGGTCGAGGCACCCAACGGCACCGTCAGCGCCAGCGCCGGTGGCGTCGTCCAGCTTTCGTTGAATGGCACCCAAAGCCCGGATGCCATCGTGCAACTGCTGGCCGGTTTGGAACTCCACGATGTGAACGGCCAGGTCCTGTCGGCGGCCAATCTCACCCTGCCTACCATCCAGGGCGCGCTTATCACCGCTGCTGCCGGTGATTCACCCGACACGGTGGTGATCACTGATGGCGCGTCGCCAATCAAAGTCCAGGTTTCCGCCGCCGTCTGGTCACAGTTGACCACCGTCCTGAATCTCGCGCCGGCCGCCAACCAGGATTTGCAGTTAAACCTCTCCGGCAGCGGCCAGTCCACGCTGCAGACCGTGCTCGCCGGCAACGGCAGCGGCCTGGCAAACTACAATTACGCCACGTTCGTTTCGGCCGGCCAAAACATTGATGCCAGCGGTTCCGGCGTCATCGGCAGCAACATCAAGTTGAACGCCACTGGCGACATTCTCGGCGTCATTTTCGCCCGCAACAATCTTGACATTAACGCCCAGCAAAACGTCGGCGTGACTGCGCTGTCCGGTGGTCTCGCCAGCGTCAGCGGGCAGAGTTTGGGCTCCAGCACGATTATCGGTGTCGGCGGCATCAGCGTCAGCGGCGACGCCTCCGGCACTTCGTTGTTGTCCAACAATCAGGTTAGCGGCGACACCAGCGGCAGCAAGGGAATGGCGCAAGGCACCGCCGCCAACGCCACCAGCCAGGGCATGGCCAGTGAAAACACCGCCGCGCCTTCCGAAGCTGTTACCAGTTCTGACGACGAATTGAACAAGAAGAAGAAGGGCATTTCGCTGGCGCAGAAGGTGAGCCGGGTGACGGTGATTTTGCCGCCGAAGAAGCTTTCCGAAAAAACCACGGGCAACAATCCGCTGTGAAACTGTGCCGAACCAAAAACTTAAAACTGAGAATTAAAAACTTATGATCCAACCTATCCTAGCCAACGCGGCCGTGTATGCCATCGAAAACGCGACGACCGAGGGCAAGATCACCGTCATCGTGCTGCTCATCCTGTCACTGTTCAGTTGGACGATCATCATCACGAAGTTCCGGCAGCTGACCATCGCGCGGCGGACGACCAAGAAATTCATGGCCGCCTATGCCTCCACGCGCGACCCGCTGGACATCAAGAAGCGCGGCGAGGAATTTGACGGCGCGCCGGCCTACGCGCTTTACGAACGCGGTGCGGAGGAAGTTTTGTATCACCTGAAAAATAATCCGGTCGAAATGAAAGGCGCGGTCGCGGTGCAAAGCCTGGGCGAGGGCAACACCGACCATCTGGCGCGCGCCAACACCACCAAGATCAGCACTGCGTCCTACGAAGCCGTGAAAGTGGTGTTGGAAGAGGCGGCGGCGGCGCAGGCGATGTCGTTGGAAAAGGGGATGATTGTGCTTTCGACGGCGGTGGCGGGCGGGCCGTTCATCGGT
>Ga0302266_10000421_pt1 | contig 43090 bp, 35 predicted proteins | sample III_Bog_E1_2_FD_194559 | JGI IMG/M metagenome (GOLD analysis project Ga0302266, IMG submission 194559) | Peat permafrost microbial communities from Stordalen Mire near Abisko, Sweden - III_Bog_E1_2 | ecosystem: Environmental > Terrestrial > Soil > Wetlands > Peat | place: Sweden: Abisko...
ATGATTTCAGTTTTTTCCATGGATAAAATTGAAGCCCGCCCCGATGAAAGGGCGGGCTTCATGGTTGAGGTTATGCTTGGGAGGTTATGCCTTGCAGACTGCGGCCTTGGTGTTGGCCGCCGTCTCGAGCCGCACGGTCGCCCCGTCCGGGATCACCGTCCGGCGATCCTGTTCGATGCCGTCCACGAGCGCCTTGGTGTTGTCGCCGTAGCCGAGCGCCGCCTTGATGTTGTCGCTCTCCTGCAGGTCCCCGAAGGTGAACCCGCTCTCGACCTGTTTGGTGATGCTGTCCACGCCGTATTGCACTGTGATTTTTTTCATTTTTTTGTTTTGATGGTGTTGATGTGCTGGGAGGTTTTTTGGTCTCGTCAGTGTGCGTACCACGCACAGACGCCCGGAGGCGTTTCGACCTGAAGACGGCCGGGAGCCCTGGCGCTCCCGGCCGTTGGTGATGGGGACCTCAGAAGAAGTAGCCGCGCGCTCGCAACGAGGCATGAGTCTCTCCGCCGATGATGATGTGGTCGGCAATCTCAATCTTGAGCAGTTGACCGGCCCGGATCAGTTCGCGCGTCACCCTGATGTCCGCGTCCGATGGCGATGAATCGGTCGAGGGATGGTTGTGCATCAATATCAGGCTGGCCGCCGATAAGGTGATGGCCGGTTTGAATACTTCTCTGGGCAAAACCGGACACGTATCTACGCTCCCCAGCGCCACGAGGTTGTGGCCCAGGATGCGTTTGCGGGCATTGAGGACCAGCACTACGAATGCCTCCTTCAGCGGGTCATACCATGGAGCCTGCGGGATGTTGTCGCGCCAGTATTTGACGGCCTGTTCCGGATTGTCGATCAGGTCTGTGCCCACGCATTCGCGAACACAGACCACCTTGAACTCGTGGGGCAGATATTTTGATTTCATAAAAAAAATGGCCGGATGCAGAAGCATCCGGCCGGGTTGGGGTTGGTGGGGTTTAGTAGCCGATCTCACAATGTTCCAGTTCGCCGGCCCGGGCTTTGGCCAGTCCCTTGGTCCGGCCGATTTCGAAGTCCAGCAGCAGCACCAGTCCGCCCCATCGGCGGGACAGGGCTTGCAGCCGCTTCAGCTCGTGGGTGTTCGTCTGGAACTGGCAGACGAATCGGCACGGCGAGAACTCCAGCGGCTCCGGGTAACGAACGCAAAGGATTTTCTCCCATGCACTGGCCTGGAACCGCCGGACATCTCGTTTCGATCCGATCACCGTCAGCCGGCAATCGCAACGGGGTTTTGACCGGCGGGGCTTGCCCTGACTACCCATGTCGCCCTCCGTCCCAGGCTTTGCACTCGGCCATGAACTCGCAGCCCATGCATCCGAATCCAGGGGCGGGCACGAAGTCACCGCGGTCGAGTCCGTCCACGTAGTTCTCCATCAACCGATACAGACGGTGCCGCTGATATTCCAACATCGGTTCGACCGGGGTGATGACCAGCTTCGGCACCTTGGTCTTGACCAAATGATGCAGTTCCCGACCTGCCTCGCGTTTGCCGGTCGCCTCGCGGTACAACACCGAGTAGCAGTCGAGTTGCACGCCGTTCTGATGCCGGGCCATTTCGGGTTCCGGGGTCTTGCCCGCCGTCTTGAAGTCCACGATCCGGCCGCCGGCCCGCACCAGATCCAGCACCCCGATCAGCACGGGCAGTCCGTGTTTGCCCAGATCGGCTTCGACCGGCACCTCGACGGCTTCGGGCATTTCGTTGGCTTTGATCGGCGTGTCTGTGAAGTATTTCTCCAACACGCTCCAAGCCGAGTTCTTCTGGTCCGTCTCCTCGCCGTCCCAATTGATCGCACCCTGATCCAGCCAGCCGGTCTCGAACACCTGTTTCAACTTCGTGATCTCGAATGGTTGCCGGCGCCAGCGGTCCAGGTTCCATTGCTGCAACACCAGATGCACCACTGAACCGAAGTGCAGTGCCGCTGTCTTCGGCTTCGTGATTTTCAGCACGTAGCGGAAGTAGAATTTCAACCGGCATTGCAGCCAGCAGTTCAATCGTGACGCCGATACGGTCTGCTTCAACTTTTCAATGGACACAGGTTCGACGACCGGAACCGCGCCGTTTTCGCCCAGCTTTTCGACCGGTTTTTCGACCAGCGCAATCATCGGGCACCTGCTTTCGGCTGGCTGAACCTTGCGTTGCGCGGTTTGCTCTGGCCGGTCTGTTCGAGCAGCTCCTCGATCAGGCCGGATGCTTCCAGCTTGTTGAGCGCCTTCACACCCTTCGCAAACCGGTCCAGCGCCAGTTGTTCGATCTTGGTCTTGTCGAGCTTGTGCTCGGTGACGATTTTGAGGATCAGTTCCTTCTGCTTATCCGAACAGTTCCAACGGTCGGTTTCAGCCATCGGTGGGTGGCCGTTACCATTGCCATTGCCGTTTGTGTGACCGTTGCTATGTCCGTTCCCGTTGCCATTTCCGTTTCCATTGGGGAGGAATCCGATCTGCTGGATGTTGTTGTCCACGCTTTGCTGCAACACGGCATACAGCCGCGCGCTTTCCGTCTGCACCTGCGCCACGTCCGCCAGTTCCGTCTTCAGGCTGACGCTGTATTGATGGCTGGAATATCCGGGCAGACCGATCTTTTTGCTGTAGTTGGCTTCTAATGTGATCATGGGTTTCCTTTGGTTGATGTTTAAGTGAGTTGTTGATGTGTGAGTTGTTTGGTGGTTTCGTCGGTGAATACCACCCGAATGTCCGTGATCCGGGCCTGACCCTCGCGTTCCAGCCAGAGCTGGACGAACTCCGCCACCGAGGCCCGGCATTGCGGCCGCACCAGTTCCAGATGGCGGGCATCTCCAGCATACTGGTTCAGGGTCGGCGTCAATGACTGCTGGAGTTCCGTGAGCATACCGGCGGTTGATCCCCGGCCCCAGCCACGGACCGCCAGGCACTCCATCCGGTCGGTGTGAATGGCCGGCGGCAGGCTCGGCTTGATGGCCGGGGCCTGAACGATCAAGCGCCGGTGTTTGAGTTCGAGGTGCCACCGATCGCGTAGGCACAGGTGGTATCGATACGTCACCGGGGCCTGCACCTGAACGGTGGACGTGCCCAGGTCGATCATTCCCCAGCAGGTGCTCAGGTCGCTCTTCCGGGTGAACGTTTCGTTGAAGACCGCCGTGGCCAGTTCCAGGTTGAGTTCCTGGGTCAGCTCCGGGATGGCCGAGACGAATCGTTCGGTCAGGTTTTCGGCGGTGAAGGTCGCGGTGGCCGGCGGGGCGGATGTGGTCTGCGTCTGCCGCAGTAGCAGCAGGGCGGTCAGGGTGGCACCGCCGGTGATGAGAATCGGGGTGAGATTATGGTTGTCGATAGGGAACTCCTTTCATGAAAACAAAACCCCGTTGAGAGCCGGGGTTGTGCGGTGGTGATCCGAAGACCGACGGATCAAACAAAAGCTATGGCCTTGTCAAAAGCTTATAACACAGGGCAGGGGGCTGTTGCAGGGGAGGCATTTGTGACCCATGGCCAGTCGGATGCCGGGATCAGTTGCCGGTCACGAGGCGGTCTGTTGATGCGACAACTGCCATTGTATTAAGGCTGGATGGAAAACCACTCTGTCGCCGCTGTTGGCCGCATCCGCTTCAAATAGTTCGTGCGGATGATCTGCGGGCTGTTGCCGGCCTCGTCAGCCACGCGGGGGACATCCGCGCACTCAGCCACGCGGGCGGAAATGTAGGTGTGCCGGAGCGCGTTGTGTTTCCATTCCAGTGCCTCAATTTTATTTTCCGCGTCGGCGGTGTCAGCCGCCGTTTTCAAAAGTTGCTTCGTCGTGTTCACTAAGGAAACGACCTTCCCCTTTTTGTTCTCTATCTTCTGCAAGAACGCTTTCAAGTTCGGTTTCAACGGCACGATCCGGCGCGTGTCCGTCTTGGCGTTCTCGGCTTTGACCTCGATAAAACCTTCCTCTAGGTCGATGTCCGACCATTCCAGCCGAGCAATTTCGGCATGGCGCAAGCCGGCGAATCCGCCAATGACGATCATGGGCCGAATCCGCTTATCGGCCGCGGCAATCAGCCGGCGCATTTCATCGGCAGTGTACGTGGAAATTTGGCCAAGCTTGCGTGCTGTGTAGTTTTGGACCCCATCCAGCCAGTCGGTGCCCTTCGCCAGATACCCGCGCAAGACCAGCCAGCGGTTGAAAAAGCCGATGACATCGCGGTGATTTCGGCGTGTCCGTTCGGCCAATTTCAGGGCGGTCAGGTATTCAGCGATCAATTTCGGCGTGAGCGTGTGAACCTCTTGATTGAAATTTTCCGCGAACCGATCCAGTACATTCGCCAACTGTTTCCGGCGCAAAGCAGATTTACCATCCGACTCAGCCTGGGTCTTAATATCCTCCACGGCTTTGGCCACGGTCACGCGTGGCAATTCTACGGCGTTACGCTTAAGCCAGTCGCGGGTGACTCCCAGCGGTGTTTCCCGTCCTCCCAGCATACGGCGGATTTCGCAAATTTCCCCGACAAGCTCGTCTATCTCTTTTTCTATCTTTGCCTCACCTTCCTTGCCATTTATAAAGGCACGCGCGCGGATGATGGCGTGGGCATCGGCGGATTTGAGATTGAGGACTTCGGCCTGGCCTTCCGTAATCTTGTCAATGGCGTCGTCGGCAGCCGTACGGGCTTTGGCCATCGTTGAGCGCCACACCAGTTTACGCTGCCCATTTACTCGGTAATCCAGCACAAAACGGGTGACGCCATTCTTGATTGTGGGTCGAATGCGGACGGAGATTCCGTTTTTCTTGAACTCTTTGACCTCGCCAGCTACTGGGACACTGGCCTTTTCAGGGTTTTTAATGGTGGTAGATGCTTCTACTTTCATCTATCAGCACGATAGACTAAAGATAGATTATTGTCAAACAGTTGATTTTCCTTTTAATAATGGTCGGGGCGGTGAGATTCGAACTCACGACCTCTTGCACCCGAAGCAAGCGCGCTAGCCAGACTACGCTACGCCCCGACGTTGGAGTTTGAAATTATGCCACGCGAACGCCGGAAAGCAATCCGAAATTTGCGCGTTTGTGAATTCCCCGCGTCAATCCGGATCGCAACTTGACACTTCGGCCATAATGGCAGCGAAGCTGGCTCGCGGTTTCCTAACCGATTTACAAAACGATTAATCTCATCTGCAAAATGCCATCGGAATCAGACGGAAGCGGATCTCGATCCGCAGGAAGCGTGGTCCCGCCAAGGGTCCCGCCGGCTGAAGCGTTTTCTGCGCTGCTCCGCGGGTCGGCGCCGGTGCTCGCGCTGGCGCCGATGCAAGATGTGACCACGCTGGAATTCATGCGGGTCATCGCCCGCTACGGCGGGCCGGATGTTTATTGGACGGAATACTTTCGGGTCCACGGCGATTCCCGGCCGGAGAAATGGATTCTCGATTCCATCACCAAAAACCCCACCGGCCGGCCCGTCGTCGCGCAGCTCATCGGGAACGACATTCCGGCCCTCGTCCGCAACGCCAGGCTGCTCCAACAATTTCCGGTGGCCGCGATTGACTTGAACCTGGGCTGTCCCGCGCCGGTGGTCTATCGCAAATGCGCCGGCGGTGGCCTGCTGCGCGAACCGCAGAAAATTGACTGCATCATCGGCGCATTGCGCGACGCGGTGACGATTCCTTTCACGGTGAAAACCCGCCTCGGCTTTGCGTCGCCCGCCGAGTTTGAAGCGCTGCTGCCAATCTTCGCGAAGTATCCGATCGACCTCCTCACCGTTCACGCGCGCACGGTGGTGCAGATGTATCGCCCCGGTGTGCGCTACGATTTGATTGCGCAGGCGGTGCGCGCTTTGAAATGTCCGGTGTTGGCTAACGGCAATATCTTCAGCGCGGCACAGGCGCAGCAACTGCTGGGCGAGACCGGCGCGCGCGGCCTGATGATTGGGCGCGGCGCGATCCGTAATCCGTGGCTGTTCGATCAGATTCGCGCGCAGTTGCGCGGTCAACCAATCAAGCGGCCGGTCGGTCGCGACGTGCTCGCCTACCTCCACGAGCTGTGGGACAGTGAAATCTCGCCCGGCGTTAAGGAGTCGGCGCAGGTGCAGCGGATGAAAAAATTCACCAACTTCATCGGCGAAGGCGTTGGTGAAAAATTTCTGTACGACATCCGGCGCGTGGCGACCCCGTCGGATTTCTGGCGCGTGTGCGAAGAATTTCTCGATCACGACCAACCGCTGACCTTGGAGCCGATGGCGGTGGGTGCGACCATAGCAAATCCCATTACGGAATCTGCCTGAGACACCGGTTTGACTTCCTGGCGCAAGCCTTCCGTAGCCCCCAACCGTCTCCCCCACTGCGCCAACCCGGGTGTGACATTGGCAATACCACTGTGCCACGGCGGCGCGTATGGCACAGTTGGTTTTGGGTCCGACGCGGTCAAATTGTGATAATACCCTTTGTTTTAGTGAATCCACACCTTTTCCAACCAGCGGCATCGGAATTGCATTACAATTCTCAGTAGATTTTAACCAAACCCTTTCTGACACAATTTTATGGCAAAAGTATTAGGCATTGATTTAGGCACCACAAACTCCTGCATGGCGGTCATGGATTCCGGCGAACCGCTCGTCCTCGAAAATTCCGAGGGCAAGCGCACCACACCGTCGGTCGTCGCGTTTACGAAGAGCGGCGAGCGCATCGTCGGCGACGCGGCCAAACGCCAGGCCGTCACCAACTCGCGCAACACCGTTTATTCTGTGAAGCGTTTTATGGGCCGCAAATTTGACGAGGTCGGCGAAGAAGTCAAACGCGTGCCATACAAGGTCGTTAAGGCTAGCAACGGCGACGCCGCCATCGAAGTGGAAGTGGATGGCAAGCCGAAGCAGTTTTCGCCGCCGGAAATTTCTGCGATGATTCTTTCCAAGCTCAAAGCCGACGCGGAAACGCGTCTCGGCGAAAAAATCACGCAGGCGGTCATTACCGTGCCCGCATATTTCAATGACTCGCAGCGCCAGGCCACGAAAGACGCCGGTCGCATCGCCGGTCTGGAAGTGCTCCGTATCATCAATGAGCCGACCGCCGCATCGCTCGCTTACGGTCTGGATAAAAAGAAAGACGAGAAAATCGCCGTTTACGATTTGGGCGGCGGTACGTTTGATATTTCCGTTTTGGAAATCGGCGACGGGGTGTTTGAAGTGAAGGCCACCAACGGCGACACCCACCTCGGCGGTGACGACTGGGACAACTGCTTGATGGACTGGATTCTCGACGAATTCAAAAAGGAATCCGGCATGGACCTCCGTAAGCAGCCCGACGCGCTTCAACGCATCAAGGAAGAGGCCGAAAAAGCCAAGATCGCACTGTCCAGCTCGCAGAGCTACGACATCAATCTGCCGTTCATCACAGCGGACGCCACCGGGCCGAAGCACATCCAGAAAAATCTCACGCGCGCCAAGATGGAGCAGCTCACGGACAAATTGTTCGAGCGCACCATCGCGCCGGTGAAGGCGTGCTTGAAAGACGCCGGCATCGAAGCCGCGAAGATTGACGAACTCGTCCTGGTCGGCGGCATGACGCGCATGCCGCGCGTGGTGGAAGTCGCCCGCTCGCTCGTCAACAAGCAGCCGCATCAGGGTGTGAATCCTGACGAAGTCGTCGCCATCGGCGCCGGCATCCAGGGCGGTGTGCTCAAGGGCGAAGTCAAGGACGTGCTCCTGCTCGACGTTACGCCGTTGTCCCTCGGTATCGAGACGCTCGGCGGCGTGTTCACGAAGTTGATCGAACGCAACACGACGATTCCTTCGCGCAAATCGGAAATTTTCTCCACTGCCAGCGACAACCAGCCGGGCGTCGAGATTCATGTGCTCCAGGGCGAACGCCAGTTTTCCAAGGACAACAAGACCATCGGCCGCTTTCAGCTCGCTGATATTCCGGCAGCACCGCGCGGTGTGCCGCAGATTGAGGTGACGTTCGACATTGACGCCAACGGCATTTTGCACGTCGGCGCGAAGGATCTAGGCACCGGCAAGGAACAGAAGATCACCATCACGGCCAGCAGCGGTCTCTCGAAGGACGAAGTCGAAAAGATGCGCAAGGACGCCGAGGCCCATGCGGACGATGACAAGGCCAAGTTGGAAGAAATCCAGACGCGTAACGAGGCGGACAACGCGGTGTATCGCACCGAGAAATTAATCAGAGACAACGCGGACAAAATTTCCGCGGACGACAAGGGCAAGCTCGAAGCTGCGGTCAGCGCGGTTAAGGAAGCGCTCAAGGGTACGGATGCTGCCGTTATCAAGACCGCAAACGAGAAACTGAACGAAGTTTCGCAGGCCGTCGGCACGGAGCTTTACAAGGCCGCCGCCGCGAAGGCGCAGTCGGAAAAGGCCCCGGGTGCCGGCCCAACTGGCGGCCAGCCGCAGGACGAAGCCCCGAAGTCCGAGGAAAAGAAGGATGAAGGCGTGATTGATGCGGAAGTCGTGGAAGAGAAGAAATAATTACAAGTGCGGGAGAAACCAAAATTTCTTCTGCACTTTCCATTTGCAATTTTCCCGCCGCGAGTGCGGGCCGGGAGTTAATTAAGCAGTCAACAAAACAACAACCAAAGAAAAGAAAAAAGTATGGCACTGAATATCAAACCGCTCGGCGATCGGATTCTCGTTGAACCCGTCGAAGAGAAGGAAACCAAAAAGGGCGGCATCATCATCCCCGACACCGCCAAAGAGAAACCGCAGGAAGGCATCGTCGTCGCGCTCGGCACCGGCAAGACCAATGACGACGGCAAAAAAGTCGCCTTTGAAGTCAAGAAGGGTGACCGCGTGCTCGTCTCCAAATACGGCGGCACGGAAATCAAGATTGACGGCAAGGAATACAAGATTTTCAACTCGGACGACCTGGTCGCGATCCTGGAATAATTTTCAACCAACCACATTTAACCAATAACTGAAATAAAATTATGGCAGCTAAACAATTGATATTCGACGAGCAGGCCCGGCAGGCGATTCTGCGCGGTGTTTCCAAGCTCACCAAGGCGGTCGTCGCGACGCTCGGACCGAAAGGCCGCAACGTCGTCATCGACAAAAAATTCGGTTCTCCGACGGTGACCAAGGACGGTGTCACGGTCGCGAAGGAAATCGAACTGGAAGACCCCTATGAAAACATGGGCGCCCAGATGGTCCGCGAAGTCGCGAGCAAGACCAGTGACATTGCCGGCGACGGCACCACGACGGCGACGGTTCTGGCTGAGGCGATTTATCGCGAAGGCTTGAAGTTCGTCACCGCCGGTGCGAACCCGATCGGCATCCAGCGCGGCATCAACAAGGCCGTGGAAGCCGCCGTGGCGAACCTCGACAAGATCTCCAAGAAGGTCAAGGACAAGGAAGAAATCAAGCAGGTCGCGGCCGTGTCCGCGAACTGGGATTTCGACATCGCCGACAAGATCGCTGACGCGATGGATAAGGTTGGCAAGGACGGCACCATCACGGTCGAAGAAGCGAAGTCCATCGAGACGACGCTCGAAGTGGTCGAAGGCATGCAGTTCGACAAGGGCTACCTTTCGCCTTATTTCGTCACGAACGCCGAGACGATGGAAGTGAAGCTTGAAGATCCTTACATTCTCATTTTTGAGAAGAAGATCAGCAACTTGAAGGACTTGCTGCCGTTGCTTGAAAAAGCTGCGCGCTCCGGCAAGCCGTTCTTGATCATCGCCGAAGAAGTCGAAGGCGAAGCGCTCGCTACCCTCGTCGTGAACAAGCTCCGTGGCACGCTCAACGTCTGCGCGGTGAAATCCCCGGGCTTCGGCGACCGCCGCAAAGCCATGCTAGAAGACATCGCCGTGCTCACCGGCGGCAAGTTCATCACCGAAGACCTCGGCATCAAGCTCGAGACCGTGGAACTCGCCGACCTCGGCCGCGCGAAGACCGTCATCATTGACAAGGAAAACACCACGATCGTCGAAGGCTCCGGCAAGAACAGCGACATCCAGGGACGCGTGAACCAGATCCGCCGCCAGATCGACGAAACCACGAGCGATTACGACCGTGAAAAATTGCAGGAACGCCTGGCGAAGCTCGCCGGGGGCGTGGCCGTCATCAACGTCGGCGCCGCGACCGAGAGCGAAATGAAGGAAAAGAAAATGCGCGTGGAAGACGCGTTGCACGCAACCCGCGCCGCTGTCGAAGAAGGCATCGTCGCTGGTGGTGGTGTGGCGCTCATCCGTTGCATCGCGGCGATTGAAGGCGTCAAGGGCGCGAACGAGGACGAGACCATCGGCATCGGCATCGTCAAACGTGCCGTCGAATCCCCGCTCCGTTCGCTCGCCGCGAACGCCGGCGAAGAAGGCAGCGTCATCGTTGACAAGGTCAAGAAAGCCAAGGGCAACGAAGGTTATAACGTCGCCACGGGCAATTACGAAGACCTCGTGAAAGCCGGCATCGTGGACCCGAAGAAGGTTACCCGCAGCGCACTCCAGAACGCGGCGTCCATCGCCGGTCTGTTGCTGACCACCGAATGCCTCATCACCGACCTGCCGGAAAAGGATAAGCCGGCACCCGGTGGCGGCGGCCACGGCGGCGGCATGGGCGACATGGGCGGCATGGGCGGCTACTAAGCCAACCGTAAAATATCGAGGAACCGAGAAATCAGAACGCGGCTGGAAGCAATTCCGGCCGCGTTTTTTCATTTGTCCGCCGGCGCAGAAAACACTGGGGCGCAGATGAATTAGCTCTGTGGACTCTATGACTCTGTGGCAATTCTTGATTTGACCGAACGGGTTAATTGGCGGATCATACATCTGCCAGAAATCTTGGATGGGGGCGCACTGGTTTCGACCATGTGAACACGCCAGAGGCGGCATGCCGAGGAAGATGCGTTGGCCTCGTTAATCATTCGCATCAAAACTAAAAAGCTAACGAAGAACTAGCCCTCGCGGCCTAAGTGCCACGACGTTCGCCACTGGACACCTGCTACGGTGGACGGACGCAACAGCAGGCATGGTTGACAGCGGGGACCGCGCGTTGTCAGCCGAGATCTTATCATGCGGACTAGGCAGTGCGACTCGAGCTCAGGCGCCATCGCATAGCAGAAAAAATTACCTGGGATAAGCATGTAGTCGCGGCTGGTAGGTTGACTTGGGACGCGGGTTCAATTCCCGCCGCCTCCACCATATTTTATTAGTATTTTTTGCAATTACGGCGGCATGGAATCAACGTGGTCATCGTAGCCCATACCGGGCGCAATGGGTTGATGCGGGGTAGCTCCCGCCGGCAAGATGCCGCCGGCTTGGATTCTTCCCCTTTCGGAACCCGACGAAGCCACGACTTCCGGCACGGGCGCACGGTTCGGGGCGCGGTGTATCAGGTGCCGGAACCCCTCCAACGAAGATGCGCAGACCTTGCAATGGAATTGCAAACGCGTGGGCAGTCATAAGTGGTGCTCCTCGCGGCGGCTAAATCGCCCGGATGAGGTAGCGGCCGCACATAAAATCTCCGGATTCTATTGGATTTCAAACCCGGGCAGGTTTTTAAAATATCCGTTCAACTTGATTTTTTCCTTGAGCGATTCCATGCCGGTTACGACCGGCAGGACCTGCTCCAAATGTCGCTGCAAATAGTTTAACCGTTCCACCTCGGTCCAAAGTCCGAGCAAGGCATACTCCTGGGCCAGCGACAGGCCGACGTGATGCCCGAGGTCGTAACTGGTCAGCTTGGCTTCCGGTTTGGGCAGTTTCTTTTTGACCTTAAGCAGACCATGAAGTTTTTTGACGTCGGCCAACACCCGGCGCAACGTGGGCGAATGGCCGGTTGGATCGTTGGCCGGATAGGCCACGACGGCAGCACTGTAGAGTTTGCCGGGATATAATTTCTGCAACCGCTCAATTTTGAAGATGCGCAGCCCCCGGGTTTGGATGTCCATTTGGCCATCGGCCTGAACGTTGGCGACCCGGGTCAATTCCACCAGCGTTCCCAAACCGCCGATTTTCCGGTCCACCACCGTCGGGATACCGAAAGGTTTTTTGGACTTCACCGTGTCATTGATCAACTGCTGGTAGCGCGGTTCGAAGATATGCAGGTTCAATCCGTCGCCGGGATAGGCCACGACTTCGAGCGGGAAAATGGGGATGAGTTCTTCCATATTTAGAAAATCAGAGTCAGGCGATGCCTAAAATCTGCCTTTCAGACTTTTACTGTAGCCGGTAAGTTCCAGGTAGGCCCGGCCGATTGTTTTTTTATTTTCGTCCAGCACCCGACAGGCGCCTTCCCAATAGCCGACGCCCCCCACTTTGCCGGTCAGTTCCTGATCGGCGACGAACGGTTGCACGATGAAAATTTCGATTTTTTCCGTGACCGGATTTACCGCCTCCAATCGCAACGTTGAAGGATAATCCGCCCCGGATTTGAGACTGCGCCAGGTCTCAAGCACCGTCCAATTAAACTGGTCTGGTCCGATTTGCCGAACTTGCCCGTGCTGATCAACCCAAGCAACGGTAGAAAACGGATCGGAAGAACCATCTTTACGGCGCAGGCGGTAGGCCATCAATTCGCTGCCATCAAAAAGCTGCAGGCCCAACCAGTCCCACCCCACTTGACCGGCGCCCAACTGGCTGCTGCTGAATTCATGGTCCATCCACGCTTCGCCGGTCACCGCCAGGTTGGTTTCATTCAGGGTGAGCACGCCGGCGGCGGCCAGCCGCGGGAAGGTCAGATAATGACTCGCGGCGCTTGGATCCGCCGCCTTGCGGGAAACGCCGTTCGTACCAAAAATGACCAGCGGCTTTTTCGGAATTAAATTCAGAGTGAAAGCGGTGTCCGCGCCGACGCCACCTTGAAGTTCGAAGACTTCGGGAGCAGTCTGGGTTCCCGACACCAGCCGCAGCGACCAATTGCCATTGTGCACCGCCAGGGTGTTGGTGGAGGCATCGGCGTCCCAGCCATCGCGGTTTAACTTTTCCTGAAAGCTAAAATCGCCGGTGTTTTTGTTCACGAGCGCCATGTGCGCGAGATATATCTGGCGGGTGCCGAACGAGGCGGAGGCAGCGTTATTGGTCGAGGCCGGCGGCACCAAGGCGCGGCGAAAGAAAGTGGCTTGAAAACCATACGACGAATCATTGGTCGCCGTCAGATGACCGGTGATATACCACCATTCGATGGCAAACTCCGGATGACTCCCGTGGTCGCGGGGAAAAACAAAAAGTCGGCCCGGCTGCGGCACGGCATAGCCCTCCGCCGTCAACCGGGGAATTTCTGCTGCGCCACTCATTAATGCCAGGCCCAGGGTTACGATGACCAGCCGGGCCGCAAACCGGTATGATTTGGCGGGGCGGTTTTTTTTTGGTTTAACTTTCATTCTTCACGTTCGGCCGGCAATCGCGCCGCCCACCGGCCGACGAACCAGCCCGTGATCGTCGCACTGGCCAGGACTAGCAATGCCAGCGCGGCGAGTTGGCCCCACGGCCGGTCCGTTTGGAGGGTCCAGCCGAAGGTCTGTTTATTGATGCGATAAATCAGCAACCAGCCCAAAGCCAGACTCACCGCCAAGCCGGACAACACCCCGGCTGCCGCGGTCAGCGCGCCTTCCCAGGCGGCGGCGAGGGCGAGTTCGCTTCGTCTCATGCCGAGCGCCCGTAGCGTGTTCAAGTCCGCCCGGCGTTCCCACAATAGGCTCGCCATCGTGAAAGCCAACCCGGCCACCGCGACCACGACGCCGATCAATTCGAGCGCATAGGTGACGGCAAAGGTCTGATGAAAGATCCGCAGTGACTCGCCGCGGAGGAAGCCGCTGGTAAATACGCCCAATCCCGGATATGCGGCCCGGAATTCCGCCCGCAACGTGTCCGCGTCATAGCCGGGCTTCAGCGCCAGAATCAGACTCGCGGCGAGATCATTTCCAAACCAATCGGCAAACTGCCGCCGCTCGATCAGCAGCGAGCCGCGCTCATTGCCATAATCGGCGAAAATGCCGGCGATCGTCACGCGGCGGAATCCGTTTGCCGTTGGCACCGGCACGGAATCGCCGCGATGAATTTGAAAGCGCTCGGAAAAGGCCTCACTGGCCAGCGCCAAGGCGGCGTTGCGGCCGGGATTGAAAACCTCGTCATCCAGCGGAGCTTGGACCCAAGCGGGCCGGGCGTATTCCCGAAAGAAAGCGAGTTTATTGCCGACCAGCAAAGTGCTGACGCCGCCGAGGTTGATTTCCATGAATTGAATGACATTGGCCGCCTTCACCGCCGGATGCGCCACGACTTGTCGCCAGGTGGCCGGTGAAATCCGGCTGGGAGCCGCTGCCGTTTGCGCGCCATCGCTGGAAATGAACAAGTCGGCCTGGAAAGTGCGGGCGATCCACCCGCGGATTGTGGTGTCAAAACTGCCGACCAGAATCGCCATGCCCGCCGTCATGCCGACGGCGCAGACCAGACTGGCAACAAGTAACCGGTGGCGTCCGCTGGGCGCGCGCAAGTGACTGATCGCCAGTCGCAACGGGAAGGAATTGATTTTCAGCCCAGACAAAACCCGGCCGATGCCGGTGAGCACGGTCCCGGCTAAAATTCCCGCGCCAAAAATCCAGCCCAGGGCGGCGCCATACGCAGCCAGGGCCACGCGGCCGCCGCCCGCGAGCCGCAGCGGTGGAAACCCCGTCAGGAAAATTCCGAGCAGCAGGAGCGCAAACCCAAGCTCCGGCCGGCGCAGCAACCAACCGCCGGGAAAATTGGCAGCGTCGGTGCGCACGGCAATTTGAGCCGGCGGCGTGTTGGCCGCGATGCGCGCCGGTCGCCAGCCGGCGAGAATGCTCGCCACCACGGCGAGCACAAGGGCAATGATCGCTTCGTTAAAATCAAAGGCGGCCGAATCCGCCGAGCTGGAGAAGTAAAGGGCATTCACCGTGCTGGCGACCATTTTTACGGCCAGCTGCGCCCCCAGCCAGCCGAGGCCGAGGCCGAGCAGACCGCCCGCCAGCCCGATGCTGGCGGCCTCGACGAGCCAGGCACTCTGGATTTGCCACGAAGTGACTCCAAGCGAGCGCAACACGGCAATTTCACCCCGGCGACGCACCACGGCACCATCGAGTCCCTGGAAGACGAGGTAAAGTCCGACCAGTAACGCCAGCAGCGAAAGAATGGTCAGATTCAAGCGAAATGCCTGAGTCATCGTGGCGGCGCTCGCGCGACGATCCGCTGGTGAGCCCACCCGCCAGCGGGGCGAGCCCGGCGAGTTAGCCGCTTCCAATATTTTTTTTATCCGCTGCCACTGCGCCGCCCGATGTGGTCCCGCTTCCAGCACAAACTCGACGCGATCCAACTGGCCGGGCTTGTCGGTCAACTGTTGCAGCGCGGGCAAATCCATGATGAGCAGGTTGGCTGGCGCCGCGGGCTGGCGCGGATCGGCCGGAATGATGCCCGCAACCTGCAGTGTTACCGGATGTTCATTGATGACGAGCGATAAGGGCGACCCGGCTTTTAGCTGAGCGCGCTTAGCCAGCGCCGCGCTGATGAAAACCGATTTTTGATTTTTTAGCACCGGCGTAAAACCATTTTGTGATTCATTCGCCTGGCGGTTCGTTCCGGAATTGAACCAGCCCGGGCCGTTATCGTGCTGGCTGGCCAGATTCACCAGCGACGGCAAATCGAGACCGAGCAATTGAAACGTCGGGCGTGAACCGATGGATTGATTTTCATTGCGACTTGGCACGACGGCGCTGGTTTCCAGCACGGGCACGATATTGACCGGCTGATTACCAAACATGTGTCGCAGCTCGGGCAGAATGGATTCGGACAGCGTTCCGACCGGCGCGGTGATGAGGCCATCGCTTTGCGAAGTAATGAGGTCCGTAAAATTCTGGAAGCTGGCGACCGCGGCCTGGTTGGCCAGCCGGATGGAAAAAAACGCCGCGACCCCGAGCGCGAGAATCAGCAGCAACAAAAACAAGGAGACCGGCGACAACCACCAATGGCGCCAGGCAATGCGCACCCAGAGAATGCGGAGCACCGTTTGATTCGTGGCCGCCATTTAACTAATCCTTTTCCCGCTGGCCGCCGATTTGCCCGTCGCGCAAATGGATTTCCCGATGACAAATCTGCGCCGCCGCTCCGCTGTGCGTCACGAGCACGAGCGCCGTGCGGGTTTCATCGGAAAGTTCGCGCAGTAATTCGAGGATGATCGCACCGTTACGGGAATCAAGATTGCCGGTCGGTTCATCGGCGAGCAGCACGGCCGGTTTGTGCGCAAGCGCGCGCGCAATGGCTACGCGCTGCATCTCGCCGCCGGAAAGCTGGCCGGGAAAAGCCTTCGCACGCGCCGCCACGCCGACCCGGTCCAGAAGTGAACGCACGCGCGCCGTGCGCTCGGCGGGACCAACCCCATTTAGTTGCAGCGGCAGCTCCACATTTTCCGCCGCCGTCAGCGTCGGCAGCAGGTGAAAAAATTGGAAAATGGTGCCGATGTCGCGCCGACGCACTTCGGTCAACCCATCGGCATCCAGAGTCTCCAGCGCGAGATTTTTGAACCGGATGCTGCCGGAGTCCGGTCGATCCACCCCGCCGAGGCAGTTGAGCAAGGTGGATTTGCCACTGCCGGATGCCCCGGTCAGCGCGAGCCGCTCGCCGGCGCGGACTTCCAGCGATACGCCGCGCAACACGGCATGTTCGCCGTAGGACTTCATGAGGTTGCTGGCGGTCAGCACAACTGCCGCAGTGCTTTCAATGATCATCGTCAAATTGGCCCAAAGGTAACCGAACCCCCGACAAATACAAATTCCGACCTCAAAAGCCGGTGCCTGGGAAGGGCTTAGTTGGCCCTTGAGCTTCTCACAGCTTGGAAATCATTTCGCGCTGCGGTATGAACAGGCATTTCGCCTTCGGCGGCTTTTGCGATTTGTCGATGTGCTGGAGCGCGAATTGCGCGCCGGTCATTAGGGCTGTTTTGCCAAGCTGCTGATTCAACTGGTGCGTGGCATCGTCCAGTGAGCCCCCGTTCTTCTTTGTGCGGCCCCAGAGCATTGGGTGCATGTCTAATTTTTTCAGGTTGAACATGGCGTTGCAGATCTGGCGCACGGGCCGCTTCTGGCGGCCATGATTTCGCGAAACCTCGCCTCCAGCATGGTGTTGAGGTCAGAGTTCAGAAATTGCGGATACTTGAACCGATAATGCGTTCCGACTTCGGTAAAATCGTTTAACCGGACGCCAAGCTAAATTCCCGCGCCGGCATGAGCGCGCGGTGCAACTCACCGGTGAGCTGCGGATCGATGAGCAATTCTTTCAGCGGAACGAGGAGGTAACCATGGCCAGCAGAGGTGCGCGCGGACGACATGGCTGATCCGTATTGCCTCCAGTTTTTAATTTCTGCCGAACGCACTTTTGTCCCAGTTGCGGAAGTCGGGCTAAGCCACCGTCGTCACCCAGCGCCGGTATCAAGAAGCATTATCGACTCCGGCGGCCCGGTCAAACTGCCCTGCCCGGATTGACTAATTGCTTTTGCTGGTAACGGTGATGTGGTCGAACTTCGCGGTGAAGGTCGAACCGCCATGGGCGCTCGCCGCGAGGCCGATGCAGACGGTCGAATCCATATCGAGGGCCAACGGCGAGCCGGCGGCGGGCGACCACGTCAAGCCGTCAGCAGAGACGGCGGCGTAAAGGGTGTTGCCCTGCCGCGCGAGTTTCAGCCAGCAGGGAGCAGCCAATCCGCCGATGAGCTGGTAATCCGTAACGCCATCGGTGGCGGCGCGGTGCTGGAAAGTCACGCCGTGACCGGACGTCAACAGCAACGAGGCATTGCGCGCCCCGTCGTCGGTGGACTCGCGAACCATGATTCCGGCCTTGGCCCATTCCAGGCCGTTCTCGAGCGACGTCACACGGCAGGTGATCGAGCAATCGCCGGCCAGCTCCCGCCACGCAAATTCACAACTGTCGCTGGCGTCCCAGATGTCCCCGCTATTGATGCTCAATGTGACGGCGGCAGGTCCGTTTTCAGCATAGGTCCCTTCGTTTGCGGTGCCGAGGTTGAGAACCTGCTTGAAAATGGCCGGCGGCGCCGGCGGCAGGCTGATGGTGATGCTGCCGGAGCGGGCGCTTTCCGATCCAGGTGCCAACGCGGAAACCGCGTAAGAATAGGTCGTGTCGTACGCCGCAATGGTATCGGTGAAACTGTGGCCGGTCGTCACGGTGGCCAGGTTCAAATACGGGCCGCCGGGTAAAGTCGCGCGTTTGACATTGTAGCCAGCCGCATCCGACACCACATCCCAGTCCAGCCTGACGGTACGACCGAGCGGAATCGCCTGCAAATTTCCGGGGGCGGACAGACTCGCCGCTGCCGGACCAGTCAGCGTCAGAACTTCGCCGGCTTTGGTCTGATAACTAAGGACCGCCCCGGAGAGAGTGACCGGGCCGTTGAGGCTCGAAAGACAGCGGACCTTTTCCCCCGGCCACGGATTGGCGAGCCGGAGCATTTTCCCGGCGGTGCTTTCGATACAAACGTACTCCGGCTGGCCGAGCGTGATCGCGCTGGAGACGAGAAACCCGCCGCAGGCATTCAAACGGCCAAACGCGGCGGATTGATCCTTGGGCCAGTCGGGAAACACATGGAGGTTGGTCTGATAACTCTGCACAAACATGGCCGCGAGCGTCGCCGGCACAATTGCATAGTGTTCCGTACCGCCGCCGCCCCCAAAACCGGGCATGACAACATTGATCATATAATTATGGTAGCGGTAATGCGTCAGGAACGCGTCCAGAGTGGATAGGATCGTGTTGGGATCATAGCCCGCACAGGCGGCGCCGGGGTAAAAATTGCAGTCGTTATTATAATCAAACCACTGCGCCGCCAGCCAAAAGGTGTTGGACGCGGCCAGCAATAATGACGGTTCACTTTCCAGCCCGATGTTCCAACCTGGAAAGATAACCTGCGCGCTGCTCATCCCCGCGCCGCTCATGCGGATGGTATGATCCTTATAATCCTTGACCATGGGCTTGGGAAACGCCGTGCCGATCGTGGAATTGCGAATGACGCTGACGCCCGGCGCATTGTAGGGCGTTCCCAAGGCGTTCAATGCGGGAATGCTGCTCGCCGGGACGATCGGCAGCGGCGCCAACCGCGCGTTGATATCGTTCCATTTCGCCCGGCGGTCCGCATCCACATCCAAAACTTTCGAAATATCCACCAAAGCAGGATAGACGAGTTGAATAAAGGCCAGCGTCGTCACCGGATTCATGTCATCGCCGGAATTTTCCCAGCAAGAATCGTGATAATCCACATAATGTCCGTCCTGAAGCACGAGATAATCGTCCCAGAAATCGGCGACGCCCTTGAGATAGGGATAAATCTTCGCCGCATAGGCCGGGTCCTGCGTGTATTTCCACCGCATCGCGCAATTGACGGCGGCAAAAATGGCGTTCGCCTTTTGTCCCCAGAAGGTGCCGGGATCATCGCTCCAGGCCGGCGTGGGAATCAGGTGACAATAATAATAGATGCCATGGTTCGTCTGGTAAAAATATTCAGCGGTGGAACGGCCGCGGGGCATCTGCTCCAGCAGCGGCCGGTCATAATTGTCGGCCAGCTCAGGATGGTTGCAGGCCAGCGCGCCCCAAAACGTGGCCTCGTAGTTGTAATCCAGCGTATAGTCGCCCGACCAAGCGGGCGAGGGACTGGTACAGAAACTGCCCCACAAGCCCGGGGCGGGCGCATTGGACGTGCTGCAGCAGGCCAGCAGGTAAAGCGACGCATACCAAGTGTCCTGGATGTTTTGATCCGGAATCTGCACAAACGATTTCGACCAGAAATCGCTCCACCACTGATCATGCTGTTGGCGCAACCTCGCCAGGGAAGCCGTCGTGGCCGACCGGGCCTGTTTTTGCGCGGCGGAAAAATAGTCCGGGGCGTTGCGATCCGTGACCGCCGCCAGCACAATCGTCGCCTGGCCGCCCGCCGGAAGGGTGAACGTCAGGTCGCCTTGGTTTGTCTCCGTCGTTGGCGCCCCGAGCACGCGCTGGATTAGCAGGCCTTGCGGCCCGCACGCGCGGTAGGGGACATTCGGGTCGCCGATGTGCATCGCCATTTTATTCCACCCCATCATGCCGTTGGTTCCGGTGGGAAAAGGCGCGGTCGCCCCCACCTCGATGCCATTAGTAAAAATTTTAAGGACGCTGCCATCGTACGTTACCGCCACCCGAATCCATTGCCCGGCCGGCAGCGGATTTTTAGCCGTGGCGGCGAACTGGTTCACCGCGTCGGCGTTGAAAACTTCATTGGCAACACTATAGGTGCCGCTCTGGTTGAGCGATGCGCTCAAGGCCCCGTTCACCAGTTGCAAGGTCAGCCCCCGCACATACGGATAGGGATATCTGGCACTCCAAGTTTGGGGATAAGGAATCTGCGCAGCCACGATGCAACCATTGCCGCCGGCCGCCGGGACTTTGACCCAGGCGGAAACCGTGAATTGTCTTTGCGGCAACGGGAGGTCAGCGACCGCAACTTCGGCGCCGGGGCTGCCCGTCAGCACCGCCGAGCCGCCATGCAGATCATTTTGGTCCAAGGTCACATTGCCCACCAAATCCGCCACGCCGGGGCGGGTCGCGGTCCATTGCAACAAAGGCGGAACCGCTGGCGCGTCAACAGAATCCAGCGCCGCCAGCAGGGTGCCGGAGAGCGCCCGATCAAACAGGCGCACATCTGCAATCCGGCCATTGAAGGAGGGGGCGCCGGCGGCCAGCACATTATGCATTTGGTTACCCAGTTCGAGATACACGGTGTCCGGCGAGACGTTGAGCCAAGTCGAGTTGTTGGTGGATCCGTACGTTGCCGGATTGCCCACACTGCCGGCAAAACCATCGAGCAGCTGGCTCGAAAGCGTGAGCGGTTGCGTGCCAACGTTGTTCAACTGGATCACCGCCGTATTCTCCTTCGTCGCCACCCACGAAGTCACGGACAAGCCGTAACCCTCCTTCACAAATGTCCCGGTGACGGTAGCCGGCCCGATATTTTCATTGAGGGAATAGCTGCCGCCCTTTAAGACCGGCACATTCAGCGTGAGCGAACCCACCGGCATGATTGACCCGTGCAGCACGCCCCAGAAATCCGCTTTGCCGACAAAAAACTTCAAAGCGGACGACGGGCCACCCACGGTGATGGCCAAGTCGCCATTTCCGGTTACCGCCCCGTCCGTGACCTTGTCGGTGACGAGATGCCTTGGCGGGGCGTTGTAATGGCCAGAAACATCCGCAACCAGCGCCCGACCCATGGCCGCCGGGTCAGGAACATTTGCGACCTGCGCCCAACCCAGCCGGGGGCAAAATAGAAGCATCACGCAGCTAGTGAACAGCCAAACACGGCGGACGGCCTGACGGTAAGAATGAGGGGAAATTGATTGCATTGTTTTTTTGTTGATTGCCTGGCGAAAGAATGTCGTATAACGCTCGGGTTGGCAATTTAACTGACATTCCCGATTTAGTTTCCGGCCCTAGTCCAGGCGGCCTTTTCGTGATGCCCTTCCCATCGCAATCATTGCGCAGGTCATTTCGCCGCGGATTTTTCAGGTGCTTACGGGTAAACCAGCCGATAATACTCATCTAAATTGGTTGGGACAATAGGGATGGACATCGCATTGGTCGCGGTCGAACCGGACACAGTCGCCCAGTCATTCGCAATCGAACTCACACCTAGTTTCAGGTTGTTGGTCTGCATCAGCAGCCGGTAGCCGAGGCGATCCAGCCCCCAACTCAAATTCAACGTCGCGTTACTCAAGCGATTCGTCAGACCGGGGGAAGTAGTTTGGTTCGGCAGTTCGGTCACGTTCACCATATAAATTTGCTTGGACACCCCATCTTGGGCGGTCACCTGAACTTGTACCACGTTGGTCACCCCCAGCGTAAGGGCCAGTGGCGAACTCGCGGTCCCGGACGCCAGCAGGTTGGTCGTCCCGTGGTAAATCAACTGGTTCGTCGCCGTCAGGTCGGCGTTCGTCACCGTCACTGTCGGTGTGGTGCCATAGGCGTTCGGACTGTAATACGTGAAGGTGTTGGAGTTGAAAGCCGGCGTCAAAACGCCGGCCGGATTCAGTGCCAATGATGTCAAATAGGCATTCGTACTGGCAGCCAAACCGGGCGGATAGACCACCGACAGGCGGACATTGTCGATATCGAGGAACGCATTGCCGGCAACGGGAGCCGGAACGGCGAAATTGATGACGAGGTTGCCTTCGGTCCCGTTCGCGGTATAAGTGGTGCTGACGTCCTTGAACTGATTTGCTGCGGTGTTCGCGCTGGTGATGTTCGTCGCGGCCATGGTGGCGAAGCCGGTATTTTGCAGCTGCATCTGTGCGCCGGGTGCCAGCATGCCGCCGCCCGAGCCGGTCTCGATGCCAAAACCCGCCGTCAACGTATACGTCGCCCCAGCCACATAGCTATAACCCGTGTTGAGATATAGCGAACCGGAACCGGCGGTCCCACTCACATATATCTGGGCGTAATTCAGGCCATCCAAGCCCGGCACCGGATAAGTGGCAAACCGATTATCACCCGATGCGGGAAACACCACGGCGGCCAGTTGGCCGTTGCCTGAACCCGTAAACGTCCAGCCCGACGGTGCCGAACCTAAATAATTGGCATACGCCACATAGTTGTTGTCGAAAGAATGATTGAAAACGGGAATCGTGCCAGGCGTCGCGTTGACCTGATAGGAATTGGCCCCCTCGCCGCCGCTGGTCACCGCCGAGACGACATAATAATACACGGTGCCGTTGATCAATCCGTTGTTGGTGTAGCTGGTGGCGGAAAGATTTGACGCGATAAGCAAATACGGGCCGCCATTCGTGGTGGACATCTTGACGTTGTAGCTGAGCGCACCCGGGACATTCGACCACGTCAGGGTGACCTGCGAATTGACGCCGGCCGTAGCCAACAAAAAGTTTGGTGCGGTAGGATTCACCGCCCCCTGGATGGCGTTGAACCAGGCCTGGCCCATCGCCTGATAACCGTTGTACGCCGGATGAACCCCATCCTGCAGGCAGATGCCGTCGGGCGAACTGTGGGTCTTAATCACGCCGTTCGTGTCAATGAACAACGGGTACAAATCCACCGTCGAAAAGTTTGAGCTGAGGTTTGGGACATTATTCGTGATCCACTGGTTGATCGCCAGCGCGGCGTTGTTGTTGGCGGTGGAGTCGGTGCGCGGGGTGTCCGTCGCCACGATCACCTTAGTGTTCGGCCGGTTGGTCTTGAACCAGCCCAGCAAGTTGATCTCGTTGTTGGTAAAATATTGCAGCGGGTTGCCGGGATTCTGGCCGATGTCGTTCGCCCCGCTCAACAGGGTGACCACATCGACCTGTACGGGTGCTCCGCCGGGGGTGCCGCCGGTCATCCAATAGCCGCCCACGTTGGCGTCGCCGACGGGCGGCTGCACGTTGGCGGTCAGATTGCTGAACAGACTCCCCGTGGCATAACTGGCGTAGCCGTTGTGATATTGCTGTCCGGCCGCAGTCAGTTGTGGCGAAGACTGGGTGGCGGTGGCCCCCACAAACTGGAAGTTCACATTGGCGTTGGTGTTCAGCGTGTAAATGGCATCACGAAAACCGGGCAAGTTGTTGCCGCCATTCGGGTCAGTTCCGCCGCGCGTGATGGAATCTCCCAGCGGCATGAGGCGCAGCGGGGGTTGGCCCGATAAAATTGTCAGGCTGGCCGGCGGGGTGCTGGTAACGGAGCCGCTGGTGTTGGTTACGATCACCTGATACGCCAGCGCCCAGTTCGTGGTCACGCCGGCTATGGACAGCACGTTGTTTTGCGACCCCGAGATCTGACCACCGTCAATCAAGTTGGTGAAGCCCCCGGCCGCGCTGTTCGTCGCCTGCCATTGGTAGAATAAAGTCCCGGCACCCGTGGCAGCGACACTGAATGAAATGTTCTGGCCCGGATAAGTGGACTGTGAAACCGGCTCAACTGTGATAACCGGCGCCTGACTAGGAGCCACCAGGAACTGAAAACCATTTATGCCGTAATACTGGGAGAGATTATTGGCGGCGGTAATGGTCAGGGTGCCGCTGGTGAGCGTGCCGGTAAAAGTATTATAAGCCACCCCAATACCACCAGTGACCTGATTGGTTAGCGATCGCGAGGCGCCGGTGGTGGTCAACGTGCTGGCTGTGTTTCCGCCCGTGGCGCCCGACAACGTGAGCTTGGCGCCCTGGTTGGCATCCCCGATGGCCGCATAAACCACCAAAGTGAACGGCTCGTTGATATACGCGTTCAACCCGGTGAGGCTCACCGTGAACGTCCCGCCACTGACCGCGGTGTTACCGGCAACGCAATCCCGCATTAGCGGAGTGGTCGCCGCATCCAAAGTAGCAACGCCAGCGGTATTGTCATTGAACAACCAATAGTTGGCATCGGCAAACCCGATGCCGTTCAGGGTAGTGCCGGTGGAATCCTTGATAGTTCCCGTACTGGTGGTCACCCCGTTCCACACATCACCGGCTCCGCCCAACACCGCCGCGCCGGTTTGCACGTTCGCGGTGCTGCCAATATCCACATCAATTAGGAATGATGTTTTAATCGCCACACTCGCCGAAACGCTGGCGGAGTTGGTGCTTTCAAAACCCGGTGCCAGCGCCGTAACCGTGTAATAGTAGATTGTCCCATACGCGGCGGTGGTATCGGTATAGTTGGTGCTTGTTATGCCGCTAACCAAATTCAAGAACGGGCCGCCAATGGTGGTTGACCGTTTCACGTTGTAGCCGACCGCGCCGGGCATGGCATTCCAGTTCAAGTTCACAGCGGAATTGTTCGTGTTCACCGTCAGGTTCATCGGCGCAGGTATATTCGTCACCGAGGTCGAGATCAAGGTCAGCACTTCGCCCACCTGGGTTTGATAGTGGAGTACCGGTCCCGACAAAGTGCTTATTCCGGTAAGGCTGGAAATACATTGCACGACTGCCCCCGGCCAGGGGTTGGCCAGGTTAAGCATTTGGCCGGCGTTGCTTTGGATCTGCACATAATTCGCCGAACCCAGGGTAATGGCGCTGGATATCAGGAAGCCCCCGCAGGCGTTGTGGTTGGCAAACGTGGCGGACTGGTTGGTGGGCCAATTGGGAAAGATATGGATGTTGGTCTGATAACTCTGGACGAACATCGCGGCGAGGGTCGCCGGTACAATCGCATATTGTTCCGTGGAGTCACCGCCCACATCGATCACAAAACTCGGGTCGCGATAGTAGGTCAGCAGCGTGTTCAGGTTTGACAGGATGGCGTTGGGATCGTACCCAGCGCAGGCCGCACCCGGATAAAACGTACAGTTGTCGTTGAAATCGAACCATTGCGCCGCCAGCCAGACGGTGTTGGAGGCGGCTTGAAGTAGTGCCGGATCGCTTTCCAAACCGATGTTCCAGCCCGGGAAAATGACCTGCGGGCAGCTCATCCCCGCGCTGCTGCTGCGGACCGTATGATCCTGATAGAGCGTCACCATCGGCGTAGGGAATGCCGTGCCGGCCGTGGAATTGCGGATGACATTGACGCCGGCCGCATTGTAGGGTGCCCCCAAATTGTTCAGGCTGGTGATGCTGCTGGCTGGGACGATGGGCAGCGGCGTCAAATGGGCGATGATGTCGTTCCATTTGGCCCGGCGATCCGCGTCCACATTCAGGATTTGCGAGATTTTCACCAGCTCCGGATAAACGAGCTGGATGAACGCCAGCGTGGTCACCGGGTTGGAATCATTGCCGGATTGTTCCCAGCAGGAATCGTTATTATCCACATAGTAACCGTTGTTCAACACCAGATAGTTGTCCCAGAAATTCGCGACCCCTTTCAGGTACGGATAAATTATCGCCGCGTAATTGGTGTCCTGCGTGTAGCGCCAACGCATCACGCAATCCACGGCGCCAAAGAGCGACTGGGATTTCTGGCCCCAAAAAGTGCCGGGATCATCACTCCAGCCCGGTGCAGGAACCCAGTGATCGAAATACAAGAGGGCGTTGGTCATCCCGTAAATGTACTGCGCCGTTGACTGGCCACGCGGCATTTCTTCCAACAACGGCTTCATGTAATTTTCCATCAATTCTTGATGGTTGTTCGCAATGGCGGTATAGGGCGAAGCCTCATAATTGTAGTCGAGATTGTAATCTCCCTGCCAACCGGGCGTCCGGCTAGTGATGCAATTTCCCAGCTTGCTGGGCGGCGGGCAATTCGAGCTGTTGCAACAGGCCAGCAGATACAGCGACCCATACCAGCTGTCCTGGATCTTTTGATTGGGGATCTGGACAAACGATTTCGACCAAAAGTTGCTCCACCAATTTCCGTGTGCCTGGAAAAGATTGCTCAGGGAACCGGTCGTGGCCTGCTGGGCCTGTTGCTGGGCGGCGGCAAAATAGTTGGTATTGTTCCGATCCGTGACCGCTGCCACCAGGAGCGTCACCTGCCCGCCGGCGGGGATGGTGAAGGCCAGCGCGCCTTGGCTGCTGGTCGTCGCGGTCGCGCCCAGCACATTTTGCATCAGCACGCCCTGCGGGGCACAACCGTTGTACGGCAGATTTGTATCGCCGATGTGCACCACCATCTTGTTATAACTCAGCATCCCGTTATTGCCGGTGGGGAAAGTCACCGGCGTGCCCACCGCCACGCCATTCGTGAAAATGGTCAGCGTGTTGCCGTCGTAGGTCACCGCCGCCTGGGTCCATTGGTTGGCTGGCAGGGCACCGGTTGCCGTCGTGCTGTAGGTGTTCACGGCATCGGCGGTGAACAGCATCGTGGAGGTGTTCAACCCCCCGCTCTGGTTCAAGGATGCGCTCAACGCGCCGTTCACCAGTTTCAGGGTCAAACCCCGCACGTACGGATAGGGATAGCCGCTATACTGTTGACTGTTGGGAATTTGGGCCGCGACGATGCAACCGTTGCCGCCCGTGGTCGTGGGGTAAACCCACGTGGAGAAAGTGAATTGGCTCTCCGGAAGCGGCAGGTCGCCCACCGCCAATTCGGAGCCGCTGTCGCCCGTCAATACCACCGAACCGCCATAGGGATCCGCCGGGTTAAGGCTGGCACCGGCTCCCACCAGCGTCGCCACCCCTGCGTTCGTGGTGGACCAACGCAGCAACGGGGTCGGCACCCCAACCCCGTCCAGATTCCCCAGTGTCGTCCCAGACAACGCCTGATTATAAAGTCGCAGGTCGGCGATCCTGCCCGTGAACGGCGCGGCGCCGAATTGATTGTGCAGTTGGTTGCCGAGTTCCAAATAAACCGAGTCGGGCGACACGTTCAACCACGTTGAGTTGTTCGTGGCGCCGTACGTGGCCGGATTACCCGTGGTGCCGGCGAAGCCGTCGAGCATCTGGCTGGTCAGCGATAACGGCGACGTGCCGTTGTTGTTCAACTGGATGACCGTCGTATTCTCCGCCGAAGCCACCCACGAGGTCAGCGTCAAACTGGCGGCGCCGTTGGCAAATGCGCCGGTGAGGGTGGCGGGTCCGATGTTCTCATTCAGCGCATAAGAACTGCCGCTCAACGCCGGAGCGTTCAGCACCAGCGAACCCACCGGCTGGATCGCCCCGCGTAGCAAGCCCCAAAAATCCGCCTTGCTGAAGTAAAATTGCAGGTTGGTCGAAGGCCCGCCCACGGCGCACGTCAAATCGCCATTGGCAACCACGGGCGCGCCAGTCACCAGGTTGCTGGGCAGTTTGGTCGGCGGGGCGGTGTAGCTACCGACGACATTTGCAACGATCGACCTTGCCATGGCTCCCGGGTCAGGAATGTTTGGCGGAATAATCGAGGCCAGCACGGTGAGTGCCGCCACGGCGCTGGTGACGGAACCGTAGCTATTGGTGACCATCACCTGATAAGAAAGGGCGAAGTTGGTGGTCACGCCAGTGAGGGTTAAGCCGCTGGCGGTCGATCCGGAAACTAGACCGGCAGCATCTGACAAGTTCGTGAAACCACCGGCGGCGCTGTTCGTCGCCTGCCATTGATAGCCCAACGGAGGCGTCCCCAAGGCGATGACATTGAATGTCACCGGGCTGCCGGCCACGGATGTTTGCGAAGCGGGCTGGGCGGTGATGATCGGAGTGGACAACAGGGTCAGGCTGGCCGCCGGAGCGCTGGTGACGGAACCGCTGCCGTTGGCAACAATCACCTGATAGGCCAAAGCCCAATTGGTGGTCAGATTGGCAATTGTCAGGACATTGCTCTGCGAACCGGAAACCTGGCCACCATCGATTAGGTTGGTAAAGCCACCACTGGCGGCATTGGTTGCCTGCCATTGATAATTCAAGCTGCCCGCCCCCACCGCCCCCACCGTGAATGTCGCCGTGTAACCGGCAAAATTCGTCTGCGACATCGGCTGGGTCAGTATCAACAGCGGACTCAACAGCAGTTGAAACCCATTCACGGCCGTAAAGGACTGGCCGGGCAAAATGGCGGAGGCAAACGACAGGGTGCCGTTGGTGACCACCCCAGTGTAGGTATTGTAGGCCACCCCCGGTCCGGCGGAAATCTGACGGGAGGCGGCGGTGGTGGTCAGGGTGTTTCCGGTGTTGCCACCGTTTGCCCCGGTCAAGGTCAGGCTGCCGCCTTGACCGACCGCGTTTCCCGCGGCATAGATGACCAGGGTAAAGGCGGAATTGATGTAGGGAGCCAGCCCGGTGATGTTGGCCAACACCGTTGGGGTGGTGCTATAACCAAAAGCATAATCCTGCATCAAGTTGGTGGTGCCGGGATCCGTGGCGGTTCCACCCGCCGCGAGATAAACGCCATAGTCATTCAAAGTCAATCCCGCCCCGCTCAACATATTGCCGACGGAATTGGCAACGGTTCCGGACGAGGCGGACAGGGCATTCCAGACATCTCCAGGAGAACCCAGTGCCGCCGCCCCAATTTGCGTAGCGCCGGTGCCAAAATCGACATTGATCAGGCAGGTGGCCGGCAATACCGTCAGGGTCGCCGGGGGCGCACTGGTGACGGAGCCGTTGGCATTGGTCACAACCATTTGGTAAGCCAAAGCAAAGTTGGTTGTCACGCCGGTCAGGGTCAGGGTGCTGGTGCCGGAGCCCGACACGATGCCATTATCCACCAGATTGGTGTACCCCGAGCCGCCGCTGGCCTGCCATTGAAAGCCCAAGGTTCCCACGCCCGTCGCCCCCACCACGAACGAAACCGTGCTGCCGCTCAAGGCGGTTTGCGAAACCGGTTGGCTGTTGATGATCGGGACGCTCAGCACGGCCAAGCTGGCCGGCGCACTGGTGACGGAGCCGTAGTTGTTGGTCACGATCACGTGATAGATCAGGGCATTAGCGGCCGATACAGTCGCGATCGTCAGAACATTGCTCTGGGATCCGGTGATCTGGCCGCCGTCAACCAGATTGGTGAACCCGCCCGTGGCGCCGTTGGTCGCCTGCCATTGATAAACCAACGGAGCCGCGCCGCCGGCAACGACGGTCAATTGGCCAGTCTGACCGGGAGGATAAGCACCGGATTGCGGTTGCCCACCGCTGGTGATGGCCGGCGGTAATATACTTTGCCGGATCTGATCGAGAGTAGCTTGGCTGGCCGCCCCAGAGTAGAAGCGGAAGTCCTGATACCACGCCGAATAAATCCGCAGCCGATCCGAAGTCCGGTTGCCGATGGACATCGAACTGACCGTACCGAAATTGATGGCGGCGCTGCCGCCCAACGTCTTTGGGTTGGTCACCGCCTGCGCAACGGCCGTATTGGTAGTTCCGGTATAAACCGTCAACGTCCTGGTCCCATCGTTGTAAGTAATGGCCACAAACCGCCACCCCGAAAATTGCGTATTTGCCGGCGTCGTAATTTGGAAATCCTGCTCACCAATGGTGTTCGGTAATACCTCCAAATCACCTGAGACTTGATTTTGCCCCGTGCCCGGATTGGGCGACATCCTCACCACCAGTGAATTTGCCACGGCAGTGCCCGTCACTCCATTCGTCCCCATTAAAAACAAATACGGCTGTTGGCTGCCGGAGCCGGTGGTGCCGTTGGCCGGATCCTGGTTGAACCACAAAGTCACGGTCCAGTTGGTCACGAGGCCAAAACCCAAGTTTGAATCGGCAGTATTATAGGCAATGGGTCCGGCGGCGCCGTCCGCCTGACCAGTAAAATCCATGGCCGGGGTGATTCCACCCACTCCTGAACCGGCGGCCCCATGCTTGTTCACCGCCGTGTTAGCGGAGTTGGCAGTAATAAGATTGGCGGCGTTGACCCCTCCCAGACTGGTATCTGGGGGATAGTAAGTATTGGCCGTCGCGTCATTCAACGGATACCGCAGTTTGAGCGTCTGGCCTTCCGCCGGGCTCAACCCGAGCAGGGCACAACTGAGAATAACGAGAAACGCGGTTTGACTTATCGGTCGCATATATTTGGGTCTGATTAGGTTGTCTGATTCAGCCGGAATCGCAGGCAGGCGGGAGGCTCGTATTCCTGTGAACACCGTCATAGTTGTATGACTTAAAGCTAACAGAAGCCGCAATCATCGTCTTGGCGTTTTGGGCAATTCAGTTGTGTTTTTGGGCGATTTTACCCCGGTCAAATCTTTGGCGGGATGAGGTTTGTCGCAGCCGGTGCCCGATGACTATCCGCCGTCTTTAACTCGCTTACTCGTCGTGGTGCCTTTGCGATATAATTGTGGCGAACAACCGAAGCAGGATTTAAAATTGTGGCTAAAATGAGAAGGGTCATCAAACCCGCACTCAAACATCACTTCGGTGACCGATTTTCTTGTTTCCTCGAGCAACCTCGCACCATGGTTGAGCCGGATGGCGAGCAAATGCTGGCGCCAGCTCGTTCCCGTCAAACTGCGAAACAACTCGGTAAACCGACGACGGCTCAAGCCCACCTTCGCCGCCGCTTCGTCCAGAGATTGCTGCCGGTAAAAATCATTGGCCAGCGCGGCAACATAGTTCGCCACCCGCAACGGGCTGGACCCGGCTTCCGGTGAAACCGCTGCCGGTTGCCGCTCGCTCACGCGCATCACCCTCACGGCCAAACGGATGAGCAGGCCGACCAGCAGCGCCTCCCAACCAACGTGGCGGATCACCTGCTCGAAAAGCATCTCCTGCAGGTCCTGGCGCACTAACCGGGCCGCATTGGACTGCGAACCGGTCATTCGCCAATGATGAATGGATTGCCGACGCAACGCCGCCGCGAGCGGTGCGGGCAAAATCTTCTCCCGATAATGAATCACATAAATCACCACCGGACTTCCGCGTAAGTCCTTAAAAGAGTGTTTGGCATGTGCGGCCACATGGACCAAGCTGTCTTGATGTAAATCCCATTTGACATCGGGCGTGCGCAATTGCACGCAGCCTGATATTACAAACACGAACTTGTTGAAATCCTCGTTGAACCACGACGGCCCTGACCAGTTCGCAGCGTGACGGCTTTCCACCGCCACCACTCCAAACTCTGGTATCGTAACGTATTTGGGCCGAGAGGTCAGCTCCGACTGAGGGCCGATTTTTCTGGCTTGACCGCTTGGTCCTGAGTTCGCACGTGAAGCAGGTAAATTTCGGCTCATGGTGTCTATGCTTTTGACTCCGATTTATTGGACCCAGCTCAAACACTCAGAACGGGTTGGTAAATTCAGGTAAATATGTTTAGGAGTGATTTTTCCAAGTCTCCGATACGCTATTTTTCGCCCGGCGTCAAAGGTGGCAACGCCAAGGCACAAATGGCCTGCCGGTAATATTCCAAGCATTTCTCGCTTGGAATACCGGCGGAGGTTGGCGTGGTTTTCATGTTCGGCTTCTGCGGGAAAACCGAAGATTGGCCAGCCGTCGCCGTTCTCGTGATCCAAAGAATAATGCTCACGCCCATTGCTTAAGATGATGAACGGTGCGCCGAGACTGAAGACGTAATCCTTGGCCTGTGCCTTCGCTGAGTTGGAATCAATGGAAAACCGTTTCGTTTCGCCGCCGCCGCCCAAAGGCCGCGTACGGGAATTATTTGGGAGATAATCAGCACATCCATCCGCTGCGGTTTCCTCCGTGGAGACGACCGACTTATTTCCAACGTCCCAACCTATCTCCCGCAAAGGGCGGTCAACCACGATTCTAGCATCGGCTGCGGTTGGCATGGCAGTTTAGTTGTGACGAATCCCGTGAGCCTAACGCATTGGTACCGCGCCGTCAGCAAATTGTTGGGCAAACTATGAATATGGCGCCAAGCGACGAGCTGCGGGAATGATAATAAGCAGTAATAAGTTGTTGCTATTTTATGCTTGCATTTTGTACTTTGCGGTGCAAAGTATTTATATGGATACAAAATGGGCCGTTGACAATCTTCAGACCATCCGCACCTTGATGGAGCGTTCCGCGCTTTACCGCCGGGCGCTGGCTCCCATCATGATCCTTGCCGGCGCGCTCGGAATCGCCGGCGGACTGACCGGCTGGTTTTGCCGGATTGAAAGCAACCGCGGCTTTGTTTGGCTGTGGCTGGGTGTGGCAGTCATCTCCCTCGCCGGGTCATTTTTTTTGGTGCGACGTCAGGCGTTGAAAGATTCCGAACCGTTCTGGTCGCCGCCGACCCGCCGCGTCAGTCAGGCGCTTTTGCCAGCATTCTCGGTCGGACTGGTGACGGCGGTCGTCACCATTGCTGTCAGCGCCAACTCGGGCAGCCAGGACCTGCAATTTCTGCTGGTGGTGTTTTGGACCTGGTTATACGGCTGCGCCATTCATGCGGCCGGTTTCTTCATGCCTCGCGGCGTCCGCTGGTTGGGCTGGATTTTCATAGTCACCGGCACGCTCCTCCTGACCCGGTTGAGCTTGGGAGAACCCCGGCATGTGCTGCCGAATCTGGTGATGGGTGGTATTTTCGGCGGTTTTCACCTCGCTTATGGCATTTATCTCCATTTCACCGAGCAAAAGACACCTGTCGTGTGAACCCGGAACTTTTCCTTCAGCTCAACCGTGTGATCCACGAGAAGGGCCGGCTGGCAATCATGTCCGCGCTGGCCTCCGCCCCCGAACTCTCCTTCACGGAATTGCGCGACCTGCTGGATATGACGGATGGCAATCTCACGACACACATTCGCACCTTGCAGCAGGAAGGTTTTGTGTCCGTGGCCAAATCCTACCGGGACAACCGTCCGCTGACCTCCTGCGCGCTCACCCCGGCGGGCCGGAAGGCCTTCGCCCAATATATTGAGCTGCTGGACCAGATCGTCCAGCAGACCAAACCCAAATAAAATAATATTGAACGGATTTCCTCAACCAGAGTCTCACACTTTGTATGGCAAAGTATAAAAAATGAAAATTCTACGCGCTGAACATCTGGGCATGTGTTTCGGGGTTCGCGATGCCATTGAGCTGGCGGTCCACGAAGCCGCCGCCCGGCCGCTGACCATTCTTGGTGACCTGGTCCACAACGAGACCGTGCTGGCCCAACTCCGTTCCCGGGGAATCCAATTTCAAAACGAGGCCGCCGCCGTGGCCACTCGGCGGGTGATGATTACGGCGCACGGCGCCTCCGACCGCAAATTAACCGACACCAGGAAACGCGGCTTGCAAGTGATCGAAGCGACCTGTCCGCTGGTCCAGATGGCCCATCGTAGTCTTAAGGCGTTGGTGGATGAAGGCTTTCACCCGGTCATCATCGGCCAGCGTGAGCATGTCGAGGTTCTCGGCATGACGGAGGATTTGGAACAGTACGATGTGGTGCTGGCTGAACCTGAAATTGCCCGTTTGCCGGAGCGTCCGCGTTTCGGGGTCATGGCCCAAACGACCCAGCCGATTGATAAAGTCCGGCGGCTGGCACAAGCGCTTCGCGAGCGGTTCCCAGCGGCGGAAGTGCGTTTCGTGGACACGGTTTGCCAGCCCACCAAGCAGCGGCAGAACGCCGCCGTGGAACTCGCAAAGCAATCCGATGCGGTAGTGGTCATCGGTGGCAAAAACAGCAACAATACGCACGAACTGGTCAAAACCTGCGCCCAATTTTGTGAGCGTGTGTTCCACGTCCAGACCGCCGCTGAACTGCGCCGGGACTGGTTTCGCACGGACGATGTCATCGGCATCACGGCGGGAACTTCGACGCCGGATCAGATTATTACCGGGGTTGAACAACGCCTCCATGAATTTGACGCAGCCCAAAATTCAATCGCCAGGACCGAGGAAACCTTGAACTACTGCAAATGGATTGAGCATTTTAAGCGCAATAAGCAAAACCGCCCGGAACCGGACTGGGCTGCACCCGTCAATATTCCATCCGGTGTGCTTGCGCCATTGCTGCGGTCAGTCGAACAATTCCGGCTCGGCGACGGCGGTGGGCCGGCGTCGCTAATCGCGTTTAACCGGGAAAAATTTCGCAGTCGCACGGAGGAGCTGCGACAAATCGTGGATCTTTGGTTTGCGGAAGAGGCGGAACACGCGCGATTGTTGGGGTGCGCGGTGCGACGATTTGGCGGGCGCATCATCACTTCGCACTGGAGCTTCACCGCATTTTGCCTATGTCGCCGCGTGCTGGGCGTAAGTTTCGAATTGCAGGTGTTGACGCTGACGGAACTGGTCAGCACCGGTTACTATCGGATGCTACGGAAACATTCACCCGATGGTCCGCTGGCGGCCATGTGCGAGTTGATCTTGCGCGACGAGGCGGGGCATGTGGCCTTTCAACGTGACCGTCTGCTTTCCGCCGGTTGTCCCCGGCCCGGAATGCGCGGCGGGTGGTGGCGGCTTCAATTTCTCTTTTGCGGGTATGCGGCGGGAACGGTGCTTTGGATCAGCCACGCCCGAGGTTTGAAAGCGATTGGCGGAACGCGCAGCGAGTTCTATTCGGAGATCACCCGGCAAATGACGCGTTTCATCCGGTCATTGGGCAAGCAACCCAAGCCAACCAGAGTTCCGGCGCAATGGGCACAACCTCAATCGGCTCAACTCCAACTCGCGAAATGAAACTGGCCACTCAAAAGTCAGACTGGCACCGCTGGTGGCTGGTCGTGTTCTTCGCCATCGCCATGGCATGGGTCGAATCGGCGGTGGTTTTTTATCTGCGCACCATGATCGACCGCATCGAACCCTATCAACCGGATCCGTTGCCAGTCATCGGCGGATTCGCGATGGTGGAACTGCCGCGGGAACTGGCCACATTGATCATGTTGTTTGTGGTCGGCCTGCTGGCGGGCCGGTCGTGGCGGGCGCGGTTTGGCTACGCCGTCATCGCCTTTGGGGTATGGGACATTTTTTATTATGTGTTTTTGAAATTGATTTGTGGCTGGCCGCACTCGGTGCTGGATTGGGATGTGCTCTTTCTGTTGCCAATGCCGTGGTGGGGTCCGGTGCTGGCTCCATCCCTGATTTCAATGCTGATGATTTTGTGGGGCACCCTGGCGAGCCAATTTGAACCGGTTCACTTCGGGATGACGTCCAACAAGCGGGTGTGGGTGTTAAATTCCACCGGCGTCTTGCTGGCGCTGTACGTTTTCATGGCGGACAGCCTCGCGGCCACGCACCACGGACTGGGTGCGATTCGGACAATGTTGCCGCAACGGTTCAACTGGCCTTTGTTCGGAGTGGCGCTGGCATTGATGGCCACACCCCTGATGAAAATTGGCTGGCAGTTTTTCTTACCAGAGCGCATAGAAACAGTGAACACTGAACCGCGGAAAGAAATTGGATGCACGCACAATCCGGAAAACTGAGATTGAATTCAACGGATATCGCCACCTTGCTGCGAGGGGAGGCGGAGGCGTTGCAAGGCTGGTTGCAGGGTGGTGATGCTTTTCGCCTGGCGCGTGAATTGGGAGTCATTTTGATTGGCACCAGTTGTTATGGCGCGGCGATGGGTTGGTGGCGTTCGCCGGAACAGGCAATGTTCGTCGCCATCAAATTTCCACTCATCATCCTGCTGACCACGCTCGGCAATGCATTGTTGAATGCCATGCTGGCACCGTTGCTGGGGCTGAACCTCACCTTCCGCCAGTCCTTGCGAACCATCTTGATGAGTTTCACCATTTCAGCGGCCATTCTGGGGGCTTTCTCACCCTTGGTGGCCTTCATGGTCTGGAATGCATCACCGCTCACGACGGACACCACTCACAGCACCGTCTATGGTTTCATCAAACTGACGCACGTTTTGGTCATCGCCTTTGCCGGCATCATCGGCAACGCCCGGATGTTCCAACTTTTGGTGAGTTTGGCCGGGGGCAATCGCAGGGTGGCCTGGCGCGTGCAGTTTGCCTGGCTGGCGGTAAACCTATTTCTCGGCAGCCAGCTCTCTTGGATTCTCCGGCCGTTCATCGGCGCGCCATTCCTGCCGGTACAATTTCTCCGGCCCCACATTGCCCTGGAGGGCAACTTTTACGAGAACATCTTTCACACCGTTTTACAATTTTTCCAAGAATAACCATCAAACAAAATCACCCTATGAGCGAAACGAATGAGCCCCCGCAAATTCCACCGATAATTCCGAAGACGGCGAATGGACCCGCCGCATTGGGCGACGACCCGGCTGAACGTGTCCCGATAAAAAATGTCCTGGGGGCGGTGGAAGCCATACTACGCCATCCGCGCCGGCTGATGTTCCAACTTCGCCAACCAGGTGCCGGACAACTTATCGGTGCCATGCTCTTGGCCAGTCTTGTTTGCAGCTTGGTATACGGCCTGATCATCGGTTCATTTTCCGGAGCTGAGCAGTGGTGGGCAGCACCGGTAAAATTCACCGGGGGCCTGTTCCTCTCCGCCCTGATCTGCCTGCCAAGCCTGTATATTTTTGCCGGCCTAAGCGGTTCGACGGCCCGGGCAGGCGAAATTTTTGGGCTGGTTGTGGGCTTGCTGCTACTCATGACGGTATTGCTCATCGGGTTTGCGCCCGTGGCATGGCTGTTCTCGCAATCCACCAATTCGATTCTGTGGATGGGCTTCTTGCATTTAATGTTCTGGTTCGTGGCCACGGCATTTGGGCTGCGGTTCCTGGATGCCGGATTCCGCCAGAGCAACGCCCGCAGCAGTGCGGGCCTCAAAACGTGGACGGTCATTTTCATGCTGGTGGCGCTGCAGATGAGCACCGCCTTGCGTCCGCTCCTGGGCCGGGCGGACACCTTCCTGCCCACGGAGAAACAATTCTTTCTCACACATTGGGGCGATTGCATGAAGCTGCCGGACAACGCGCCGCAATCCAAAGCCAAGGATTAGCCCCAGATTGATGTTTTCATGAAAACGCAAAGCAGACGAATCTTGACCGGAATGGCCGCCTTGACGATGGCGGCAATCATCTGGCTGCCTTGCCTGCATTTCCTTTTTACCAAGCCGGTTGCCAACTTTCGTCAGGATCAAGGCATCTCGCCCTTGGCGCGCCAGCTCGCGGCACGACATTTGCGGCTTTGGACGGAACCTGTCTTGCGTGAGGCTGAACTAAATAAAATGCGGGTCAGCAACGCCGAATGGGATTTTATGGGCCGCAGTTACCTCGTTTGGGCCCTTGCCAACATGAGTTTGCGCGAGCCGGCATCCAAACAGACCTACCTGCAAACGATGGATCAAATCATCGACGAAACCCTGGCACTTGAAAAACAGGAAGGGATGTATTTCTTTTTGATGCCTTATGCCAAGGAACGGAATTATTTCATGCCGCCGGCTCACAGCCTGTTTCTGGACGGGGAAATTGCCATGATGCTGGCCGCACGCCGCATGGTTGAAGAAAAGCCGGAATACAAACCATTGCTGACCGAGCGCGTGAATGCCATGGTCGGACGTTTCACGAAAAGTCCACGGATGCTGCTGGAGAGTTATCCGGATGAAGGTTGGACGTTTGACCATTGCGTCGCACTGGATGCCATCAAGATGGCCGACTGGCTCGATGGCAGTAATCATTCGGTCTTGATCCGCAATTGGCTGGCCATGGCCAAACAGAAGCTCGTGGATCCCAAAACGGGAATATTGATTTCCAGCTTCGAGGTGGATGGCACCCCCCTGGCCGGCCCGGAAGGCTCGTCCATTTGGATGGTGGCCCACAGCCTGCAACTGCTCGATGACGATTTTGCCCGCGACCAATATCAGCGCGCCCGGACCCATCTCGGCGCCATCACGCTGGAGTTCGGTTATGCGCATGAATGGCCAAAATCCTGGAAAGGCGAGGCCAATATTGATTCCGGTCCCATTATCCCTGTGTTCGAGGTCAGCGCGGGGTCAAGCGGCATGGCTTTCATTGGCGCCAGCGCATTCGGCGATGACAATTTTCTCAAGGCCCTCGCGGCCACCTTGGACTTTGCCGGATTTCCCTCGCGCACTCATGGCCAGTTGAAATACTGCGCCAGCAATCAGGTCGGCGATGCGGCGTTGCTTTATGCGGCAACGCTCGGGCCGCTTTGGCAAAAGATTAAAACCGAAACCAGACCATGATGAGATTATCCTCGAAGAAACTAACAGTATTCCGGCGGGCTGAATTTCTATCACCAATGGATCTGATGCAACGGGCGGTCGCCATCGGCTTTTTGTTTTTGATGGCGCATCTCGCCGGATTCCGGGAGTTTACCAGCGTCTTGAATGGAACGGTGGGCTCGGTGGCTTTGGGCTGGAATTTTTCCGCGTTTTTGGCGGTTATTTACATCTTTCTATATCTGGCGTTCGTGATTTTAGTCCCGGTGATGATACTGGCCGCATTGATTCTGACCGTTTGGCAATGGTGCAATCGGGGGCAGACCAAATGAATCGTGAAGCGCTGCTCTTTCGCCGCATTAAGCTACTGACTTGGTTATTTATCACTGGGTTGGTGCTGAGCGGCGTGACGGCAATTCCTCTCGCCAGCGAATTGAACCTTTTAGCGAACTGGTTTGGTAACCCAAACGGATCGTCAGAGTTATCGCAATGGTTCGGGCGCGTCCGCGATGCCCTGAAACAAACACAGGAACAATTTCCATTTCTGTTTTATGGAACGGACTGGCTGGCATTTGGACATTTCGTCATTGCGCTGGCGTTCGTCGGCGGATTACGTGATCCCATCCGCAACCGTTGGCTGTTCGACTTCGGCTTGATCGCCTGTGGTCTCGTGATTCCCTATGCATTCATATTCGGAGCACTGCGTGGAATACCAATTTGGTGGCGGCTGATCGACTGCTCCTTTGGCATATTTGGATTTTTACCGCTTTGGCTCTGTCGCATATGGATAGCCGAATTAGAGAATCCTCCCACCAGCTAATATTCAGGCACATGGTCCTCGCGCTCGCGGAAGGCGCGGGCGTAGAGCCTCCGGTGCTCTTCGGCACGCGTGCGTAGTTCACCGCACGATGGCGGTCGGCACGCGGATCGCGCAAACCGTCTGCAAAAATTCCAGACACCCGCTCGTGATGCATTCCAGAAAGTCGGAGTTCTATTGAGCGAATCCATGATTCAAGGTTGAGGCGTTTGGTGGGTTGATTGCGATTGTCGCCTTCGAATAAAACCGGCCGCGCCTAAGGCCGCCAACGCGATCGCGGCAAACTGATACCCCGAGAAGGGGCCGATGATTGGCGGCGTGTCCCGGAGGAATTCGTGGAAGAAACGGAAAATGCCATAGGCCATTAGGTAAATGTGAAACAAATTTCCCGGGGCAATCTTGCCCCAGCGCAACAGCAAAATCACGCCAAGCATGACTGCGTTGAAAAGAAATTCCATCTGGGAGGCCGGCCAGCGCGGGATGCCGTTGACGTCATTGATGGTGTACCAATTGGCGCTGCAAGTCCGGCCCAGGCAGCAGCCTTGAACCATGCAGCCAACGCGCCCGAACATGATGCCGACGGGGGCGATGACCGCAAACCAATCACCGGTGGTGCCGGCGTATTTCAGCAGGTGCTTGGCGATTTCAACGGCTACATAGCCGCCCAGCAGCGCGCCGGTGATGGATTTGCCGGTGGCCAGAATCAACCAGCGATTTGCATCATGCCAATGCAGCCACCCTTCCGCGCCGAGATAAACGAGTTTTGCGCCGAGGAACGCACCCGCCAGCGCCGCGATATAAATCAGCACTAGCCGGTCATCCCGCCGGGCTAGTCGCGACCAGAACACTATGCTTACAAAAATGCCCGCGAGCATCAGCCAGCCGTAGGCGGTGGAGTGTAACAAAGGGGGTTTCAAATCAAATGTTCATGTGTGAACAGGCTTGGAAGGCGGCGATCAACCAACTTAATAGAAAGAGGAATATCCCCAAAAAGATTCCAAGAACAATCCGCACGCCGGCATTTTTTAATCGGCCGAGACAGCCAAGGCCGCCGCACAAATTACAAATGGCACACAAAACCAATACGACCGGGCCCCAAGAACGATTAGGAGGATTTGCGGAGACGAATACAAGTAACATGGGGATGGGAACCAGGCCGACAATCAGCCAGATAAACGAAAACGCAGGATCATATGCCTTTTTTACCGGTTCGCTCGCTGGCGTGATTTCCTCCGGTATCACTGGTTTTTTTCGAACAAACGGGCGTGAGGCCAGAAAGGCCAGAATAGCAACGGCCGCAAGTATTTCAGGTGCAGATTCTGACAGCGCAACTCCGAAGGAGCCAATTGCCATGGACAGCCCGGAAATCAAAATGATCAGAGCGACGGCAACCATGAAGGCCGTTCCATAACTGAACCGCTCCATTTTTTTAGTCGGGCTAGCAAACCAGCAACCGGCCATCCCGTAAACCGCCCCGTTGAAAACGACGAGTAAGAAGCTTAATAAGAGAGGCATGATGCTGGGTCCCGGCGGCACGTGGGGCAGCACGTGGCCAAGGAACAAATGGAAAATAAGCCAACGCACCACCATGGTCGGCACAAAGAGCAGGAGGATGGCAAACCAAATTCGGTCGCGGTGGCGCAGTAGTCGTGCGACGGCCCCGTCGGGCTTGGTCCGCCAAAAGTTGGCCGCCCAGAAAACAACCGCGGCTGCGACCACCACTTCAATCAGCCAAAAGCCGGGCGTGAATAGAAAGCGGTTATACATAATACGGTAAGATCATGTTGGGGATCAAAATCTTACCGTGGCGCAGCAGCCAAAAAAGAAGGCGATAAAGCCGTTCAAGCACAGCAGCAGAAAAGCGCCGGCGATTGCCCCGCCGGTTCCCCGTCGGAACAGCAGGGCGGACGAAACCAAGCAACACGCCAGGCTGGCAATACAAGCCAGCCATAAAAGGATAACTTCTTCGTCCCCCGAAACGGTGCGGCCCACGCCACTAAACACCGCGAGCAAAATGACTGACGGTGTGAATCCAAGGAACAAAGCAACGGCGGGGATGTTTTTTGGCTTTTGCGGTTCGTTTGAATTATTTTCCATAAAACTATTTCGATTCCATTTGGCAATCGGCAAAGCCGGAGTAGTAGCGACAGAAGGAATCCAGTTTACCATCCGGGCGGATGACGTGGGTGCAGCAGCGGTCAATGCGGTCTTCGTCCCAGGTCCCGGCATCCATGAACGGCTTGATGAAAAGCCGGAACGTGTGCGATTCGTCCAATTCAAATTGCTTGAGCAGTTCGCCGAGCGGTTCGGATTCACAGCCGCATTTCATCAGGTCTTCGAGTTTGTAACGGACTTTGGTGCCGAGAAATCCCTGCACATTTTTGAAATCAACAAAATCGCTGACGGAACGGATTTGGCCGCCGACTTTCAGCAGATAGCCGATGGTCGCGCAATTGGGATCGCCACACGGTAGCGGGGTGAAATCCTCGAACCGCAGTTTGCCCGCTGATTGCCCGACGGCGGCGAGAATGATGTCCGCCGTGTTGAGGCCGGGTGACGGTTGCTGGTTACGAATTGAAAATTGTGGAATCCGCCCGCTGGTGAACATTGGCTGGAAGGAAATTCCGCGCACGTTCGGCCAGCGCAAACCGAAGTCAATTGCCTCCCAGAGAAACGGCAGGTTTTCCGGCGTTACGGTCATGGCCAGCGTGACCGGCAGTTTCATTTCCCGGCAGCGTTCCAGGCAACGCTCGCGGGTGGCGCGCAAGTCCGCGCCCCGCAGGAATTTCTGTCCCGCCTCCTGGGTGCCGTCGAACTGGAGATAAAGCTGAAATTTTCCGTAGCGAAAGGTCGTGGCCAAATCGGCGGCAAATTCGTCGTCGTGCGCGATGCGAACTCCGTTCGTGTTCAGCAAAACGTAATCGATCTTTGGATTAGCCTGCAGCCAGCGGAGCAGTTCAAAGAATTGCGGATGGAGGGTGGGCTCGCCGCCGGATAGTTGGAGGATTTCGATTTTCCCTTTGCGGTCAATCACGCCCTGGATGCGCCGCTGCAAGTCATCCAGCGGCACGGCATCCACTTTTTGTCCGGTTCCCACCGGTGAATCGGCGAAACACGTCGGACACGCGAGGTTGCAGGAGTTGACGATTTCAATCAGGGCGAGGCAGGTGGAAAGTTTTTCCATTACGCCCAGGGCATCACCCGGCTCGGCATTGCGACCCAGCGTGCCGGCGGGTAAACCATCGGAAGCACAGCAAGCTTGCCCGCCGCAGCAATCATTTTCTGTTTTGCCTCTCGAGAGCCAATAGAATCTGGCGTCAGATGCGATGCAGACGCTGGCCTCGCCGTGTTCGGCGCAGGAGCGTTTGAGAAATATCTTGGAGGCAATGCCGCCCGTGCGCCAAACCTCCGCCGGACACCGCATCTGGCAAACCGGACAGCGCGACGTCGTGCGTTTAAGCAGTTCGTCGGTGAGTTTAAGCGGGGAGGCGAACATGATTTTATTCAGCAATTCTGATTCGATTGCCCTCGAGATTGCCGCCAAAGCAACCCAGCGAGTCACCCGCAATCACCCTGCGACCGAAACCTGAAAACCAGAAAATTGCCGCCAGAAAATCCCGGAGCCAGAGCAGATTCTCTCCTTTAAAGGGTTTCAGTGGATTCATAGGCGCATTTTTGATGGGAACATTCTGCTAGGCAAGTGAATTACGGTTTCGCGAAATTGACCGGCCACGAACCGCCAGCCGCGCCGGGTTGGGGCCGCTACAATCATTGCCGTGCGGGCGCCCGGCGCAGTTTGCTGAATCCTTAATTATCATCTGAACTTTATAGCGTATTCTGCTTTGATAACGTGAATTGAAAAAAACCACAGGGGCATTATTTAAATCGATGCACTTTTATTAACCCACCGCAGTCGGTTGGCTTAACCGCTTGAGGAACTACTGCCTAGTCCAGAAAATTTCGGAAATCGTCAATCCAATCCCGATGCACGTGAGTTTTTGGTGCGCATCAAGCAAAGTTTAGACTGCTGAAAAACATTGA
>Ga0302266_10000424_pt1 | contig 42953 bp, 41 predicted proteins | sample III_Bog_E1_2_FD_194559 | JGI IMG/M metagenome (GOLD analysis project Ga0302266, IMG submission 194559) | Peat permafrost microbial communities from Stordalen Mire near Abisko, Sweden - III_Bog_E1_2 | ecosystem: Environmental > Terrestrial > Soil > Wetlands > Peat | place: Sweden: Abisko...
CCGGGGGAGAGGGCCGGGGTGAGGGCGGACGTTGACCCTGAAATTCGAGCTTTGCCCTTGCTCCCCATCTGCGTCCATCTGCGGTAAAGCTCTTTTTCACTCGCATCGTTACGGCTAAGGATTGGTGCTGGCTGACCGATTTGGTTTGACGACCTTTGGCGGGCGATTGAAGCTGGGGGGATGGACCAGCACGAGTTATCCCAGCAGCCTTACGATGAGTATGGCCGGCCGATTCAGCCAACTTTCTGGCAGCGGATCAAAAAACTCCTCGCCCCCATCGGCGTTGGTTTTTATGCCCTCTTCAAATTTCTGGGACCATTGAAATTCCTGCTGCCGGTGCTTAAAACCGGCGGCACGATGATCGTCTCGGTCGGGGTTTACGCCCTGTTCTGGGGCTGGCGGTTTGCCGCCGGGTTTGTGCTGCTGATCTTCATCCATGAATGCGGGCATCTGCTGGCGGCCAAACGGATTGGCTTGAAAGTCGGCGCGCCGGTGTTCATTCCGTTCATGGGTGCGCTGATCGCGCTCAAGGAAGCGCCGCGCAACGCCTGGATCGAGGCACAGGTGGGCATTGGCGGGCCGCTGTTGGGAACGGTTGGGGCGGGTCTCTGTGAATTAATCTATCTGGCCACGGGCAATCTGCTCTTCAGCGCCCTGGCTTACACCGGATTTTTCCTGAACCTGTTCAATCTGGCCCCGGCCGGCATTTTGGACGGCGGACGGATTGTCACCGCGCTGTCCCCGTGGCTCTGGCTCGTGGGTTTTGGCGTGCTGGTGGTGATGACGATCACGCATTTCAATTTCCTGCTGGTGCTGATTTTAATCGTGTCCCTGCCGCGGCTGTTTTTCCTTTTTCGCCGGAAAACCGAGGCGGAGCGGCGTTATTTTGAAGTCACGCCCGCCCAGCGCTGGACCATGGCCGTCCTGTATTTCGGGCTGATCACCCTGCTGGTTTTGGGCATGGAAGCCACCCGGGTCGCCCGGGAATCGCTGCAGTGAGGGTGCCCATGGCGATGGCTGGCGCCGGTCCGGCTACTCACCACTTGCTTCGCCAGTGAAATCGGGCTATACCGGGGACATCGTGAAAGTGCGCCGTTACCATTCCATCAAAGCTGCCGAAGCCCGAGACCGTGGCGTGGTCAAGGCGAGTCGAGGCACCCGCTTTGCGGGTCGGCAGCAGCGTCGGGTATCGCTGGCGGGTGGGGTGAATTGGCGCATCAACAACTGGCGCCAGGTGGCGGGCGCTTTGGCCAAATGGGCGTGACCTGTGCGCAACCGTTTTACCCTCCAGCAGTTTTCCAGTTTGTTTCAGATCCGGAATCCAGCCGGCCGGCATTATGTTATCATTGGAGGGCAGGCCGTTAACGATTGGGGGTGGATGGGCCACCGCGCAAATTCGCTTTTCTTTCCCGCGCGATTTTTTATGCTGGCGGCATGCCTTCATTCGACATTGTTTCACAGGTCAACACGATGGAAATCGAAAACGCGGTCAACCAGGCCCGGAAAGAACTGGCCAACCGGTTTGATTTCAAGGGCAGCAAGGCGGAAATCGTGCTGGAAAAGACGGAAATCAAGCTGACCGCCGAGGATGAATTCAAAGTCAGCGCACTGAACGAGATGGTCATCGGGCGGCTGGCCAAACGGGGCATCAGCCTGAAGAGCGTGGAACAGTGCGACCCGGATGTCTCGCCGCTGGGCCATGCCCGGCAGGTCATCAAAATCAAACAGGGCATCGAAGCCGTCGTGGCCAAACAGATCACCGGCTTCATCCGGGACGGCAAATTCAAGGTGACCACCCAGATTCAAGGGGACGAAGTGCGGGTGAACAGCAAGAGCCGCGATGAATTGCAGACGGTCATTGCCGCCGTGCGGGCGAAGGAATTTCCCGTGGCGGTCCAATTTATCAATTTCCGCGAGTAAACCGGGTAAAAGCCGCCCGACCGGGCGCAAATTTCGGGCAAAAAAAACCGGGTCAATCAGCCAGAGGGTGGCGGAGAGACCCGGGGAATTTTCGAATGAGTACAACGTAGGATTACGGAGAACTCCGATCTGGGTCAGTACCAGAACCCAAACCGAAAGTGTATTGTCAGATGACAAAGATCAAAGTTGCGTCACCGTTTAATGTGACCTGCAACTGCCCATAGTTAATCATAGACCCTTATTTTTGTCAACGACCATATTGAGATATAAGTAAAACTATTTAAAAATCGGCTTCAATATAAGCCGCCGGTTCTGGGCGGCCGGGCCGCAGTCTGGGGTGGTGACGGGGATGACGGCGGGGGCGGGGGCAAGATGCGCCGGGACCGAACTTGCTTTTGGCCGGGCGGATGGCAATTTAAGGCCATTGATTTATATGCCGAACATACCGACCCAGGAAGACATTCAGAACGCACTGAAAGCCGTCAAGTATCCGGGCTATTCCCGGGATATTGTTTCCTTTGGACTGATCAAGGAAATAGCCATCGCCCAGGGCGCGGTGAGCGTGGCGCTGGAACTGACCTCCGCCAATCCGGAGGCCGGACGCCAGATTCGGGACGACGCGGAGCGCGTGCTCAAGGGGCTGCCGGGGGTCACCCAGGTTCAGGTGGAGGTGCGGTTGCCGTCCGGCGGCGCACCCGCCACTCCGGGGGGCGGTCAGAACCGCGTGCCCGGCGTGAAACGGGTCATGGCCATCGCCAGCGGCAAGGGCGGCGTGGGCAAATCCACTTGTTCCGTGAACCTCGCGTGCGCCCTGCGCCATTTGGGCGCACGGGTCGGCTTGCTGGATTGCGATATTTACGGCCCGAGCATTCCGCTGATGATGGGCATTCATGAACGGCCGGGGATCAACGCGGCGGGCCAGATGGTGCCGCCGGTGGCGCACGGCGTCAAAGTCATGAGCATCGGCCTGCTGCTGGACGATGACCAACCGGTGATCTGGCGCGGACCGATGATCACCAAGACCATCCAACAATTTCTGATGGCGGTCGAGTGGGGTGACTTGGATTTTCTGCTGGTGGATTTGCCGCCGGGCACGGGCGACGCCCAGCTTTCGCTCTGTCAATCGGTGCCGCTGGATGGCGGTGTGGTGGTGACCACCCCGCAGGAGGCCTCGCTGGGCGTGGTGCGCAAAGGCATTGGGATGTTCGTGAAGGTGCATGTGCCGATCCTGGGTTTGATCGAGAACATGAGTTATTTCACCACGCCGACGGGGGATCGCGTGGAGATTTTCGGGCATGGCGGCGGCCGCAAAGAAGCGGGCCGGCAGAAGGCGCCTTTCCTGGGTGAAGTGCCCATTTTCACGGCCATCCGCGAAGGGGGCGATGCGGGCACGCCCATCGTGGTGTCCGCCCCGAATCACCCGGCCAGCCAGGCGTTCCTTCAGATTGCGCGGAAGTTGTTGTGAGGAGGATGGGATGACTGCGCTTGGGTTCGTTTTGCCGCCATCCGGCTGGCGTTGCGGACGGTGGTCGCGTATGCTGAGCCCGGAACATGGAACACGCGCCTGCCAAAGATCCACGCTGTATCGTGATTGCCGGCCCGAACGGGGCGGGCAACACCACGTTTGCGCGGGAATTTCTACTCAAGGACGCCGGGGTGGTACATTTCGTGAACGCGGACCTGATCGCGGGCGGACTATCACCGCTGCGGCCGGAGAATGCCGCCGTGGCGGCGGGCCGTCTGTTCCTCACCGAACTGGATCGGCTGGCCAGGGCACGGGTGGATTTCGCCTTCGAGACCACGTTGAGCGGGGTGGTCCATTTGGGCCGCCTGCGCCGGTGGAAGGCGACCGGCTACCGGGTAGAAATTATTTTCTTGCGTCTGCCTTCGCCCCGGCTGGCGTTACGGCGCATCGCCGGCCGTGTCAAACAGGGGGGACACGATGTTCCCCGCGCCGATGTATTGCGCCGTTTCACCCGCGGCTGGCAGAATTTTCAAACCGCCTACCGTCCGCTCGCCGATGCGTGGGCGGTGTATGATAATGCCGGCGATATCCCCCAACTACTGGAGAAAACCCCATGACCACACGGAATCAAAACCAACGCGCTGACGACTTTGCCGCCGCCGTGGGACGGGCGTTGCGCCGGGCCGGTCGGACGGCGCGAAAAACCGCCCGTGCTCACGGCACCCCCATTTATCTGTGGCGCAAGGGCAGAGTGGTCGCCGAAAAGCCGTGACCGGCCGGTTCTTCCCGCCCGGCTGGCGACAATAAATTGAGCGGTGCCCTGGTGTATACCGAGTTTTCCGCGAGGGCGACGCGCTGCGGGTGGGACACCCGCGCTCCGCCGGAAAAAAACGGCCGCGCAGGGCGCGGCCGGTGGGAAAGAGGCGTGGGGTTTAAATTAGTGGCTCAGGGCTTGGGAGCGCCCGGCGGATGCAGCAGTACAAAATCGCCACGGCGGTTTTTCGCCCAGGCGGCTTCGTCGTGGCCGGGATCCGCCGGTTTGTCTTTGCCGTAGCTGATGGTTTTGACGCGGTCCGGGCTCAAACTCTTCTTGGCCAGTTCCTCCCGCAGCGCGAGCGCCCGGCGTTCCCCCAGGGAACGATTGTATTCTTCCGTGCCGCGTTCATCGCAATTGCCCTCGATGAGCAGCTTCAGCGTGGCATCGCCGGCCAGGACGGCGGCGACCGCTTCCAGATTCGACGCTTCCGAGGATTTAACCACCGCGCTGTCAAAGGCGAAATGCACGGTGTAGTTCTTCAGGGCGGCACGATCCTCAACCATCCCGTCAAAGTTGGTTTCATCCGTGGTCGGAATACCAAAGTTGGGGGGATTGGGATTGGGATTGAAGTTGGGCTGGGGTTCGGGCTGGATTGGCGGCGTGGAGGGAAGCGTGGACGTCGAGGCCGTATCCGCGACTGGCGAGGGTGAGGCCGGCAGATTGGTCATCTTCACCGGTTGGTGTTTGCAGCCGGTGCCGGCCAGAGTGACCGCCAGTGCCAGCGTCAGCGGATAAATCAGGTTCATGCTTTTCATATTTTTTCTCGGTTCAGTTTTCAGTTAAATTCGTGCAATTAATCAAATCAATGGTTCCAGCCTCATCGGGCCCAGGCCGGCTGGGAATCGTTGCCCGAAAGCCGTCGAATATCCTTGACCTGTTTGGTCATCACGTCAAGCACAGACAACGCATAAGTATAACCCACCCGGCGGGTAAACACCAGCGTACGCGAGTTGGGCGACCACGACGGGTCCTCGCCCCGGACCAGCACGACGGGCGCGATGCTCCCATCCGCCGGCACCACGCAGATGTCAAATTCATAGGCCTGCCGCGTGAAGGCGATCCATTTCCCGTCCGGCGACCAGTCCGGTTCCGTGGGGTTGGACACGCCCGGGGTGGGGACGACTTGCAGCGCACCACCCCCGGCGGGCACCTTGGCCAGCACACGCCGCTCACGGATTTTGGTCGCGAAACAAATCCACTGCCCGTCCGGCGACCAGCACGGCGATGAATCTTCGGTGCTCGAGGTCAGTTTTTTGGGGTTCGTGCCGTCGGCGTTCGCCACCCAGATGTTGGGGCTGCCGCTGCGGCTGAGGACCATGGCCAGCCGCGATCCCTCCGGCGACACCGCCGGAGCGGTGTTCAACCCCGAATACTTCGCCACGATGGAACGCTGCCCGGTGCTGAGGCTGTTGTAGAAGATGTCCGGGTTGCCGGGGAAATAGGAGGTGTAATACAGCGCAAGCCGGCCCGGCACCCAGGCCGGTGCGGCCACGATGGAGTCATCGTGGGTGACGGCTTGGGGGTTGTGTCCGTCAAAATCGGCCACATATATCTCGCTGTGGCCCGTCGCGGTTTCCTTCTTGAACGCGATTTTCGTCAGCCCGATGCCGTCCTTTTGGGTGACGGCTTTGACGATGTCATTGGCGAGATAATGGGCCTGCCGCCGCAGGCTCGCCCCGGAATAGGTGCGGGAAAAGACAGTTTGCTTGGACAGCCGGTCCACCACCGTGCCGGTGATGGCGCCGGCATCGCTGCCGCTGATTTGAAACTGCGCCGCATCCGGCCCCACAAACGAAAAGCCCTGCACATACAGGTCGAATTTGAGCACCTCGAGCCCCTCCCCACTGAAGCCGGACAGGGACACGGGGATGGGTTTGGTCATGCCCATTACCGTAATGTTCTTCTGAATGGTGAGGTTTTCCTGGGCGGGCGCGGTTGGCCCCGCCGCGAGAGTCATGGCGAGGGCCAAGCCGATTTTCAGGGGGTTTAAAAAATGTTTTTTCATTCAAGCATCCGTTTGGCTTTAAGGTCGAAGTTGATGTTATAAGAACGTTCTTTGTCGGTCGCGCCGTCGGGGAACGGCGGGAAAAGTCGCTGGCGTTCGAGTGCCCGGCGCACCGAGGCGTCCACGGCCGCATCGCCGGAAGGGTCGGTAATATGTGCGGAAATCACTGTGCCATCGCTGGCAATGACGACATGCACCCGGGGGCTGGCATCGTTGTTATCCGCGTTATCGGGCGGCATCCAGGCCTGTTCATACAGGCTTTTAACAATCTGCCCGTAATTGGCGGCGGATTCAGCGTCGTTGCCCGGCAACTTCACATCCGTGCTGTGGGATAAATTATGCTCCAAACTGCCGGTGATCCGGCTGATTTCACGCTCCCGTTTGCGCTCCGCGTCACGTTCGGCCCTGGCCTCGGCGCGGGCCTCGGCTTCTTTTTGGGCGGTGTCGTCGTGGGTTTTGGCGACCTTGCGCACGACGGTGGTGAGGTCCACGTCAATGGTATGCTTATTCTTCGGCTTCACCGGCACCGGACTGGGTTCGTCAGTGGGCTGGTTCTCGGGGGTGTCCGGCTCGACTGGTTTGGCCGGCTCCATCACTTTGGGCGTCGGGACGGGTTCCGGTGTCACCACCGGCTTGGTTGGCTCGGTGGGGGTCGGCTCGGTGGGCGGAGTGACCGGGGTGGGCGGCGCGACCGGCGGCGGCGTGGCCTTGGCCACCCCGCTGCTCAACGCCGCATCAATGGCGTTGAGCGGGATGACCTTGAGCATGGGCAAATCCACGGGCGGGGTTTCCCGGCGGAAAAAACCCGGGCCCACAAACAAAATCAGCAGCAACAGCAGGTGAAAACCGGCGGTGGCGAGGATGCATTTTTTTTGCAGCGGATTCATCGGTCGGGGCGCGGGTCGGTGGCCATGGCGATGGTGATGCCGTTTTTCTGGCAGGTGTCAAACAGGCCCGCCAGCAATTCATATCGGGCGTCTTTGTCCACCCGGATATACGCGATTAAATTGGGGTTCTCCCGCGCCTCCTCCGCCAGCCGGTGTACGAGTTGCGGCTCAGTGAGCCGCTGCTTTTCCAGTTTATAATAGCCGGTGCTGGTGATTTCCACCGTGCGGATGTCGTTCTTGTCCACCTTCGGGTTTGTCCGCCCGCCGTGCGGCAGTTTCAGGTCAATGCTCTGTTCGAGCAGGGGCGTGGTGATGACGAAGATGATGAGCAGCACGAAGGCAAGGTCCAGCAGCGGGGTGATGTTGATTTCACTCAACGTCACCAGGTGGCTGCGCTCGGAAAACCTTCTCATGGCCGTATAAATTAAATCACTCTTTATCGTCCGCCAGAAATTCCGTCTCCATCCGGGAGACGAGTTCCTGGGCGAAATTATCCAGGCCCACGGTGAACGCCCGCAGGTTGTGGACGAGCCAGTTGTAGCCGAACATGGAGGGGATGGCGACGAGCAGCCCGGCCACGGTCGTGATCAGCGCGGCGGAGACGCCGGGGGCCATCGCCGCCATGGTGGCGCTGCCCTGCTGGGCAATGCCGGCAAAGGTGCTCATCACGCCCCAGACCGTCCCGAGCAGCCCGATGAAGGGCGCGCCGCTCACGGCAATGGCCAGTAAAATGAGGCCGGACTCAAGCTTCAAACATTCCTGCGCCACGACATTCTCCATGGCGCGCTTGACGTGTTCCATGTGTTTGAGCGAAACGTGCTGTTTGCTGCGCTCGCCGGCGGGTCCGCGCAACCGGGTGTCCAGGTTCACGCAGCCCGCCTGATACACGGCATAGAGCGGGCAGCCCTCCACCTGGAGCTTGCGGTCGAAAATTTCGAGCACGGATTTTTGGGCCCGGAATTCCTCGCTGAAATAGTGGTTTAATTTGCGTGCCCGCTGCATTTGAATGGCCTTGGACACCATCACGGACCACGCCAGAATGGAAAAAATGACGAGGAAAACGATGATGATCAGCGCCTCGATGGTGGCCTGGCCCAAAATATAGACCAACTCCGGCTCTTTGGAAGCGGTTCCTGCGGCGGCAAATAGACAGAATACACCCATAAATCATGCGACTCACGATCCGACCGAGAGGAACCGAGCGGCCGGACGGCAGGCGGTCGTAACACGCACTACCAAGGGGATTATCCGTCACCGCCCGCCGGAAACCAAGTTTTTTTCGCGGAAAAATGAAGCGGCGGGGCGTCATTTTCGCCGGGGCGTTTTCTTTGCTTGCGTGGATTCCCAATCCGGTTTATTCGGATGGGCCTGGATTTTTACGATTTATGAATTATACCAAACTGCAATGGTGGGAACGGTTTCAAAAATATCACATGTCGTTTCCCTCGGTCGGGCTGGCCCTGGATTTGAGCCGGATGAATGTGGATGACGCGTTTTTTGCCGGGATGGAGGGGCCGGTGCAAAAGGCCTTTGCCGCCATGGCCGCCCTGGAAACGGGCGCGATTGCCAACCCGGATGAAAACCGCATGGTGGGGCATTACTGGCTGCGCAATGCCGCGCTGGCGCCCACGGCGGAAATCACGGCGGAAATTGTCCGGGCGCTGGCCCAGATCCAGGCCTTTGCGGCCAAAATCCATCAGGGCGCCACGGCCGGTGCGGGGGGGACGTTCAAGAATTATTTGCTCGTGGGCATCGGCGGCTCGGCGCTGGGCCCGCAGTTTGTGGCGAATGCCCTGGGCGATCCCCGCACGGACAAGCTCAAACCGCATTTCTTTGACAATACGGACCCGGACGGGATGAACCGGGTGCTGGCCACGCTCGGGCCGGATTTGAACCGGACGCTCTGCATTGTGATTTCCAAGTCCGGCGGCACGAAGGAAACCCGCAACGGCATGTTGGTGGCGCAGGCGGCGTATGAGCAGGCCGGGCTGCATTTCGGCCGGCATTGCGTGGCGGTGACCACGCTGGGGAGTGAGTTGGATAAGGTGGCGGTGAAAAATGAATGGCTGGAACGCTTCCCGATGTGGGATTGGGTGGGCGGTCGCACCAGCGAACTCTCGGCGGTGGGCCTGCTCCCGGCGGCGTTGCAGGGCCTGGACATCACCGGGATGTTGACCGGGGCCAAGACGATGGATGAAGTCACCCGCAGCACGGATTACAAGGCGAACCCGGCGGCGTTGCTGGCGCTGGCATGGTATGCCGCCGGTAACGGTAAAGGTCTTAAAAACATGGTCGTTTTGCCATATAAGGACCGTTTGGAGCTATTTTCCAAGTATTTACAGCAGTTGGTGATGGAGTCGCTGGGCAAAGCTCTGGATTTGGATAAGAAGCTGGTGAACCAGGGCATTACGGTGCTGGGTAACAAGGGCGCCACGGACCAGCATTCTTACATTCAACAACTCCGGGATGGCCTGAATGATTTCTTCGCCACGTTCATTGAAGTACTGCACGATCAAGACGGCCCGGCCCTCGAAGTGGAACCGGGCACGACTTCGGGCGACTTTTTGCACGGGTTCTTCCTGGGTACGCGGCAGGCGCTGGCGGAGAATAACCGGGAATCCCTCACGCTAACCATTGATAAAGTGTCGCCGTTTTCCGTGGGGCTGCTGATCGCGCTGTTTGAGCGGGCGGTGGGGTTATACGCCACGCTGATCAACATCAACGCCTATCATCAGCCCGGCGTGGAGGCGGGGAAAAAGGCGGCGGGCACGATCATTGATATCCAACGGTTGCTCGTGAAGCATTTGGAAGCCAACCCGGGCCAAAGTTTTACGGCGGCGGAACTGGCGGCGGCCATCGGGCGCCCCGACGAGGTGGAATCGGTCTATAAGGTCGCGCGGCACCAGGCCGCGAACGGTTGCGAGGTTGAGCTGGTTCCCGGAGCCACGCTGGCGGCGACCCGCTTTCTCATTGGTTGAAAAAGTCTGTCGGATTTGCCCGGGGGCAGACATTAATATAGTGATGCCGCCGCCGGACGATACTGAATTGCTCGCCGCCTACGCGTCGCAACACTCGGAAGAGGCGTTTGCGACGCTGGTGGAGCGTTATGTGGCGCTGGTGCATTCCGCCGCGCTACGGCAGGTGCAGGATCCGCATCTGGCGGAGGAAATCACGCAGGCGGTGTTCATCATCCTGGCGCGGAAAGCGGGCCGGTTGCCGAAGGGAACCGTGCTGGCGGGCTGGCTGTGCCGCACGGCGCGGTTCACGGCGTTGAACGCGCTCAAGGCCGAGCAACACCGCCAGCAGCGTGAACAGGAGGCATACATGGAATCCCAATCGCCGGACAACGGGCCGGAGGCGTGGAGGCAAATTGCGCCGTGGCTGGATGAAGTGGTGGCGGAGTTGGGCGACGCGGACCGTAATGCGGTGGTGCTGCGCTTTTACCGGCAGCTTTCGCTGGCGGAAGTCGGCGGGGCGCTGGGGGTGAATGCCGATGCGGCGCAGAAACGCGTGACGCGGGCGCTCGAGAAACTGCGCGTCCAACTGGTGAAACGTGGCGTCACGCTGTCGGCGGCGGTCATCGCGGGAGCGGTGGCGGCGAATTCGGTGCAGGCCGCGCCGGCGGGGGTCGTGGTGACGGCCACGGCGGCGGCGAGCGGGGCGGCGGTGGCAACTTCGACGTCCTTGTTGGTGAAGGGCGCCTTGAAGGCGATGGCCGGGATGCGCTGGAAACTGGTTTCATGGCTCGGGGCCGGCGCAGGAATTGCCCTGGTCTCGGCCACGGTGTTGCTGGCGCGCAGCCATGAACGGCAACCCGGGGTGTCGGGGCCTGGCGCTGCGAACGAGCCGGTGCTGATCGTCCCGGGTGCGAGCGTGGGGAAGGTCAAGGCGGGCATGACCGAAGACGAGGTGGCCGCCCTGCTGGGCCCGCCGGATCGGGTGCAGGGGGCGGTCATGAGTTACGACCGGCAATGGGGCTTTTCGGTGGTGGGCAACCGCCAGAAAATCGTTGGGGTGGTATTTTGCGGGGATTCGGAACCGGACTATCCGGGGGTGAAGATTTTCAAGGGCCGCACGAAGGAGGGCATTGGCATGGAATCGAGCCGGGCGGAGATCATCAAGGCATACGGCCCGCCCACCGCCGCAAAACCGTGGGCCCCCGGCCAGGAACAACTGGAATACCGACCCCTGGGCCTGACTTTTATTCTGGGGGAGGGAAAGGTTTTTAACATGAGCGTGGACTTCCGAAAACCCCAATGAACGCGGTGCCGGATGGTTCTACCGGGGCGGAGCCGGGTTTCGTTCGCCGGCTGCTGAGCGCCTTTCGCTATCCGCTGTCGGGTGGCGGCGGCTTCATCATCACCGGCGGGGCGGTGTTTTTTACTGTGGCGGAATTCATTTTCGCGCATGTGAGTTTTATCGGGATGGTGCTTCAGGTGGGGGTCCTGGGGTATTTGGCGGCTTTTGCCAAGGACGTGGTGCGGACGAGTGCGCTCGGGGAACAGACGCCGCCGGGTTGGACGGATTTTTCGGACTGGCCCGAAGATCTCGTCCGCCCGGCGGCCCAATTTTGGGTGGTGATGGGTCTGGTGTTGGGGCCGCTGATTTTCCTGCACTTCAAGCATCCACTGCCCGGCGGGACGGGGCGCGCGGCGCTGGTGATCGCCGGGCTTTGGGGCGTTTTCGCGGGCCCAATTTTATTCATGGCGGTGGCGATGACGGATTCCGTGGCGGCGGCCTTCAATCCGGTGCCGCTGGTGCGCGCCGTTATGCTGATCTTCCCGTATTATCTCCTGACGTGCGGCTTTTTTGTGGGGCTGGCGGGTGCGGGCGTGGCGGTCGGCGCCAGCATGGCCCGGGTCGGTTGGATACCGATCCTGCCGGGACTGGTCGGCTGGTGGTTGGCCTTGTATCTCATGACGGTCATCCTGCGCGGTTTCGGCTTGCTCTACCGTTGCCACCATGACGAGTTGCAGTGGTATTAGCCGGTTTCCGACGTTGAAATTTCAGGTCGCAGACGTTTCAACTGACGGCTGAATGTAGAGACGGAACCGACCCAGTGCTGACCCACCGCCCGCACGGTCGCACAGAATCGCCTTGAATCCACGGGGTTTGCCCTCATACTCCCATTCGTTATTCCCTTGAGCGGCATTATTTTATGAACGGTCAACAATATCATCAACGAGCCATAAATTTTGCGCTGTCCCTGCTCACGGTCTGGTTTGCTTCCGCCCCGCTGAGCGGCTTTTGCGCGGACACACCCGACGCCAATGCCTATGCGCCCGCCAACCTGCCTGGCAACGGTCTGGCACAGCACGATTTCCTTTGTTCGGGTGAGGCGCACGAGGAGCGGTTGTCGCTGGTTCGCGGCGGCCGGGTGGTCTGGTCCTACACACATCCCGGCCGGGGCGAGATCAGTGACACGGTGTTGGAGCCCAGCGGGCACATTCTGTTCGCCCACCAGTTTGGCATCACGGAAATTACCCGGGATAAAAAGGTCGTCTGGAATTATGACGCCCCTGCGCACACGGAAATTCACACGGCGCAGCCGCTCGGCACGAACCGCGTGTTCTTCATCGAGAACGGCAACCCGGCCCGGTTCATCGTCATGAACAAAGACACCGGGGCCATCGAGCACCAGTTTGTTTTGCTGGCGAAGGACACGAACAGCGTCCACCGCCAGTTCCGCCGGGCGCGGTTGACTCCTGCCGGAACGATCCTGGTGGCCCATCTGGATTTGGGGAAAATCGTCGAGTATGACTGGGACGGCCGGGCGCTGTGGTCGCAGGACCTGACGAATTGTTGGTCGGCCGAATGGCTGCCCAATGGCCACGTTCTGGCCGCCACCAGCGCGGTGCAGGTGGTGCGTGAAATTGACCGCCAGGGCCGGACGGTCTGGGAATGGACGCCGGCGGATGCGCCCGGTTATCAGTTTGGATTTACGCAAACGGCGATCCGCCTGCCGAACGGAAACACGCTCATCAACAACTGGTTTGAACACCCGCCGCAAGAACCGGAAGCCGGTCGGGAGCCGGTGCAGGCCATTGAGGTGACGCCCGACAAGAAAATCGTGTGGGCTCTGCGCTCCTGGGCGCCGCCCGCCGATCTGGGCCCGGCCACGACCTTCCAAATGCTTGATCCTTGAGCGAGCGTTCCGCGTGAGGCTGCGTCATCATCGCACCCCGGCCATGCTCACGCCGGGCTCAAATCTTTTTCAGCAAATCCTTCAGCCGCGCCCAGGCTTGGTCCCGCGCCTGCCGGTTGGCCGGTGTTGCCGGCGGATACTCGGGTTCCCCGTGCGCCATGAAACCATGCCCGGCCCCGCTGTAAATGACCGGCTCGAATATTTTGCCCGCGCGCTTCATCGCTTCCTGGCCGGGCGGGACGGTGAGGGTGACCCGCGCATCATTTTCGCCGTAAAAGCCATAGATGGGACATTGGATGTTCGGTATGCCGTTGGTGGGGGGCGGGAAGCCGTAGAAAACGAACACGGCCTTTAAATCCGTCCGGTGACAGGCGGAAATCGAGGCTTGGGAGCCGCCCCAGCAGAACCCGGCCTCCGCTAGCCGGCCATTCGCTGACGGCAGCGTCTTCACATATTCAGCGGCCGCGTTCAGGTCGCCGGTGATCTGATCCGGCGGCAGTTTCTTGAGCGCGAGGTCCAATTCGCTCTGGCCAGGAAACGAACTGGTGCCGCCGCCGTTCGGCCCCGAGCCCGAAAGAAAATCCGGCACGATGGCGATGCAGCCGGCCTCCGCCAGCTCATCCGCCGTGAGCCGTGCCCAATCCGTCAGCCCGGAACTGTCATGAATCACCAGCACGGCCGGGGCCTTGTCCTTAACCTCGGGATACACCACCCAGCACAGCACGGAGCGGGTGCCATTGGTTACCGTGACATACTCCATGTGGCGGGGGGACTTTTCCAGTTTGGCCTTCGCCCAATCCTGGGCCGAGGCGGAGACGGCCGCGCCCAAGGCGAGTGCCAGAAGAAACAGTTTGGTTATCATGAAGATAATATTTGCTGAACTGCCCGCAGAATAGCAATTCTTAAAAGCAGGGCGGTCTCGGTCTGCAGAGGGTCCCAGGGGATGCGTGGCCCTCATCCGGCATCGCGGAGTGGCTTCAGCTTTTATCCGTTCTGATTTGCCGGCTTGCCGAGTCGTAGTTCGGAGCGCTGTCACCATTGCAACCCCGGCCCGCCTACGCCCGAAAAACGGGCTTCGGCGCGGCAGTCTTCGTTCTCGCTGCGCTCCGAACGAAGACTGGAGGCGGCGGGAGTTGAACCCGCGTCCCAAGCGCACCCGTCAGCCGCGACTACATGCTTAGTCCGGAAATAGTTTTCTGCTATGCGATGGCGTCCGGACACGATTCGCACTGCCTAGTCCGCATGAAATTTCTCGGTGGCCGGCGCGCGGTCTCCGCCGGCCACCATGCCTGCAATCGCGTTCATCCACCGTAGCAGGTGTCCAGTGGCGAACGTCGCAGCCTTAGGCCGCGAGAGCTAGTTCTTGATTAGCTTTTTTGTTTTGATGCGACGATTAACGAGGCCAACGCATCATCCTCGGCATGCCGCCTCTGGCGTGTTCACATGGTCGAAACCAGTACGCCCCCATCCGATTCGGCAGGGACATACTCGTTCATGCCGGCGCTCCGGTCAAGGGGGCAAATGGGGGTGGGGCGGGGCGATCGCGGGAAGTTTGGAGATTTTTCAGGTGATGAGGGGTGATGAGAACGTTAAAAGGTGTTAAAAGGGCGTTAAAAGCGTTAAATATATATCTGTTATATAATATGCGGCGGAGCCGGGCCCCGGTTATGCGGGCGGGGGGCAAAGGTTGTGCTCCCCATTACCGGGGTTTGATGGTAGGTTCAGGGCATGTTCGTTTATCCGAAGCAATATGATGTGATCGTGGTCGGGGCGGGCCATGCGGGGGTGGAAGCCGCCCTGGCGGCGGCGCGCATGGGGTGTCAAACGCTGCTGCTGACCATGAACGCGGATAGCATCGGGCAAATGTCGTGCAATCCGGCGATCGGCGGGCTGGCCAAGGGGCATCTGGCCCGGGAAATTGATGCGATGGGGGGTGAAATGGGGCGGGCCACGGATATGACGGGGTTGCAATTCCGCATGTTGAACACCAAGAAGGGCCCGGCGGTTTGGGCACCGCGCGCGCAATGCGATAAAAAGGCGTATCAATTCCGGCTCAAGCGGGTTTGTGAATCGGAACCCAACTTGGATGTCAAACAGGGGCAGTCCACGCGGATCGTCCTGAAGGATGGGGCGGCGGCGGGGGTGGAGACGGCGTTGCAGGTGCAGTATCTGGGCAAGACGGTGGTGATCACCACCGGGACGTTCTTGCGCGGTTTGATGCACATTGGCTCGAACCAACAGGCGGGGGGACGCGCGGGAGATGTCGCCGCCATGAATTTGTCCGCCTCGCTCAAGGAAGTGGGCTTGGAATTGGGTAGGTTGAAGACGGGCACGCCTCCCCGGTTGCTGCGCCGCTCGATTGATTTTTCCAAGACCGAACTCCAGCACGGGGATGAACCGGTGCCCTATTTTACCTTTTGGAAGGATGATTTGTTCCATGTGGAACAATTTTCATCTAAAGCCGGAGATTCCGGGGCGGCGGACGGAGTCCAACGGGGGGAAATGTTCCATGTGGAACAATATATTCCCCGGGTGGATGCCAATATTCCGCCCGGCAAATATCCTCCCGGTTCGGTCCTGAGCCGGATCAACGGTCAGTTGCCGTGTCATATTACGTTTACCACGGCGGAGACCGCCCGGGTTATTCGCGAGAACCTGCACAAGTCGCCGATGTATTCGGGAGTCATCGAAGGCATTGGGCCGCGGTATTGTCCGTCCATCGAGGACAAGATCGTCAAGTTCCCGGAGAAGGAGCGTCACCAGATTTTTCTTGAACCGGAGGGGATTGAGACGGATGAGTTTTATGTGAACGGGTTTTCCACCAGTCTGCCTTACGAGGTGCAGGTGGATTTGGTCAAGACGATCATTGGGTGCGAACATGCGGAAATCATGCGTCCGGCCTACGCGGTGGAATATGATTTTGCCTTCCCGACGCAGTTGCAGCCCTCGTTGGAGACGAAGGTCTGTGAGAATTTATTTCTGGCCGGTCAGATCAACGGCACCTCCGGATATGAGGAGGCCGGGGCACAGGGGTTGATCGCCGGCATCAACGCCGCGCGGAAGGTCCAAAATCGCCCCGCAATCACGCTCCGGCGCGATCAGGCGTATATTGGGGTGTTGATTGATGACTTGATCACCAAGGGCACGGCCGAGCCTTACCGGATGTTCACCTCCCGGGCGGAATACCGGTTGCTGTTGCGGCAGGACAATGCGGATTTGCGGCTCTCGGATATTGGCCATGACATCGGGCTCTTGCCCGAACGTCATTTCCGGCAGTTTGCCGCCAAGCGCCAGGCAGTCGAGGACGAGATTAACCGTCTGCATAAAACCTTTCACGTCTCGGATTCCCTGGCCAAAATCCTGTCTCGGCCGGAAATTCTCTACAAGGACCTGCCGAACCGCGTGGAGAATCTGTCCGAGGAGGTGATTCAGCAAATCGAGATCACGATTAAATATGCGGGCTACATCCAGCGACAGGAGGTTGAGGTGGAGAAATTCAAGGTCTTGGAGGATAAAGCCATTCCTCCGGCCTTCGATTTTGGCACTGTCCCCAGCATGAGGCCGGAGGCGCGCCAGAAGCTGGCCAAGATCCGGCCAGCCACCATCGGCCAGGCCGCGCGTATTTCGGGGGTCTCCCCGGCGGATATTAGTATCCTGATGATTTGGTTGAAGCGTTGGGGGCAGAATGCGACGGCCAATCCTGAGCCACAATGCGGGTCGGATCAGGCGGGTGGCGAATCCTGCGGGGTGGAACTGGAGGAGAGTTGATATTGCTGTAATACCTCGACCACGGACCGGGACATATACCAATCGTTTTTGACCAGATGGAGTTCTTGGACCGAAGTTCGGCCAAAGTCGTGGTTTCGGTGGTTTTCCAGTGCTTTGGCATAAGTTTGGCTGGCCCGGAGCGGATGCCGGAAGCGAACCACGGTCATGTGAGCGGTTTCCAAGCGATAGCGGGCGTCCAATCCGGTGGTTAAGTGGCGCGTTTGCAATGCTTTGCGCAAGGTCTCCCGCATCTCATTCAACACGGTGGAGTCGGGATAGCCTTGGATCATGATGGCATCGCGCGAGAGCGTGACCCCGGTGAATTCAATCGAAAACGGGGGCAGGGCGGAGAGGGCCGATTGGACGGCTTCGCGGTATTTCTCGTATTGAGATAGATACGGTTCATGGTCCACCGTGGCGGTGAAGAGTGAGAGTCCGGTCACATGCAGTTCGGAGGGGTGGTAGTAATATTGGTCCGGGTCAATGGCGCGAAGTTGATTCAGGAAGGCGTCCACGGATTGCTGGATTTCGGCGGCGGGGCGGGCTAATACGGTGAGACCGCGACGACGGTCCGCCTCGCGGCGGGCGAGCAGGGGATCAATGATGATTTCGCCCCGGCGGACGAAATCAATCGCCCCGTCCCAGAGTTGGGCGTAACGCGCGGAGATTAATTGACGTTGGGAATTCAAATGAAATTTAGTCTGCAATATTGTCCGGCAATTGGCAATAGACGCGAATTGCAGCGGCAAGTCTTGAATATATTATTTGGGATGGGCGGCTACAAATAGGTCGCCCCTAACGGGGCTGGGGGAAGGGCAGGCCGCTTGGCGTTTGGCGGCTACGTAATATGGATCGCCCCTAACGGGGCTGGGGGAAGGGCGGGCCGTGAGGGCGTGGCCTGCAATGCCGGGACGGGTGTTTTCCCCAGCACGAAGTCTCTGATAACATCATCCAAACTGTGCCATTCGCACTGTGCCACGGCGCAGGCGAGTGTGCCAGAATGGCGCGATTGGCACAGCTTTGGAGTTGTGAGGCGCGCCAAAATTATTGTTAAGTTGTTTATATTACACAAGTTAACTATTTTAAGCGAGCATGGCACTATTCCTGCATGAAGTCACCCAGAGAATAGTCGCAACATTCAACCAATTTATTTATGGCAAAAGTTTTAGGGATCGATTTGGGCACGACCAATTCCTGCATGGCCGTCATGGACGGTGGTGAACCGCTCGTCTTGGAGAATTCCGAGGGCAAGCGCACCACGCCGTCGGTGGTTGCCTTCACCAAAACGGGCGATCGCATTGTGGGCGATGCCGCCAAGCGCCAGGCCGTGACCAATTCACGGAACACGGTTTATTCCATCAAACGCTTTATGGGCCGCAAGTTTGATGAAGTCCAGGAGGAAATCAAACGCGTGCCGTATAAAGTCGTGCGCGCGGGCAATGGCGATGCCGCCGTGGAAGTGGAAGTCGAGGGCAAGCCCCAGCGTTTCAGCCCGCCGGAAATTTCCGCCATGATCCTCGCCAAGCTTAAAGCCGACGCCGAAACGCGCCTGGGCGAGAAGGTGACGCAGGCCGTCATCACCGTGCCCGCCTATTTCAACGATTCCCAGCGCCAGGCCACCAAGGATGCCGGTCGCATCGCCGGCTTGGAAGTGCTGCGCATCATTAATGAACCCACCGCCGCCTCGCTGGCCTATGGGTTGGATAAGAAGAAGGACGAGAAAATCGCCGTCTATGATCTCGGCGGCGGCACGTTTGATATTTCCGTGTTGGAAATCGGCGACGGTGTTTTTGAAGTCAAAGCCACCAACGGCGACACCCACCTGGGTGGCGACGACTGGGACAACACGCTGATGGACTGGATTCTGGATGAATTCAAAAAAGAGAGCGGCATGGACCTGCGCAAGCAGCCCGACGCCCTCCAGCGCATCAAGGAAGAGGCCGAAAAGGCCAAGATCGCCCTTTCCAGCGCGGCCCAATACGACATCAACCTGCCGTTCATCACGGCGGACGCCAGCGGCCCGAAGCACATTCAAAAGATCCTGACGCGCGCCAAGATGGAGCAACTGTGCGAAACCCTCTTTGACCGCACCATTCCGCCAGTGAAAGCCTGCTTGAAAGACGCGGGCATTGAAGCTTCGAAGATTGACGAACTCGTGCTGGTCGGCGGCATGACCCGCATGCCCCGCGTCGTCGAAGTGGCGCACACCCTCGTCAGCAAACCCCCGCACCAGGGCGTGAACCCGGACGAAGTTGTCGCCATCGGCGCCGGCATCCAGGGCGGCGTGCTCAAGGGCGAGGTCAAGGACGTGCTGCTGTTGGACGTCACCCCGCTCTCGCTCGGCATCGAGACCCTGGGCGGCGTGTTCACCCGGTTGATCGAACGTAACACCACCATTCCCTCGCGCAAATCCGAAATTTTCTCGACCGCCGCCGACAACCAGCCCGGCGTGGAAATCCATGTGCTCCAGGGCGAACGCCAGTTTGCCCGCGATAACAAGACCATCGGCAAATTCAAGCTGGACGACATCCCGCCCGCGCCGCGCGGCGTGCCGCAGGTCGAGGTGACCTTCGACATTGACGCCAACGGCATCCTGCACGTCGCCGCCAAGGATCTCGGCACCGGCAAGGAACAGAAGATCACCATCACCGCCAGCAGCGGTCTCTCGAAGGACGAAATCGAGAAGATGCGCCGCGACGCCGAGACCCACGCCGACGAGGACAAGGCCAAGAAGGAGGAGATCGAGACGCGCAACGAGGCGGATAACGCCGTATATCGTTCGGAGAAACTCCTCAAGGACAGCGCCGCGAACCTTTCCGCCGAGGACAAGGGCAAGATTGAAAGCGCCGCCGCCGCCGTGAAGGAAGCGTTGAAAGGTTCGGACGCCGCCGCCATCAAGTCCGCCAGCGAGAAGCTCAATGAAGTGTGGCAGGCCGTCAGCGCCGAACTCTACAAGGCCGGCGCCGAGAAGGCCAAGGCCGCCCAGGGCGGTGCGCCCGGCACCCCGCCCCCCGGGGCCGGCGAACCCCACGCCGAAGGCAAGAAAAACGACGACGGCGTGATTGACGCCGAAGTGGTGGATGAGAAGAAGTAAACCGTCCATGGAAATTTGATTCCCGCCGCCGGAGCGGCGGGAATTTTGACGCAATATTTTCCCGCCGCGAGTGCGGATCGGGAGTTAATTCGTGGTAATAAACATATAAACAACAACAAGACAAATTATGGCAATTAACGTAAAGCCTCTCGGTGATCGTCTCCTGGTTGAGCCGGCCGAAGAGAAGGAAACCAAAAAGGGCGGCATCATCATTCCTGATTCCGCCAAGGAAAAACCGCAGGAAGGCATCGTGGTCGCCCTGGGCACCGGCAAGACGGATGACAACGGCAAGAAGGTCCCCTTTGAAGTGAAAAAGGGCGACCGCGTGCTGGTCTCCAAATACGGCGGCACGGAAATCAAAATTGACGGCAAGGAATACAAGATTCTGTCCTCGGACGATCTCCTGGCCATCCTCGAATAACTCCCCAATCCAATTTTTAACTAAATAACCAATACTCAATATTATGGCAGCCAAACAATTGATCTTTGAAGAACAGGCCCGTCAGGCCCTGCTCAAGGGCGTGCAGAAACTCGCGCGCGCCGTCGTCGCCACCCTCGGGCCGAAAGGCCGCAACGTGGTGATTGACAAAAAATTCGGCTCCCCGACCGTCACCAAGGACGGCGTGACCGTCGCCAAGGAAATCGAACTGGACGACCCCTATGAAAACATGGGCGCGCAAATGGTGCGCGAGGTGGCCAGCAAGACCAGCGACGCCGCCGGTGACGGCACCACGACCGCCACCGTGCTCGCCGAAGCGATTTATCGCGAAGGTTTGAAATACGTGACGAGCGGCGCCAGCCCCATCAACATCCAGCGCGGCATCAACAAGGCCGTGGCCGCCGCCGTGGAGCAGCTCGCCAAGATCTCCAAGAAGGTCAAGGACAAGGAAGAGATCAAGCAGGTTGCGACCGTTTCCGCCAACTGGGACACCACCATCGGCGAAATCATCGCCGACGCCATGGACAAGGTCGGCAAAGACGGCACCATCACGGTGGAAGAAGCCAAGTCCATCGAAACCACGCTCGATGTGGTCGAGGGCATGCAGTTCGACAAGGGCTATCTCTCCCCCTACTTCGTGACCAGCGCCGAGACGATGGAAGTGAAGCTCGAGGACGCCTACATTCTCAATTACGAGAAGAAAATCAGCAGCCTCAAGGATTTGCTGCCCATCCTCGAAAAAGTCGCCAAGACCAGCAAGCCCCTGCTGATCATTGCCGAAGACATCGAAGGCGAAGCCCTGGCGACCCTCGTGGTCAACAAGCTGCGCGGCACGCTCAACATCTGCGCCGTCAAAGCCCCGGGCTTTGGTGACCGCCGCAAGGCGCTCATGGAAGACATCGCCGTCCTCACCGGTGGCCGCTGCATCACGGAAGACCTCGGGATCAAGCTCGAGAGCATTGATATCGCCGACCTCGGCCGCGCCAAGAGCATTGTCGTGGACAAGGAAAACACCACCATCGTGGAAGGCAACGGCAAGTCCTCCGACATCCAGGGCCGGGTCAACCAGATCCGCCGCCAGATCGAGGAGACGACGAGCGATTACGACCGCGAGAAATTGCAGGAACGCCTGGCCAAGCTGGCCGGCGGCGTGGCCGTCATCAATGTCGGCGCCACCACCGAATCCGAGATGAAGGAAAAGAAAGCCCGCGTCGAAGACGCGCTGCACGCCACGCGTGCGGCCGTGGAAGAAGGCATCGTGCCTGGCGGCGGCGTGGCGCTGATCCGCTGTCTGGCGGCCATTGACGCCGTCAAGGGCGCCAACGACGACGAACAGATCGGCGTGGACATCATCAAACGCGCGGTGGAAAGCCCGCTGCGCTCGCTGGCGGCGAACGCCGGCGTGGAAGGCTCGCTCATCGTGTCCGAAGTCAAGAAGCGCAAGGGCAACGAAGGCTACAACGTCGCCACCGGCGAATACGAAGACTTGGTCAAAGCCGGCGTGGTGGACCCGAAGAAAGTCACGCGGTCGGCGTTGCAGAACGCGGCGTCCATCGCCGGTCTGTTGCTGACCACCGAGTGCCTGATCACGGATGCGCCGGAGAAGGACAAACCCGCGCCCGGCGGCGGCGGCCATGGCGGCGGCGGCATGGGCGGCATGGGCGGCGGCATGGATTATTAAGGTGATCCGCCGGTCCCTCGCGGACCGGCCCACCTGGTAAACTGAGGAACGGAGACGGGGCGGGAAGCAATTCCCGCCCCGTTGTCGTTTGGTCAATTTAGCCGCGCCGGGCTACTTGGAGGCTTTGCCAGTAATGGGGTGCCGCCAACGCAAGCCGGGAAACTGTTCATAGTCGCGGTCGGTGGTGATCCATTCGCAGCCGGATTCAATGGCCATCGCCGCAAACCAGGCATCGGGAATCAGATTGCCGGTGGCGGATTGTGATTTGCAGAGATCGGTGAAGATTTGCCAGTGGCGTGAACCGGGCGCAATAATCCGGCAGTTGGGCTGTTCGCGCAAATCGCGCGCAAACTCAAGCACGGAAAGGATTGGGCTCGGCGTTGAGAATATGCGCGGATGCGTGGCGATGCGCAGGAACCCGCTCAACACATGGTCGCTTATGCCGTAGGGCTGGCGCTTTGGATAACGCCCTCAAGCCATTGCTTGTAAAGCAGGTGATCCACGGCATCCCCACGATGCGCGTAGATGAGGATGTTAACGTCGGGCAGAATCATTCACCCTGTTCCATCAAGGAAAGCAAAGCAGCCGAATTATTCAAATCCACGCCGGGGTGGACACCGTCGCCAGTGAATATGGTCAGGTGACGGAAAGGCCGCGAGGCAACGGGCGAGCGCGGCGCGACTTTATCGCGCAGCGTCTCCTCAATGAAATGCGACAGGTCGCAACCTTTTTCGCGGGCCAGTTCGGTGGCTTGCGCCAGCAGGGCGTCATCAAGCTGAATCAGCGTTTGCATCTTGGGCAGATTACCTTAAAGTCAAGCGCCTGTCAAAGCGGCCGCCAGGGCACGCCGGATTCGGCGGTTCCTTTGGTCCCCTTCGCCCCATCCATCCTCAAAATTTCGTTGTCCCCTTTGGTCGGCGGCTGTGCATTAATAAAGTGAATGACCGACGATGACATGGCCCTGGTGCGGCAATACGCCGCCAACAACGGGAACAGGAGGCTTATATGGAATCCACCCGGTCGGACGCCGTCCCCGAGGCCGCCTGGCAACAAATGTCCCCGCTGCTCGAGGAGGCCATGCTGCGCCTCGGCCCGGCCGACCGCGACGCCCTGGTGCTGCGCTTTTTTGAAGGGCGTAATTTGAACGAAGTCGGCCGGGCGCTGGGCGGCAGCGAAGAGGCGGCCAAGAAACGCGTGCAGCGCGCGTTGGAGAAGCTGCGGAAATTCTTCACCCAACGCGGGGTGACCTCCACCACCGCCATCATCGCCGCCTCGCTGTCCGCCCACTCGGTGCAGGCCGCCCCGGCGGCGCTGGTCCCGGCGGTGACGGCGATGGCGCTCACCCAGGGCGCGGCGGCCGGCGGTTCCACTTTAACCCTCATCCAAGGAGCATTGAAAATTATGGCATGGACCAAAGCAAAAATGGCGGTGGTCACGGGCGCCTGCGTGTTGCTGGCGGTCGGCACCACCACGCTCACCCTCACCCTGAAACACGCCCCCCGGCCCGTGGCGGAGTCCGGCATTCCCCGGGATTGGTCGTATTTAAGCGGGGACTTCACCCAATGGCACTGGGCCAACAACACCATTTACGGGGATACGACCCATGGGGACAGCATCCTGGCCTCCACCCGGCGTTATGGCAATGTCACGGTGTCGGCGATGGTCAGCACCACGAACCGGGAAGCGTCCCTGGCCCTGCGTTTTCAGGACGTGGACAACGGTTACATGGCGATCTTCGTTCCGGATGGCACGCCGGGGGCGGCGGGCGTGGGATCCCGCATCACGTTGATCCGACGGCAATCCGGGCAGGAGACGGAACTCGCCATGTTCAAACGGCGGGGGATTTCCGGCCCGGGACAAGTGGAAAAGTTCACCTTCTCCGCCCAGGGCCACCGGCTGGAGGTGCGTTTGAACGATCTCCCGGTGATCCGGACCAACGACACGGCCTTCGCGGACGGTTACGTGGGCCTGCGCATTTATGGGGATGCCAAAATTCCCTGTGACGCCACGTTTTCCAATTTGATGATTCAGTAGTGGATGGGAGTCTCACCACTGCCTTTGGAGTGCGGCGGCAAGACGCCGCTTTTGGACGAGGCGATCCCGCAAGCGCGGACATGTCCGCGTACTCCAAAGGCGTGCCTTCAAAGGTTCAGGGGCGCAATGCGCAAAAGAGTTTTCGGGGTGTGCTCGCCCGGGGGAAGGCCGGGAGGAGGGCGCATCTTAATACCGCCCCCCGAATCGCCCATATCCACATCGGCGGATGATCTGAAGATCCTGAGCCCCACCGGGTTCAACGGCCGACAGGTTTGTCCCGCAGAGCGGGGACGCCATGGAGGGTGCTGATTTAGGAAGAAACTTTCCTCAGACGGGCGACCGAGGCATTGAATCGGGCTTTCAGCCCTTGGTTATTCTTTGGGCACGGAACCTGGGGCGAGGGCCCCAGGCTGGGATAAAGGCGGGCCTTTGGCCCTGAAGGCAACTGGCTACCAATCAACACGTTCCATAGATGTTTCTTAAGAGCGGGATGCGAGACAGCAGACTGGGAAGTCGGCGGTACTTGGCTTCCGGCCGGTGGCAACCGGGGGCAGTGTCAAGATGCGCCCTTGTGGCGGTCCCGCTGTTTTCCTCCCTTTACCTTTCCCCGGAAATGGGTTAAGCATTAACCCATGAATAATTTTCTGGTGCCGATTGTGGTGGAACAAACGGGGCGGGGGGAACGGAGTTGGGACATTTATTCCCGGCTGCTGGTGGATCGCATCATTTTTCTGGGCACCCCGGTGGATGACATGGTCGCCAATGTCATCATCGCCCAGCTTTTGTTCCTCCAAATGTCCGATCCGAAAAAGGACATTCATCTGTATATCAACTCTCCCGGCGGCAGTGTCACGGCCGGCCTGGCCATTTACGACACCATGCAGTATATGACCTGCGATGTGAACACCTACTGCGTCGGCCAGGCGGCCAGCATGGGCGCGGTGCTGCTTTGCGCCGGCACCAAGGGCAAGCGCTTCTCGCTGCCCAATGCCAACATCATGATTCATCAGGTGCTCGGCGGCGCCGAAGGCCCGGCCAGCGACGTGGAAATCCGCGTCAAGCACATGCTCAAGCTCAAGGAGCGGCTCAACGGCATCCTGGCCAAGCACACCGGCAAGGCCGTGGAACAAGTGGAGAAGGATTGCGACCGCGATAATTTCATGACCGCCGACGAAGCCAAAGCCTATGGCTTGGTGGACCAGGTGGTGCAATCGCAAAAGGAAATTGTCCCGGAGAAAAAAACCGACCTCTAAATGCCCGGCACCCTTATACGAGGATAACACCATGGCCCGACCCACCAATCTCACGATGTGCAGTTTCTGCGGCAAATCCCACGCCGAAGTGCGGAAGCTCATCTCGGGGCCGGGCGTCTATATCTGCGACAACTGTGTCATCCTCTGCAAAAACGTCCTGGACCGTGAACTTGAACTCGCGGCCCAGAAAAAGCAGCCGAAGTTGAACGTTCCCAAGCCGGCCGAGATCAAACGGCAGTTGGACCTCTTTTGCATCGGGCAGGAAGTCGCCAAGAAAACGCTGGCGGTGGCGGTTCACAATCATTACAAGCGCATTCAGCCCGAAGCCAAGGCGGAGGCCGCCAAGTCGGATACGGAGGTGCCGGAAAAAACCGAACCCCGCCCCTATGCGGAGGTGGAGATCGAGAAAAGCAACATCCTGCTCATCGGCCCCACGGGTTCCGGGAAAACGCTGCTCGCCCGGACCCTGGCCAAAATCCTTGACGTCCCCTTTGCCATCGCCGACGCCACCACGCTCACGGAGGCCGGTTACGTGGGCGAAGACGTGGAGAACATCGTGCTGCGCCTGCTGCAAAACGCGGATTACGACGTCAAACGCGCCCAGCGCGGCATTATTTACATTGACGAAATTGACAAAATCGCCCGCAAGACCGAAAGCGCCTCCATCACCCGCGATGTTTCCGGTGAAGGGGTGCAACAGGCGCTCCTGAAGATTCTCGAAGGCACGGTGTGCAACGTTCCCCCGCAGGGAGGCCGCAAACATCCGCAGCAGGAGTATATCCGGGTGGACACGACCAACATCCTGTTCATCTGTGGCGGGGCGTTCATTGGCTTGGAAAAGGTCATCCAACGCCGGTTGGGCCGCAACACGATGGGCTTTGGCACCCCGGCCGCCGCCCGCAAAGCGGTGAGCACCCTGCACGACGAACTGCTCCAGCAAGTCGAGCCCGAGGATTTGCTGAACGCGGGGTTTATCCCGGAATTCATCGGTCGCCTGCCCATCGTGACGACGCTCGAGCAGTTGTCGGAATCGCAGATGGTGAGCATTCTCAGCGAACCGAAGAACGCGCTGACCAAGCAATTTGCCAAGCTCATGGCCATGGAGGGCGCCGAACTCGAATTCACCCCCGAGGCCCTGACCGAGCTGGCCGCCCAAGCCCTGAAAAAAGGCACCGGCGCGCGCGCCCTGCGCGGATTGATCGAGAAACTCATGCTCGACCTCATGTATGAGGTGCCCGAGCACAACAACATTCTCTCCATCAAGATCACCCGCCCCGTGGTGCTCGGCGAAGGCAAGCCGGTGTTGCGCCGCAAACAGGACGCCAAGGCCGCCTGAGGCCGGCGGGGGCTCCCGGCCGCAACGGCAGGGATTTCCGCCATGCCGGCACGTTTAATCCGTGGCGGTCCCAATAACTTGATCTTTTTCGCGCCGGACCAACCGGACCATGCCGACCAAAACCAACGACTCTCAACAGTGGCTGAGCACGGGGGATGAAATATTTCCCGCACTGCTTGCTGCCATTGACGCGGCCCGGGAATCCATCGGCCTCGAAATCTACATCTTCACCCCGGGTCCGTTGGGCGACAGTTTTCGTGCCGCCCTGGTGCGTGCCGGACTGCGCGGCGTGCGCGTGCGGGTGTTGCTGGACGCCATGGGTTCCGTCCAATTGCCGGCGGACTATTGGCAACCCCTGCTCCGGGCCGGCGGCGAAGTCCGGCAATTCAACCCCGTCGCCCTGAAGCGGCTGTGGATACGCGATCATCGCAAATTACTGGTTTGCGATGATCGGGTGGCCTTTGTGGGCGGCTTCAATCTCTCGCCGGAATACGAAGGTGACGGCGTTCGGCGTGGCTGGTGTGATTTGGGTTTGAAAATCACCGGACCGCTGGCGGGGCCACTGGCCGCCTCGTTCACCACGATGTTTGACCGCGCTGATTTGCAGCACCAGCATTTTATGCGGCTCCGGCGCAACGACATCCCCAAAACGGCGGCCGGGCCGAAGGAACAACTCCTCCTCAGCGGTCCGGGACGGGGCCCCGGCCCGTTCCAACGCGTCCTGCAAACCGATCTGGCCCGGGCCGCCCGGGTGCAAATCATGGCCGCGTATTTTCTGCCCCCGCGCCCGCTCCGGCGGGCGCTGTTGCGGGTGGCCCGGCGGGGCGGCTGCGTCCAGTTGCTGCTGCCCGGCCGGTCCGACGTGCGGTTGTCCCAACTCGCCACGCAGAGTCTTTACCGGAGGTTTTTGCGGCGGGAGGTTGAAATCCACGAATATCAGCCGCAAATCCTCCATGCGAAACTCATCATTGTGGATGACATCGTTTATGTTGGCTCGGCCAACCTGGATCCACGCAGCCTGCACATCAATTACGAACTCATGCTCCGCCTGGCGAACCCCGCCCTGGCGGCGGAAGCGCGCCAGATCTTCGCCGCCCGGCTCGCCCATGCCCGCCGGATCACCGCCGGCGAATGGCGGGAGTCGCAAACCCTCTGGCGCCGACTCAAACAGCGCTGGGCCCGTTTCCTGTTAACCAAAATTGACCCCTGGCTGGCCCGCCGCCAATGGCGCGCCCTGCCGAAGTGACGACGAGTGAGTTTCGAGCAAATGATCCGGCCGCCGGGGTGGAAGATGGTGGCGGCGAATGCGCGGCATGGCTATTCGCCGTAGAAGCCATGATGGATTTCTGCCCGCAATTGTTTGGCTTCGGCGGAACTATCAGCGTCCGCCATGCGCCGGGCCACGCCAGACAATTTTTTGCCGGGCAGTTGGCGTTCCCGCGCCAGTTCAAAAGCAAATTGGATGACGCGTGATTGTTCGGCCCGCGGCAAATGCTTGATTTCTTTGATGACAGCGGTGGCAGTCATGCCAAAACCATCGCCGGGTCTTTGGATTTATGCAAGCGGCAACCGGCTGGGTTGGCGTGCGTTTACCGATCCGTGGCGAAGGGACGGGAGGGGAAAGTTAATAGACTCCAGAATCCAACGGCCTTGACCTTTGGGGTGGTTCATTGGACACCGGTCATATCCAGTCGGGGTGTGCCGGGATCTCCATCCCTGACGAGGGGATTTAACGGCGGCACGGGTTTCGGTCTGAAAATACTGGCGCGGAGCGTGGCTGTCTGACGCTGTTCGCCGGTCAACATCGGGGAGAAATTGGTTTGATTGATGAGGGCTTTTTTTATGCCGGAGTTGGCCGCGAGTTGAATCCAACAAAAGCCTTCCACCACGTCGGACCGGCTGTTCACATGGGTCATCAGGGCATAACCCAGGTCGTTCTGGGCCTGCGGGCAGCCATGCTCGGCAGCCCAGCGCCACCATTTCAAGGCTTGGTCGCTGTCCGGTGCTACCCCGACGCCTTGCAACAGCCGGATGGCCAACTGGCATTGCGCGTCAAAATTGCCGTGCTGGGCCGCCCGCTCCAGCCATTTCTGGCCCATGGCTTCATTTTTGGGAAATGGCTCCCAGCCGGCGAGCAAGGCTTGTGACAGCAAAAATTCTGCCTTTGGCCAGCCGCCGTCGGCCGCCCGCTGCAACCAGTCCCGCCATTTACCAAGGTCTTTGGGCGCGACAGTTCCCTGGAAATTCGCCAGGGCATATTGCATTTGTGCCTCGCGGTGGCCCAGTTGCGCCGCGCGCAACATCCAATGCACGGACTCCACTTGGGCATCGGCATTGGTTTTGTCCGCCAGATAATCCAAGGCCAGCGAGTAACAGGCTTCGGGGTAATCATTGGTCGCCGCCCGTTGATACCACATCAAAGCCAGGGCGTGGTTTGTGGCCACGCCTTCGCCCAGACGATAGGCTTCGCCCAGGAAAAATTGGGCCTCGGCACTGCCTTTGGACGCCGCCCGGTCGGCCCAAAAGATATAGCTGGCCAGATTCGTGGCCACGCTCTTGCCATAGCGATAACAAACGGCCAGTCGCCAGCAACCCAACGGCTCGTCCAGATCCGCACTGCGCTGATACCACTTGAAGGCCGCGCGCAAATGGTTGGAGTCCGCCAGATCGTTATCGGCCAAAATCCCAAGGTCAAACATCGCCCGCGCGTTGTTGCCTTTTTCGGCCGCTGGAATCAGCCAGGCTTTGGCCGTCGCAAAATCCTGCGGCACGCCCCGGCCCTTCATATAAAGGACGCCCAGATTTTTCATGGCGGTATAATTGGTCTGTTCAGCCGCGCGGCGATACCACAGCGCCGCCGTGACGTAATTGGTTTCCACACCAACGCCATCCTCGTAACAGGCGCCCAGATCACGCTCCGCGTCGGGATCGTGCTGGTCCGCCGCAAGCTGCAACCAATGGAGTGCTTTGTCGGGGCTGGCCGGCACAACCGTTCCCGACATATACAACCTGCCGAGTGTGGCGATGGCATGGACAAATCCCTGCTCGGCCGAACGTTGCAATAGGAGCATTCCACGGTCAACATCCTTTGGCAGCCGGACGCCATACACCAACATGTAGCCCAAAGCGGACTGGGCGGCGACATTGCCCTGCTGGCTGGCCAACTCCAAAACTGAAACCGGTGTGTTGAAGTCAAAATTTGTGGTCTCCACCGATGCCGGCACGGGAATCGTCAAGCCGCCCGCATTAACAGGGGGCTCTCCGGCGGGCTGGGACGCCGCAGGCTTGTGGGCGAGCAAAAGGCTGGCGACCACCGCCAGAATGACCGCGACTCTTGATTTGTTCATGATTTTACGGTTGCGCCAATGGAAACAATGTTTCGCCGGATATTTCGTTGTTCCGCCTGTCACCGGGCGAAAATCTGCCGGATGACGTCCTCGATGGGCACCTCCTGAATGTCAATGTCGCTCACGGGCAGGTCGTCCAACAAGGCCTTGCAGGCGGGGATGACGTGGTCCCGCTTGATCTTGAATTTGATGGCCCCGGGCGTTTTCTCCACCACTTCACCGTAGCGCGCCAGATGCTCCGCCGGATAATCGCGCGTTTGCTCCAGTTGGATGGTCAACAGCTTGAAATCCGCAAACCGGTCCACGATCTCGCTGAGTTTCCCGTCGAAAAAGATTTTGCCGTGGTCAATGATGATCACCCGCTCGCACAATTCCTGAATGTCCGCCATGTAATGGCTGGTGAGCAGGATGGTGGTTTTTTGTTCCGCATTGTAGCGCCGGATGAAATCCCGGACCGTCTTTTGAGAAGTGACGTCCAGCCCGATGGTCGGTTCGTCCAGAAACAGCACCTTGGGCTGGTGCAGGAGCGAGGCGATCAACTCCATTTTCATGCGCTCGCCCAGGGAAAGCTCGCGTACGCTCACGTTGAGCTTGTCCTTCACGTCCAGCAACTCTGTCATTTCCGCCACCGTGCGCTCGAAGCGGGGGGCGGGGATCCCGTAGATTTTGGCGTTTAATTCCAGTGATTCGCGGGCGGGCAGATCCCACCACAACTGGTTTTTCTGGCCCAGGACGAGGGCGAACTGCCGGCGGTAACCATCCGCGCGCTCCCACGGCACACACCCCAGCACCCGGGCCGTGCCGCTGGTGGGATAAAGCAGGCCCGCCAACATTTTCAGGGTGGTGGTCTTGCCGGCCCCGTTGGGGCCGAGAAACCCCACGAGTTCGCCCGGCTCGATGGTGAAGCTGACCCCTGCCACCGCCACCGTCTGCTCGTATTGGCGGTGAAACAACCCCTTGACCGCCCCCGCCAGTCCCGGCGACCGTTTGGCGGTGCGAAACGCTTTCGTGAGTTGGCTGACTTCAATGACCGGCATGGGCGTCTTGAGGTTCCCGCGACCGGCGCGGCGCCTACCGCATCAATTGTTTTTCCAGGTAGCTCACCACCTGGCGCACATTCGGATCCACTTCCATCCGGTCCTTCACCAGTTTGCAGGCGTGCATCACGGTGCCGTGATCGCGCCCGCCAAAGGTCTCACCGATGGTGTTGAGCGAGCTTTCCGTCAATTGCCGGGAGAGATACATGGCGATCTGGCGCGGGAAGGCGATGTTTTCCGGCCGGCGCTTGCTCGTCATGTCCGCCAGCCGGATGTCAAAATGTTCCGCCACCTTTTTCTGGATGACTTCAATGCTGAGGGAAAAGCGCCCTTCCTCGTGCAAAATCTCGCGCAACAACCCTTCCACCACTTCAATCGTCAGTTTCTTCCCGGTGAGCGAGGCAAAGGAGGCCACCCGGATCAGCGCGCCTTCCAGGCGGCGGACGTTGGTGCGGATGCGGTCCGCCAGGAAATCCAGCACTTCCGCCGGCAGGGCGGCGTTCATCAACTGCGCCTTTTTGTTGAGAATGGCGCGGCGCATCTCGGCGTCCGGCGGCTGCAAATCGGTGACCAGGCCCCATTCGAACCGGGAGACCAGCCGGTGTTCCAAGCCCTGGATTTCGCTCGCCGGGCGGTCGCACGTCAGCACAATCTGCTTGTGCGACTCGTGGAGCGCGTTGAAGGTGTGGAAAAACTCCTCCTGAATCCGCTCTTTCCCGGCCAGAAATTGAATGTCGTCAATCAACAGCACGTCCGTCTGGCGGTGTTTTTTGCGGAACGCCACCAGTTTGTTATGTTGAATCGCGTCAATATATTCGTTGGTGAACTTTTCGGAGGATAAATAGGCGACCCGGGCATTCTTCTTGTTGCCCACCACATGCTGGCCGATGGCGTGCAGTAAATGCGTTTTGCCCAGGCCCACGCCGCCATAGAGAAACAGGGGATTGTAGGACTTGCCCGGCGCCTGGGCCACCGCCAGCGCCGCCGCATAGGCGAAATTGTTGTTGTTCCCCACCACGAAGGATTCAAACGTGTTCTTGGGATTGAAATGTGGTTCCCCGTTGGCGCCCACCCGTTCGACGGGCGCTTCCACGGCTTTTACGCCGGGCACCGCCGCCGCCGCCACGGCCACGGCCGCCGGCAGGGTGATCGCCGAAGTGCTGCCCGGAGCCACGATGAATTTGACCTGCAACTGCCGGCCGGCGGCAATCGCAATGGCATCCTGCAACAGGCTCAGATAGTTGTCCTTGAGCCAGACCTCGCAAAATTCATTGGGGGCTTCCAGCGTCGCCTGGCTGGCGTCAATGGAACAGGCCCGTAACGGCGCAAACCACATGTTGAACGTGTCGCGACTTAATTTGGCGCGAAGTTGCTCCTGCGCCGAATCCCAGATTTTTTCCACAGAAAGCTGCATTTATGTTCCGTCCAAAGCCCGTTTTTAAAGCGTTTTATTCACCCAACCGAAAAATCAATATACTTTTCACCCCACCCACCGGATTTCCGGCCCCTAGGTTACCATTCCCGGGAAACCATTCAAGCAATATGCGACGTCTGACCGGCCTTAAAAACCAAATGTAATTTCATAAACTGCTCATTTATAATGACTTACAAGGCAAAAATATTCTGAACCGGTTTTCCGCTTCCAACGATAACGGCACCTTCGTGGTGGAAGGCCCTGATTGATGGGAATTGTTTTAAGACATAACCGGCCGCGATACGAGCACAAGATGTTAACTCTTATTCCCAAGTTATTCACCGGCGGCTAAGCTGATAAAAATCAGGGGGTTAGGCGACTTTTGACGGGCGTCCCCGCGGACCTCAAACCGCCTGTTCATCCGTGTCGCCCGTGCGGATGCGGATCACTTTTTCCACCGTGCTCACAAAAATTTTCCCGTCGCCGATCTTGCCCGTCTTGGCGGTCTTAATGATCGCCTCCATCACCGTGCCGACTTGGTTATCGGCCACCACCACTTCAATTTTGATCTTGGGCAGAAAATCCACCGTGTATTCACTCCCGCGATAAATTTCCGTGTGCCCCTTCTGCCGGCCAAAGCCCTTCACTTCGACCACCGTCATGCCCTGAATGCCCAGGTCCATCAAGGCGGATTTAACCTCCTCCATCTTAAACGGCTTGATGATCGCTTCGATTTTTTTCATAGGGAAATTAGTGGCCCGTTACGTTGGGCAACACTGATATTAACATTGACCGGAGGCGTGTAAACAGGAATCGGTGGGGGGGCGCAGAATTTTTTATGGGAGGCACGTTTCCCCGAGCCAGCCGCACCGGGAAACCCGGAAACTGACTAAACGTCACCCGGCGCCGCCGCCGGGGCCGCCTGGCGGCGGGGGGTTGGCTGGATCCTGGATGGACCCAATGGTTAACCGAGCTGGTAGCGACGCATTTTGGGGTCCACTTCCTGCGCCCAGGCGTCGATGCCGCCGCGCAGGCAGCGGACGTTTTGCAGGCCGTGGCCCGTGAAATAGGCGGCGGCGTCCAAACCGTTTTTGCCCGCGTGATCCACCACGACCACCAGGCGGGTGTTGGAACCGCTGCCGAGGATTTGTTGCATCACGGGCTGGGACAATAACACGGACCCGGCGATGTTCACGGCTTCAAATTCTTCGCGGGAACGGACGTCCACGAGCTGGACCGTGGGATCGGTTTGCCGCAGTTCGGCAAGTTCCGCCGGGGCGATCAAAATGCGGGCGTCCTGCGCGTGGCTGGTTTGGATGTGGGCCAGCACTTCGGCGGTGTCGAGCCCGCCGTTGCGGGCGCAGACCCGGGCCAGCGTTTCCTCCGGGCTGAACCCGCAACTGCTGCAGCCGCCGATGTGGTAGCGGCGGAATAAAGCGCGCTGTGCGCCGGGAAAGGCTTCGAGCACGGCGCGCATGGGGGCTTCGGGGGAAAGGGTGGTCATGGCAAAGGTTTAATCAAGTTCACGGAGCCAGTTTAAACTTGGAAGCGGGGTTTCGCAAGGGGGAGGCGGGAGGCCGGGGGGAGAAGCATTTTTTCGCGCAGGGCGGGGACGCCCTGGGGGTGCTGATGCCGGAAGAAACTCCCCAGCGAGTTAATGGTTTCGGGTTGGGGAGTTCGGGCACCTCTGCCGGGGTGTGGTCCGCAACCAAAAAGAGGACTTAAACCGCAGATGGACGCAGATGAATGCAGATAAAAACCGGGCGGAAAAGTTGATGCCCTGGCCGTGTACCCATTGGGGTCTTGGTTTTTTGGGCTTGGCCAGCTTTCCTCATCTGCGTTCATCTGCGTCTATCTGCGGTGGAAAGGCATCGTTCCCGACGCACTGCGCCAATACGCAAGTGAGGCTGGGGGGATCAAGCGGCGGGGGCGGGGCAGAAAATCAGGTGCTGGCCGTTCCACGCGAGCGGATCGGCCACGGGAATGGCATCCACCACCCAGCCGGCGTCCGCCCAGCCGATGCGAATGGCGCACAACACCCCGCGCTCGTCCCGGACGTAGAAAATATTGGCGAAACCGTTGGTCTGAAGAAAACCCGGCTCGCCGCCGCCCTGGCGCTGCAGGAGCGTGAAGGCCGCGCCCAAGCGGGTTTCCACCCGGGCTTCGCCCCCGAGTTCCGCGATGATCGGCCCGTCCGGCGCGAACGCCAAGAGCTTGTATTTGCGCATCGTCATGGCCGGCGCCGGGGCTTCCGTCTGGCGAAAAAACCGGCTCTTGAATTCCGCCCACACGGTCGAGAAGCGGACGTCCGCCCCGGATTTGAAGCGGTCCCGGATGACAAACGGCGCCGGCCTCGCCGGCACGGGGGCTTCTTCCTGGGCTTGCAGCAGAATGGTTCCGGCGGGGACGGGGGCGTTCATAACATCTCGGCTTATTTGATTTGCTGGTTTTCCTGCCACCGGACGGCTTCGCGCAACAGTTCGTTGACGTTATCCAGTTCGAGTTTGTCCTTGATGCGGGCGCAAAAGGCCTGCACGGTTTTGAAGCTGATGTGCATTTGCTCGGCGATCTGCCGGGTGCCCTGGCCGCGCCCGAGGAGTTGGAACACCTCCAGTTCACGGTCGCTGAGCAGTTCCACCGGGGAGCCGGTCTTGGCCGGGCGGGGTTCGGCGAATTTCTCGGCCATCTGGGCCGTGACCCGTTCGCTCACAAACAGTTTGCCCGCCAACACCGTGCGGATGGCCTGGATGACCTTCTGGGTGGCCTCGCACTTCATGATGTAACCGCGCGCGCCCGCGCGCAGGGCGCGCAGGGCGTAAATGGATTCGTCATGCATGGTGAGCACGAGCACGGCCACCCCGGGCTGCTGGAGTTGCAGGTCTTTAATGAGTTCCAGGCCCGAGCCGCTGGCCAGGGTGATGTCCACAATGGCGATGTCCGGTTGGAGTTCCCCGATCAGGCGCAGGGCTTCGGGCGCGCTGCCGGCCTCGCCGCAGACGCGCAAATCCGGGCGCTTATTGATCAAATTGGTGAGCCATTCCCGCACCAGCGGGTGGTCATCCACCAGGAATACTTGTTTGTTGGGAGCCATGCGTCTCCGGTATTTGCATCCCGCCCACCGGCAATTGGCAGGTCACCCGGGCGCCGCGCCCGGGCAACGATTCAATCTTGAAACTGCCGCCGATCATGCTCGCACGATGCGCCATGATCCGCAACCCCAGTCCGCCGCCATTGGGGGTTTTCTCCGGCAGACCGGGACCATCGTCGGTGACCTTGAGATAAATTGTTTCCGGATCCGCCGCCAGGCTGATGGTCACGTGCCGGGCTTTGCCGTGTTTAATGGCATTGGTCACGGCCTCCTGGGCGATCCGGTATAAATGCAGGCACACGGCCGAATCGCGCAGCAGGACCGGGTGCCGGCACTCAAACTGGCAGGTGATCTTAAATTGGCGGCTGATGTGTTCCGCCAATTCTTGAAAACCATCCATCAACCCCTCGGCCTCCCGTTCGAACGGGATCAATCCCCGGGCGAACGTGCGGGACAAATTGATGGCTTCCTCCACCATGGTCACCAAATGGCTGGCGGCGGCCGCTTCACGGGGGGATTGGGCCTCCAATTTCTCCGCCAAATCCTGGCAGGCAAACGCGGTGGCCGTCAGATGCTGGCCCAGGCTGTCGTGCAAGTCATGGCCGATTTGTCGTTGGGCGTTCTCGCTGAGGCTCAGCAACTCCTTTTCCAGCCGGATGCGCTCCTGAATCTCCTGCGTGAGGGCGAGGGTCCGGTGCCGCACCCGGCTCTCCAGTTCCAACTGCAGGGTGTGGAGGTTGAACAGAATCCAGACGACGATCAGATAGAACATGAAGGTTAGCGAGGCGTTCCACAGGGCGATGAGCGGGTTGCCATGATACCCGCTGGCCAGATCGCCCGCCAGCGCCACCAGGACGCTCAGCAGCGAGATCACCACACCGCAGCCCCGGCCCGCAAACCACACCGCCACCGCCACCGGCAGCACATAAAAAGTGGAAAAGGTGATCTCGTAACCCGTGAGGTAATCCCCGGCGCCGATGATGGCCACGAACAGCACCGCAAACGCCATGATCCGGCTCCGCGACCAGTTTTCAAAGTGTTTGATCGAGATTCTCATCGTCCGATCGAACCTTGGTCCCTCACGCCGGAACCGTGCAGTTGAAAAAAAGCTTAACCGCAGATGGACGCAGATGGACGCAGATGAGGTGAGAAGGCAACGCCCGAAGAACCAAGGCACCAACGGGTGCCCGGCCTTGGCGGGACTGGATCAACTTTTCCGCCCGGCTTTTAGCTGCGTTCATCTGCGGTTATCTGCGGTTGAAATGGATCGTTCCGGCTCAGGCCACCACGGTTTTTCCCGGTTGCGGCTGGATGACCTTGATCTTGGGATGCCGGGCGTAAATCTGCTCCTCGAACCACTTGCGGGCGTCCTCATCGCCGTGTCCCAGCAGGACCACCCGCGGGTTCACCTGCCCGACAAAGTCCAGCAGGTCCGCCCGGTTCGAGTGCGCCGTCAAATCAAAATCCTGGATCTCGCACTGGCGCGTCACCTGGCCCGCGCTGGGGCTGAAGAGGAACGTCTCGCCGGGCTGGGACGCCTTCAGGCGGCCGCCGGGGGTGCCGGGATCCGCGTAACCGACAAAGAAAATCGCCTGCCGTTCATCCCCGATCATGCGCGCGGCCAGGTTGTGCGCGGCCGTGTTTTCACTCATCATGCCGGCGGTGATGACAAAAATGCGGCCGCCCGTCAGCTTCATTTTTTCGGCCTGCCCCTGTTCCAGCACGATGAGGTTGAGCGCCTCGTGCAATTGCAGGTGGGTGAGCTGCCGGTTGGTGCGGTGGGCCTCCAGGTCGTAAATTTCCGTGAACACCCGGCCGAGGCCGCCGATATACACCGGCTGCCGCTTGATTTTCCCCACGCGCATCAGCTCGGCCAGCAGCGCGAGAATCTCCTGGGTGCGCCCGAGGGCGAACGCGGGGATCAGCACGCACCCCTTGCGCTTCAAGGCGTTCAGAATGGCGGCCGTCAGGCGTTCCACTTCCTTTTCCCGGGTGAAATCCGGCGTCACGTTCCGGTTGCCGCGCGTCGTCTCCATGATCAGCACATCCGCCTTCACCCCTTCAAAGCGCGCGCCGCGCAGAATCGTCTGGTCGTGGAAACAGACATCCCCGGTGTAAAACAACGTCTCCTTTTTGCCCCGCACCATGATGCCGGCCGAACCCAGCGTGTGCCCCGCGTCAAAAAATTCGAGCGTGGGCGAGAGTTCCCCCCGCCGGGTTTTTTGGAACGCCGCCCATTCCACCGGCCGGTTGTAGCGGAACCCCTGGAACCGCGCCGCAATGTCATCCACCTCGTCGTGGGTGTAGAGCGGATATTCGCGGATGCCCAGTTCATCCCGCTGGCGGGTCATGACGTTCACGGAATTGTGCAGCACGCGCTCGATGATGAAGTAGCTCAGCTCGCTCATCAGCACGTGCGCCTTGGGAAAATGCCGCAACGCCACCGGCAGCGTCCCCACGTGGTCGTGATGACAGTGGGAGATGGCGACGGCGTCCAGCTCCTGGTTCGCCAGCGAGCGGTATAACGGCAGCCCCTCGACGCCGTCGCGCTTGGGATGCAGGCCCGCGTCCAGCAGCAGGCGGTGGCCGTCCACATCCACCAGCCACGCGCTGGCGCCAATGGCGGTGTCCGGATTGAGATTCGTGATGTTCATTTACCCGCGTCACTTTCTGACTCCGCGCCGGCCTCGGCGACCGCCGCGCGAATCGTGTCTTTGAATTTCTCCACCCCCTCGTCGAACGCCGCCGAAATGGGCAGCACCGGCACGCGGCGGATTTTCTTCTTGAATTGTTTTAAATTGGCCTCGGCGGCGGGTTCGTCCATTTTGTTGGCGACCACCAGGCGCGGGCGTTCCAGCAACACCGGGTCGTAAAGCTCGAGTTCATGCAGCAAACTCTTGTAATCCTCCCACGGGTTGCGATTGTCCGTGCCGGCCATGTCCAGCAGCAGCACCAGGATCTTGCAGCGCCGGATATGGCGCAAAAAGGCGTGGCCCAAGCCCACGTTCAGGTGCGCCCCCTCGATCAGGCCGGGCACGTCGCACACCGTCAGCCGGTGCCAGTCCGGATATTCCACGATGCCGATCTGGGGATGCAGCGTGGTGAAGGGATACGGCGCCACCTTGGGCCGGGCATGGGAAATGGCCGTCAGCAGCGTGGACTTGCCGGCGTTGGGATAGCCCACCAGCCCGACTTCGGCCAGAATGCGGAGTTCCAGCAAATAATTTCCCTCGCCGCCGGCTTCCCCCGGCTGGGCGAAGCGGGGCGTCTGGCGCGCGGCCGTCGCAAAATTGCGGTTGCCCAGCCCGCCGCGTCCGCCCTGGCATAAAATGAACTGCTGGCCATGCTCGGTGAGATCCGCCACGATTTCGCCCTTCACTGAATCCGCCACGGCCGCTTCACTCGGCTCATCCACATTCAAATCAATCTCCTGGCCCATTTCCCCGCTGGCGCTGCGGAGCAGGGGCCGCTTGCGGCCGCTGGACCGGATCAACGGGCGTTCCTCCTCCTCGTCGTCATCGTCTTCATCCTCGTCATCATCCTTGTCCGTGCGCACGGCCACATCGGCGGGCGCCACGGTGTCCGGCAGGCGCCAGACCAGGGTGCCGCAGGGCACTTTGACGATTAAATCCTTGCCCGCATGGCCGTCCATGCCCTTGCCCATGCCCGCCTCACCGTCCTGGGAAATGAGCCGGGGGACATAATACTGCCCGATCAGGTTGTTCAGATCATGATCCGCCTGCAAAATCACGCTTCCGCCGCGCCCGCCATTGCCCCCGCTGGGGCCGCCCTTGGTGATGTAAGCCTCGCGGTGGAACGCCACACAGCCCTTGCCGCCATGGCCCGCGCGTGCGTAGATTTTGATCTCGTCAATGAACATGCAAAAATGAAAACGGCGAGGCCGGTGACCTCGCCGTGAAATTCAACCCGACCCCGAAATTAGTTCTTCGCGGCGGTGGTGGCGGCGGCGGTTTCCACCAGGACATTCACCCGGCGGCTGTTCTGGTCGAACGTCACCTTGCCATCCACGAGGGCAAACAGGGTCCAATCCCGGCCCGTGCCCACGTTTTTGCCGGCGATGAACTTGCTGCCGCGCTGGCGGACAATGATGCTGCCGGCGCTCACGAGGGTGCCGCCAAATTCTTTGACGCCCAGACGTTTGCTGACGCTGTCGCGCCCGTTCTTAACGCTGCCTTGACCTTTTTTATGTGCCATACGGTGCCTTGATCTCGCTTAAGCTTTGATTTCTTTGATTTTGACGATCGTCAGTTCCTGACGGTGGCCGATGGTCTTATGATACCCTTTGCGGCGCTTCATCTTGAAAGTGAGTTTTTTGTCGCCGCGAATATGTTCCACCACATCCGCCTCCACGGTGGCCCCGGTGACCGTCGGCGTGCCGACGGAGACCGCGCCCTCGCGGTTGACCAGCAGGACGCGATCAAAAGTGAACGGCTGCCCGGCTTCGACAGCCAAGCGCTCGATTTCCAACGTGTCGCCCGCGGCGACCCGGTATTGTTTGCTTCCGGTTTCTAAAACGGCGTACATAAATTTTCCCGCAATGGGCTGGCTATTAAGCCAGAACCCCACCCCGGTGTCAATGCCTCATTTTTTATTTTTTGGTCGGCTGGGCCGGGGGATTCACGGGCTTTGATGGAGGAGGTCAGGTTGTGGCTCGCTGGCGCAGCAATTTTGCACGCTCAATACATTCCGAAACGATTTTTTGCAGTTCCACGCGGTCGCCCGGTTCCATCTGTCCGCCCGCCAGGGCGATCAAGGGTTCGAGCACCGGCGCATGGCGGGCAATCAGCACGGTGATGTCTGTCTCGTAAAGCGCGGCGCGGTCTAAATCAAACTGCCGGTATAGCGACGGCAGGGCATAAAGCTTCAAAACGATCAAACCCTCGACCGTCACCGCCGGGACCGCCAACTCCGCAAATCGGTGTTGCGTGGCATACTTTTCCGCGACCCGTTGGAACAGCGGGTTGCGGGTCAGCAACAGATCCACCTGCACACTGCGAAATTTGGCCCGCGCAAAAAACTCATTTTCGTCCTCGACCACCAGTTCGGGCAACTGTTGCAGGGTGGCGACGGACATGAGCAGGTCCACGTCCCGGGTGTTGCGGCCATTGACGTAGGTCAGCATGGCCAGGCCGCCGACCAGAAGATACTGCGCGCGCCGTTCGGCGAGCAGGCGGAACAAGTCCAGGGCATCCTGCGGCACCGGCATGGCGGGCTTGGCGGACGCGCCCTCGCGCAGTTGCAGCGGGCTGTCCGTCCACTGATGCGCGCCAACCTCCCACGCCTCGAGCAACACCGCCGCCACGCGCCGCAAACTGACGCCGGCCGGCAGCGTGACCGGGCGGATGTTTTTGCTCGTGACGGTCATTGCCATGGCCGGATTTTATCCCCAAATGCCAATAAAAGAAAGGGGAAATCAAGGGTTCATCAGGCTCTCCCGCTGTGGTTTGACGGGCTGCCCTCGGTTCCGCGACCACCCCATCCAAATTATCCTCTGGCCGATGTTGAAGCCGAAGGGCCATGAAGACCGTGACCCTGACCGTGGTGCGGCCGGGGTGTTCCAAGTGTTTCACCAGCGACGTTTGAAACACTTTTTGGGGCGGTGCCGGTCGGGACGATTTCACCAAAAGAGGTTAATTCAAGGGGTTTTCGCGGATTCAGTCTTTGGCATGGTTCCGGCTTAGTGGCAGGAGTTCTGGAGGAACCGGAACGAATTAAGGAAAACACAATTATGAAGAAACAAACACAAAAACCAGATTCAGGATTATACTCAGGACGCAAAACCACCCACTCCCGACGCATCGGCGCAAACCTGCTCGGCGCGAGCCTGCTCGGCTCGCTGGCCGGCACCGCCGCCCTGCCACTGGCGGTCACCACGGTAAAAGCGGATGACGCGCCCTCGCACGTCAACTTTCTGGCGAATTTGGACCTCGCCAACGAATATGTCACGCCCCGCGGCATGATGGTGCGCAACCAGGGATTGACGGTCCAGCCGCTGCTCCTGGGTTTGATCGGTCTCTATAAAGGTGATGGCTTCATCAACAGCGTGTCGCTGGATGCGGGCGCTTGGAATGACATTGGGACCAAATCGGTGGGCACCGGGACGGGAACCCCGGGTTACAACGGCAAGCCGGCCACGCCGTGGACGGAAATTGACCCCATCGCCGGCATCTCGATTGGCTTCGCCAAGAGTTTCGAGCTGGATGTGACTTACACCGACTTTGATGAAATGATTGAAGGAATCGGTTTTTCACAGCATCTCGACAGCAAGCTGAGCTTTGACGACAGTTCCTATTTGGGTCTGGGGGGCTTTGGCTTTCATCCGTATTTTGAGTTTTGGCAGGAACTGAGCGGCAAGGCGACGGACGCCGACTTGCCGGCCGCCTTGGGGCTCACCCCCCCAGCCTCCCACGGAAAATATCTCGCACCGGGTTCAAGCTATTATTTTGAAACGGGTCTGGATCCCACTTACACCTTCAAAGACGGGATCAAAATTGAAACGCCGGTGGACGTGCTGCTGCCGAACGAAAGGTTCTACGGGGAATTTTACGACAAAGCGTCCACGGTGGGCATCGTTGATGTCGGGGGGAAGGTGACGGTACCGATGAGTTTTATGCCGCAGGGTTACGGCCACTGGAATTTTCATGTGGGGGTTAAATACTTGAATTTTGTGGATGACAATCTGTATCACCTAAACACGTTTAATTCGCCGGGTAAACCGACCCGCGACACCACCCTGGTCTATGCGGGCGTTTCCGTATTCTTTTGAACCCATGATTGGCGGCGCTTCACACCAACCCTGCGTTCAAGCCAAAGCCCCACCGCCGCCGGATGTCGGCGGTGGGTGCGGCTTCAACGGGGGTTGGCGGTGAAGACCGTTCCGGCATTTATCCCATGAAAATATTCAATTTAATTAAGGTGGCGGCGACGGTGGCGGTGATGACGGCCCTGGCCGCCGGCACGGCTACGGCGGCGGACAAGGTCTCGATGGGCTTCATTTATGTGGGGCCCAAGGATGATTATGGTTACAACCAGGCGCACTCGGAAGGTTGCGCCGGGGTGCAAAAACTGGACTGGGTCTCCGCAGTGGAAGAAGCGAGTGTGCCGGAAACCACGGCGGTGGAGGAGGCGATGCGGGACATGATTGAGCAGAACGGGGCAACGGTGTTGTTCCCGACCTCGTTCGGCTATTTCAACCCGCATAT
>Ga0302266_10000425_pt1 | contig 42942 bp, 43 predicted proteins | sample III_Bog_E1_2_FD_194559 | JGI IMG/M metagenome (GOLD analysis project Ga0302266, IMG submission 194559) | Peat permafrost microbial communities from Stordalen Mire near Abisko, Sweden - III_Bog_E1_2 | ecosystem: Environmental > Terrestrial > Soil > Wetlands > Peat | place: Sweden: Abisko...
GCCTCGAGCCGTTCGCCCAGCCGGCGCGCGACGGCGGCGGCGTGGCGCGTCCACTTGACCAGCGGCGTGATCATCTGTGTGCCGAGCGCCTCCGGTTCGCCCAGGCCCTCGGGCGGGATGGAAATGACAAAATCCGCGCCCTCGCGCGTGAGCAGCGACAGTTTCCAGACCGACTTGCGGTGCGCGGCGTCCTCGGCGGCTTCGGGCGTGGCGGGCGCGCTGGCGGCCTCGTCCATATCCTGCGCCGATTCGAGCAACAGGGCGTTCACCGGCTTGGTGATGTTGCGGGCGCGCTCCGGCTCGGCGGGCAGGTTTTCAAACGTGCCGGATTTCCACGAAAGAATCCGCCGGAACGCCGCCTCGCCGCGCGCGCCCTCGGCTTCGGCGTCAATCAGCTCGCCGTCCTGGATCCACAGTTTCGCCACCAGCGGCCCGCGCGTGATGCGCAGCACGGACGAGCTGCGCGAAAGGCATTCCATCTGGATGATGTCCATCAAACTTTTGCTCTGGATGCCGCGAAAGCCCGGTTCGTCGTCGCGGCCGAGCAAGGATTCGAGACACTCGATGAACAATTTTGAGTTGCGCTGCATCTCCATTTTGATCCAGAACAAATCCACGCCCAACGCGTAGGCGCGCGAACGAAAATCCTCGTCCTCCAGACCGCTCAAGACGACGGTGCGCAGCTCGGGATAGCGGCGGCGGACGATGGAAAGAATCTGCAAACCGTCAATGCGCGGCATCTTCAGGTCGCAGATCAGCAGCCGCACCGGCTCGGATTCGAGCAATGACAGCGCACGCTTGCCGTTATTGGCGGTGAGGATTTCCGGCCGGCTGGGCAGGGCGGCGAGCATCTCCCGGCCCAGAGTGAGCCAGTCGTTGTCGTCATCCAGAAGCAGGATTGTATGTCGTTTTTCCATCATCGGCCCGCGCTACGGCTAACCGCACGGTGGGCGAAACTCAAGCGTTAAACTTCGGTTGTCAAATAATAAGCAAGCCGCGTTCCGCGCGGCCAGCCGATTTTTTGGGCGCAAATCTGGACAACTTAGGCGCGTGCAGTCCCGTCGTGGGACAATTTTTTGAAGAATTCCTTTCCGCCCGCTGTGGCGTGAATTCTGCTTTAAGTTGTCCGCCCATTGGAAAGTTGACAGGGCGGACTCAAAAAACGAAAGTCATGTCGAACATGGTCAAATCAAGATTTGCCGGTTTGTTGCGCGGCATCCTGCGGCGGATGGATTCTTCCGCCGCGGAACCCGCGCCGGTGTCGCGCCCGGTCGTTGCCGCCGCGCCCCCCGCGCCCATGGCGGCGACCAGCGCCGCCGCGCCGCCGCCGTTTCTGGTCGCGAGCCCGCCGCCGAACGCGAATGAAATTGCCGTGCCGCTCGCGCCCATCATCGCCGGCCTGCCGCCGGAACTGCGCGGAAAAATCGTGGCCGTGCCGCCCAGCCTCGCCATCAATTTGCCCGTCGAGACGGTCACGGCGCAGCTCGCGTTTGGCGCGGTGAAAATTTCCTTCGGCGAACTGCGCCTGCTTGCGCCGGCCGCCTTCGTCAATTCCGGCGGCGAACATGACAGCAAAATGATCAGCCTGCCGCTGGGTGAAATTCTGCCGCGCCTGAATCCGACGCTGCTCGCGCGCCGCACTGGCCCGAAGGTGGAAGTGGCCGCCGATGTCAATGGCCCGTTTGGCGGGCGCGGCGCCGGCGTCGCCTTCACCACGCAGCCGCTCAAGGCACCCGCGCCCAAACCGGCGCCCGCTCCAATGCCGATTCCAGCGCCGACATCCGAACCCGCGCCTTTGCGGATGACCCCGCCGCCCGTTCCGGCCGCGCCGATTGCTTTCACGCCGCCGCCGCCGATTCAACGCGCTGTTCCACCAGTGCCGCTCGCGCCGCCAATCCGGCCGGTTGCACCGGCCCCGGCACCGGTTTTCCCGACCATTTCCGCTGCGCCCGTTCCTGCGCCCGTCGCGCCGCGTCCGGCATCCGCGCAGCCGACGATTTTTGCCTCGCTCTGGGACCTGGCGGAACACTGGCCGGAGGAATTGAAGAATGAAATTTCCAATTCCGCATTGGCCAATGTCAGCGTGCCGCTTGCGGGCAACCTGGTGGAGGCCGGCCTGAAACGCGGCCGCGTGACGATGGCGTGGAAACAACTACGCACGCTCGCCAAGCCCAGCTCGCCGGCGTCGCCGAATGATAACGTGGAGCTGGATCTGCCGCTGAAGGTGATTGCGCCCATGTTTTTCGCCGCGCAGAAAAATTTGCAGGGGTCGAAGACGAAAGCCACGGTGTCGGCGGAAATTCCGAATTTGTTTTTTGGGTTTCCGCAGGCCGCACCGGAGCCGCCGGCGGTCGCGCCGAAACCGGCGGAGAAAAAATCCGGCGATTCAAATTTCTACGTCTGGGGCGAAAACGGCGAGACGCCGAAGGCGGAGGAAAATGTTTTTGCGCCGCCGCCGGTGCCGCAGACGGATTTCACGCACCGCTTCGCGTCGCCGAAGGATGTGGTGGCGCGCGCGGTCGCGCTGCCCGGCGTGGTCGGCGCGGTGGTGACGCTACCGGACGGTTTGCGCGTGGCGGGCGAGGTGCCGGCGGAATTCAACGCGGACACGCTGGCGGCGTTCATCCCGCAGATTTTTGAGCGGATGAACCAGAGCGCAAAAGAACTGCGGATGGGCGCGCTGAATAATGTGAGTTTCACGGTGGGCAACGTGCCGTGGCGGATTTTCCGCGTGAACGCGGTGTATTTCGCGGCATTTGGCCGCGCGGGCGAGGCGCTGCCGGCGGCGCAGCTCGCCGCGTTGTCGGGGGAACTGGACCGGAAACGGACGCAATAAATTTATGGCCATCATCAATCAGGCGACGAAGGAATTGCAGGTAAAAATTGTCTATTACGGCCCGGCGATGGGCGGCAAGACGACGAACCTCGTGCAGGTGCACGACCATGTCCAGACGACGGCGGGCAACAAGGGCAAGCTTGTATCATTGGCTACAAGCTCGGACCGCACGTTGTTTTTTGATTTTCTGCCGATCGAGGCGATGACGATCAAGGGGTTCAAAACAAAATTCCAGCTTTACACCGTGCCCGGCCAGGTGATTTACAACACGACGCGGCAACTGGTCTTGCGCGGAGTGGACGGGATTGTTTTTGTCGCGGATTCGCAGTATGAAAAAATGCCGGAGAACGTGGAAAGTTTTCAAAACTTGGTGGACAATTTGAATTCCCTAAAGCTGAACCTCGCCGAGATTCCCTATGTTTTGCAATATAACAAACGCGATTTGCCGAACGCCGCGCCGACGGAATATCTGGATTATCTGCTTAATAATCGCGACGTGCAGGTGCCGTCGTTCCCCGGCACCGCGCACAAATGCGAAGGCGTTTTTGAGACGCTCAACATGATCACGCGGATGCTGCTCCAGAAATATCTCAACCAAGGCGCGCCGCAGTCCGCCTGATATGCCCACGCTGCCACAGCTTATCGAGGAGGACATCCAGCGGCTCGACGAGACGCTGCGGGAGTTCAACGCGCAGACCGACGCGACGACGTCCCTGGTCATTGATAAGGGCGGATTTCTCATCGCGCACCACGGCGACGACAAGCAATTTGACCTGACGACCATCGGCGCGCTGGCGTCCGGGGCGTTCATGGCGAACCAGACCATCGCGGGGCTGGTGAACGAAAAAAACTTTGACAGCATCTACCAGCAGGGCGAAAAATTCTCCATGTTTGTCATCAACGTGGACGAGCATTGCATGCTGGCGGTCATTTTCATGCAGCACACCGGCGTGGGCGTGGTGAAATTCTACGCCGGCGCGGCGGTCAAGAAAATCGCCCGGCAGCTCGCGCTGGCGCAGGAGCGCAGCCCGCAGGCGGGGCTCGACCTCTCGGCGCTGAACGCGACGAACCCGCAGGATTTTTTCCGCAAGAAGGAGGCGTGAATTAAAATATGAAGACCATTCAGGAACTCGACCATCTCTTGTCGGCCATGATCAAAAGCTTTGAGGGCATTTCCGACCTGCTGTTTGTGGCCGGCCAGAAGCCGCAGGTGGAGGCGCATGGCGTGCTGGAGACGCCGGTGCTCAACCCGCCCGAGCCGGTGCTGACTGGGGAGCGCATCGAGCGCATGGCCCGCCTGATCCTCAACGACAACGCCAAGCTGCTGGCCGACCTATCGGCGCACGGGTCGTGCGACTGCAGCCATCCCTTGAGCGACACCTGCCGTTTTCGGGTGAACATCTACCGCCAGAACGGGACCTACGCGATGGTGCTGCGCCGATTGCAGCCGCTCGTGCCGACGATGGACAAGCTCGGCCTGCCGCCCGCGTTTCATGAAATCGTCAAAGAGCGGAACGGCCTCGTGTTCGTCACCGGCGGCTCGGGCAACGGCAAGAGCACCACGCTCGCCGCGCTGCTGAACGAGATCAACCGCGAGTGCAAGGTCCATGTGGTCACGCTGGAGGATCCGGTGGAATTTCTGCACCCGCAGCTGAACTCCACCTTCAGCCAGCGCGAGATGGGGCGGGATTTTTTCAGTTTCCCCGACGGCCTGCGCGCGGCGCTGCGGCAGGCGCCCAAGGTGATTTTTGTCGGCGAAATCCGCGACCGCGAGACGATGGAAATCGCGCTCATCGCCGGCGAGACCGGCCACCTGGTGTTCAGCACATTGCACACCATCAGCGCCGACCAGACCATCTACCGCATCCTCGGCATGTTCACCAAGGACGAGGAACAGCAGGTGCGCAAGCGGCTGGCGGTTTCTTTGCGCTACATCGTCGGCCAGCGGCTGGTGCCGAAAAAAAACGGCGGTCGGCTGCTCGTCACCGAACTGATGGGCAGCAGCCTGCGCACGCGCGAGGCCATTGAGCTGGGCGAAGGCGAAAACCGCCGCCTGCACGACATCATCGAGGCCGGCAGCAACGCCGGCTGGCACAGCTTTGAACAGTCTTTGCTCAAGGCCTACGAACAGGATTTGATCACCGAGGAGAACGCGCTGCTTTACTGCATCAACAAGCCGACCATGCGCCAGCGTCTGGACATCGCCAACACGCGCGCCCGACGCCCCGCCAAGCCGACCTCGGCGCCGCCCATGATGGTGGTGACGTCGGCGGCGCCGCCGATGCCGCCGGTGATGATGCCGCCCGGCACGGAACCGCCGCCCGCGCCACGCGGGATGATGAACGGCTGACCCGGCCGGCGGCGTCCCGCAGATTTGGCCGCGAATTATTTTCTGGTTTGCGCCGCCGCCCAGGCGTAGGCTGGCAGAAATCTGTTCCCCAAAAAATTATGGACATCGTCTTCAACTGTCCGAACTGCGACCAGGAAATGGCCGTGGATCAGTCCGGCGCCGGCTCCGAAATTGAGTGCCCCTCGTGCGGTGAAAAAATCATCATTCCCGCGACCGGCAAGGTGACCACCGGTTCGTTGCCGGCGGTCGCGCCACCGCCGCCAGCGACGGTCAGCCCCATCGCCGCGTCGGCCGCCGCCAAGGTGCCGCTGCACCTCAAGGTGCCGGTGCGCGACAAGCCGGGCGAATCGCTGATTGACAAGCCCAAGCCGCCGCTGGAGGTGGTGCAGAAGGGCGCGGGCAAAAAGCTGCGCCTCCACACCATCCGCCGCGCGGCGTGCATCGAGTCCGGCCACGACAAGTTTGACGAGAAGGTCACAGCGTTTTTGCAGGAGGTCACCGAGCCCAACCTGATTGGCATCCATACCATCAGCTATGAGATGTTCGACGTGGGCGTGCAGAAAATCATGACGGACTACGGCGTGCTGATTGTCTACCGGGGCTGAATGGCTTTGACTTGGCGGAAATTGGCCGCTACCGTTCTGCGCAAATGAATCGCCGGTTTCGCTTCTGGTTTTTGTTGGTGGCCGCCGTGGTGCTGCTGCCGCTGCGTTCGCCCGCGCCCCTGATGTATGTGCCGGGCGAGGGCTGGTATTACGAGCCCTACGGCGAGACGGCCAAATGGCAGCGCACCCGCGCCAAGGATCAGTTGCAGGTGGCGGAGGACGCGTTTGCGGCGAAAAACTATTCCGTCACGCTCCGCGCCGCGAGCCGGGTCTTGCGCGTCTGGCCGCTTTCGGACTACGCCCCGCGCGCGGCGTATCTCCTCGGCCGCTGCCAGGAGGTGGACGGCAAGGACGAGGCGGCGTTCAATTCCTACCAGAAGATCATCGAGAAATATCCCAAGAGTTCGCAATACAACGAGGTTCTATGGCGGCAGTTTGCCATCGCCGGGCGCTTCCTCAACGGCGAATGGTTCCGGCTCTGGAACACGATCCCGCTCTACACCTCGATGGACGAGACGGCCAAGCTTTACGACAAGATCGTGGCCAACGGACCTTACAGTGAGGTTGCCCCGCACGCGCAGTTGAACATCGGCGCGGCGCATGAGAAGGAGAAAAATTACGCGGACGCCGTCAAGGCCTACAACACCGCCGCCGACCGCTACAACGGCCAGCCGCTCATCGCCGCCGACGCCATGTATCGCGCCGGCGTGGCGTGGCAGAAGCAGGCCGACACCGCCGAATACGACCAGAGCGCGGCGGCGCAGGCCATCGCCGCCTACACGGATTTCACGGTGGTGTTTCCGGACGACCGGCGCGTGGCCACCGCGCAGGACGCCATCACCAGGCTCAAGGCCGAGCAGGTGCGCGGCAGTTTTGAAATCGCCCAATTTTACGAGAGCAACCACAAGTGGGCCGGCGCCATCATCTATTACAACGACGTGCTGCAGCTGGACGCCAATTCACCGCTGGCCGCGCAGGCCCGCCAGCGCATCGAGATTTTGAAACCCCGGCTGTCGGCCGCACCGCAAAAGTAGGCCGCCATGCGCGCGTTGAAATTTTTCCTGCCACTGGTCGCGGCAATTTTCTTGTCCGGTTGCGCTGGCTACCGCCTTGGCTCCGTCAATGGCGACGTGGCCGGCGAAAAAACCGTGCAGGTGCTGCCATTCAACAACCAGACCCTCCAGCCGCGTCTTGGCGACACCGTGACCCAGGCCCTGCGCGAGCGGCTGCAGGTGGACGCCACCTACCGGCTGGCGACCGGTGAGCCGGGCGACTTGGTCGTCAGCGGCGTCATCCGCAACTATGAGCGCGACGGGCTGGGCTATTTGAACCGCGACGCGGTGACCACGCAGAATTATCACGTCAGCATCACGGTCCACGTCACCGTCCGCGAGCGCGCCTCTGGAAAACTTGTTTTGGATCGCGACGTGAAAGGCCACACGCTCGTCAACGTCGGCCCCGACTTCGCCAGTTCCGAGCGGCAGGCGCAGCCGCTGCTGGCCGCCGACCTGGCGCAAAACATCACCGAGCTGCTGACGGAAGGCGCGTGGTGATTTTTTTGAAACCTTTTGGCCGGTTTCCCAGTCTGGAGTAACGGACAGTAACACCAACAACAAAACAACAACTAACTAACTGACTATGAAAAAGAACATCGCATTGATCGCCCTCGCGGCGGCGGCCCTGCTGGCCGTGCCCGCCATCACCCGCGCCCAGGACGCGGCCACCAACGCCCCCGCCGCACCCGCTCACAAAAAGGCGGGCATCCATGGCAAGGTCAGCGCCGTTGACGCCACGGCCATGACCGTGACGGTGACCGGCAAGGCCGGCGACAACACCTACAATGTCACCTCCGACACCAAAATCATGAAAGACGGCGCGCCGGCCACGTTTGCGGACATCACGGTGGGCGAAATGGTTTACGGCACCTTCAAGAAAGATGGCGACAAGATGAACGCCGTCAAGATCACCATTGGCAAAGCGAAAAAGAAGGCCGAATAAAACCGGCGGGAAATTCTCAACGAAAGGCGGACGGCAACGTCCGCCTTTTTTATTTTTTGCGCCACCAGCTCGTCATGCGTTTGGGCTGTTGCGCGGCTTCGGGCGCGGAATACTGGCTGACGAGCAGCTCGCTGCGGGCGCGGGTCAGCGCCATGATGAACTCGTCGTAGCTCAAAAACCGTTCCCCGGGGTTTTTTGCCAACGCCTGTCCCAGCGCGTCGCTGGTGGCCTGCGAAATTTCCGGCACCACCAGGTTCGGCGGCGTCAGCGGCGTCTGCACTTGGGCGATGACTACTTCTTCCACCGTCGGCGCGTCGAACGGCACATGGCCGGTGACGGCGTGATACAGCGTCGCGCCCAAACTATACATGTCCGACAAAAAGGTTTCCGGCTCGCGCTTGATTTTTTCCGGCGCGACATAATACGGTGTGCCGCGCGTGAACTCGGCACCTTCCGCCTCCGCATCGGTTTTGCGCGCGAGGCCGAAATCCACCAGCTTCGGCTCGTGGTCGGTGTTGAACAGGATGTTGCCCGGCTTGATGTCGCAATGCAGCAAATCGTATTTCAGCGCCATGTCCAGTGCGGAGGCGATCTTGATGCCGATGTCCAGCACCTGCAGTTCCGGCAACAGCCGCAATTTCTCGATGCGCGCGTCGAGGCTGCCCTGGTCGGCGATTTCCATCACGAGGTAGCGTTCGCCCTCCCATTCGTCAAAAGTATAGATGTGGATGATGTTCGTGTGGTTCAGCTTCGCGCAGGCGCGGGCCTCAAGGTAGAAACTTTCGAGCATCTTCGGGTCGTCGAGCAGCTCCTTCTTCATCAGCTTCACCGCGACGAGTCGTTCCAGCGTGATGTCCCACGCGCGATAGACCGTGCCCATGCCGCCGGAGGCGATCTTGCTGCGCAGCTCGAACTGCCGCAGTTGCATCGGCATCATGATGGCGTGGCCGCACTTCTTGCACGGCTCGGAAGCGAGCGGCGGCAGGTCGCCGGGGATGAACGTCTTCGCGTCGCAGCCCGGGCAGGTCACCATTTTTAAAGGTCGGTCGCTCATGTAAGTGAAACTAAACTACCACGCCCGTCAAATTCGACAAGCGGGGAAAATTTGACAAACCGCCAAAACTTGCTATTTTGTGCGCGTATTAAATGAACACCACGTTCACCAAACAGATTCTGACGCACGCGCCGGTCATGGGCTCCATGGCCAAATGGCAGCGCTGCTCCCGTATTTTTGGCGTCGTGGGAACGAATGATTGATTCAGCTTTAACAATTTTTCAAAACCCGCGATTGCCAAGGCAGTCGCGGGTTTTGTGCTTTTAACCATCAACCGAAAGAGAAAACATGAACAACAATAAAACGAAAGTGACCGCCCGGTTTGCGCCGGAGACGCGGTTCACATTGCCGACGGCGACGAATGCGCCGTTCCGCACCAACCTCGAAACCGAGTTCGAGCGGCTCAAAAAGCGTTTGCTCGCCGCGACGCTCGACGAGGCCGAGCAACCCGAACTAAACGCCCCGCTCCGCCGCGCCGCCAACGAGGCCGCCGCGCTCGCGTGGGTGACGTTCTACCCGCTGCTCGTGTTCCCCGCGCTGTTCGAGGAAAAGAGCCGCGCCGCCGTCCGCCAGGCCGCCCGGCAGGCGCGCATCTACGCCGAAAGCGCCGAAATCATCGCCGCATGAAGCAAAGTGACAAGTGACGGGTGACAAGTGATGAGCGTTCGCGTGCGGCATTCGCGTGCGGCTCTCGTCACTTGTCACTCGTCACTATTTTTGTGGGGAAGCAAGCCGGCGAGTAGTCGTTTGTGTGGGCAAATTAATTTTGCGCCCGCACCAACGGCTTCTCGCCGCGCCTTTTATTTTTCCTCGATGCGCTGGATCCGCGCGCCGAGTTTGCGCAGCTTCACGTCCATCTGCTCGTAGCCGCGATCCAGATGGTAGATGCGGTTCACCTGCGTCGAACCTTTCGCCGCCAGTCCGGCAATGACCAGCGCCGCGCTCGCGCGCAGATCGCTCGCCATCACCGGCGCACCGCTCAACGGCTTGCCGCCCTTCACAATCGCGCTCGGCCCTTCGATCTCGATGTCCGCGCCGAGCCGCGCCAGCTCGCTGACGTGCATGAAGCGCGATTCAAAAATCCGCTCGGTGATGATGCTGATGCCCTTCGCCAGCACGAGCAGCGACATCATCTGCGCCTGCACGTCCGTCGGAAAACCGGAATACGGCAGCGTCGTGATGTCCGTCGCTTTCAATTTACCATTCCGGCGCACCACCAGATTTGTGCCGCTGCGTTCGACGGAAACGCCCGCTTCGCTCAACTTGTCAATCACCGCGCGCAAATGGTCGGCGCGTGCGCCCTTCACAACCACCTGGCCATTCGTCGCGCCAGCCGCGATCAAAAACGTCGCCGCCTCGATGCGATCGGGAATCACTTCATGCTCTGCGCCGTGGAGTTTTTTTACACCCGTAATCGTAATCGTCGGACTTCCCGCACCAGAAATCTGCGCGCCCATCGCGTTCAGGAAATTTGCCAGATCCACGACCTCCGGCTCGCACGCCGCGCTTTCGATGACCGTCACGCCATCCGCCAGCGTTGCGGCCATCATCACGTTCGCCGTGCCGAGCACCGTCGGGCCGGCGCGCCCGCCAAGGAACAGCGTATTGCCGGCGAGTTTTTTCACCGTGGCATCAATGTAGCCGCCTTCAATCTTGGTTTTCACGCCGAGCGCCTGAAAACCTTTCAGATGCAAATTAATTGGCCGCGCGCCGATGATGCAACCACCCGGTAGCGAAATCCGCGCTTTGTTCAATCGCGCGAGCAACGGCCCGGCGATGCAAATTGAGCCGCGCATTTTGCGGACGAGTTCGTAATCCGCGTAGCCGCGAATTTTTTTGGCGTGGACGGTGACGGTGCCGTTTTCAAACTTGGCCGTCGCGCCGAGCGATTGCAAAATCTGCACCATAAACCGCGTGTCGCTCAGGTCCGGCACGCGGCGGATGACGCACGGCTCGTCCGTGAGCAGCGTCGCGGCGAGGATGGGGAGCGCGGCGTTTTTGCTGCCGCTGATGGTGACTTCGCCGTGCAGGGGCACGCCGCCTTTGATCAAGAAACTTTCCATATGAAATTAAATTTTATTTGGCCACAGATTTACACAGATGGGCACAGATGAAAAACTTTCGCGCGAGTGTCCTGCTGGAAACCTGTGTTTCATCAGTGTAAATCTGTGGCTGAAAAATTAAACCCGTGCGACCAGAATTCTGGCGCGCTGACTGTAATCGTCCTGCACGGCTTCGACAACCCACTTTTCATTTTCAAAAATCTTTTTTATCGCGTCCGTCTGGCCGTCGCCGAATTCCAGCATGATTTTTCCGTCCGGTTTCAGGAACGGTTTCGCCTCCGCCGCCAGCCGCCGGTAAAAATCCAATCCGTCCGCGCCGCCGTCCAGTGCGCCGCGCGGGTCAAAATCCTTCACTTCCGGATCAAGCGTTTCAATTTCAGCAGACGCGATGTAAGGCGGATTGCTGATGAGTAAATCGAATTGTGTATTGCCCGCAAGCGCGGCAAATCCGTCGCCGCACAAAAACTCAATGCGCTCGGCGACCTGATTTTGCAAGGCGTTTTGCTTCGCTAACGCCAGCGCGTCGGCGGAAACATCGAGCGCGGTGATTTTGGTGTTTGGACATTTCGCGGCGAGCGCGATGGCGATGCAGCCGGTGCCGGTGCCGAAGTCCAAGGCAGTGGCGAGTGACGAGTGACGAGTGGTGAGAAATTTCCAGCCGAGTTCCGCGAGCAGCTCGGTTTCCGGGCGCGGGATAAGCGCGTGACGGCTGACGGCGATTTCGTAACCGCAAAATGAAGTGGAGCCGGTAATGTGCTGGAGCGGTTCGCGCAGGCCGCGCCGTCTGATGAGTTCGCGCAAGGAATCCGTTTCCGCCGGCAAAAGCACGCGGTCAAAATTCAAATATAATTTCATGCGCGGCATTTTGAGCAGATGCGCGAGCAGTAATTCCGTTTGCAGGCGCGGCGATTCCACGCCTTTTTTGGCGAGAAATTCGGTGCTTTTCTGGATGGCTTCGAGGACGGTCATGCAAATTTATTTTCCTTCCACGCCCTTGAGATACGCAAAAATCAGTTCTGGCAGATCCTCACTGTAGCCGCCTTCGAGCAGGCTGAAGAACGGCACGCCGAGCGCGCGTAGCGTCTGGCCGAGCCAGTAAAAATCCTCCGGCAGCAGCGCGCTTTCGGACAGCGGGTCGTGCAGATAGGCGTCAAAGCCGGCGGATACGGCGATGAGGTCGGGCCGGTAGCTGCGCAAGTCGTCGAGCGCATGCGCGAGCTTGGCGCGATACAGCAGGCGCGGCGCGTTGGGCGCGACGGGATAATTGAAGCAGTTGTGGCCGGCGTTTTCCGCGCCGGTGTCCGCCGGAAACGCGTGGTTCTGGTGGACGGAAAAAAATTCCACGCCGGGCTGGTTCAGCAAAATGTCCTCGGTGCCGTTGCCGTGGTGGACATCGAAATCAAAGACGGCGACGCGTTTGGCGCCGGTGGCCCGGGCTTCCAGCACGGCGATGGCGGCGTTGTTGAAGTAGCAGAAGCCCATGGATTTTTCCCGCGTGGCGTGGTGGCCGGGCGGGCGCATGAGGCTGAAAACGGTTTCGCCGGCGCGCGCAAATTTTAGCGCGTCCAGCGACGCGGCCACGGAGGCGCGGGCGTAACTGGAAATGTTTTCAAAATAGGGCGTGTCGTCGTCCAGGTCGGTTGGCACTGCGAGGCGGGCGAGCACTCTGGGCGCGTGGGCGCGCAGGATGATTTCATCCGAAACATTTTCGCCGGGCGCAACCCAGGCGAGGGGCAGCTCCGTCTGGCTTTGCAAATGGGCGACGGTGGCGGCGACGCGCCGGGGATTTTCCGGGTGGCCGGCGCGCGCGTAGCCGGTGCAGCGTCCGTCGGTGATGATTTTCACGCGAGGAATTAAACCACGGATGGGCGCGGGGAACACGGATTTTGTTGCGACCGTCTTTTCTGCCGGCGCGGATTCTGTTTCCAATCGTGGTTGGCCGCGCTAGACTGAAATGAGGCAACCCATCATGAAATTGAAATTATTCGCGTTTGCCACGGCGCTAGGCGCATTGGTTTTTAACGCCGCCGCGTGGGACTATGAAGGCCATCATGCGGTGAACGAGCTGGCGCTGGACTCGCTGCCGGCGGATTTTCCCGCGTTTGCGCTCGTGCCGGAAGCACGCACGCGCATCGAGTTCCTTGCCGGCGAGGCGGACCGCTGGCGCAACGCGACGAGCCTGAAAAATGGCACGGGCTTGGCGCTCGGCCACGCGAGCGGGCCGGACCATTACATTGATTTGGAGGATCTCAGGCTTTACGGCCTGACGCCGGCCACGCTGCCGCCGTTACGTTATGATTTCGCGGCGGACATCGTGAAGGCGCGCGCGGCGCATCCGGAGCGGTTTCAGGCGATTGACCCGGATAACGACGCCGACCACACGCGCGAGCTGAGCGGTTTTCTGCCGTGGGCGATCACCGAGAATTACGAAAAATTGCAATCCGATTTCAGCACGCTGGCGGCGCTGGAAAAATTCGGCGGCACGCCAACGGAAATTGAAAATGCCAAGCAGGACGTCGTTTATGTGATGGGCGTGATGGGGCATTTTGTCGGCGACGCGAGCCAGCCGCTGCACACGACGATGCATCACCACGGCTGGATTGGCGACAATCCGAACCATTATACGACGTCGTTTGGTTTTCACGCGTGGATTGACGGCGGTTTTTTTCGCAAGACCGGCGGGATTGAGGTGAACCGGCTGGTCGCCAAAATTCATCCGGCGGAAATCATCCCGGCGGCGTCCGACCCCAACGGGATTTTTCACGCGTCGGTGACTTTCATCGTCGCCGCCAACCGGCTTGTCGAGCCGCTCTACCGGCTCGACCAGGCGGGCAAGCTGTCCGACCAAGGCGACGCCGGTGCGGAAGGCCGCGCGTTTTTGGAGGCGCAACTGGTGAAGAGCGGCCAACTGCTCGGCGACCTCTGGCTAACGGCGTGGCGGACCGCGCCGGAGGACGTTTTTCTCGAACGCGAGCTGCAACGGCGCGCGGCGGCGGAGCTAAAATGAATTCCGCCACGGCCACGCGGCTGGCGGCGGCGACGGGTCTGCTGGCCGTGGCGCTCGGCGCGTTTGGCGCGCACGGGCTGAAAGATTTGCTCGCGCGCAACGGCACGGCGGCCATCTGGGAAACGGCGGTGTTCTATCATTTTATCCATGCGGTGATGCTGTTCGTCCTCGCGGAGCGGAAGGAATTTCCGGCGGTGGCGTGGTGGAGTTTTTTTGCCGGCATCGTGATTTTTGCCGGCTCGCTGTATTTGCTGGCGGTGACGAACCAGCGCTGGCTGGGCGCGGTCACGCCGGTGGGCGGGCTGAGTCTCATGGCCGGCTGGCTGGCGTTGGTGCTGGCCGGTTGGCGAAAGGGTTGAAGAAATTTGTTGCCAGCCGGTAACATAAAGGGGGTTGATTTACCGGTGGCCGCACTTTACATTGTCCAACAATAAGCCACTGGTGGAATTGTTCGTTCTGTCGCGCATGATAAAACTTTTGGCCGCACGTTGTGTTTCAGAAATCCGCGTGCCAATGCAAAAATGAAAAACTCCTTTGGAATCCTGCTGTTGCTGCTGGTCGCCCTGACCAGCCGCGCCAGTTCGACCAATGCGACGTTCACCGCCACGCCGGGCTTGGCGGTTCCCGATGCGAACCCGGTGGGTCTGGTTTCCACGCTGGACGTGAGCGGCATGAGCGGAAGCACCGTCAACCTCACGGTGAACCTCGATATCACCGGCGGTTTCAACGGCGATTTGTATGCCTATCTGGTTTCACCGACGGGGACGGTGGTGGTCCTGCTGAATCGTGTCGGCATGGGTTCTGGCAATCCGTTTGGCTACGGCAACGCCGGTTTAGACATCACGCTGGACAGCGCTTCGGGAAACAACATCCACGACTACCAGTCCGGTAGTTACACCATCAGCGGCGGCCAGCTCACCGGCACTTGGGCGCCCGACAGCCGGACGATTGACCCGCTCTCGGCGCCCAGTGTGTTTGATTTGGCTCCGACTGGCAGCACGCTCACCAGTCTGGACGGCGCGGATCCGAACGGCGTCTGGACGCTGTTCATCGCCGATCTTTCTCCCGGCGGGCAATCCACCATCGTGAGCTGGGGGCTGACCGTCATGACCGTGCCGGAACCACAGACGTGGACGCTGCTCGGCGGCAGCCTCACGGCCTTCTGGCTGATCAACCGGAAACGCCGGAAATAAAATTTTCTTCGGCGGCGCTTTAATAATTTCGCGCCACCGGTGCCGCCTTGACGAACGCCGTTTCCCGCAGATAAACCGGCTCCAACTTTTCGCCCGCTACAAAATCCGTCCGGCTTGCCGCCAGCCGCGCCACCATCGCCGCCGAAGGAAACAAGGCTGGTTCCATTTCCGGCCCGACGCAGGTTTCGCCCGCCGATTTCAGCGCCTTGATTTCTGCTGCCGCCACGATTTTTAGGGGCGAAATTTCTTGGTGCGACCGCTCCGAAATTTCCCAGGCCGACCGGTAAAATTCCCCGCGCTGCGCGTCAACCACCACGTTCACGCGCCCGAAAAATTTCCCCGCCTGCGCCTGCGCCGCCAGGCATTCGGCGCTGCTGATACCGAGCAGTTTTATGCCGCGCGCGAGCTGCCAGCCCTGCGCCAGCGCAATCGCCGCGCGGACGCCGGTGTAGCTGCCCGGCCCGAGGCCGACCGCGACGGCTTCAATTTCTTCCCGCAAAACCATCGCATCCGCCAGGACTTTTTCCGTCAGGCCAAACGCATTCGTTACGCGGTAGCCGCCGGTTTCCACCGCCTCGGCCAGGACGACGCCGTCGCGCGCCAGCGCCACGCTCCGCCGGGCCGAGGAAAATTCAAACGCCAGGATCGTCATAAATAATCTTCCGTTCCGTCTCGCTCACAACTTTAATTTGCACTTTCTTCGAATCGCAAATCGCAAATCGCAAATCGCAAATTCTTTCGGCCCATTCAATCACCGCCACGCCGTCCGGTTGGAGAAATTCTTCAATGCCGGCGCTTAAGATTTGCGCCGCCGTTTCCAGCCGATACAAATCGAGGTGAAACAGTTTCAGCCGTCCGCCGCCATATTCATTGACCAGCGTAAAAGTTGGCGAATGCACGCGGCCGGGGATTTCCAGCCCGCGCGCCAGCCCGCGCACGAACTGCGTCTTGCCCGCGCCCAGATCACCGCTCAAGGCGATGACCCCGCCGCGCCGCGCCGCGCGGCCAAATTTTTCGCCGAGCGCCTCCGTCTCCGCCGGGCTATGCGAAATGAACGTAGCCATGCGCGTTGAATTTGTGCGAGCCGCTTTTGTCGCGAATCAAAATGCCGTCGCCCGCGACGATTTTGCCGATGCAGCTCAATCTCAGTTCCGGAAATTTTTTCTTCCACGTGTCCAGCAGTTTCACCGCGTCCTTGCTGGCGATGGTGAACAGCAGCTCAAAATCCTCGCCGTCCGTCAGCGCCGCCACGAACGCCGGCTTGGCCGATGAGCTTTTCCGCGCCGCCAGTTTTGCCGCACGCGAAACCGGCACTGCCGATTTCAAGATTTCCGCGCCGACTTTGCTCGCGTTCAGGATGTGGCGCAAATCACCGCCGAGTCCGTCGCTCACATCCAGCATGGCGTGGAGGGAAAATTTTTCCGCCAGCCAGCGCGCCTCAGCCAGGCGCGGCCCGAAGCTCAAATGCTTTTCCGCCAGTGCGCCGCCGAGTTCACCGGTCACAAAAATCGCGTCGCCCACTTTTGCGCCGCTCCGCAATATCAGTTTTCCGCGCGGCACGGTTCCGAGCAGCGCAATGGAAATCAGGATGCGTTCGGGATTCGTCGTCGTCTCGCCGCCGACAACGGCCACGCCAAATTTTTCCGCGAGCGCATTCAGCCCGTCGTAAATCTTCGCCACAAAGTCCGCATCAAAATTATTCGGCAAGGCGATGGTCACGAGTGCCGCCGTCGGCGTTCCCGCCATCGCCGCGATGTCGCTCAGGCACCGCGCCAGCGCCTTGCGCCCGATTTTTTCCGGCGGCGTTTCGCGTGTGAAATGGATGCCTTCCACCACCGCGTCGGTCTTGAACAAGACCAGCTTTTCCGGCACGCCCAGATCCAGCACGGCGCAGTCGTCGCCCGCGCCGACAACCACGTTTTCATTGGCCGGCAGCGCTTTTGTCAATTTTGCGATGAGCTCAAATTCGTTCATCGTTGTTGCGTATATTGTTGGGTATAGAGAATGACCAGGTTGGCCGTGTTGAACAGGCTGTGTGCCGCGATGGGTGCCAGCAGGCAGTCGGTTTTTTGGTAGAGCCACGTCAGCGCCAGCGCGAGGGCGAACAGCGGCAGCAATGTCGGCGCGTTGACGTGGATCAGCGCAAACAAAAAACTCACGCCGAACCACGCGAGCTTCGGCCAGCCCAGTTGTTTGACAAACGGAAACAGCACGCCGCGAAACATGAATTCTTCCGAGACCGGCGCGAGCACCATTGCAAAAAAGGCGAGATAACCGCGCAGCCACGCGGACTTCGCATTGACGATCAGCTCGACCGCGCGCTGGTCTTCTGGCGCCCAGCCGATTTTTTCCAGCCCCAGCACCGAGACTTGTTCCAGGCACAAGACCACCGGCAAAACCAAGACCAACATGCCGGCGGCGAGGAGCAGGGACTTTTTCAGGTTCGCATTGCGGAGGCCAAACGCGTCGCGCCAGTTGAGCTCGTGCAGCTTCAAAAAATGATAAATCAAAAGCCACGCCACGCCCTGAAAGCTCAACGTCGCCAGCAGGATGTTCGCAAAACTGTCCGGCGACTTGAATGCCGCCACGCCCGCCTGCCGCAGGACGCCAGCGGCCACGACGCCCACGCCCAGGCAGACGAATACGCCCGCGACCAGTTGGATCACGGCTTCGGCCCGCCACGGCTTTTGCGACAACATGATTCCAGCCTAGCGGAGCCGCCTGCGGGTGACGACGCAAAATTGTTCGCGCCGGCGGCGGTTTTGCGGCAGATTGCCGCCGATGTCTTTCAAACACACGAACCGTCTGGCGCGGGAAAAATCGCCGTATCTGCTCCAGCACGCGCATAATCCCGTGGACTGGTTCGCGTGGAATGATGAGGCGTTTGCGAAGGCGCGCGCGGAGAACCGGCCGATTTTCTTGAGCATCGGCTACTCGACCTGCCACTGGTGCCATGTAATGGAACGCGAATCGTTCGAGCAGGAACGCATTGGCGCGTTTCTCAACGAACATTTCGTCAGCATCAAGGTGGACCGCGAGGAGCGCCCCGACGTGGACAAGATTTACATGACGTTCGTGCAGTCCACCACCGGCAGCGGCGGCTGGCCGATGAGCGTTTTTCTCACGCCGGAATTGAAGCCGTTTTTCGGCGGCACTTATTTTCCGCCGGATGCGCGGCATGGCCGGCCAAGTTTTTTGCAATTGCTGGAACAGATTGCCGGCCTCTGGCGCGAGCGGAAAACAGAGGTCGCCGCCTCCGCCGACGAACTGCACGCGCGGCTGGAACTTGTCACCACGCACGAAGTCAAAGCGGATTTTCCGCTGATGCCAGAATTGCTTAAACGCGCCGCGCAACTGTTCAAGGAATCGCATGACGCCATCAACGGCGGCTTCGGCGGCGCGCCGAAATTTCCGCAGCCCAGCATCCCGTCGCTCTTGTTGCGCGTGGCCAAAAGGTTTGGCGACGCCGAGGCTCTGAAAATGGTCTTGCACACTTGCGACCTCATGAACGCTGGCGGAATCCACGACCAGCTTGGCGGTGGCTTTGCGCGCTACGCCGTGGACGCCGAGTGGCTCGTGCCGCACTTCGAGAAAATGCTCTACGACAACGCGCAGCTGGCGCAGCTTTATCTCGACGCATTTTTGGTTAGCGGTGACATGCACCACGCGGACACTGTCCGCGACATCCTGGATTATGTTTTGCGCGACATGACGCATCCCGGCGGCGGGTTTTTTTCCGCCGAGGACGCCGATAGTGAAGGCCATGAAGGGAAATTCTACTGCTGGACGAAAGAAGAACTTTCCAGGCTGCTCACCGTCGAAGAATACAACGTGGCCGCAAAATATTTTGGCATCACGGCGGAGGGAAATTTTATTGACCACAGCCATCCGACGCCGCTGGCGGGACAAAATGTTTTGAGTGTCGTCAATCCTGACGTGCCAGCCGCCGACCGGACATTGCTCGCATCCGCCAAAATAAAAATGTCCGCCACGCGCGCAAAACGGGTTCGCCCGCATTTGGACGACAAAATTCTCGCGTCGTGGAACGGCCTCATGCTCGGCGCGTTTGCCCGCGCCGCCGCCGTTTTGAGCGAGGAAAAATATCGCGCGGCGGCGGAGCGAAATCTTGAATTTATCCGGGCAAAACTGTGGGAACCACCGGTTCAATCCGCCGGCGGCCAGCCGCCGTCCGCAATTCCCGGCACGCTCTTTCACCGCTGGCGCGACGGCGAACGCGACCAGGTGCAACTGCTCGAAGGCTACGCGTTTCTGCTCGCCGGCGTCATCCAGCTTTACGAGGCGACGCTGGAGCCGGGCCATCTGGATTTCGCCAGCGACCTGGCCGTCGCGATGATTGTGAAATTTTACGACCACGCCAACGGCGGCTTTTGGCAAAGTCCGGCAGGCACGAGCGATTTGATTTTGCGCGTGAAGGATGATTACGACGGCGCGGAGCCGAGCGGCAATTCCGTCGCCACGCTCGCGCTGCTCAAACTTGCCGCCATCACCGGCCGCGACGAATTTCGCCCGCCCGCCGAGGCCACGCTGCGGCTCTTCGCGCACCGGCTGCAAACCCAGCCCGCCGCGCTCGCCTTCCTGCTGCACGCGCTGGATTTCTGGCTGGACGAACCGCGCCGCGTGGTCGTTGTGGGAAACACGAAGTCCACGGATTTTCAGGAATTGCTCCGCGCCGCGCACTCGGTTTACCAGCCGAACAAAATCGTTCTCGGCAACACCGGCGCGGTCGAGCCGTTCGCCAAAACTCTGGCCGCAAAATCGGAAGCGACTGCTTACGTCTGCACCGGCAACTCCTGCCAGGCCCCAACCGGCGATCCGGCAACCTTGCGGCAACAATTGGCGTAACAACTTTTCGCGGTCTGCCGCCGCGCCGCCACGATTTTACATTCGTGCCTTTCGCGTTTTCGCGGTTAAAATTTTCCCAGCATGGATGATTTTGAAACCCGGTTCAGCGGCATCGCGCGGCTTTACGGCCAGAGCGGATTGGAAAAATTACGCGCTGCACATGTCGGCGTCGTCGGCATTGGCGGCGTCGGCGCTTGGGCGGCGGAAGCGCTCGCCCGCTCCGGCGTCGGCGCAATCACGCTGGTGGACTTGGATGAAGTTTGCGTGACCAACATCAACCGCCAGTTGCACGCGCTTACGGAAACCGTGGGCCGTGCCAAAGTCGCGGCGATGGCCGAGCGCATCCGCGCCATCAATCCCGATTGCCGCGTGACGGCGGAACAGAAATTTTTCAACGCCCAGACGGCGGAAGAACTGCTCGCGCCCCGATTTGATTTCATGCTCGACGCCATTGACGACGTGACGAACAAGGTGTTGCTGCTGGTGCGTTGCCGCGAAAAACACTTTCCAGTGGTGGCCTGTGGCGGCGCGGGTGGACGACGCGAATTGACTTCCGTGCGCGTTGGTGATTTGTCGCAGGCCAGCCACGACAAATTGCTGGCCGAGGTGCGGCGGCGGTTGCGCCAGGAACACGGTTTTCCCGCCGGGCAATCGGCGATGGGCGTGCCGTGCGTTTATTCGGTGGAGCGCACCGTGTATCCGCAAGCGGACGGCTCGGTCTGCGAAATGCGCTCGGCCGCGGAAGACGGCACGCGCCTGAACTGCAACGGCGGCCTCGGTTCGGCGACGTTTGTGACCGGCGCGTTTGGTTTCGCGGCGGCGGGATTTGTCGTGCGGAAAATTGCGGAAGGCTAATCAAAATCCGCCGAAAACGCGCTGGAAATTTTCGCCGACACGCGCGGCGAACGGTTCAATTTTTTCGTCCAGAAATTCCGCCAAGCCGGCATAGACCGCGACAAGATTGGCCGGATGATTCAGCGGCTGGCCAGCGGCGGCGGCCAGCGGATATAAGATTTTCTCCGGTGGCAAAAGCTGGTCGGGCGCGTCGGTTTCGATCAGCACACGATCCGGTGGAACTTGTTTGAAGGTTGCGCGCTGGCGCAATTTGCGTTCGTGCAAAAAGTAGCCAGGAAAACTGAAATTCGCGCCGAGCTTGGCGAACGCCGGAACCATTTCCACCGGACCGCCAAAACTGTGCAGCACAAAGCCGCGTTGCGGGCGCGGATTATTTTGCAGAAGTTCCAGCAATCGTCCATAGGCCTGCAAGCAGTGAATGCTCACCGGCAGATTGCGCGCGGCGGCGATTTGCAACTGCGCGAGGAAAACTTCTTCCTGGCCGGCGTAGCTCAAATCCGGCTTCCAGCGGTCGAGACCGATTTCACCGACGGCGCTGGGAATTTCGCCGAGAAATTGTTCCAGGTTTTTTTGCCAGTCCGACGTGCGTTCGGACAAATACCACGGATGATAGCCGAAACTTGGCAGCACCATCTTATTTTCCCGCGCCAACGCCGCGACTTGCGGCCAGTCGCTTTCGCACGCACCGTTCACGACCATGCGCACGATGTCGGATTTCTCGCACGCGGCGAGCAATTCATTTTGGCGGCCGGCAAAACGGTCGTCCTGTAAATGATTGTGCGCGTCGTAAAATTTCATCCGGCGTGAGCGCCGGCGAACTGCCGGATGCGTTCCCAGATTTTTGAAAGGGCGTTGCGCCGGTTCGGCGTGAGGTGCTGCGTGATGCCCAGCGGCGCGAGAAATTTGGGATCGTGCGCGAGAATTTCGGCCGGCAAATGGCCACTATAAAAATCGCACAGCAGCCCAGCGATGGCTTTGACCACCAGCGAATCGGAATCGCAGGCGAAGAAACACTTTTCATCGCGGAAGGTCGCGACGAACCAAAGTTTGGCGAGGCAGCCGGGGATCAGATTTTCGTCCGCGCGAAATTCCGGCGCGAGCGGCGGACACTGTTTCGCCTTTTCAACGAGCAATGCCAGACGATCCTGGCCGTTTTTCAGCGCAGCCAGCTGCGATGTGAGTTCAACCTGTTTTTCCGCGAGGTTCATGGCGCGGAAAATTATTTAATCAGCGTGGGCTGGCGGTTCTTCCGCTGCCGGCGGTGCCGAGGCTTCCTCGTGGTGCTGGATTGGTTGGCTTTGGCGCGGTTCGTCACGGCGCGGCGGACGGGAAGGCAGCGGTTCGCGGCGCGGCGGCGGCGGCTCGCGGCGGGGCGGCTGGATGCGGCGGAGCGCGCGGCGGAGTTCGTCAAGCTCGCGCTCGTCGGCGAGCTTCTGGCGCTCGGCGACCTCGACGAGTTCCAGCACTTCGTCGAGCTGGTCAATCATCTGCTTGAGCGTCTCGGCAATTTCCGTGGCGTGCGCGACGGCCTCGCTGATGGCCGAGGTTTCGGCGGGACGAAAATCGGCGGGCTTGGCCCACTGGCGCTGGCGCGGCGGCTCCGGTCGGCGGTCAGGCCGGCGGTCGCGGGGAAATTCGCGCTGCGGCTCGCGCGGCGACCGGGCTTCCGGCGCAGGGAAATTTTCAGCGGCGGGTTCCGCCACCGGTTTTTCCACCGGTTCGGTTTCGTGCGAGGCAAAATCGGCGGGCGCTTCCGCGTGCGGCTCGCGGTAATCGCCGGAGGAATCGGCTTCGTGATGCTCCGCGTGCTCGGCGGCTTCACTCGGCGGCGCAGAGGGTTCAACCGTTTCCGGTGCGGGAGAAATCTCCTCGGGGCCGGGCGCGCCAGCCTTGGCGATTACCGGCCGCGGGCCACGGCCACGGCCGCCACGGCGACCACGACGGCGATTGCCGCCGGGGCGGGCTGCGGGCGCGGGCGATTTCAGATTGGAATGTTCGTCAGGCACAAATTTTAACGTGAGGATGGCCGCTGGCCGCGCAAATGCAATGTCGAACTGCGCCTACTTTTTCACAAACAGCGCCAGGGAAGCGGTGAAGCCGTGCAGGAAATTCTTCTCGCCGACGGGGCCGATTTCGCCGTTGCAGAAAAATCCGGCGACGCCCGTCGGGCCGAAATGCGCCTGCACCAGCTCGGCGTCGTGGCTGGGCCGGCCAAAAAGATTTTTTCCACGCCCGTTGCAGCAGAACAGGCAGCCGCCGTAAATTTTCTTGCCCGCCAGATTTTTTTTTGCCCGCGCGAGCAGCTCGTTCAAGTCCTCGGACGCAGCGGCGGCGTCGCGGCGCTGAAACTGAATTGTCTGTCCCATGCGCGGCAGCGCGCCAACCTGAAGCACGCCGGAATTCGGGTCGCCGCCGAGCAGGTTGCGCACGAGAAAATCGCCGCGATGAAATTCGTCGAGGTATTCGTTCACGACGAGTCCGATGTGGAGGTTACCCTGCACCTTGCGCTGTTCCTCCGCAGAAAGTTGCTGCACGGTCTCGGACAGCACCGCGTAGGCCGGGCGGTTGCCGATGTGCTGGATGAGATTTTGCTGCACGCGTGTGAGCGTCCACGCCTCGCCGATGGGCGTGCAGCCCTGCGAAATCACGCCCGTCAGCGTCACTTCGCCGCCGACCGCGATGGCCACGCCGCCGTCCTCAAACACTTCGCCGTCGAGATAAAGCTGCGTGAGCGGCTCGGGAAAATTGCCGCTGGCCAGTCCGCCGTAAACGGGCAGCGGCGAATAATTTTCATTCCATGAACGCAGCCATTTTTCCGCGTCGAGATGAAACGGGTCAACGAACGCCAGCCAGCCGTTCACTTTGTCCTTCGCGACGCCGGTTTCCACCGGCCAGAAATTCTCGCCGGCGGCGGTCGCGACTTGTTCCTCCGTGAAGCGGACGCCTTTCAGCTTCGCGCCCGGCAGCGAGTAAAGCGCCAGCACGAGGCCGCCCGCGCCTTCGAGTTCCTCGGCGTTGGCGACGAGGCCGCTGCCGGAGCAGCCGGCCAGCAGCGGAATGCGCGCATGGACGCGGAGAATCTCCAGCACCTGCGCCGCGTGCGGGAAAAATTTCGGCGACAAATAGACGAGGCCGAGCGAAACCTCCTTCGCCGGCAGCCGCGCGCGCAGGCGCCGCGCCCAGTCGGCGAGGCCGGTTTCGTCCATGCCGTCCGACCAGTAGGCCGCTATGGAATTTTCTTCGCTCACAATCTTACTTCAACCATGCCACAACTTTTTCGCCCGCCCAAATTTCTTTTACCGGCTGGCGTTCGCGGGCGACGGCAAACTTTTTGCCGTTCACCAGAATTTCCGCCGCCAGCGGACGCGTGTTGTAATTGCTGGCCATCACAAAACCATACGCGCCCGCGCTCAACAGCGCGAGCTGGTCGCCCTCGCCGACTTTGGCGAGCGGCCGGTCTTTGCAAAAATAATCGCCGGACTCACAGATGCCGCCGACGACGTCGGAGGAAACCATCGCGCCGCCTTTTTTGACGAGCGGAACGATTTCGTGAAACGAGTCGTAAAACGCCGGACGGATCAAATCGTTCATCGCCGCGTCCACGATGACGAAATTCTTTTTGCCCGTGCGCTTCACGTATTCGACTTTCGTCACGAGCGCGCCGGCATTACCGACGATGAAACGACCCGGCTCGATGAGAATTTTCAGGCCGAGCGGCTGGAGCAGCGGCAGCAGTTTTTCCGCGTAGCTGGCCGGCGTCAGAATGCCTTTGGCGGCGGAAGTTTTCCACCACGCCGCCGAGCCACTGGCGAGCGCCGGATTGTAAATGATGCCCAGTCCGCCGCCGGGACTGAAAAATTCCAGCTCATATTTCTCCGCCAGCTTGCGGACGAGTGGCAGGACTTTTTTCACCGCCAGCTCGTAAGGCGTCACGTCCGTCAACTGCGAGCCGATGTGCATTTGCACGCCGCGCAGCCAGATGTTTTCCAGCTTGCTCGCGCGGGCGTAAATCGCCTCGACGTGTTCGAACTGGATGCCGAACTTGTTCTCGTAAGTGCCGGTTGTGATTTTGGAATGCGTCTTGGCCGAGACGTTCGGATTGATCCGCACGGCGATGGGTGCGCGCTTCTTCAGCCGCGCCGCGACCTTGTTGATGCGCAAAATCTCCGGTTCGCTTTCGCAGTTGAAGGAGTAAATTCCCTTCCGCAACGCAAATTCAATTTCCGCCTCCGACTTCGCGACGCCGGCGAAGACGCATTTCTTCGGGTCGCCGCCCGCCGCGATGACGCGCTGCAATTCGCCCGCACTCACCACGTCGAAACCGCTGCCGCGATTCGCCAGCACGCGCATGACCGAGAGATTGGAGTTCGCCTTCATCGCGAAACAAATCAGATGGTCGAGCGGCGCAAGCGCGGTGTCCAGCTTCTGAAAATGATCCTCCAGCGTGTGCTGCGAATAGACGTAAAGCGGCGTGCCAAACTTTTTGGCCAGCGCCGCGAGGCTCACGCCCTCGCAGAAGAGCTTGTTGTCAACAAAACGAAAACTATGCATGGCGGGAGAGTTTAGTGGCCGCCCTGCAAAGTTCAAGGTTGGGAAACAAAAAACCCGCCGGAAAATTTTCCGGCGGGCGCGGTGAAAATAAATCTTACGGCTCGGCCAGGATGGCGGCGCGTTGGGTGTGATATTCCTGCGGCGTGATCTGGTCGGCCTTGTAATGGGCCAGCAGCTGGCTCAGTCTTTCTTCCTTGGACAAGGGAATTGGCAGCGCCGGCGCCAGCATCGGCTGAGGTTCGGCGGTGGCCTTGGCCGGCTGTTTGTCCACCGGCGTCATGACGACAGTGTCGCCCGTGCCGGTGGCCGGGGCGGTTGGCGCCGGGGCGGGCGTTGCCACCGCCGGAGTTGCGTCCGTCGGTGCCACTTCAACCGTCGTGGCCGTGGCTGCGGCCGCTGCGGGTGCCGCTGCGGCGGGTGCGGCCACTGCGGCCGGTGGCACAGTGCTGGCGGTGGCGGCTGGTGCGACGGGCGCGACCGCTTCGGCTGCCGGTGCCGCCGGGCTGGCCGGCTGGCTGGCGTCCAGCTCGTTCATCTTTTGCTCCAGCGCTTGGCGCGCGGCGGCTTGGGCCTGCGTGTCCTGCGCGTGGAGCGTCATGCCGCCGCTCAGGGCGAGCGCGCAAATCCAGAGGGGAAATTTGGAAATCTGCATAGCAACTTCTTACGCCAATTCGCCGCCGGAATCAACTGCTTTCACCGCCGGCGCATACAATTGTCGCCACGCCGGGGCAAACGGGCTGCGCACCAGCGAGCGGAAAATGATCCCCCGCACCTCGCCGTGCGACACTTTTACGCGCTGCTGCAGCCCGATTACGTCCGCCGCGCGCAGCTTTTCAATCGTCCGCACGCCGATGAGAATCGGCCACGCGCACGCCAGCCGCACGCGGTATTGCCCGAACGGCAGCGTGTTCGTGTAACGCCAGCCCGCTGCCAGATGCGCCTCTGCCTTGTCCAGATATTCGTGGAACAGCGGCAGAAATTTCTGCGCGTTCGCGGGCGAGAGCAGGACTTCCGGCAGCAGCTTCGCCTCATCCAGTCTTTGCAGCGGCAGGTAGCAGCGGCCGTTTTTCAAATCCGCCGGCAAATCGCGCAAAATGTTCACGAGCTGCAACCCTTTCCCGAACCGGATGCCGTCCGTGATGAATTGTTTCTCGTCCAGCTTCGCGTCCGGAAAAAGATGCGCGCGGCAGATCTTCGTCCAGAACTCGCCCACGCAGCCGGCCACGCGGTAGGTGTAATCGTCCAACTCCGCCGCCGTCTCCAGCGCGACGACTTGCTGGCCGGTGGCGCTCGCGCCCGTGTTGGCCACCTGGCCGAACCGCCGCAGATCCAGTTCCTGCCCGCCCGTGATGGTCGTCAAAACGTCGCGCACCAGCTTCAAATCTTCGGGTGACAAAGTTTGCAGCAGCGCGAGACTGGCCTCGGTCTTTTCCAACAAAGTTTTTTCGGCTGGCGAACCTTGATGCTTGGCGAGTTCGCCGAAATTCAGCGGCGCGGAATTCTGGCCGAGAATCCGCTCGCGGAATTTTTGCAGCGCGTCGAGCCGTTGCGCCAGCGGGATGAGTTCTGTGTCGGCGATGGTGTCGGTCGTGCGCGCGAGCAGGTAGGCGAGGCCGATTTGCGGGCGCACGGCGGCGGGCAGCACGCGCAGCGTCAGGTAAAACGAGCGCGAGGTTTGCTTCAACAAGCTGTTGAGCTCCGCGTTCATGCTTTAAGAAAGCTGTGCCCGCCAGCGCGCCAGTTGCTTCGCAACTTCCTTCGTGCCCGGCGCGCCGGTCAGGTTCCGTTTCGCCATCGCGGTTTTCAGGTTGAATACGCCCAGCGCGTCGCGGCCAAAGGTTTTATCAATCTCTTGCAATTGCGCCAGCGTGAGCCCGTTCAGCGGCTTGAAGGTTTTTTCCGCCAGCGCCACCACCGCGCCCACCACATGATGCGCCTGCCGGAACGGCATGCCTTTGCGCACGAGATAATCCGCCAGGTCGGTGGCGAGCAGCGCCGGGTCGGCGGCCGCCGTGGCGCAGGCCAGCTTGTTCACCAGCGTGTGCGACAGCATCGCGGCCATGAGCCGCGTGGTCGCGCGCACGGTGTCGGCGGTGTCGAACAGGCGTTCCTTGTCCTCCTGCAAATCGCGGTTGTAGGTCATCGGCAAACCCTTCAGCAGCGTGAGCAGCGACATCAGGTTGCCAAAGACGCGGCCGGTCTTGCCGCGCGCGAGTTCGGCAATGTCGGGATTTTTTTTCTGCGGCATGAGCGACGAGCCGGTGGTGTAAGCATCGGCGATCCGGATGAAATTAAATTCCGCGCCGGCCCAAAGAATCACGTCCTCTGCGAGCCGCGAGATGTGCACCGCGAGCAACGCGGCGGCGGCGGCGAATTCGATCATGAAATCCCGGTCGCTCACGGCGTCCATGGAATTTTGCGTGAGCTGGACTTCGCCGCTGGCATTCACAAAACCGAGCAGCTTGGCGACCAGCTTGCGGTCGAGCGGCAAGGTGGAACCGGCGATGGCGCCGCTGCCGAGCGGGCAGACATTCACGCGGGAATGGCAGTCCCAGAGGCGCTCGCAATCGCGTTCGAGCATCTCGACGTAGGCAAGCAGATGGTGCGCGAGGTAAACAGGCTGCGCGCGTTGCATGTGGGTGTAGCCGGGAATGATGACGTCGGCATTTTTTTCGCCGAGCGAGACGAGGGCGCGCTGCAAGCCGGCGATGTCGCCGAGCAGCGCGGTGATTTCATCGCGCAGCCAGAGCCGCACGTCGAGCGCGACCTGGTCATTGCGCGAGCGGGCGGTGTGCAGCTTCGCGCCGGCAGGAACGCGCTTGGTCAGCTCGGCCTCGATGTTCATGTGGACGTCTTCGAGTTCGGGCTTCCACAAGAATTGGCCGGCGGCGATTTCCTTGCCGATTTGTTTCAAGCCCTGGGTGATTGCGCTCAATTCGTTTAGCTTCAGCACACCAATTTTCTGGAGCATCGTCGCGTGGGCGATGGAGCCGGCGATGTCGTGTTTCCACAGGCGCCAGTCGAAGGAAATGGATTCGGTGAATTGCGCGACTTCGGCGGCGGGGCCGGCGGCGAAACGGCCGCTGCGGGAAACGGGAGATTTTTTGCTCATAGTTGCTGCCTTATTAAAACCACAGTTGGACGCGGATGCCCACAGAATTTTTGCGTCCGCCGCCGGGCGGCCGGCCGGCTTTGGGCAAAATGCGGGTTGCCGACGCGGCGCGGATGTGAAATGTTTGCGCCGAGAAGTCCATGAGCGAATTCAAATTTGCCTGTCCCGTGTGCGGCCAGCACATGATGTGTGACGTGTCGCATGGCGGCCAAGTCATGGAGTGCCCCACCTGCTTCCAGAAGATCGCCGCGCCCCAGGCGCCGGCGGCGGACGGGAAGTTCATTCTGACCGGCACCAAGGTGTCGGAGAAAAAAAATTTCGCGCGCGGCTTTGATGCGGCCATCGCCCCGGCGGCGGAGAAGAAATTCCCGGCGGCCATCCTGATTGGCGTGCTGGTGGTGGTGCTGGCGGGCGGCGCGGCGGTGTTCGCCTTCCGCGACAAAATTTTTAAATCCGCCGCGCCGGTGCCGGTCAAGGCGGTCGCTGCCACCAATACCGCGCCGAAACCGCCGCCGCCGAAGCCCGCGCCCGTCGCGCCGCCCGCGAATGACACGAACTGGATGCTGATGCTGGACGACGCGGTGACGCCAAATTCAGCCGTGGTTGGGCGGATTCACGGGCAGGATTTCATCGCCGAGCGCGCGAATTTTCAGAATGGCACGTTGACCCTGCGCGCCGGCACGCGCGGGCCGGTGGAGTTTGGCCTGCAGGTCAATTTCAGCGGCGCGCCGCCGGAGGCGCTGGCCGGCAAGACCATCAATGTGGGCGCCGACACGGACAAGGCGGCGCCGGTCACGCTGCGCTGGAAGGACGCGAGCGGCGTGCAAAAGGCGGCTTACGATGTCGGCTACGCGCTGCGGCTGGAATTTGGCGCGCTGGCGAAAGATCGCTTGCCGGGGAAAATCTACCTTTGCCTGCCGGACGCGGAGAAAAGCTACCTGATGGGAAAATTCACCGCCGGCGTCATCAAGCCCAAGCCGAAGCCGGCCACGCCGCCGCCGGCAAAATAGGAATCCCAATTTTCAATAAGGAAAGCCGGAACTCCGGCCGGCCGGAATTTCTTTTCACGGGTTCCGGTTTTCTTTATTCAATCCGTTATGAACGTCGAAATCGTCAACACCGGCAGCGAGCTGATGCTGGGGCGCGTGCTGAACACGCACCAGCAGTGGCTTTGCCGCCGGCTCGCCGACCTCGGCCACGTCGTCACGCGGCAGGTCGCCGTGGCGGACACCGGCACCGAAATCCAGGCCGCCGTGCGCGAGGCGCTGAGTCGTGCCGACCTCATCATCACGACCGGCGGACTTGGCCCGACGTCCGACGACCTTACGCGCGAGCTCATCGCGGAACTGCTCGGTAAAAAACTGGTGAAAAATCCGGCGGTGCAGGCGCACATCGAAAATTTCTTCGCGAAACGCGGCCGGCCGCGCCCGCAAAAAACCGACGTGGAAACCTTCGTGCCCGAAGGCGCGGAGGTTTTTCTCAACGCCACCGGCACCGCGCCGGGACTGGCGATGGAAATTTCAGATCCGAAATCCGAAATCCGAAATCCGAAATGGCTGGTGATGCTGCCCGGCCCGCCGCGCGAGCTGCGGCCGATGTTTGATGCGTCCGTCGTGCCGCTATTGAAACGGGAATTTGCGGGCGAGATTTTTGTCTGCCGCACGCTGCTGACGACCGGCATTGGCGAGTCGCGTGTGCAGGAAATGGTCGAGGCGGACTTGCAGCCGCTGGTGCGGCGCGGCTTGGAAATCGGCTATTGCGCGCGGCCCGGCGCGGTGGACGTGCGGCTGGTCGCCGGTGGCGCCACGGCGGAAAAACTCGTGGGCGAGGCCGAGGTGGTGGTGCAACGGATTTTGGGCGAAAACATTTTTGGCCGCGACGACGAGGAGCTTGAGCAGGTGGTCGTGAAACTGCTGGCGCAACAGAAAAAAACTTTGGCGCTGGCGGAGTCCTGCACCGGCGGCCTGATTGCCAGCCGGATTACAGACGTGCCGGGCGCGTCGGAAGTTTTTCTCGGTGGCGTGGTCGGCTACGCCAATGCCGCGAAGGAAAAATTTCTCGGCGTCCGTTCTAAAACCTTGAAACAGCACGGCGCGGTGAGCGGGGCGGTCGCGCAGGAAATGGCTTTGGGCGTGCGGGAAAAATTCGGTTCGGATTTTGCGCTGGCGGTCACCGGCATCGCCGGTCCCGGCGGCGGCACGGCGGAAAAACCGGTTGGCACGGTCTTCATCGCGCTGGCGTCGGCGGCCGGCGTGGAGGTGAAAGTTTTTTTGAACGCGTGGGACCGTGCGACCTTCAAGCAGGTGACGGCGACGCAGGCTTTGGAATGGCTGCGGCGCGCGGTTTCTGCTTGAGGCACGGTGGTTTTACGCTAGTTTCGTGAGATTATGTCTGCGACCGCTGATCCTCTGGCCGAAGCCACCGCGACTCTTTCCGAACTGATCGCCGCCACGCCGGCGCCCAAGCGGCGCGGGACGCTGCTGATTGTGGACGACGAGGAGGGGCCGCGTCTGTCGCTCAAGCTGATCTTCAAGGACAACTTTGATTTGCTCATGGCCGAGGACGGGCCGACTGCCATCGCGCTCGCGCAGGAAAATGACATTGACGTGGCCATCCTCGACATCCGCATGGCCGGGATGTCCGGTATCGAAGTTTTGGAACGGCTGCGCTTCGTGCGGCCGAACCTGGAGGCCATCATGATCACGGCGTTTGAGACGACCGACACGATGCGGCAGGCGTTGCGGCTGCGCGCGTGCGACTACATCAACAAGCCGTTCGACCTCGCGACCATCCGCAGCGCGGTGAACCAGGCGATGCAACGCCGCGTGCTGGAAAGCGAAATCCACAACAGCGCGGAAAAAGTCCACGAGCTGCTCACCGAACTCCAAAACCAGCGCGTCGAGGAACAGATTGCGCAGACGCGCGGCGACATTTACGCGAGCATCATCCATGACATCAACGGCCCGCTGTCGGTGAGTTTTGGTTTTGTGCAACTGCTCAACCAAAAGCTGAACCAGAAACCGAAACTGGAGGTGCAGGATTTGGAATTTATCAAGGATCGGCTCATCTCCGTCGAGCGGCAGATGAGCAACTGCATTGAGATCCAACGGCGCTACCTCGGCTTTCTCCGCAAACAAAGCGGCGACGCCATGTCCGCCGGCGTGAACCATCTGCTGCACGACCTAGAGCAGCTCGTGCGCGTGCATCCGAGTTTGCAGGAAAATGAATTTCGCCTCGCGCCGCTCACTGGCGAAATCGGCGTCAAGATCAACGGCACGGACATCATCCAAATTTTGCTCAACCTCACCGTGAACGCATTTCAGTGCACCGCCGCGCCGCACCGCGTGGAAATCGGCGGCGAAGTGCTGGGCGCGCCGCTCGACCTTACGCAGTTCAAGGATGGCCCGCGCGACCGGCTGCTCAACGTCGAGAGCATGGCGAACACCGCGCCGCTGGTGAAGCTCTGGGTGCGCGACACCGGCCCGGGCATCCCGGCGACGGTGCTGCCGAAAATTTTCGACCCGTATTTCACGACCAAAGGCCCGCGCCAGGGAACCGGCCTCGGTCTGAACATCGTCCAGCGGCTCGTCAAGGCCGCGCACGGCGCGCTGCACGTCCACACCGTCGCCGGCGAAGGCACGACGTTCACCGTGTATTTGCCGGGCGCGCAGTTGGTGAAGTGAGATTAAAATTTCAAGAACGATTTTTGCCGCTGGCTTTAACTGAAAAATTACTAACTGATTTTCATTTGATCGTATAAAACGATGGGGGAAAACTGCTGTTCTTCATCGCTTCATAATTGTCATTGTAAAGAAGCAGGCCGGCATCATCAGCGTGAGCGATGCCTAAAATATCTCCAAAAGGAGTTTGATCCAAATCCTGGGTGACCAGATAAACACCCGCTTGTTTGCGAACAAAGATGGTGTGTTGATAAGTTATCGGGCCGTTCGTCGGGTTTTCAGCATTTTCAGCCCGCCAAAATATCAGGCTGTATTCATTGTTGTCCGATTTTGTCTGCCCGGTTAATAAAACAGTGATGCGGGTTAATTTGCCAACAGGAAACCAATACGTTGGTTTTTTAACATTCTCATCCACTTTGACGCTTCTTTTCAACCACGCACTCCCGGAAGCGTCCGCGAATCTTAATAGCGTTGACGCATCGCCGATCAATAGCGCTCTCTCAAAAGAATGAAAGGCCGAAATGGGGTTTCCGAAATCCATTTGGAACGGATCACGCACATCAAAGACCACAGGTGTTTTAAGAATGTCGGCGTGGTAAACTTTTTTCCAGTCGTCCCAAGTTTTCAAGGGGGCGCCATCATCCATTAATTTGTATATTTCTTTTTGAGACGCGATTTCATCAGGCGGTGCCCCCTTTTTCTCCATGGCTTGTAAAATATTTTGCTCTTGGAATTTTAGAGCCGCCCGATTGCCCGATTCGGAGTAATCGTTTGTTTTGTCTTGGGCGCAGATGGGCAGGCATAGCAATGGCAGGAAACCCATAACTGCCAGAATGAGTTTCAGCCTTTTAATTGCTGGAATAAAATTTCCCAATTTTTTATTCAAACCCAACTCGTTGCGGGTTTTGCCGCCATGTTTTAATTCCCCAAATACCCGCGCGGGTCGGTGACTTTGCCGGTCAGTGCGCTCGCCGCCACCGTCATCGGCGACGCGAGAAACACCTGCGATTCCTTGTCGCCCATGCGGCCGGGGAAATTGCGGTTCGTCGCGCTGATGCACTTGATGCCGGATTTGTTGATGCGGCCAAACGTGTCCACCGGCCCGCCGAGGCACGCGGCGCAGCCGGCGTTCTCGGTCATCTGCACGCCGGCGTCCACGAGAATCTGCCAGATGGTCGAGTTGCCCCAATACGTTGACTGCAAGTCGTTGACGATGTCCGGCGTCGCGGGCACGCCGAAGGTATCAATCACGACTTTCTTGCCGCGCAGGATGTGGGCGAATTCCACGAAGTCGCTCGTCTTGCCGCCCGTGCAGGAACCGACGTAGGCGCGGTCGAGCTTGGTGTCGCCCATGTCCTTGGCCTTTTTGCGTTGGCCCGGATCGGGATGACACGCGACGGTCGGTTCGAGCTTGCTCAAATCCACGACCAGCTCATAGACAAACTTCTCGTTCTTGTCCCGCGCGACAGGTTCGTAGGTGGATTTCGTGCCGTTCAACTTCACGCGCGCGTCAACGTATTCCGCCGTGCGCGAATCGAATTCAAACATGGCATTCTTGCCGCCGGCCTCGATGGCCATGTTGGCGATGGTCATGCGGTCGTCAATGGACAAGTTCAACGCGCCTTCGCCGTCGAACTGCATCGCGCGATAGGTCGCGCCGTCGAAACCGATTTCGCCGATGCAATGTAAAATAATATCCTTCGCCATGACGCCGGGCTGGAGTTTGCCTTCAAGCCGGAAATGCATCGTCTCAGGCACTTTGATCAACAGCTTTCCTGTGCCCATCACAAAGCCTGCGTCGGTGTTGCCGATGCCGGTGGCAAACTGGTTGAACGCGCCCGCCATACAGGTGTGCGAATCGGTGCCGAAAAGAATTTCGCCGGGCCGCGTGTGGCCTTTCGCCGGCAGCGCCGTGTGGCAGACGCCCGCGTAGCGCGAACCGTATTGGCGCTTCATATTTCCTTTCGCCGCATCGAAAACCCAGTGGCCGTTCGCGTCGTCAATCACGTCGTAGAAATACTCGATGCCCTGCTCGCGCGAAAAATCGCGGAGAATGTCCACGTTGCGGTTGGACTTGGAGTCGGCGGTGAAAATGTAATGGTCAGGGATGATGACAATTTTGTTCTTGTCCCAGACCTTCGCGTCCTGGCCGAACTCGCGTTTGAACACGCCGATGGTGCCCGGCCCGCAGACATCGTGCGTCATGAGCACGTCCGCGTTCACCCAGATGTTGTCGCCGGCCTGGACCGAGGTTTTGCCGGCGGCGCGCGCGAGAATTTTTTCTGTCAACGTCATAAGCCCATGAGCATAGCCGAGGCGCGCGGCAAGTTCAACTGCGGCGTTGAACGGGAACCAGTTCAAATTTCCGGCCTGTGCGGCAGCTGCGTTCGGGCAAAATGTAGCTGGGTTTTCCCTTCAAAAGTTGCGCGTCGGCATTGACTTTTGGGCCGGCAAATGAAAACTTTCAGTCCCGCGAATCCCGAATTCAATAGTAGGGCGGCGGAAAAATTCCCGTGGCAGAAAAAGACGATTATTTGCTGGACCTGCTGGTTGACCTCGGCTTCACCTCCGCCGAAGTGGTCGCCAAGGCCCGCGAGGAGGCCAACGCCGCCGGCGTGGGCGCGGTGGATCTGTTGGTGGCCAACAAGGTCATCCGCCCCGGCGACGTGACGCAGGCCAAGGCCGCGCAGTTTGGCGCGGAAGTCGTCCACCTCGGCAACCTCAAGATTGACGACGAGGTCATCGCCATCGTCCCGCGCGATGTGGCCCGGAAATACCGCGTCATCCCCGTTTTCAAAAACGAAGGCAAGGTGGCCGTGGCCATCGCCGACCCGTCCGACCTGAACACGATTGATTCGCTCACGCACCTGTTGAACGCGGAAATTGAACTGCGCGTGGCGTCGGAGCCGGACATCGAGGCGGCGCTGGGCAAGTATTACGGCGGCGAAAAAAAGTCCATGGATGCGGGCATCTTCAAGGATGTCATGCAGGAGCTGACGGAGGAAAATGTCCACGTCGCGAAAATTGACGAGGTGGGCGAGGTCGAGGCCGACGCGCCGCTAATCCGGCTGGTGAACCAGATCATCGTGGACGCGTTCAAGCTGCGTGCGTCGGACATCCACCTCGAGCCGCTGGAAAAAAGATTCCGCTTGCGCTACCGCATTGACGGCATGATGCAGGAGATGAAGTCGCCGCCGAAACGGCTGCAGGCGCCGGTCATCGCGCGGCTCAAAATTCAGGCAGGCATGGTGATTTCCGAGCATCGCATCCCGCAGGACGGTCGCATCCAGTCAAAGATTGGAAACAAGCTGATTGACTTGCGCGTTTCGTGCCTGCCCACGAACCACGGCGAAAGCATCGTGATGCGTATCTTGGACAAGGAAGGTCTCCGGCTCGGTCTGCCGGAGCTCGGATTCTTGAGCGACGACCAAGCGACCTTCGAGCGCATCATCGGTTTGCCGGATGGAATTCTGTTGGTGACCGGCCCGACCGGCTCCGGCAAAACAACGACGCTGTATTCCTGCCTGAATTTCATCAACCGGCCCGACCGCAAAATCATCACGGTGGAAGACCCGGTGGAATATGTTTTGTCCGGCATCAACCAGGTGCAGGTGAACGACATTGTCGGCTTCAGCTTCGCCGCCGCGCTGCGCGCGATCCTGCGCCAAGCGCCGAACATCGTGATGATCGGGGAAATTCGCGACATGGAGACCGGCTCGATCGCCATCAACGCGTCGCTTACCGGCCACCTGGTTTTCTCCACGCTGCACACGAACGACGCGCCGGGCGCGGTCACGCGTCTCGTGGACATCGGCGTGAAGCCGTTCTTGGTGGCGTCGTCCACGCGCTGCCTGATGGCGCAGCGGCTCGTGCGGAAGATTTGCAAGAAGTGCATGGCACCCTATACGCCAACCGAACAGGAAATGCGTTCGCTGGGCCTGACGATGGACATGGTGAAGAACGCGAACATCCAGAAAGGCCGCGGCTGCCAGAATTGCAACAACTCCGGCAACCGCGGACGCTTCGGCATCTTTGAAATTTTTGTCGTCGAGGACGAGGCGCGGAAACTGATTTACGATCGCGTGCCGACGACGGTGCTGCGCCAGCGCGCGCGCGAAATGGGCATGCGGACTTTGCGCGAAGACGGCATCCGCAAGGTGCTGGCCGGCCTCACGACGCCGGAAGAAGTCATCCGCGCGACGGTCGGCGATGATGCGTGATTTATTAAAAAGTGATTGGACAACCGATGAAACGACTTAACGATTCAACAGTTTAACGGTTTTTGATTTATGTCCTACGCCATGTCAGATTTGCTGCAGTTGGTCGTGTCGGAAGGCGCGTCCGACTTGCACATCCGCGTCGCCACCTCGCCGACCATCCGCGTGCACGGCACGCTGCACCGCGTGGAAGGCCCGGCGCTGACGCCGGAAGCGGCGGAGGAGCTGATGCGCAGCATCACGTCCGAGGAGCACATCCAGCAGGTGCGCGAGCGCGGCGGCGCGGACTTCGCGTTCGCGTTCGGCGAGGCGGCGCGTTTCCGCGTGAGCGTTTTCAAGGAAAAGGGAAATTTCGCCATGGTGCTGCGGCAGATCCCGAGCAAGATGCTCACCTACGAGCAGATCGGTTTGCCGGAATCGGTGAAGGAACTTTTGTTCAAGCCGCGCGGCCTGATTCTCGTCACCGGCCCGACGGGCTCCGGCAAATCCACCACGCTCGCGTCCATGCTCAACATCGTCAACGAGACGCGCGAGGAAGTGCATCTCATCACGATTGAGGATCCGATCGAGTATTATCACAAGCACAAGAAAGCCTTGGTGACACAGCGCGAAGTCCATGTGGACGTGCCGAATTTTGCTGAGGCCATCCGCCGCGCACTGCGCCAGGATCCGGACATGATTCTCGTCGGCGAAATGCGCGATTTGGAAACCATCGAGGCCGCGATCACGGCGGCGGAAACCGGCCACTTGGTCTTCGGCACGCTGCACACGACGGGCGCGGCCAAGACGATTGACCGCCTGACGAACGCGTTTCCGACGAACCAGCAGGAAATGGTGCGCATCCAGTTGTCCACGGTTTTGCAGGCGGTGATTTCGCAGTTGCTGATTCCGCGCATTGACAAGCCGGGTCGCGTGGCCGCGTTCGAGATCATGATTAACACGCCGTCCATCGCCGCGCTCATCCGCGACAACAAGACGTTCCGCATCCAGTCGGACATCCAGACCGGCATGAAATACGGCATGGTGACGCTGGATTCATTTTTGATTGATAAATACCTCCTGGGCATGATCGCGCGGGAAGAGGTCGTCAACAAGTCGCAGGACCCGACCACCATTCTGGCGAAGTTGCAGGAGCTGGATCTCGCGCAGGCGGTGGACAAGGGCGGCGGCAAGGGCGGCAAAAAATAAATTTGATTCATGGCCGACGAAATCAACAACCCATTGCTCTCCTTGCTCCACGGCCAGGGGATGCTGGACGACCTCCAATACGAGGAGGTCGCCGGCGAGCTGCAGCGCAACGCCGCGCCGGCGATCCAGGTGCTGCAGGATTTCGGCATCATGAAGCTGGACGACATCCTGCACGTCGAGGCGACCGCGCTTGGCACGGAAGTGGTGCAGCTGAAGGACCGCCAGATCACGCCGGACGTGCTGGGACTGATTCCGGCGAAGGTGGCGCAGATGTATCGCTGCCTGCCGGTTGGCTTTGCCAACGGGATGCTGCAGGTGGCGCTGGCGGAGCCGCTGGACCCGGCCAAGTCGGACGAAATCAATTTCATCGCCAAGCGCGACGTGCAGATTGTGGTGGCCGACCCGGCGGAAATCGTCCGCGCCATCGAGCGGTTTTACGGGCAGGAGGAGAACGAAAGCTTTGCGGAAATCCTCAAGGAGCTGGGTGATGAAAAGCTGGTGCTCAACGCCAAGGGGGCGGGCGACGACGTCAAGGCCGCCGAGGAGCTGGCGAACCAAGTGCCCATCGTCAAGTTCGTGAACCTCGTGTTGCAGCAGGCGGTGCAGGATCGCGCGAGCGACATCCACTTCGAGCCGTTCGAGACGGAGTTCCGCATCCGCTACCGCGTGGACGGCGCGCTTTACGAAATGGCGCCGCCGCCGAAACATCTCGCCCTGCCGGTCGCCTCGCGCATCAAGATCATGGCGAACCTGAACATTTCCGAGATGCGCCTGCCGCAGGACGGCCGCATCAACCTGAGCATCGCCGGCAAGCAGGTGGACTTGCGCGTGAGCACGCTGCCGACGGCGTTCGGCGAATCCATCGTGCTGCGCGTCCTTGATCGCTCGTCGGTGAACCTCGAAGTCGAGTCGCTCGGTTTTCCCAAATACGTTTACGACTTTGTCACGGAAGTCATCCAGCGGCCGAACGGGATTTTCGTCGTGACCGGCCCGACGGGCTGCGGCAAGACGACGACGTTGTATTCCTGCTTGCGCCGCGTCAACACGATAGACTCCAAGCTGCTGACGGCGGAAGACCCGGTGGAGTTCGACATCGAAGGCATCATGCAGGTGGCCATCAACGAGGCGCAGGGCATGACGTTCGCCAAGGCGCTGAAATCATTTTTGCGCCAAGACCCGGACATCATCATGGTCGGGGAAATGCGCGATTTGGAAACCGCGCAGATTTCCATCCAGGCGTCGCTGACCGGCCATTTGGTCTTGAGCACGCTGCACACGAACGATTCGCCCGGCGCCGTGACGCGGCTTGTGGACATGGGCGTGGAGCCGTTTTTGATTTCCTCGACGCTGATGGCAGTGCTGGGCCAGCGGCTGGTGCGCACGATTTGCAAAAATTGCCGGACACCGTTCGAGCCGACGGAACAGCAGTTGTCGCTGCTCGGCCTTTCGCCGCACGATTTGGGCGACAAGGTTTTTCATTACGGCCGCGGCTGCTCGACTTGCAACGACACCGGCTACAAGGGCCGCAAGGGCATTTACGAGCTGCTCATCGTGAGCGACGCCATCCGCAACCTCATCAACGAGCGCGCCCCGACGGTGGTCGTGCGGCAGAAAGCCGTGGAGCTGGGCATGGTGACCTTGCGCGAAGACGGTTTGCGCGGCATATTCGACGGCGACACCACGATTGACGAAGTTGTCAAATACACCTGATTTAATTTATTCCGACCCGCCATGCCAAAGTATAATTATGTGGCTCTCGACGCCCGCGGTGCTGAAACCAAGGGCAGTATCGAAGTGGGCAGCCAGAACGAGGCCATCGGTCGCGTGAAGGAAATGGGCCTGTTCCCGACCAAGATCACCGAGGTGGACAAGGAGGAAAAAGGCGGAAGCAAAAAAGCCAAGGGCAAGCCGGCCGCCAAATCCAAGCCGGGCAAAAAGGGCGGCGGGATGAATTTCAACATCAAGATCCCCGGCCTTGGCGGCGGGGTGAAGCCGAAGGTGCTGACCACGTTCACGCGCCAGCTCGCCACGCTGGTGGACGCCGGCCTGCCGCTGCTGCGCGGCCTGCGCGTGCTGGAAAAACAGGAGCGCAATGCCAACCTGAAAGGCATTCTGGCCCAGCTCTCCACCTCGATTGAGGGCGGCAGCACGTTCTCCGAGGCGCTCGCGCAGCACCCGAAAGTTTTCAACCGCCTGTTCGTAAACATGGTCAAGGCCGGCGAACTGGGCGGTGTGCTGGAAGTCGTCTTGAAACGCCTCGCGGAATTTTCCGAAAAGGCGCAGAAGATCAAGGGCAAGGTCAAGGCGGCGCTATTTTATCCCATCGCGGTGTTGATTGTGGCGGTGGGCATCATGACTTTGCTGATGTGCTTCGTGGTGCCGAAATTCAAGGATGTGTTCAGCGGCATGGGCTTTGACCTGCCGGGGTTCACCGTGTTTGTGCTCTGGGTCAGCGATATGATTAAGAACAACATCCTTGGCACGATGGGCGCGATGGCCGTGGTGGTGGTCCTGTTCCTGCTCTTCATCAAGACGAAATTCGGCCGCAACCTCTGGGATCGGGTGAAGCTCAAGATGCCGCCGACGGGGCAGGTGGTGACCAAGGTCTCCATCTCGCGCTTCACGCGCACGCTCGGCACGCTCGTGAGCAGCGGCGTGCCGATTTTGCAGGCGCTGACTATCGTCAAGGAGACCGCCGGCAACGTCATCATCGCCAACGCCGTCGCCCAGGTTCACGAAAGCGTGAAGGAGGGCGAGACCATCACCGCGCCGCTCGAGGCCTCGGGCGTGTTTCCGCCAATGGTGGTCAGCATGGTGGACGTCGGCGAACAGACCGGCGCGCTGCCGGAAATGTTGCTCAAGATTGCCGACAACTACGACGAGGAAGTGGACAACGCCGTCGCGGCCATGACCTCGCTGCTCGAGCCAATCATGATCGTGTTTCTCGCGCTCATCGTCGGCAGCATCGTCATCGCGATGTTTCTGCCGCTGATTAAGATGATTACCATCATGAGCGGTGACGATTCGGGTGCCGGCAAACACGAATAGCCGCAAACCGCCAGTTTGCTAAATAATCAGCAAAATAACCGGTCAAATACTTGACAAAACCCATGCCAATGAGTAAATACATTGTAATCACATTGCATGGGCGAATTATTTACATCTGACCCGTTATGGAGTTCGATTGGAATAACCCGCCTTTTGAGCTTGGTTCTTTGACCCAACGGGAAATAGAAGAGTCGTTTGAGGATCCGTTTGCGGTGCGGCTGATGCCGGACACGCCGCGTTTCGGGGTGCAGGCGCGGTTTTTCAACCTGGGCATGACGTCGGGCGGCGTCGGGATTTACAGCGTCTATCGGACGAACGGCAAACAGGTGCGCGTGCTGCAGGCACGGCTGTTCGCGCCGGAGGAGCGCTTCTTCTATCAGCGGAAAATGGATCAGACCCTTTCCTGAAAATCGGACAGGTCTGTCCAAGTCAAACCAGCTCTAGCAAATAAATAAATTTTAGCCGTGCAAACTTTTGCCAACTGGGAAGACGTGCCGATTTTCGACAGCGAAGCGGCCGAGGCGGCGTTTTGGTCGGAGAACCGGCCCGCCGTGCGCCTCATGGAGTCGGCCGTCGCGGGCAGCGCGGATGCGACCGAGTCCGTGACGGTGACGCTGCGGTTCGACCCGCGGATGCTGGCGCGCATCAAGCGACTGGCGCGGATGCGGTATCTGAACTACCAGAGCATGGTCAAGCAATGGTTGAGCGAACGGATGGAACAGGAATTGCGCGAACGATAATAAATTTTGCCATGAAAAAAATCGAAAATCGAAAATCGAAAATCGAAAATGTCCGGGCGTTCACCCTGATTGAACTGCTGTTGGTTATCGCCATCATCGGCGTCATTGCGGGTTTCACGTTGGTCGTCTTGAAACCCGTGAAGGCCGCGCAATACAAAAAAGTCGCGACGGCGGAAATGAACCACCTTGAGACGGCGCTGGAAAATTACAAGGCCAAATACGGCGCGTATCCGCCGGGCAACCAAAACGCTCTTGGTGTTTATGCCTCGCCTCTGGATCGTTCGCAATTCAGCCAGCTTTACTACGAGTTGGCCGGCACTACAATCATCGGCAATAATTTTGTGACGTTGGACGGCAGTGCGACGATTCCCGTCAATAGCTCCGGTCAGGATGTTAAACAAGCCTACGGCGTGGGTGGTTTTGTCAACTGCACCAAGGGCGGTGCCGAGGACGGGACGGTCGCCCAAAATTTTCTCTCCGGCTTGAGTTCGAAGGAGATCATGAGTTCCGTGACAAACAACGGCATTGCCACCACCATTTTGGTCACCTCCGTCGGCGGGCCGGATCTCGCCTACGAGCCGTTGAAAGCGGCGGGCATCAATCCGTTCCGCTACGTCTATCCCGGCGTCAACAATCCTGGCGGCTACGACCTGTGGGTGCAGCTCGTCATCAGCGGCCAGACCAACCTCATCTGCAACTGGAGCCGGCAGGTGCAGATCAACAGCTCGCTGCCCTGACTTATGTTTTTGAATGTCATCAACCAGGCCGGCGGCGGGAAAATTTCCCTGCCCGTCGAATGGCGGGATTGCTCGTGGCGCCCGTCCATCCGGTTGCATCCGGTCCCCCGTAAAAATCTTTCCAAGCCTATGAACACAATCATCAATCGGAAATCGCCAATCGGAAATGCCGGGGCGTTCACCCTCGTCGAAATGCTCGTCGTCATCGCCATCATCGGCATCCTGGCCGCGATGCTGCTGCCGGCGCTGGCTTATGCAAAACGAGCTGCAAAAGTTAACAAGGCGAAAATGGATATGGGGGGCATCGTCACCGCCATCGAGAGTTACGACCAGGATTACAGCCGGTATCCGATGACGCATGCGGAACAGACGGCGGCTGGCACAAATGATTTCACCACCGGTCTGGTGTTTGGCAATGGTGCCGGGGCGAATGGATATAGTTTCGACAATAATAGCAACGTCGTTGCCATCCTCATGGACTTGCAGACTTTCGGCAACGGCGCGGCCACGGTGAACGCCAACCATGTCTATAATCCCAAGCAGGTGCATTATCTCACCCCCACGGTGGTTTCCGATCCCACGCTGCCCGGCGTCGGCCCGGACGGTGTCTATCGTGACCCGTGGGACAATCCCTATGTCATCACCATGAATGCGAGTTACAACGAGCAGGGCACCAGCGACATTTTGTATTCGCTGCAAAGCGTTTCTCAAAACGGCGGTGGCTCGAGCGGCTACAATGGCCTCTTCAATCCCACCGGCACCGGCAACAATTATCTCTATCACGGCAAGGTCATGGTCTGGTCCGCCGGGCCGGACGGAAAATATGACACCGGCCCGGCCTTTGG